>Ga0137415_10007276_pt1 | contig 10969 bp, 6 predicted proteins | sample CZODoug3_1_1_16f_FD_183082 | JGI IMG/M metagenome (GOLD analysis project Ga0137415, IMG submission 183082) | Vadose zone soil fungal communities from Angelo Coast Range Reserve, California, USA - CZODoug3_1_1_16fungal (Hybrid Assembly) | ecosystem: Environmental > Terrestrial > Soil > Vadose...
GCAACCCTGCGCATATGCGCCACGCGCGGCGCCAAGAAGTCCAAGAACAATCAGGAGTGCGAATCGAGAACGCATTTGGCCTTCCGTAGGACAGGCACTCTTGCCTGTCCTCTTTACGTTTACACCGAAAATTAATCCTACAGCCGAACAACATTCCGCGCAAATCTAATCTAAACCCGGACAGGCAAGAGTGCCTGTCCTACTTGAAGCGCGTTTTGCGGACGACGTCCAATCCGAACGTGCCGTTTTCGTCGCGCAGGCCGACGACAGAGAATTCGCGGTTAATTGTGTACTCGATCTGGATCACCTGATACTGCGTGGTGGTGATATCAGTGATGTAGGTAATGACCAGGCCGCGGGCGACCTGCTGCTCGATCGTAACGCTGGCGATGGAATTTTGCTGCTGCGTGGTCAGCCCCGATATCGACGGGCCAACGCGAAAATGGCTGATGCCGAACAGTCGCTCAATGCGTCCGCCCAGCTGGCTGGAGATGGCTTCCGAAAGCAGCGCGGAGGCGCCCAGTCCGCTGTTCTGTCCGGTCACGGAGCGTTGCGCGCTTTCTTCGCCAGTCTGTCCCAAGGCCAAAAGTGCAATGATATCGCTCGAAGGCAAGGGCGGATCGGAGCGATACGCCAGCGTGAGGCGGCTTGCGGGACCCGTGAAATCCAGCGTGACTTCATATTGACGGATCGTCGTCGTGGCTTCGATGTTGAGCACGGGATCGAGGCGAAAAGGATTCGCGAAATTAATGTCACCGCGCGAGATGGTGTACTGGTTGCCGCGGAAATTCATTTCTCCCGTCAACAGGTGAATATGGCCGAGAAAAATCGGATGCTCCCACGTCCCGCGCAGGCGCAGGCTTGCATCGGTTTGAAATCGCGCACCGCTCCACTCCATCCGCGAATCGGGACTGGAATCAGCTTGAATATCGAACTGCAGATTTCGCAGGTAGGACGATGATGTGCTCGGCCCGGTGACCGGCTCCTTGGCGGAAACCATAATCCCGGCGATGTCAAAACCTTCGGCCATCAGCAGTCGGTCCACGACAATGCGGCCGGACAGCGTCGCGGCCTGACTATTGCCCGACAGACGCAGCGTGCCTCCCAACAACCAACTCATTCCCGTCGGGTAGCGGATGCGGACCTGATCGGAGCGCGCGTTCAGCGTGTAGTTCAGCGAACCTTCGCCGTAGTTCGCGGTGCCTCCGATGGTCAGATGGCCTCCGCCGCTTTCCGCAGTTACATTTTCAAATATCATGCGCGTGGCGTCGAAATTGAAATCGCCGGCCACGTTGCTCAGTCCCGCCGGAAAATCACCGTAGCGGAGATTCGCTCCTTCGATGTGAACCTTGCCATTGAAGCGCGGAGACGCCAAGGTGCCGGCAATTTCCGCATTCACCTGCGCGCGTCCGGTGGATTCCAGGCGCGGCACGAACCCGGCGAGTAACTGCAAGCTGACAGCGCCGTCGATTCGCAAGTTCAACGCGCGATCCCCTGCAAAACGCGCGGAGCCTGCGATGTGAAAATCGGTGTCACTTCCGCGCAACGTGGCTTGCTCGACGCGCACCTCGTTCTGACGATACGTCAGCCTCACCGGTCCGACATTTTCCAGTTTTACGTTTTCATAATCCAGCGTAACGCGCGAAAGATTCGCTTCCACCGCAAGCGTTTCCGGGTGCGCTCCGAATCCGGCAATCGCAAAATGTCCGTCGACCAGGCTATGGCCCGTCAGCCCGCTGAGGTGCAGTGCGGAAGTGATGAAGGAATCGAAGTGGATTTGTTCAACGGTCACGTCGCCGGCCAGGGCATAGTCGCCGCCAAGCGTCAAATCCAATTTCCCGGACAGCTTTCCTGACGCCATCGCCGATTCTATTTTTGTCGATAACAGATGTCCGTCGGAATCCACGGTTCCGTCAAAGCTGCCAACGACATCGTTGCCAAGTCTCAAATCCACCAGGCGCAGCGTTGCATGCAACTCTGGTGATTGCAACAAACCCTGCCCGCGCAATTGCACATTGAGCCGGCCACCGATCGGAAGACGCTCGGTTTGAATTCGCTCGATGGCTTCGAGCGGAATTGCAGCGCCGGTAAGTTCGAAGGATGTCTGCCTGGTGTCCAGGTGATACAGGAAATTTCCGGTGACCAAACCGGCGGGCGCGCCTGGTGCATGCGCCGGCAGGCGAACCTCGGCATTCGAGATCTGCACTTCACCGTTGCGAATCGTTAACTGACCTCGCGCACGGTCGAAGCGCCACGTCCACGCGGTGGCGCCGCTGACATCAAAAAGCGCGGAGAGTTCCGGACTGGCGCGGGTACCCTTGCCGTGAAACTGTCCGCTGAGCATTCCGTGCACCGGATAGGACGTCCCGAACAGTGGTTGCAAGTCGTCCGTATCAGCGCCAATGAGGTTGGCATCGAAGCTCCATTGGCTGTCAGGAGAAAAACTCCAGTTATCGAGAGCAAGAGTGAGTTCCAATTCCGTCGAAGAGTGGCCGCGGCGGACACGGCCTCGAGTGAGAATTAATTCGTCCGGCGAATAAGTAAGCTCGCCTTCCACTTCGTCCCAATACAGCTTGCCGTAACGCGCTTCGGTTCCTTTTACGCGGCCTGCAAAGGTGGGAGCGCCCAGCGGTCCTATGAGTCGGCCTTGCCAGTGAACGTGTCCGCCAATTACCTGGGGTTCCGCCTTCACTCCACGTATGCGATTGATGAAATCATCGTAGGCGGAAAGATCCTCGGAGTCGACCGTGGCATCGAGCGAAGAATCATTCAATCCCAGCGTGCCGCTGGCCACGATGTGGCTCGTTGGCGTCATAATGTCACTGGATGCAAGTTCAACCTGCTTGCGGTCCATGCCGAAGTGATATTCAAAACGCGCTGACACCGGAATTTGTCCGGCGGGAAGCGCGTCGGCGGGAGCCCAGAGCATCAGGCCGCGCGAATCCAGGTGCTTGAAATCGGAAATCCACGTCGTTGTCGAATCCACGTCAACTTTGCTTCCCCAATGCAGCGGAATAATCGGCAAGCTTGGGTTGTCTTCGGCAGCCAATACCCGGCTGAGGTCCATGCCGCGCGCTTTCGTGTCGGCGCGAAATGTCTGAGACGATAAATCCACATGCAGGCGTCCGGTGACGCTGCCGCCGAGCAGAGTCGCCTCGAGAGTTGGCACATCGATCGAGCGCTGGTCCGCGTGGTAGCTGCCGCGAGTGGAAATGATTCCCGGGTGAAACCATTGATATTTCAAAAATATTTCGCCGGCCGTGTAAAGTCCGCTGACGTCCAGTTTATTTTCGGCGTATTTTCCTTCACCTGTAAACTCGAAATGTCCCGGAGGAGTATTTGGCTTGCGCAGGATAGAGCGAATATCCTCTAAATTAAGCTGGCCGCGATAACGGAAAGTCCAGGCAGGCTTCAAAAAATTGCTGACACTGACCTGGGCATTAATTTCGCTGTGCGGAACTTTCCACTGCAATTGCGTCAAGGAAAAGGAATCCGGCCTGAGCGTGAATCTCGCCGTGAGGTCGGACGTAAACGGGAGATACTGCCAGGCTGCTACTTTAAATTTTTGCCAGCTCATCTTGCCCATGTACGCCGGACCTCCGGCATCGCTGGTGTAGTCCATGGCAAACTCAAAACTCCGGCCCTCGGCCGAAATCGGCCGGCGCCTATCGTTCCACAAGATTTCGCCGTTCTGAAGGCGCAGCTCAGCGATCTTCAGATCGAATAAGCTCTGAACCGCTGGCTTGCCCGGGCTTGTTGGAGTTTTTGGGCCCGGCACGTTCGTCGAACCGTCCGGTTCGACGCGGATGTGCGCCGAGAAGTTTGACATCTCGACGACGCCCAGAGAAATCTTGCGGCCCCAGAAAGATTCCACGTGAATATCGATATCCAACCGATCCGCATGAAATAAGGGCGAAGTCCCGGCCGGCTCGCGCCCGTGCAAGGTGAGCCCATCGAAATGAACGTGCAAGGTCCGCCAGTCGATATGGAAATTTCCGAGTTCGACGCGCGCCCCGGTTGCCTTTTCGAGTTGTTCCATGATTCTGGCTCGCGCCCAGCGGTCCGCGATTCCGCTCCCGATGACGTAGACGAGCGCGAGCGCAAAGAGGATCGAAACCGTGACCACCAGGGCCACTCCGTGTTTCAGGCGAAATTTTCTCTTCTTTTCGCTCATCTTCTTTTCGCTATCTTCTTCGCACGATCGAACTGCCGTGCATCACGATTTCCCGCCGGGCATCGTCGTTTCAATCTTCAAACGCGATTTTGTGTCGTCCAGCCATTTTGTGGCCAGGTCCGTGATGGCGCGCTGGGTCAGCAGTTCGAGGATTTGTCCCTCGACATCCGCGCGGCGCGGCGCGGCCTCATTCTTTTTTGCGAGCTCCGGCAATAATTCTGTCTGATAGTAATTTTGTACATCCTCTGATTTGATCTGCACCGATGGGCGAAACTTGTAATCAATATAACGCTCGATGTAGATCTGCCGCACAAGCATCTGCCGCACCTGGGTCGCGGACAGGCCCAGTTCGCTCAGTTTGGTTTTGTAGGCCTCAGCGGTCGGGAATTGCGCCGCCAGGCGCCCCAGTTCGCGGTCGACTTCCGACTGTGCCGGCTCAGGAAAACGCGACTCGGTGGCCTCGGTTTGTACAATCCATTGTTCGATCAGTTCCGCGAGCAAACCGTCGTCGCTCTCCGACTTCCCTTCGACCAATTGCTGGAATGCCCCGAGTTCGCGCACCTGGCTCAGCAAAATGATGTCGCCTTCGATCCGCGCCACGATGCGATCGACCACGCGCCCGGGCTGCTCCTGCGCTGCCTGGCCCGCGATTGCTGGAGATGCAACGCCCAGCAACAGAATCCACACGAAAATGGAACGTGCACGGCGCATCAGAACGTCGCCCCCAAATTGACGAAGAATTGGAACGACGGCAGCTTGGAGATGGTTGTCTGGCACGTCGAAGTCGCAGTTGCCGGGCATGTTCCGCTCTGAACAATAAACCGCGCGGGGTTGAGCAGATAACCCAGATCGATGGACACCGGCCCGATCGGAGTGCCATAGCGAAATTCAAATCCCACCGTGTGAGAAAAATAGTTGAGCTCATTCGTGCAATTCGTCAGGCATACATTCATGGGACGATTGAATGCATCGACGGTGGACCCAAGCGTGGGAACAGGAGGCGAGGTCCGCAGCGAAATTTTTCTGATACTCGGAAATACGTTTCCCGCATCGTAGAACACCGCTCCGCCCAATCGATCCCCGATGAAGGGCAGGTGCATCGGGAAACGCAAATCCTGATTAAAAACGAGCAGGGCTTGTCCACCGATGGGAAATCCGGACACGGGATCGCGAGGTCCCGCTTGATTGAGCGCGAAGCCTCGCAAGGACGTGCCGCCGCCGGCGAAGAATCGTTCGGGAAGAGGAATTTGGCTGGAAACAGTGCTGCCGTAGGGAGTCTGCACTCCGAAACGAGTGGAACGCGCAAACACCAGCCGCCGGCCGAGCGGCCGGTAGGTGGAATTCTGTATAAATATTCTAAAGAAATTAACTGACGAGCCAACGGGTTTCGCCGCTACGGCGAAGTCAATATTTTCAAAGTCGCCGCGGGTAGGATCGGAAGGACTGTTGCGGCGATCGCGAAGCCAGGTTATGCCGAATTCCGCGATGTCCGTATTCTGATTGAAGAGCGGAAGCTGCTCGGAGCTGATCGTGCTTACGTTGAGGGTTGTGTTCACTTTTCGATAAGCATAACGGTAATTAAAGGAACTCGCGTTCGTTACTCTCTGGGCCAACTGCACCGACGCTTGATACTGCCTGGAAGTGAAGGTCTGAATGTTGCGCGCCTTCTCGAAAAAGCCCGATAGCTGCAGATTAAAATTGGGCGATGCAAAATAGTTCGGCGCCGTGTAGGCAATCAGGGCACGCCCCTGAATCGTGCTCGCCCGTACCTTAAAGGAAAGGGCGTCCGCGCGTCCGGTGAAATTCGCTTTCGTAATTTCCAGAATGGCCCGGGGCGCGGCGCTGAGTCCCGTGCCGGTCGCACCGCTTCCCAGACGCTGCACTTCGAAACCCAGGCCATATGCCAGAGTGTAGCGTCTGGCTTCATCGACCATCACTACCACCGTTTTCTGCGTGTTGGTTCCCTCGGGATTTTGCGGCGCGATCGTAACGCGGCTGAATATTCCCAGGTTGTATAATTTTCTCTGCGTCTCGACAACAGCTCCTTCACTGAGCGGCTTGCCCGTATGGATTCCCACTTGGCGCGCAATAATGCCGCGCCGCGTGTGTTCGTACCCGCCGAGAAGCACGCTCGCGACCAGCACCTGCGGCCCTTCCGTGATGTGATATTTCAGCCGCACCTTTGGGGGATCTGACGAAGACATTTCTTCCACGTCCGCCGAAAATCGCGCCTCCGAAAATCCCTGGTCGTAATAGAGCGCCAGAATGTTGTCACGATCCGAGGAAATGTTGAAATCAGAATAAGGCTGTCCCTCGGACGAACCGATGACGCCGAGCAACTCGTCCTGGCTGAGTTGCTGATTTCCTTCTATAGCCAGCTCCGCCACCCGCGTTTGCTGGCCCTCCTTAACCTCAAACCTCACAAACAATTCGCCATGATGGCCGTGATAGTCGTCCACGATCACACTGGCGACTTCGCACTCGTGAAATCCGTTTGCATCGTACAGTGTGCGAATCGAAGTCAGATCATCCTGCAGGAGCGTCGTCGAATACCGCCCGGCCGAAGCATATGCGGCAGGCTGAATCCTCAACCGTGCGGTGAGTACGGACGTGCTGAAGTACTTGTTGCCGGAAAATTCCACGCCGACCAGGCGATGCCGGTCGCCGCGGTTCACCTGGTAGGTGACGACTCTGGCCGCGGTGTGCGATGCGTTCGCGGATCTTTCGACCGGGATATCCGACGTGGTGTAATTCACCTGCGCGTCAAAATAACCGGCGCGCTCGAACCACTCGCGCAAGGCCCGGCGGCCCTCCTGAAGCAGATCCTCGTCGACCGTGCCTTCCTGGTAAATGGGCACCAATTTGCGGAGCGTGCGCTCGGGAATCTTGGCCCCTTCGACTGTCACGCGCACTTCCGATCCCGCGTGGAATGTGACTTCAAGCGGGACGGTATTGGATTTTGCATCGTAGGGGCCGCGGTGCAACGTAACACGCGCTCCCAGATAATCCTTTTGCGCCAGCCACTTTCGAGCGCTCTCCGCGGCGCGATTCAATCGGTCCGAAGTGATCTGGCTATCTGGCTTAAGCTTCAGCCTGCCGCGAAGTTCCGCTTCCGAATATGCCGTCTCGTTCTGAATCGTGATCATGCCGATCCGCGCGCGGGGGCTCGGCGTCACGTGTACCACAATGTCCACTTGCAGCGTGTCGGGATGCTGCGTCGCTGTGTAATCAAGCTTGGCTTGATACTGCCCGTCATCTTCGAGCGTCTGCCGCAGCCGGTCCAGCGCATCCTTCATGTCGGATTCGCGGAATATTTCGCCCAGGTTCAGACGCAGCGCGGAAATCGCCCGAGATTCGCCGGGAGGCTCTCGCAATCCCACAATTTGTACACGGTTGATATACAGGTTCTGCCGGACAACGAAATCCAGGCGCACGCCGCCCGGGACATTCGTCAATTCAGCGCGCAGGTCGGCATAGCGACCCGTACGGAAAAGCTCTCGTAGGCTGGCGCTCTCGGCATCCATGGAAAATGGCTGGCCGCGCTTGATAGTTAGCTCTGGAGGATCCTGTTCGAGCACCGATCCGGATTCGGTGACCACGCGCACGGCAACGACGCGCGGCGGCTCAGTCGATGGGCCGTCCTGCGCGGAAACAAAAGCTGCACATGAAAAACAGATCGCGGACAGCCAGATAGCGATCTGTATGAGGGGACGTTGATCGCTCAGCATCACGTTTCACAACATAACAAGCGTAGCATAGGCGAGTTGTCCGCCCGTCGTAAAATCTCCTGAACGGGTGGAAAGTGTCACGGAGTTGTCCCTGAGCGCGCGTGAGGCGCTATCATGGTGTTTCATTAGGAAGTGAGCCCGCACCCGAGGCAATGCGGCGATATGAATCCGAAACTTTTTGAACGCTATTCACGGCAAATCCTCTTCACCGAAATTGGCGAAGCCGGTCAACAGCGCCTGCTCGATTCCTCCGCCGTTTTGGTTGGATGCGGCGCGCTGGGCACGGCGTTGGCAAATCTGCTGGTGCGCGCGGGCGTGGGCAAACTGCGAATCGTGGACCGCGATTTCGTCGAGCCTTCCAACCTGCAGCGGCAAACGTTATTCGAAGAATCCGATGCCCTAGAAGCGTTGCCGAAAGCCGTCGCCGCGGAACGCCGCCTTCGCGCCATCAATTCAGGCGTCGCTGTGGAAGGAATCGTTGCCGACGTTGGTCCGAAAAACGCGGAAGACCTGTTGCGCGGCTTTCCTCTCATTCTTGATGGTACTGACAACTTCGAAACACGATTCCTGCTGAACGATGCCGCGATCCATCTGGGCGTCCCCTGGATTTACGCCGCCGTGGTTGCCAGCTACGGAGTTACGCTCACGGTGCGGCCGGGGCAAACCGCGTGCCTGGCATGCGCTCTGGAATCGGGCGGCGCTCCTTCGGGCGCTCCAACGGGTACTGAGGACGGTTCGCAGGCGGCAGCCGCTGGCGCCGAAGACACCTGCGATACGGTGGGCGTGCTCGGCGCTGCCGCCGGGGTGATTGCCTCGATCGAAGCAGCTGAAGCGATCAAGCTGCTTCTCGGTAAGACGGATTCGTCGGGGGGCCGACTGGTTTCGTTCGATGTGTGGTCCGGTCTATACCAATCGGTGCGCGTTGCGCGCAATCCGGAATGCCGCGCGTGCGTGCGGCGCGAATTCCGCTATTTGGAAGGCGATGCGCAACCTCACCTGACCATGTGCGGCCGCGATTCGGTGCAGATTCACGAGCGCCGCAGGCAACTCGATCTCCCCGCGCTCGGCCGCCGCCTCGCACCGACAGTCGCCGAAGTCCGCGAAAACGGTTTTCTGCTGCGTTTTCGTGTCCCACCCTACGAGATGACGGTCTTCGCCGACGGCCGCGCCATCATTAAAGGAACACGCGACACCAGCGTTGCGAGGTCTCTATACGCGCGCTACATCGGGACGTAGCCTTTAGTAGCACAGGCTTTCAGCCTGTGTGGTTTTGGGTTGAGTACGTATGATGATTGCTTGAGTGGTTGCGCCGCAAAAAAACACACAGGCTGAAGCCTATGCTACTAAAACCGATGCGACGCGATTCTCGCCGGACTCAAATATCGCAAATATCCGTCTTAGAATGCAGCCGAGTGAGCCCGCGGCCCATGGCGTCCAGGTTTTCTTCGCCGAGCGCGCGTTCGATGCGCGGGAATACTTCGTTCTCCTCAAAGCGCACATGATCGTGGAGAAGTTTCGCGAGGCGCGCCATTGCTTCGACCGCGATGGGCAGATTCTTCGCGCGCAGACGCTCGAAATCCCGCACCGCCGCGCGAATTTCCGCGTGCTCGGCGAGCAGGCGAATGATTCCAGGATCCTGATCGAGCCGCGCGTGGCGTGCATACGCAGGCAGCAGCACTTCTTCCTCCTCACGAAAATGAACGACGCCCGTCTTGTGCCAGAACGCGATGAATTTTTCGGCCTGCCGCTGGACAGCCGCATTCCGTTTCTCGGACGGAGCTTCAGCCGCACGCCGCATCTGCAAAGCCTGAATTAATGCAAAGTGATGGTGCTGGCTCAACGGATGCAGACTCGGATGGCGTTTCACGAAGAACACTCCATGGTTGATCGATGGCGCGGCGCCTCGCCCCTACGAAAACACAATATCCTTGTGGGTCGGACCTTCAGGTCCGACAAAAATCATAACTCAAGAAAGGCCTTTAGGCCCTGAAGCTTCAGGGCCTAAAGAGTCTGCGTGCCCGCTACAATTCGCGACCGATACGTGGCGCACCTACGGTGCTCGGAATTCTGTTGCTTCCCGCCCCAGCCCTTACAGGCTGGGCTACGTTGTGTTGCGCCTCCGGCGCTGCGGCTTCGTGGTGGTCGATTTTTGGAATTTTTCCACGATAATTCGCCGATTGTAATTGGCAACTCGTAGTTGGAAATTTCTGATTGTGAATTGCGATGCAGCGCCGGAGGCGCGGAAGACTGCAGCCCAGTGCGGTAGCACTGGTTGCCCGACACTAGCAGAGGCCAAGCGCCGTAGGTGCGACAGATGTCCGTGTTCGCTAAAGCTCCACCCACAAATCTCTTTAGGACTAACTCATTGATGATCGAAAGTTGCGGCTGACTCATTCATGATCGAATGGCTGGAATAGACTTCCACGGCTCAGCCTCGACTTTCTCGAAAAGCGCCAATTGATCTTTATTTGGATTTGTTTCGGCCGCGACTTCCGTTTCGGTCTGAATTCGTCCATCTCCGCGGATGTGGTCCACTTGAATTCCGCGGTTTAACAGGACGCGCCCTATGAGCAGGCGTCTGTGACAGGCGGCTGGATTTTCCTCCGCACACAGCATGGCCACCTTGTATTCGCGGATTCCCTTTTCGAGACGCAAAACTCCTTCTTGAAATAGTTCCGTCTCCGCGACCCGGTCGTACAGGACATGCCCCTGATCATCGTAGAATTCATCTCCGTCAGGGCGGCCGCCCAACTCGCGACCGAGAAATACGTAGCGGATGCCATCCGCCTCGAGAGCCATCTTCAGTGGTTTTTGGTCAAACTGGGTGGCGTATTCAGAGTATGGATATGAGCGGGTGTCCGCCACCACCTCAACCGAGTGCGACTTCAGCAGATCGAGAAAATGCTCGACCTGATGATTCGAGTGTCCGATCGTGAGTACGCGCAAACTCGTATTGGAGCCGGTTTCCATTTCCGGGCGATGCTTGCTGCGCCAAGTTTAGCACAGGGGAGGGAGGCCAGTTCCGACGGGCTTGAGACGGTTCGTTATGCGCCCGTGCGGCCGATGG
>Ga0137415_10007277_pt1 | contig 10968 bp, 7 predicted proteins | sample CZODoug3_1_1_16f_FD_183082 | JGI IMG/M metagenome (GOLD analysis project Ga0137415, IMG submission 183082) | Vadose zone soil fungal communities from Angelo Coast Range Reserve, California, USA - CZODoug3_1_1_16fungal (Hybrid Assembly) | ecosystem: Environmental > Terrestrial > Soil > Vadose...
CCGGGCGGTGGCGGTGTACGGTCCGCGGTCGGCGTACTTGCCCTTGAGGGCGGCAATGGCGTCCTGATCGGGGGCAGGGCGCATGACGACTCGGTCGCCGAGATCGACCACGATCACCTTCCGGGTATGCCAGCGGGCTCGGGTCTCGGCCGGGATGCTGACCTGCCCGTTCTGGGAGATGGTCATCAGGTGCTCTGCCGCCGTCATAGCGCCATTGTATGAGATGCACGCCGCGTTGTATGCCCCTTGCGCTACGCCGCGCATCGTCGACAGATACGCCCGGCCGCCGGAGCGGACTGGTAGCCGGCGCACCGGGTACGTACTATCACCGCGGTCGCGGCCCGGTATCCATCGCTACTGGGGTGCGCACAGCAAATCCTCAGCTTCGCTCGGGTAACGACAGGAAGCTGTTGCGCGTTCACTGCCCAACACGATGACCCACGGACCCGAGAGAAGCCCCTTATGGCCACAACGACCGATTACGACGCCCCACGCCGCAACCAGACCGAGGACACCGAAGACGAGTCTCTAGAAGCGCTGAAGTCCCGCCGTCCTGACACCCAGTCCGGCGCGATCGACGTTGACGAGACCGATCTGAACGAAGCTCTCGAGCTGCCCGGCGCCGACCTGTCCAACCTGTCCGAGGACGAGCTGACCGTGCGCGTCGTGCCCAAGCAGGCCGACGAGTTCACCTGTACCAATTGCTTTCTCGTTCACCATCGCAGCCGCCTCGCCCGCGCGAAGGGCGACCAACTCATCTGCCAGGACTGCGCCTGACCACTAGCCGGTCGGGCACAGTAGGAACCGACATGGACGCCGCCAGAGCTTTCTCGGACGCCTCACCGTCGAGAACGCTCAGCGTGCCGGACCCGCCACCAGGGCCGGACGAGGCGTACGAGACCTTCACCGGTTGGGTCGAGGCCCAGGGAATCAAGCCCTACCCGGCGCAGGACGAGGCCATGCTGGAGTTCGTCACCGGCAACCACGTGATCCTCGCCACCCCGACCGGCTCCGGGAAGTCACTCGTCGCGGAGGCCGCGCACTACTTCGCCCTCGCCGCGGGCACCCGTTCCGTGTACACCGCGCCCATCAAGGCGCTCGTCAGCGAGAAGTTCTTCGCGCTGTGCGCGGTGTTCGGCTCGCACAACGTCGGCATGCTCACCGGCGACGCCGCGGTCAACCCGGACGCCCCCATCCTGTGTTGCACCGCCGAGGTCCTCGCGAACATCGCGCTGCGCACCGGTGCCGACAGTGACCTCGGCGTCGTCATCATGGACGAGTTCCACTACTACGCCGACACGGAACGCGGCTGGGCGTGGCAGGTCCCGCTGCTCGAGCTGACCGGCGCCCAGTTCCTGCTCATGTCCGCCACGCTCGGCGACATGACCGAGCTCGCCGACGACCTCACCCGCCGCACCGGACGCGACACCGCCGTGGTCACCTCGCTCGACCGGCCGGTGCCGCTGCACCACTACTACGCGCTCACCCCACTGCACGAGACGATCACCGACCTGCTCGCCGGCGGCAACGCCCCCATCTACATCGTCCACTTCACGCAGGCGGCCGCCCTCGAGCAGGCGCAGGCGCTGTCGAGCATCAACGTCGCCAGCCGGGCCGAACGCGACGCGATCGCCGAGGCGATCGGGCAGTTCCGCTTCCATGCCGGGTTCGGGAAGGTCCTGTCCCGCCTCATTCGCCACGGGATCGGGGTGCACCACGCCGGGATGTTGCCGCGCTACCGCCGCCTCGTCGAGCAGCTCGCGCAGGCCGGGCGGCTGAAGGTGATCTGCGGCACGGACACCCTGGGTGTCGGCATCAACGTCCCGATCCGCACCGTCGTGTTCGCCGCGCTGAGCAAGTACGACGGGCAGCGAAGCCGCCAGCTGCAGGTACGCGAGTTCCATCAGATCGCCGGCCGCGCCGGACGGGCCGGGTTCGATACGGCCGGAACCGTCGTCGTCCAGGCCCCCGAGCACGATGTGGAGAACGCGAAGGCGCTCGCCAAGGCCGGCGACGACCCGAGCCGGCGGCGCAAGGTCGTGCGGAAGAAGGCCCCGGACGGGTTCGTGTCGTGGGGCAAGTCGTCGCACGACCGGCTGGTGAGTGGGCAGCCCGAACCGCTCACCTCCCAATTCGCGGTTACGCCGGCGATGGTCCTGAACGTCCTGGCGCGGCCCGGTGATGCGTTCACCGCGATGCGCAACCTCATCCTCTCCTCGCACAGCACTCCGGCGCAGCGCCGCAAGCTCGTCCGCGATGCGATCCGCGCCTACCGGGCGCTGCTGGCCGCCGGCGTCATCGAGCGGCTCGACGAGCCGGACGAGTTCGGCCGGCTCGTGCGCCTCACCGCTGACCTGCCGCTGAACTTCGCGCTCAATCAGCCGCTGTCCACGTTCGCGCTCGCCGCCCTGGACCTGCTCGACCCGGCCGCCGACGACTACGCGCTGAACGTGCTGTCGGTGTTCGAAGCGACCCTCGACGACCCGCGCCAGGTGCTCGCCGCGCAGCAGCACAAGGCCCGCGGCGAGGCGGTCGCCGCGATGAAGGCCGAGGGGATCGACTACGACGAGCGGATGGAGCTGCTGGCCGACGTCACGTACCCGAAGCCGCTGGCCGAGCTGCTCAGCGCCGCGTTCGGCATCTATCGGCAGACGCATCCGTGGCTCCGCGAGGAGGACCTCTCGCCGAAGTCCGTCCTGCGCGACATGTGGGAACGCGCGATGACGTTCAGCGAGTACGTGTCGTTCTACGGCCTGCCGCGCAGCGAAGGACTCGTGCTGCGCTACCTGAGCGACGCGTACCGAACGCTGCGCGCCAGCGTCCCGGCCGTGGCGCGCACCGAGGCGCTGGTCGACATCACCGAATGGCTCGGTGCGCTGGTGCGGCAGGTCGACTCCAGCCTGCTCGACGAGTGGGAGCAGCTCACCTCAGGCACCGTGACCGACCAGCCCGGCGAGGTGCGTCCGGCCGCACCGGAGACGCTGACCGGCAACGTGCGCGCGTTCACGATCCTGGTTCGCAACGCCCTCTTCCGCCGCGTCGAACTGGCGGCGCTGCGCTATTACACCGAGCTGGGTGAGCTCGACCGAGCCGCCGGTTGGGACGCGACCCGCTGGCAAGACGCGATCGAGCAGTACTTCGCCGAATACGACCGCATCGGTACCGACAGCGACGCCCGAAACTCAGCCCTACTGCACATCGAGCCTGCCGGCGGAACGTGGCACGTCCGGCAGGTCTTCGACGACCCCGACGGTGACCACGACTGGGGCATCAACGCCGACATCGACCTGGCCGCGAGCGACGAGGCGGGCGAGCCGGTCGTCACCGTGACCAACGTCGGACCGTTCTAGGACGCGTTCTAGCCGCGCCGGGTGTTCGCGGCCGGTGCTCTCGATCTTGATGAGGTCAGGCTCGCCAGATGCACGGCGAACGTGTCCAGCACGTCCCGCGCGATCTCGCTGTTTCGGTCGGGCAGCCAGTTCAGGCAGAGGCCGTCGACCACCGTGACCACCAGTCGCGCCAGCGTCGGCATGGGCAACGACCACTCGACGTGCGCCTGCTCGACCACGAACGTCAGGTACTCGGTGGCCTGCTGGTTGTAGCTCTCGTACTGCCATCGCGCGAGTTCGACGGTGCCGGGATCGCGCAGCGCGTAGGTCGTCAGCTCGTAGGTCACGAGTTGCTCGTCGGGATGCTCGGTCGCCGTCTGCCAGATCGCGCGAAGGCCGGCCTTCAGGTTCTCCTCGATCGAGCGATCCGTCGCCCACACCTCGCGGGCGGCCTGGACCATGTCGCCGACGACTTCGGTGATGAGTTCGCGCAGCAGCTCGTCCTTGGAGCGGAAGCAGTAGTGGAACGAGCCACGGGGCATGCCGGCCTCGGCGGTGATGGCCCGGGTCGTCGTCTCGGCGATGCCGTCCCTGGCCATGACTCGGGCGGCGGCCGCGACCAGCATCCGGCGGCGTTCGGCGACAGGCAGGCGGGTCACTGTGCGGGCTCCTCCCGAAATGTCTGCTCGCAGCATCGCGAGCGCGAAAGAAATTCTAGCAGGGCGCTTGACTAGGGCGCTTGCCCTAGTTCACGATGTGCGGACTACACAGACCTCCAGGAGCACCGAATGAACGAGACCACGAAGGTTTGCATCGTCGGCGGCGGCCCGTCCGGGCTGATCATGGCGAGGTCGTTACTGCGGTCCGGTATCGACTTCGACCTGTTCGAGCGGCATTCGGACGTCGGCGGCATCTGGGATCCGGAGAACCCGGGCAGCCCGATGTACGAGTCGGCGCACTTCATCTCCTCGAAGTTCACCTCGTACTTCTACGGCTACCCCATGCCGGACAGCTACCCGGACTATCCCGGCTATCGCCAGTTGCGGGACTACATCCGCGCCTTCGCGGCCGAATTCGGGCTCTACGAGCACGTCACGCTCGACAACGGCGTCGTCGACGCAGCGCTCGTCGACGGTCAGTGGCAGGTGTCCCTGGCCGACGGGCAGCGCCGGACGTACAGCCACCTCGTCTGCGCCAACGGCGTTACCTGGGCGCCGAACCTTCCGTCCTATCCCGGCTTGGACGGATTCACCGGCGAGGTCCGGCACTCGTCGACCTTCCGCTACCCGGACGAGTTCAAGGGCAAGCGGGTGCTGATCGTCGGCGCGGGGAATTCCGGGGTGGACATCGCCTGCGACGCCGCCCTCAATGCGGACGCGGCGTTCCTGTCCGTGCGGCGGGGCTACCGGTTCATCCCCAAGCACGTGTTCGGGGTGCCGGTGGATGTCTTCATCAACGAGGGCGGTGAACTCCCGGCCGGGGTCACGGTGCCCGAAGACCCGAGTGAGTTGATCGACGCCCTGGTCGGCGACCTCACCCGCTACGGGCTGCCCAAACCGGATCACGCCGCGCTCGCGTCACATCCGATCGTCAACGACCAGATCATCCACCACTTCAACCACGGCGACATCACCGCCAAGGGCGATGTTGCCGAGTTCCGGGGCGACACCGTGGTGTTCGCCGACGGGTCCGAGGAGCAGATCGACCTGGTCCTGTTCGCGACCGGCTACAGCTACGCAATCCCTTACGTGGCCGAGGATCTGTTCACCTGGACGGCCGGGCACCCGCAGCTGTATCTCAACCTGTTCAGCCGCGACGTCGACAACCTCTACGTCCTGGGATTCATCGAGTTCGCCGATGCCGCCTATCACCGCTTCGACGAGATGGCCCAGCTCATCGCCTTCGACATTGCCGCGACGGGTGAGACCAAGGCGCGGCTGACCGAGCTCAAGCGATCCGACCACCCCGACGTACGCGGCGGTATGGAGTACCTCGACACCCCGCGCCACGCCAACTACGTCGAGACGCACACCTACCAGCACGTACTCGCCGAGCTGCGCGAACGGTTCGGCCTGCCGGCGCTGGACGAACACGCCTACGACACCCTGCGCCGCGAACCGGCACACGCGGCGCCGGGACGGTGAACGTCGTGGAGATGTTCAGCCTGGCTGGCAAAACCGCCGTCGTGACCGGCGCCGCGTCCGGCATCGGGCAGGCCACCGCCGTTCGGTTCGCTCGAGCCGGCGCTCGCGTGGTGCTCGCCGATCGGACCGACGCGTCCGTCCTCGCCAAAGAGCTGGGTGGGACCTACGTACGCACCGACGTCAGCGACGAGTCCTCGGTCGCCGACCTGCTGCAGCAGGCGGCCGACGACGGGCGCGTCGACATCCTCGTGAACAGCGCCGGCATCACGACCGAGGCGGCGCTGCCCGAGGTCGAGACGGCCGACTTCGACCGAATGATCAACACCAACACCCACAGCGTGTTGTTCGCGCTCAAACACGCGGTCCGGTACATGGCCGACGGCGGCGTGATCCTCAATGTGGCGTCGCTGGCCGCGTACGTCGGCCTCCCGACCTACGCCTCGTACGCCGCGTCCAAGGCCGCGGTCGTGTCGTTGACGCAGATCGCCGCGATCGAATACGGGCCACTCGGCATCCGGGTGAACTGCGTCTGTCCGACCTCGGTCGACACCCCCATGCTGCGGGCGCAACCCGGCGGCGAGCTCGAAGCCGCGCTCGCTCGCACCGCCGCCCCGCTCGGCCGGATCTGTGCGGCCGAGGACGTCGCCGCCCTCCTACATTTCCTCGCCGCCGACGACTGCCCGCAGATCTCCGGCCAGGCCATCGCGATCGACGGCGGGGCCACCGCGGGCTTCAGCATCGGCCTGCTCGATCGCCTGGCGGCGTCCGCCGACCTGGCGCTCACCTGACCTTGGAGCCCGTCATGCCTGACCACGTCGATGGCAGCCCGGCCGAACCCCGTGCGGGGCTCACCACGTCCAAGATCGTGTTCCTCGTCGTCGCCGCCGCCGCCCCCATGGCCGCGATGGTCGGTGTGGTTCCCCTGCAGTTCGCCCTCGGCAACGGCGCGGGCACGCCCGGCGCGTTCCTGCTGGCCGGCCTGGTGCTGCTGTGCTTCGGCGTCGGCTACGCGGCGATGAGCCGGCGCATCACCAACACCGGCGGCTTCTACACGTTCATCTGCCGCGGTCTCGGCCGGCCGCCGGCGGTCGCGGCCGCGATCATCGCGGTGATCGCCTACAACGCGGTGGCCGTTCAACTCGTCGGCGGCTTCGGGTACTTCGCCCGGCTGGTGATGCAGCAGCAGACCGGATTCGACATGCCGTGGGAGATCTACTCCGCGGCCGCCGTCCTCGCCGCCGCGATCCTCGGCTACCGGCAGATCGACGTCAGTGCGCGCGTGCTCGGCACCCTGATGGTCGCCGAGATCGCGATCCTGCTCATCCTCGACTTCGCCATCATCGGCGACAAGGGCGGCCACGCACTGCCGGCGACGTCCTTCGCCCCGCACACCGTGTTCAGCGGTGGGTTCGGCCTGACGATGCTCTTCGCATTCGGCGCCTTCGTCGGCTTCGAGTCGGCCGCCCTCTACGGCGAGGAGTCCCGCAACCCCAAACGCAGCATCCCGCTCGCTACGTACTCCGCCCTGATCCTCATCACGCTGTTCTACGGCTTCACCACCTGGGCCGCGGTCGGCGGCATCGGTGCGTCGCAGGTAGTGCCCTTCGCCGGTGGCCAGCTCGGCAACCTGTTCTTCGCGCTCAACGACCAGTACGTCAGCACGTCAATGACGACCGTCATGTCCGTGCTGCTCTGCACCAGCCTGTTCGCGTCACTGCTGGCGCTGCACAACGCGAGCAGTCGCTACATGTACGCCCTCGGACGCGACCGACTGCTGCCCGGGTGGTTGGGTCGCCTGCACCCGCTGCACGGGTCGCCCTCACGCGCCAGCCTCGTCCAGACGGGCATCAACGTCGTGGTGCCGGCGGCGTTCGCGATCGCGGCGCTCGACCCGTATCTCAACCTGGCCACGAGCATGGCCGGATTGGGAACGCTCGGCGTCATCGTCTTGCAGGCCGCTGCGGCGGCGTCGGTCATCGGCTTCTTCGCGAGACGCTCCGACCGGCATTGGTGGCGCACCTTCCTGGCGCCGGCGATCGGCTTCGCCGGTCTGGTGGCGGCCACGGTCCTCGTCCTGCAGAAGTTCTCCGTCCTGACCGGTACCAAGTCGACGGCCGTCAACGCGCTGCCGTGGTTGATCGCGGCCGCGGCCGTCGGCGGATTCGGCTACGCCTACTGGCTGCGGGCCCGTCGTCCGGCCGTCTACCAGGCACTCGCCACGGACCCGCCCGCGCCGACGAGGCCGCCGGCTGCCGTACCGCGCGCCGCAGCGCGTGAGCTGGCATAGGCAGGAATCGCGTCTTGCCCGTGCCGCTGCGAATTGAGCCCCCGGTGGTATAGACCAATCCGCGGTGTCTGCCTAAGCTACCTGTGAGCGACCCAAGATCCTGATGTAAACGATCTATCCGGCGTCCTGATCACCGATCAATCGAGAGACCAGTCACCCCAAGACCAAGATGCAGTAAGCCGGGACGGTCGCCCTCCAGGCCGCGTGACACCCAGCAGGTACGCGGCACCTCCGATGAGAGGAGCGACGTGAGGTTCTTACCGCCGGAACGAGAGCAGAGGCACGGCGGAGGCCGTCGGCCGCGGCCCCGCGCAGTCCCCGCCTTGACGATCGGTGCGCTTGTGGCCGCAGGTCTCGTCGCACTGACGGTGGGACACGCATCCGCCAAGACGCCCACGCCGTCCGCCGAACTCGCACCGGCCGAGAGCGTCAACCTCGCCCTGCAGCCGGGTGCGGTCGCCTCCGCCAAGTCTCAGCGCATGACCGATCCCGCCTTGACGTACGCGCCCGCCAACGCCATCGACGTCTTCGTCCACAACGGTTGGACCTCGAACTACGCGTCGGTCGGCGGTGGCTATGACCCGACTCAGGACTGGTTCCAGGTCAAGCTGGCCCAGCCCGCCTCGGTCTATCAGGTGTTCACCCAGTGGACGTCGCCGTCCAAGCCGACGGAGTACGACCTCCAGGTCGCGACGGACGCCGGCTGCCAGACGTGGTCGACGGTCGCCCACGTGGTGAATCCGGCCGACAAGGATTCCCAGGTGATCGACCGCCAGGACCCGATCTCGTGCGTCCGGATGCAGGCCCTGGCCACGACATCCACGACCGGGTACACGATCAACGAGTTCGAGGTGTGGTCCGGCCCCAAGCCGGCGCCGGTCGTGGGTCAGATCATTCCGGTGCCGGTGCAGCAGACGCCCGGCACCGGTCAGCCGTGGGCGCTCACGCCCAAGTCCCGGATCGTGGTCTCCAGCAGTAGCCTCGCCAGCACCGCTGAGGTCCTTGCCGGCTACCTGCGCCCGGCCACCGGGTACAACCTGCCCGTGGTGACGGGTGCCGCCACCGCCGCCGATATCTCCCTCGCCCTCGCGCCGGTGTCCGGCCTGCCGCCGGGCAACCAGGTCGCCGCTGACGAAGGCTATTCCCTCACCGTGTCGAGTGCGGGCGTGAAGATCACGGCCCCGAAGGCGCACGGTCTGTTCAACGGGTTCGAGAGCCTTCGGCAGCTGTTGCCGGCGGCCAGCTTCTCGCCCACGACCGGCGTCGGTCCGTGGACGGTCCAGCCGATCACGGTCTTCGACTACCCGCGCTATGCCCATCGGGGTCTGCAACTCGACCCGGCCCGCAACTTCCTCTCGGTGGCCGAGATCAAGTCCATGATCGACCAACTCGCCGCATTGAAGGGCGACCGGCTGCACCTGCACCTGAGCGACTCCCAGTCCTGGCGCCTTGAGATCAAGGGCTACCCGGCCCTGGACGGCACCGGGTGCAACGGCGCGGGCTGCATCGCGGGCTTCTACACGCAGGACGACTTCAAGAGCCTGGTCAAGTACGCGGCCGATCGGTTCATCGAGATCGTCCCCGAGCTGGAGGGCCCGGCCCATGCCACCGCGGCCATCAGGTCCCTGGGCGGCGTCGCGGTCATGGGCTGCCAGGGCCAGACCCAGACCGACCGGTTCTGCACCAACCCGAACGACCCGGCCAGCGCGCGGGCCCTCGCGTTCTGGCGCGACGCGATCGCGCAGCTGGCCGCGATCTCGCCCGCACCGATCATCCACATCGGCGGCGACGAGGCCATCGGGATGCCCCACGAGGATTACAAGTGGTACATCCGGCAGATGGAGATCATCGTCAACGACAACGGCAAGCGGTTGATGGGTTGGAACCCGGCGCTGGAGGGATACGCACCGGGTTCCACCTCCATCAACCACTACTGGTCCGACTACACCGGCGGTGGCCCTCCGCTCATCAAGCCGGAGTGGTTCAACCAGGGCCGCGACGTCATCACGACTCCGGAGTGGAACGCCTACCTCGACTTCGGGTACGACGGCTCCCCCGGCCGCACGCCGCGGACCGAGCTCGACAAGGCCTACTCGTGGGACCCGGAATGGGTGTACGAGAAGTACCGGTCGGTGTGGGCGCAACCGGCCTACGGTGGGCCGAAGGCCGAGGACATCATCGGTATCGAGGCGCCTATCTGGGGCGAGCAGATGCGCGGGCTGGCCACGAACGAGTACATGGTCTTCCCGCGGCTGGCCGGAATCCTGGAAAAGGCCTGGTCCCCCAAGGTGCTCACCCAGGACTACGACGCGTATCGGCAGCGGCTCAGCGTCGCCGGCACCCGGTGGGCGTTCGCGAACGTGAACTACGGCTCCATCTCCCAAGTCAGCTGGAGCACGGCCGCGATGGGGACGATCGCCCGTTTCGGCGCGGACCGGACCCTGACCGATGTGCCCCTGGCGCGGATGGCCGCCGGCTCTCTTTCGCCCGGCGAGTTCACGGCCGCGATCGATTGGGGCGACGGATCCCCGACCGAGTCGGCCACCATCGCGGCGCGCGACTACGTGGCCAGCCTTCGGCAGGGCCGGAGCCTGATGTCGGTCAGTGGCAGTCACACCTATCCGGCGGACCAGGTGTTCCACGGAACCGTTACCTACAGCCGGGCTGAGCAAACCTGGGTAGTGCCGTTCACCGCGACCGGCATCCCGGCCTGTACGAACACGATCACCGGGACGCGCAACGGCCCAATGACCGTCTCGTCGGGTCTGACGTGCCTGTACGACGCGACGATCAGCGGACCGCTGACCGTGCGTCCAGGGGCCGGTCTGTACCTGTCCGGGTCTGAGCTGCATGGCCCGCTGGCGGCGTCCGGCGCCAGCAACGTCGTGCTGTGCGGCACCACGGTGTCCGGGCCGGTCAGCGTGTCCGGCGGGACGCGGGTCTGGCTCGGCAACCACAACGGGGACTGCGCGCCGGCGACGATCAAGGGGCCGGTGAGCATCATCGGCTCGACGGGCCAGGTGACGATCGACGGCGCCACCGTCAACGGCCCGCTCGCCCTGCTGAACAACACGGCGGGGACGATCGTCGCCGGTAACCACATCGGCGGGCCCCTGTCCTGCGCGGGGAACTCTCCGCCGCCGGGCAACGCCGGCCAACCCAACACCGTGTCCGGCCCGAAGTCGGGGCAGTGCGCCAAGCTGTAGCC
>Ga0137415_10007278_pt1 | contig 10968 bp, 7 predicted proteins | sample CZODoug3_1_1_16f_FD_183082 | JGI IMG/M metagenome (GOLD analysis project Ga0137415, IMG submission 183082) | Vadose zone soil fungal communities from Angelo Coast Range Reserve, California, USA - CZODoug3_1_1_16fungal (Hybrid Assembly) | ecosystem: Environmental > Terrestrial > Soil > Vadose...
GGATCCTGGAACACGGTCATGTTCAGCTCACCCTTGTCCATGGAGTCGAGGGCGTCCGGGCTGCCGTCGGTCCCGCCCACGTAGATCTTACCCAGCTTGTCCGCGGCCTTGATGGCCATGAGTGCGCCGAGCGCCATCTCGTCGTTGTTGGAGGCGACGGCGTCGATCTTGTCGCCGGACGCGAGCCAGTTCTCCATGATGGTGCGGCCCTCGGTGCGCTGCCAGTTGCCGGTCTGCTCGCGGATGATCTTGATGCCGGCGTGCTTCTTGAGGACCTTCTTCGTGCCCTCCGTCCGCTTGATGGCGGCCTCGTTCTGGAGCTCGCCCATCAGGATGACGACGTTGCCCTTTCCGCCGAGCGCCTTGCTGACTTCCTCGCCCACGAATTGGCCGGCGTCGATGGAGTCCGAGCCCACGTAGAGGACGCCCTTGGGGAGGTTGTCGGGCTTGCGGTTCACGTAGACCAGCGGGGTCTTGGCGGCGGTGACCTCCTTGGTCATGGGGCCCGTGGCGGCCGTGTCCACCGGCAGGATCACGATCGCGTCCATCTTCTGGGCCAGGAAGTTCTCGACCTGGCCCACCTGCTTGGCCGTGTCGTTCTTGGCGTCGACGATGGTCAGGTCGACGTCGCCGAGCGCGCTGCCCTTCTTCGTCATCGCATCTCGGACGAAGGTCAGCCACACGTCGTCGAACAGCGCCATGGTCACGCCGATCTTGACCTTCTTGTCGGCGGCCGACGCGGTGGAAGCGACGCCCAGCGCCGCGATCGTCATCAGTCCAATTGCTGCTCTCTTCATGGATTCCGTCCTCCTCCAGAGGTGTCGTCAGGGTGCAACGGGTTCCGATTCGTCCACTTTGCGATCCGAGCACCCAGCGGGTGCTCAACCTGGTTGTCGTCTGCCACCTCCTCCGGCCCAGCCCTCGATCTCCGGACCGGCGGTGCTCGGCCAGGGAACGTTTCGCCGCCAGGCCGAGCAGTCGTAGAAGCAGGTGACCCACGGAACCGAGGACAGATAGGCGCAGCTAAGTCGCCTTCTGCATCACGGCGCGCAGCCTAGCAGAGCGCGGCGGGGGAGTGCCACCGCGCCCCGCGCAGGGGCGAAATCACGGCCTGCTGGCGTCAGCTGAATGCTTCAGAAACCCTGCGGGACCAGCACGACGAATTCTTCGCCGGCGGCGAGCACGCCGACACCCGCCTTCAGCCTGGTCGGAGCAATTCCGTGCGTGCCGCTCGCGTCGTAAGCGAGACCGTCGATCTCGAGCTGCGTCTCGTCAGGCAGCTTCGCGCGCTTGAAACGCAGCACGAAGCGCCCACCGCTCTGCGTCGCCACTCCGTAGAGGACGGTGCCCGCAGGTAGCGACTGGCGCTTGTGGCCCCTGACCGGGCGGATCAGCAGGGCCTCCACCGAAGCTCCGGCCAGGGCGTGGTCGTCGAGGCTGCTCAGCAGTCTCACAGCCAGCTCTGCGCGCGCGGGAACCCCGAGCGAATGCCCTCCGCTGACCTCTCGCACGGCCGCCGGCGTCGCGGAGCTCAGCGACCTCGACGCAGCCGGCAATGCCACCTCGGTGGCGCGGGGCAGAAGCAGCTCTTGCTGGGGAGCCGGAGGCAGCGGCGCTACTTGCGGCGCGGTCGGCCGGACACCGGGTGCCGGGCGGATCACGCTCGCCAGCGCAAGCACCGCGCACGCGCTGCCCAAGATCAGGATCGAGCGCTTGGCGCGTCGTGGTGGCCGGTCCTGCGCAGCCTCTTTCATCGTTTCGGCGATCGCGTTGACCAAGCGGGACTCGAGCGTGGCTGCGCCCGTGGAAACCAGAGGTCCCGGGCCGGCATCGGGGACTCGCGAGGGTAGCGGCCGCGCTCCGCCCGAGCGGTCGCCGCGCGTGGGTCGATCCCGCCCTGGCGGCGGAGGGACCGCGTGGGGCTGGGTCCACGACGGATCGGACTGCGCGAGCGCCAGCTCCAGGGCGTCGGCCAGGTGCTGCCCGTCGACGTACCGGCGCCCGGGTTCCTTTTCCAGGAGCCGCGAGGCGATGGCATCGAGTGAGCGGGGCACTCCCGGGTTCACCTCTGCAGCAGGGAGGGGCACGCAGCGGATGATCGTCAGCATCATCGCCACGTCATCCTCGGCGGGAGGAAAGGGCGGCCGGCCTGCCAGCAGCTCGTAAAACATGAAGCCCACGGCGTGCAGGTCACCTTGCGGCGTGAACTGGAAGCGTTCGCCGCGTTGGCACGCCTCGCTGCTGAAGAATTGGCAGTACTCGGGCGGCAGGTGCGTCGAGGTGCCCACGAAGGTGTGGTCCCGCGTGACGGTGCGGGCCTGCAGCGGCCGGGCGATGCCGAAGTCGACGATGATCGGTTCTCCGTCGTGCCGGACCAGCACGTTGTCGGATTTCAAATCGCGGTGGTAGATGTCGATGCGGTGCATTTCGTGTAGCGCGAGGGCGATCTTGCGGAAGACCTGGCAGATGGTCACCAGCGACGGGTGCCCTCTGGCCGCCCAGGCGTTGAGCCGGTCGCCCTCGACGAAGTCCATGATCAAGAACGGGTGACCGTCCCGCAGGCTGGGCCATCTCTCGAAAGCGTGCACCCGGACGATATTGGGATGATCCAGCGACTTGAGCGCCACCAGCTCGCGGTCGGCGCGCTCCTCCTGGCTGCGGAGCTGGTCCGGCGTGCTCTCGTCCCGCCTGTGGGTGGCGATCTTGAGCGCATAGGTCTGGCCGTCCCGCTCGACGCGATAGAGGACGCCGAAGCCGCCGGCGGCGACCCTGGAGACGATCCGGTAGAACCCGATCCTGGTGCCCGGCACCAGATAGCCTGGATCGATCGAGACGCCCATTCGAAGCCTCGCAGCTCTCAGGTGCCCGGTGAGACACCGATCACATTGAACTCGACGCGCCGATTCCTCTCCCGGCCTGCTTTGACGGCGTTGTCCGCGACGGGCTTGCTGGAGCCGAATCCGCGGGCGCGCAGCCGCGACGGATCGACGCCGGTTTTGGCAAGGTAGGCGACCACCGCATCCGCGCGCGCTTGCGACAGCGCGAGGTTGGCCGCGGCCCTGCCGAGGGTGTCGGTGTGGCCCTCGACCTGGACCGTCAGCAGCTCGGCGTGGCCTTTGAGCAGGAACGCGACCTGATCGAGCAGTGGGAACGAGCGCCGGTGGAGCTTCGCCTTGCCGATCTGGAAATAGATCCGGTCGAGGATCTCGATCCGCTCGTTTCGGATCACCACCAGTTGCTTGATCGTCACCGGGCATCCGTAATTCGCCGCCGTCCCGGGAAGATCGGGACAGGAATCCTCCTTGTCTGGCACGCCGTCGAAATCCCGGTCCGACTCGGATGGCTTGGGAACCTCGGCCAGCTTCGCCGGTTCGGGGGGCTTCGGAGCGGCGGCAGGGGGAGGACCGGCGGGCTGCTCCTGCGCAACCGTGAGGGAGCCGTCCCGGTCGACCACGGACGGAGGAGCGCCCCCGCCGCAGCTCTGTGGCGAAAAGCCCACGGCCGTGATCACGCGTGCCACCGGCGCGCCAATACCGTTGCCGATGGCGCCGCCCGCGGCCAGGTCGAACGCGACCGCTCGCCCGATGCAGAAGCCCACGCCGCCGCGCCACTCGGCCGGAGTCGATCCCGCGGTCCCGCCCGCGCGCAAGAAGGTCTGAGCTTCCAGCTCCGCGAACACGCGCTGGGGGACGAGATGGCTCCGCAGCCCGGGGAAGAAGCCCGCCCCCAGGCGCGCGCCGGCCTGGTTCCCGGTCTTCACTTCGATCACCTGGCGCGGTGGACGCAACCGCACGTACGCATTGCCGAGCAGCTCGATCGCCGACAGGCCCGGACCGTCCCAGCGGCGCCCAAGCGCCAGCAGCGCCTCGCCGCCGACGCGGCCGTCGCCGGTGAACGTCTGGGCCCGCGCTGTCGGCACCTCCACCGACAACTGGCCGGCCAGGTCGACTCCGGCCCGCTCCTGGCGGAGAAGCGAGAGGCGTGGCGTCAGGCGGAGATCGCTCAGCCCTGCCGGCGTGCTGGAGGGGCCGCGCGAAGATGGAGGAAGGTTTGTGAGGTCGCCGCTCTGGTTCAGCGTCACGGGTATCTGGACGGCGAGCGAGAGCGGGCCCAGCAGGTGCGCCTGCGCGACCAGCCAGCCGCCCAACCGGTTGCGCAGGACCGTCTGCTCACCGCCCGCGCCGGGCAGGTACAGCAACGTCTTGGTGGCGCCGTCCAGCCAGAAGCGCACCTCGAGAGGCGCCCCTGGATCGAGCGGACGCGCTCCCTCGACTGCCGCATAGCCGTCGCCTCCGGTCGCGGGGCGAAACAGGCTCAGGTTCACCTCGGGCGCCGCGGCACTCGCGGCGGTCGCGGACAGCATCCATGCCGCTCCAGCCAGGGGCGCAGCGACCGATCGGCGCCTGCGGGCAGCGCAGAGCCCCAACAGCAACAGGCACAGCGGACCCATGCCGCCCCCGGTGGCACAACCCCCGCGGGCCCTCCCGCCAACCACATACTCGAAGTCCGCCGTGGCCGGGGGGCTGGCGTTGCCCGCGGCATCCGAAGCGGTCACCCCAACCGCGTGGTGGCCCGCGGCGGCCGAGAGCGGGATCGAGAGCCCGAAAGCGCCGTCGGCACCAGCCATGCTCTGTACGATGAAGGTGCCGTCGATGGTGACACTGATGGTGGAGTCGGGATCGGCGCTCCCCGCGACCATGAGCGGACCCTCCACCTCGGCCCCTGGCGCGGGCGAGCTGATGCTGGGCGTCGCCGGCAGGCGAAGCGCGAGGCCGATCACCACGCGCACCGGATCGTCGTCGTCGGCGCCCGGCGCGCCCAGCGCCAGGACGGGAGCATTGCCGGTGTCCAGCGTCGCAACGCCGGCGACGTCGTCGGTGAGCACGAACACGTCGGAGGGATTGTTGACTGCCACGCTGAGCGCGGTTTGCACGGAACCGATCAGGGCGGGGTCGGTCGCGAGACCCGTCACCACGCCCTGAACGTCGATGGGCGTGCCCCCGGCAAGGCCGGTCTTCACCTGGGCGGAGAAGCGCAGCGTCTGCGCCGCACCCGGGTCGAGGGTGGGCAACGAGCAGCTCAGCGTGTCCACGCTTGCATCGGCCGAGCTCGCGCAGGTGCCGCCGTCGCCGACCAGCGTCAGGTTTTGCAGCGTCGCCTTGGGTGTCGCCACGCTGAAGCTTGCGCCGGCCGCGGGCGCTAGACCCTGATTGCGCACGGTCGAAGTCCACTGCAGCGTGTCGCCGGATAGCACCGGACCCGCAGGGCGGGTCTGATCGTCGACGAACAGTGAAGCGCGGACGTCCGGAGCGTAGAGGCTGCTGGCCGGGACCAGGGAGTACCCGTTCGCATTCTTGGTGCTGGCGTTCGGAATCAAGATGAGCGCGTTACCGTCATGCCAGGCCAGCTCGACACCTTGGGGAGCGGTGTCGTTCCAGACGAGCAGGAAAATCGGGTAGAGGCCTGCCGAAGGGAAGCTCACCGCGAGCGGCAGGCCCAGGTTGTCGCCATAGGCGAAGCTACGATTGCCATTGTATTGGCTGGTCGCGGTGGTGGTCCCGTTGTTCAGCGCGAGCAGATAACCGTCCTGGGAACCTACAGCGAAGGTCTTGGTGCCCGCCGCCGGGACTGCCACGTAGCCGGAGAACGTCCAGGCGACGTTCGCCATCGCCCCGGCGAAGAGCTGGGTGCTGTCGAGGTTGGTGTCGAAGACGCCCAACGTGGGCTGCTGCAGGCCGGTCCAGTCCACCGGTCGATCGAAGACCCAGGAGAAGACCTCCGCGCTGGAGGGCGGAAGCCCGGGCTGAGGCGCATTGACCGCCTTGAGCGCGTCCGCGGCAGTGAGCAACTGCCCTTGCGGGTGCGACCCATCGACATTGGTCGCCACCCTGCAGAACCCGCTCACCGGCAATTGGCACACGACCTTGCTTGCCAGACCTTTGCCGGGCTGTGCCGGCAGCGTCAGGCGCGAGCGCTGCGGCGGCGATTGGCGGCGCATGGAGCCGTCCAGATCTGCGTCGACCGCCGCTGCACAGCCGGCGAGAATCGTGCCGAGCAGACAGGCCGAGACACCGCTCCTGCTCGGCTGCTTCGCGGTGCTCCGGGACTCCATTGCGCGCCTCAAAGCGACCCGACCGGGGGTCGCATGCATTTCAACCTTGAATCTGTTCAAAATGATTCGCAAACATTTTGCGCTTCATTAGAGAAATTTCCCCAACCTTGGGCAAGGAAACCTGGTTTCCAGGCTGTGGGTATTTGTCCCGGCCCTACCTACCGGGGCCGAACCCATGTTGGTGGCCGTGCTTAGCCGACGACCTGGTTGCGACCCCGCCGCTTGGCCTCGTAGAGCTTCTGGTCGGCGGCCTCGAGGAACGCGGGTGCGGAATCGTGCGCCGTCTGCAAGCTCGCGACGCCCGCGCTGAACGTGACCGGGATGCGCTTCCCCTCGAAGACGAACTGGTGCTGCTCGACGAGCCTGCGCAGCTTGTCGGCGAGGAAGACCGCGTTCTCCCGCCCGGTTTCGGGCAGGACCAGCACGAACTCCTCGCCGCCATAGCGCGCGAGGCAGTCCTCGCGGCGGATGCACGTCTTCAGTGTTGCCGCCAACTCGCGCAAGACCTGATCCCCGGCGATATGTCCGAAGCCGTCGTTGATCTTCTTGAAGTGATCGATGTCGATGAGGACCAGCGAGAGCGCGCGGCCGTGCCGGCTGCAGCGGGCCATCTCTCTTTCGAGGAGCTCGAGCAGATAGCGCTTGTTGTAGACCTGAGTAAGCCCGTCGATGATGGTGAGCTGGTAGATCTCCTCGTGATACTGCGCCTCGATCGATCCGAGCTCGCCGCCATGGAGGAACTTGAAGATGGCCGAACCGACCTTGAGGAGATCCCCGCTGCGCAGGGGCATCACCCTGCGCACCTGGGCGTTGTTCAGGTAGGTGCCGTTGGTGGACCCGTCGTCCCGCAGGGAGAACCCGAGGTCGCCTTTGACCAGCGTGCAGTGGCGGCGCGAAACGTTGTCCAGATCGAGGACGATCTCGCACCCATCGCCGCGGCCGATGGCGATCTCGGCTCTCTGGAGCGTTACCTTCTTCCCCAGCTGTGGACCATAGATCTGGACGAGGCACGGATCCTCCCCGCCCCCAGGGTCACGGATGCCGGCGACGGCAGTGATCCGCGTGTCCTTCGGCTCCACTCTGGTGCCACGATAGCATCTGCCTACCGCGCGAAAGCATTTGCGGCCGACGCACCCGCGGTGAAACTGCGGCGCTGGCGGAGATTGTCTTGCGTCATCTGACAATGTAAGTCTGGCGATCAGGGGTGTGCAACCAGGTCACGGGAGCAACGATGGCAGAACGCTTCAGCGAGGAATTCCAGCTCTTCAACGTGCGGCTGCCGGTCGGCACGCTGGAACGGCTTCACCGGTACCGGGACCACCTCAACCAGACGCAGCCGGGTATCGAGGCCACCGCGAGCATGGCTGCCCGCATGCTGCTCCTGAGAGGTCTGGACCAGGTCGAGGAGGAGATGGGGGGCCCAAGAAAGCCCAAAACCCGCTTGTCCCGGCTGCTTCGCGGGAAGAAGTGAGCTTCTCAGCGCCCGTCGTTTTCCGGCGGGAGCCCGGGCCTTCCATTTGACATCGTAAGATTGCGTAAGACAGGCGCCTATGTTAGGAGACAGGAGCTCTTCTGTTGTCTTGCCTCCGGAGGTCCGCTTGCAGACGATGACGCCCGCACCAGTGGTCGACGGCGAAGAGGAGAATCGCGAGTCCCTGGCTCGCATGCTCGGTGAACCTGGCCTTGCCGACGTCTGGGTTGCTCTCGCGCAGCAGCTCGGACAGGTCGACACCGCTCATCGAGCGACCAGTTGCGCGTTCAAGGGCGCCGGGCACCTCGCATTCCAGACTCCCGGGCAGGAGGCGGAAACCCGCCGCCTGGTCGCCGCGCTCAAGCGTCAGATCGACTTGCTGCAAGATCTGGCTCGCCGACTCGATTTCCGCGGAAGCGGATACGCCGCGAAGCCTGCCCCCCGCCTCGCCGAGGACATCCTGCTCGCCACCGGGGACGAGTGAGCGATGGAGACGGGTGCTTCGTGACGCTGCAAGGGCGTGTGCTGGTGGTGGATGATCTGGCCGTCAATCGCGGCGTGCTGGCCGCGCGGTTGGCGGGGCAGGGGCTCAGCGTGGCAGAAGCCGAGGACGGCCGCGAAGCCTTGCGCAAGCTGGAGAAGGAGCGCTTCGACCTGGTTTTCCTGGAGGTGAGGATGCCGGAGCTGGACGGTTACGAGGTGCTCCGGCGCATCAAGTCCGATCCCGGATTGCGCGACATCCCGGTGTTGATGCTTTCGGACGTCGAAGAGTTGGAGAGCGGGGCGCGGTGCCTGGAGCTGGGCGCCGAGGACTACCTGCCCAAACCGTTCGAGCCGACGATGTTCCGCGCCCGCGTCGGCGCATGCCTGGAGAAGAAGCGCAGGCGCGATCAGGAACGGGTCTACGTACAGACGTTGAAGGGCGAGCGCGACCGCTCCGAGCAGCTGCTTCTCAACGTCCTGCCTTCCCGGATTGCCGATCGCCTCAAGCACGCGCCGAAGACCATCGCGGACCATTTCTCCGAGGTGACCATCCTCTTCGCCGACATCGTCGGATTCACCGAGCTTGCCATGCGGCTGCCGCCCGCCGATCTGGTCGATCAGCTGAACGGGATCTTCTCCGACTTCGACGAGTTGGTGGACAAGCATGGCCTGGAGAAGATCAAGACCATCGGCGACGCCTACCTGGTGGCCGGCGGCGTCCCCATTCCGCGCCCGGATCACGCGATCGCCGTGGCGGAGATGGCGCTCGACATCCGCGAGGCGCTGCGCGGCTTCAATGCCCGGCGCGGCACCTCTCTCGCCATCCGCATCGGCATCAACACCGGGCCGGTGGTGGCCGGAGTGATCGGGACGCGGAAGTTCGTCTTCGACCTTTGGGGCGATGCGGTGAACACGGCGAGCCGGATGGAGTCACACGGCGAGCCGGGGCGCATCCAAGTCACGGAGGCGACGTTCCGACTCTTGCGGGAACGGTACGAGTTCGCCGAGCGGGGCCCGATTCCCGTGAAGGGAAAGGGTCCGATGCGAACGTACTTTCTCTTGAACAGGAAAGCGTAGCGGCAGGCAGCCGAGGACCGGCTCGAGGGAGGAAGAATGACGACCATTGCAGCCGCGCTCGCGCTCGCAGTGTCGCCGCCGAGCGGACGGAGCATGAAGGCATCATTTGGGGTGGGGGCCCTGGTGGTTCACTCCTGCCGTGTGGGAGTGACGGAACAGGTGCAGCTCACCTGCTCGGGGAAGAGCCCGGGTCGATCGACTCCATCGACGACCCTCCGGGACCGCCCTGGTTTCCGGGTTGTCGAAGTCGATTTCTGAACGCGGATGGGGCTGGGCCGGGAGCGCCTATCGCGGGTTGCGCTCCCAGCTGAACACCGACGCGCTGGACGCGTCGACCTTCAAGCGCAGCCACTCCGTCAGCGGCGCAGTGGTCGAGCCCTGTACCGTGACCCGGCTCAAGTTGGGCACCGCCGTCGCAACGCCGTACCGCAAGTCACCCGCCGCAAGCGGGTTGTCCGCGGTGAACACGTGCGAGTCGCCGTTGATCAGCAGCACCGGTCCTCCGAACGCGCGCGTCAGGTCCGCGATCCGGCGAACGGTGTTGATGAAGCCGTCGTACTGGTTCGCGGTGAAGATGGCGGGATCCCACATGTCCGCCTGCAGGAAAAGCACCACGCCCTTCGAGCCCTGCTTGGTGGCGAGAGCAAACGTACGGTCGAGCCAGCTCAAATTGGCGGCGTCGCGCGCCTGCTCCTCCGCCACCCGGCGGGCCGGATCGTCCACCTTGGTCCCCCCGCTGTCCGTGTACCAGGGCACCAGGCTGTTGTTGCTGCCCACCACGTGCACGGCGGCGAAGGTGACCGACCTGCGCCTCGGACCAGAGCGTGTTCTCCACGAACGTCGCGAGCTCGGAAATGTCCGATTGGGTGAGCACGTCCTTCTTCGCTCCGCCCAAGGTGCGGCCCGGATTCGGGAAGAACAAGCTGCGAATCGCGCCGAGGCGCTCCAGCGGGTCGTAGCCGCCGTTGCTGGCGCGGTGGCAGTCCGTCCACTCGTTGTCTCCTGGAGTGTAGACGAGCGGGTCCGCGAAACCCTGCAAGGCCGAGAAGATCTGCGCGAAGTACGCGTCGTCGCAGCGGCTGCTACCGTTCTTGATGTCCCCGACGTGCACCACGCGGCCGATGTTCGGCGCTGCGTTGATCGCGGAGATCAGGTTGGGGAAGTCAGCGATCTGTGCCGAGCCGTACGGCGTGTCGCCGATGACGGCGTACTCCACCTTCTGCGAGCTGGCATCGAGCCAGGTCGGATCGTAGACGGCGAGGAGCTGTCCGCCCTCCACGGTCTCGGCGTCCGTGGCGTAGTGCGCCTGGACGTCGAGCAGGTACCACCCCGGGCCCAGGATGCCGGCCATGTCGATCACGCCGGACGATTCCTCGTCCTGGGTGAGGAACGCCGGTGCGCCGGATATGAAGCGCTGCGGATCGTGCTGGGCGATCTGTGGCTCGCCCGTGAACGACGCCACCTTGGAGCAGCTCACCGGGAACGCCTGGGCGTCCACCATTGCGCGCCCGAACGGGAGCCGGTTGATCCGGTAGCTGCTGGTGGAAGTGCCGGGCGTGAGATCGAAGAGGTACGGCGAGTTGCGGCTCGTGTCGATGGTGAGCCGCAAGCAAGAGGCGTCGTTGGGAGCGCTGGTGAGGGCGACTTCGATCGAGCCTTCGCCTTGAAGATTGAGACCGGAGTTGGGAGCACCGCCACAAGAAACAAGCAGCGGGAGGGTCAGTGCTGCTGCAGCGAGCACGCGAAAGAGTCGGTTCATTTGGGGAGGCCTCCTCGGGCCGGCCGGGACCTTCGTAGGACATCATTGGTCCGAGGAGTCGTGACG
>Ga0137415_10007279_pt1 | contig 10968 bp, 7 predicted proteins | sample CZODoug3_1_1_16f_FD_183082 | JGI IMG/M metagenome (GOLD analysis project Ga0137415, IMG submission 183082) | Vadose zone soil fungal communities from Angelo Coast Range Reserve, California, USA - CZODoug3_1_1_16fungal (Hybrid Assembly) | ecosystem: Environmental > Terrestrial > Soil > Vadose...
TGAAACTGGCTGTATGCCGGCTGATTTGTGCGCTCCCACCATGGCTCCGTGAATACAACGAATCGATCCGGATGAGGTTTCTGAAATTTGTCTATCGTTTCGTCCAAGCCTTTTCCCACCCCGCCGGTCAGGTTCACCATGATGCGGATATTTTTCCGATCCATCAGCGGCAACGCCGCCTCCGCGGTGGTGAGATATTTCATCGCCTCGCCGATCCCTACGCCGTTTGCGCTCTTCGCCGCAAAGGATAGATGCGTATGAATATCGATGACTGGATAGCGCGAGCGCGGCACTTTTGTTTCGGGAACATGCAGCATGCTGCGTGGTTGAAAGTCGGCAAGCTGCAGCGGCTTTCCCGCGGCGCCAGAACTATCCGCCGGCAACGCCGCCGCGGGAGCGGGCATTTTGCTGGCTAGCAAGAACGCACTGACGCTCTGAAACAGATTTCTTCGGCCGATTCTGTTCATGAATTCTCCAAGCTCAATAGATCTCGCGTGCGCGCGCTTAACACGAAGTCTTCTATATGGTTTACTCAAGGTTGTCAAAGCAGGCAAAGCAACAAATCCGTTTTAGTTGGGCGCAGTGGTTCCAAACGGTGCACCGTTGGTGCGCAACTTTAAAATCGAGGGTGATGAGCGATTATGTTCTGGAAAACAATCGTGATCAGTGCCTGCGGCGCAGTCGTTTTCTCATCGCTGCCCCAATCCAGCCCGATCATCGGTAATTCGCAACAAACTTACACCAGCGACGCCCACGTCTCCGTAAAACGATCACCGGTGGATGTGGCTCCGGACGGCGACCTTTCCAAAACGTTCTGGAAGAATTCCGATTTCGTGGAATTTGATCAGGATGCCTGGGGAAAATCCCACTATCCCGAAGTTTCAACGCGCGTAAAATCGCTTTGGACCGACTCATACATCTACTTCGCCTTTTTGGGTCGCTACGATTCACTCAATACTTATAACGGGGAAGACCCGGCCCCCGAGCGATGGCAGCTTTGGAACCGCGACGTAGTGGAAGTTTTCCTGAATCCTCAGCCGGAGCGAGTGCAGCACTACTATGAATTCGAGGTAGCCCCCAATAACCAGTGGATCGATCTCGAAATCGACAAGACCAAAGAGCCGTTCAACAGCGCGTCCTGGAACTCGGGCTTTGAACATGCAACCCGCATCGATGCCAAAAATCATATCTGGACAACGGAGATGCGCATACCCCTCGCCTCGATCAATGTCAGCGCATTACGTGCGGGTGCCAAGTGGCGAGCCAATTTTTTTCGCGCCGCAGGACAAGGCGGTGATGATCACCGAAAATTCCTTGCATGGAGCATCATTCCAGGAGGAACGACATTTCACGCGCCGACTCGGTTTGGGATTCTGGAGATTGTGAATTAGGAGAGATTCAGGAACGGAGCTTGCTCGAGAACACATCGATTTGCTTAGTGAATATACGCCCCCGAAGGCAGCAGATACTGTATGGGCCAACTCTCTCGTTTCTCCTCTACGATTTCCGACCACTTCAAGCTTCTCGCATCTGGACCGGGCAAGAGCTTAACCCCGCGCAGCGTCTCGGAAATGGCAACCGCGAGAGTGTAAGCATCACCTCGGCCACTCACGGCCGTGACTTTCGCGCCGAGCTTCTCTCCGGCGAATCGGCTGGCAATTTCGGCGTCCTCCATCATTTGCAGAAAGTAAGGCCTGCCGGCCAAAAGTGAATTGTAAACGTGGTTTGCCAATACCCCCGAAATCGGATTGACATAAGCATGATCAAAATCAAGCGCGCCTAATTCCGGATCGTCGGGAGACACCGCCGTGTACGGCATGCGCGTTTCGCCGAGGCCGCGAACGTCAAACGAGATCACATCGTAGCCGCCGGCCACAAATTTCTTGATCTCCGGCCAGTCTGCCGCGGTAGCCTTCCCATTCTCGCGAAACCAAAGCAACACTGGCCGTTTTTCCGTATCCGCCTTGTGAATGTGCAACAAGGGCATCTCCAGCACCCTGCTATGGCGCAGCATATAGCGATCGATAGAAATACCATTGGATACTGAGCTTCCCACAGCGTCCCAGGTAATCTTTCCTTCCCCGGCGGGGCCCCCTGAATATTCGCTTACATCCCACCTTCCGACGCCGCTGTATCGGGTGCCGTAATATGCCTTCGCAAGAGTTTGCTTTTGCGCAGCCTTGTGCTCGTCGTAGAACTCTCGGATCACGTCCATTAAAGACTTTGCGTCGGTGTAATCGAGCATCACCTGCCCAGTACGGGTGCATTGCAATACCTTCGCAGTGAGCTCTTTTATCTGAGGAAGCCCGTGACGAATCGGCATTTGATTGAAGTGGTCGAGAAAATCGAGTGCGGCTTCCTGATTCTCCGGTGAAAACTGGTGCCCATGATAGCCCTCGACCAGCCCGATGCGCTCTCCGCGTTCAAATCGCTCGTACAAGCTGCGCACTTCGCGCACGGTCTTGCGCGTGCCCTCTACAGGAAAGAAATCAAGCACCGCCGCAGCTACCAGAACCGGACGAGGGTACATCAGCAGCAGTAAGCCCGGATGATCGAGTCCATTTGAAATCATGCCAAACAAATCTTGCTCCGGATCGCTGTCGGGATCGGCAAAAATGCGGTTAGCAATCCGCATGGGCATAGCGGTGATATAGCACGAAGGCACGGCCACTTTAATCCGCTCGTCGAGAGCGGCAATCAAAGCGGTCTGAAAGCCACCGCCGCTTGTCCCCGTAATGCTGATCCGCTCCGCATCGACTTCAGGCCGGGTAAGCAAATAATCGACAGCGCGAATGCCATCCCATATCTCCCATCTCGCCAGATTTGCTCCCGCCAGATAAGCCAAATTCCCCATCACCGCGTGTTCACCGCAAATCAGGTTGTACCGGCTCTTACCCGCAGCCACATCCCAGAACTGGCTGCGTTCCCCTTGCCCAACCGGATCCCAGGAAATCACTACATACCCTCTACCCACCAATCTTTGGCTTAGCGCCTGATAGTGGAATTTTCCATCGGCCGCGTGTCCGGCGGGCACCAACACTGCCGGATGCTTTTTAGAACGATCGTCCGGAAGATAGACGAGCGCGGTAACATAAACTCCCGGCAAACTCTGAAAGATCAGTTTTTCGATGGAGAACCCGTCCATCTGTATCTTGCCGGTAACCTGCGCGTGAAGATCTGTCTTCGCCGTCGGCAAGCCCCCGATCATTTCCAGGAGCTTTTGCCGGAGTTCGCTTTGCGTCTTCAGCAATTCCTTTTCGTCGCGGATCGCCTCCCAGGTTTTTGCGCGCTCTTCATCTTCCTGCCACGCTTGCTCCGTTTGGTATTGAAGGAAAGGAGTTATGCGCGGCCCAGGCGCCAACAGTTGTTCCCGCACGCAGAAAGCTTTTGCCGGCGGCGCATCCTCGGTGGCCAGCGCTCCGAAGGAGGTTGCTCCGACCAGCGCGACCAAGACGCACGGTCGGACAATCCTTGCAACTGGCGACCGGCGAAACCGCTCTGCCCGCCATTTTTGTGTTGACATTTTGATAATCTCGTGTATTATAGTTCTCGGTTAAATTTGTACCCGTTTTCCCCGCTCCAACCGTTTCCCTAAACCCTTTAGAATGCGCACTTACAGGCAGTCGTTTTTGAAAGCGAACTTTTTGCGTAAACCACTTAGAATCAGCATCCTACAGAAGCTAACGATCTCGAGGGTAACTCCTTTAGAATCCGCACTTAACCCAAGAAACGACCCTAAGTCCTCCAGAATGTGCACTTACAGAAAAGGCCGGGGGGAGGGGTATGCTTTGCGGTTCGCGTTCACTTCCCCTTCACCGTGAGTGAACCCATGCGATACCACCCGTCCTCTTGGCGGCCCTCATTGCCGAAGCGAATCGCGGGTCGGTCCGTTCTTGGATCCAGCATGGCAACGCGGACATCATAGCTATCTTCTGGCAGGTTTTCCGGCACATATAATGTCCCGTCGAATACCGCATCCCCGGGTAGCCACTTCCGAACATCCACCGGAACTCGAATAACGGCGGCGGTCTTGGAGGATCGCAATTCAATCGCCAGCGGAAATTCTTTGTAGATCGGAGCGACTCCCGCGTTCAACCACCACATATGAATCAGCATCATCGAGCCGGCGTTAACAGTCTTCGGGTATTCCAGTCGCCGCAAAATAAAACGGTACCCGATCTTCTTCTGAAAAATATCGAATCGCTCTTTCCACTCCGCGGGAATCGGCGAGGACTTAATGTTCACCGTGCTCACATGCCAGCGCAGCGCTTGCTCCAGGATGTAATCGACGTCGTAGCCTTTCTCCTGCCAACCCGCAACGGTATAACAAACTTCCAGCGACACCGGTTTGCGCTGCCAAACATCCTGAATCCCCGCACGCACTATTTGTTGCGGATAAATTTCCAGCATTTCCGCCGGAAAGTAGGCATCTGTGGAACTCGTCCGCATGTCCCCGAGACAATCCAGTCGCCATCCCGCGCCATGTTCTGTTCCATACGTCAGCGCCTGCTGCTCGTCAAAGTTCATCAGCAGTGGCGTGCGCCGAAACGCTTCGAGCCAGATATCAATCAATTCTTTTTGGTAGGCGAAAGAGGGCATGTACGGACTCCAGCCCTCTCCCCAATACCCGACGGACGAAATGTCCACGCTATCGAGAAACGGATTCCCGTCATAACGTTTGCCTGCTTCGGCAACCAGCTCGCCCCAATATTTCAGAAATAGCGGGTCGCTAAAATCTGGCTGCCAGATTTCTCCATCCTTGTCCGTCGGTTTGTTCGCGCGTCGCGCCCCCGAGTTGCGGTACCAGGCAGGGAGCGGATCTTGGTTGGAGTACGGCATCAGGCGAATCGCGAGAGTCTGCCCATGTGCCCGCGCCTGTTCCAGCGCCAGATCTAGAATTTCCCAACGAAACTTGCCGGGCTCCGGCTCAATAGCATCCCAATACCAGCGGCAGTAAGCGACGGACGTTTCCGGAAAGTCCGGTTTTGTGGCCGCCTGCGGAATCTTCGCAACCGGCCCGGCCTCAGACCACTTCAAAGGTGGATTTGTTGCCTGGCCATTGAATCTCTGAAAAGTCGTAATCCCCATTCCCGGATTTACCAACACGTCGTGAATTTCTTTAGGCCGTACGACAACAACATTCGACTGTGCAATTCCCGGCGCACTCATAGCCAACACCAGCAGAGCGAAGCCGCAAGCTATTCCAGCGATCCGCGTGGATCGCATCCTCCAGGCTTCGCTGAACGCAATCTCGATCAAATACTTCCCCCTATAACAAGGATTCCGTCAATCCCGAAACGAAAATGCGGCCAGCGTGGAGCTGCGAAAGTTATTACATATTGCCTAGCCGAATCTCTTCTGCCAAATGATCGCTGGCGCGCAGAGCCAGCGCCATTATTGTCAGCGTGATGGACTTCTCTGGATGCGAGGTGAAAGATGCTGCGTCTACGACCAGCAAATTCTGGATATCGTGGCAGCGATTCCACTGATCCAGCACGGAATTCTTGGGATCGGCGCCCATTCGCGCGCCGCCTGCCTCGTGGGTTACGCTTCCCAGCGGGTATGGATTCTTTTTCTCGTAAGGCAGAATTTCCGCGCCGGAGGCCTTCAGAATTTCCTCCATCTGCCCGTACATCTCATCCCGCATGGCAAATGCATGGTCATATTCTGCGTTGGTATGAAAGCGAACTTGGGGAATCCCGTAGCGGTCGGTTAATCCATCGGGGTCAATCTCCACATAGTTCGAGGCGAAGGGCAATCCTTCTCCGTAACCGTCGATGGTCACGCCCGCCGGATATAATTCCTTGATTTTCTTTTTGTATGCGGAACCAAAGCCCGGCAGGTTCGCGCCTGGCCCAGGGCCCATTCCGCAGCCGGTCTCAAAGGTCAATCGATAACCGCGCAGAAACTTGTTGTTCTTCTTTCCGTAGTTATACCGGGGGATGTACAAGCTGTTCGCGCCTGGCCCGTCGTCGTTTGTTGTCGGCCGTCCGGCTAGCTGCGGGAAAAATCCCTCAATCGCGTTAAAGGCAACGTGCTCCATCAGGTAGCGGCCGAGCGTTCCGCTCGAATTCGCGAGGCCTTGCGGGAAGTCGCGAGTACGGGAATTAAAAAGAATTCGTATCGACTCCACCATGGACGCGCCAAGCACCACGGCCTTGCCTTCGACCTCGTACTCCTGGCGATTAGTGGTATCGATGAAGGAGACTCCGCGAGCCTCCCCCGTCGAATTGTCGACCAACACTTTGTAAACCGCTGCGTTCGGGCGCAGCGTGAAGTTCTGCATCCTTTGAAGCTTGGGGAAGAGCACCTCTAACGTGCTGAAACGCGAAGCCGTGTCGCATCCAAAATTGCACGCCCCGCAATAGTGGCAAGCCAGCCGGTTGTCATAGGGCTTGCTCAACACCGCCAGAGGAAACGACACGGCCTTGATGCCCAGCTTGGCCGCGCCTTTCTTGATAAGCCACTCACCGCAACGTGGCCGAAAGGCGGGCATAATATTCTTACTGGCCGGCGAGTTGTAAACTTCCTCGGCTCCTCCGGCAACACCGATGAGCGTTTCAACTTTGTCGTAGTAAGGCGCCAAATCTTCGTAAGTGATTGGCCAATCTTCGCCAAATCCGTCTTGCAAACTCTTCGGCTTGAAATCGAGCGGCCCAAAGCGCCCGGACTCTCGGCCCCACAGCAAAGTGCGCCCGCCAACAGCGCGCAGCCGCGTCCAGGTAAATTTTGACCCCGCTGCTAAAGCGTAAGGATCATTCTGCGGAACGGTGTAAAGGTTCTCGGTCCATTCGTTGATTTTCCATTCCATGCCTTGCGGCAACGGACCGTATTTTCCGGGTTTACCTTTGCCGCGGTACGGCCATTTGTAAGGGAGCTTGTGATTGTGAAAGTCCCGATGCGGCTCAATCATCGGTCCTGCTTCCAGGCACAACACTTTCAATCCGCGAACAGCAAGCGCGTACGCCGCGACTCCTCCGGAAGCTCCGGAGCCGACAACGATCACGTCATAGACAGTTTTCGCGCTCACTCACATCTCCTCAGCGTGTTCTGATTCAAGCGCTGGAATACTTCCGACACAGAGTTTTGATTTTCTCCATCAATTTCGGGACGCCGGTCATGGGATCCTCTTCAGCCTCGTATTCCGCGGACATATATCCTTTGTAACCGCCGTCCGCAAAGAGCCGCCAAACGCGGTCCAAATCGATGGGCCGCTTGCTCGAGCCAAACAAATCGCGGATGTGAGCATGCGTCGCATACGGCACGCACGCCTGGACGTCGGCGTACATCTCTTCATCCGTTTTGCCTTCGAAATTGGAAATGTCTAAATTGATTCCCGCATAGGGCGAATCCACTCGGCGCAAGATTTCCAAAGCGGCTGAGGCGCGAGCAGTGATGCCGCCATGATTTTCTATCCCCAAAGCAATTCCCCGCTTGGCTGCATAATCACATGCGGGCTTCATCGTCTCAACTACCCATTCAATTCCCTGCTTTTCGCTCACGCCGCCGGGAAGATCTCCTCCGAAGACGCGCACGTGCGACGCTCCCAGCACCTCACTTGCATCAACCCATTGCTGTATACGACGAATTTCTTCCGCGCGGATTGCGCCGCCCGCCTGGCACATTTCCGTGCGTATGGCGATTCCAGAGAAAGCTATCGCATTCTTGAATGCCAAGTGGCGCAGTGAGGTGAGATATTCCGGCTCGGTGGACTTGAGCCAGTAGGTGGTGATGTCCACACTGTGCGCTTCCAATTCCACTGCTTTGTGGATGAAATCCTCCATCGTCATGGAGCCGGTGTTGAAATATTTCAGATAGGAGTATGCGCAGCACCCGGGGAAGAGCCTGGCCTGCTTACCTGGTTGGCTTGCCGTCGCTGGACCTAAAGATGAAGCAGGGTTCGACGCTCGTGCGGTAACAGCCGCGGCTGTGGCGGCAACCAGGAATTCGCGACGTAGAACGGGTTTACTCACGCAAGCCTCCGGCTCGCTCTAGCTGCGCCCTTAACTTTGATGCTCCGGATGTGTGCAGCCTGGGAAGTCAGCCATGTAGTTCATCCCTTGATAGTTCAACACGTCGATCAAGCCGACTTTGGACGTATAAAATCCCTCGACGGTCATGCCCTTGACCAGGCGAAAAAAACTATAACCCTCGTGATGTGCGGTGGAATCGCTTTCGGGCAAGCTCATTTCGGTCAGCAATTTCACGCGATCGGTTTCAGCAGAAGAGCGGAACGATTTGCCAAATTGCTTCTGGCTCTCTTTATCCAGAAACGCCAGTCCCTCAATCCATTCGCGCTGCATCGAGGGCTCGAATTCTCGCGCCGAAAAGACGACAAAATCGATATAGTCCGCGACCTTGGCTTCATTAGCACCGGGGTCATCGTCCGTGGGCAAAATCATTTCGGCCAGGAGTTTGACCGTGGCGAATTGGTCGGGCTTGAAGAATTGAGGAACGTATTTGGCGGTGGGTTCCGCATCGGCACGGGAGTGCTTCATCCCATGAATGGTCGCCAGATCATTCTGTCCGTTAGCACTGGCAACGGGGATTGGAAGCCACGAAGCCAGAAATTCACGGCCTGCGGCACTGGCCGCCAGCAAGCCAAAATATTTCAACGCACCGCGTCTTGAAACTTCGCCTTTATTCATTCCAGGTTTGATCCCAGATCCCTAAGCCGAGGGCGCATGGTCGAGGATGGCCTCCGCTTTCGGATCCCAATAAATCTTTTTCCCGGTCCAATAAGCGCGCGCGGCCATCATGCAGGCCACGGAGTGGGAGAACCCGTTTTGTACCGTGGCATTCGGTTGTTTGCGGCTTCGCAAACAATCCAGCCAGTTGGTCATATGCGAGGGCTCCTCATCGCCCATCCAAGCCGGCGGAAGGGATTGATTGCCGGCCAGCAAAACGTCTTTGATGGCCCGCCGGTTATCCACCGTCGGGTCGTCTTCGTGATTTCCTTTTTCTTCGACCAGCTGCCATCGCGGGCTGCCTTCGCCACCGTGATTGATCAGCGTCGCTTTCTTGCCCATGATGCGCGTAAAACTGGGCGCGTCGTTGCCAAAGCTCGTGGAATAGCTGACCAGCGTGCCCCGCGAATATGTGAACAACGCCTGAAAAGTATCTGGATTCTCGCGGCCGTCAGGCCAAGCGAAAATCCCGCCGCTGGACACTACCGATTCCGGATAATTCTCGTCCAGGAAGTAATGGCAGAGGTCGATTCCATGGCTCATCCATTGGTCCGCGATGCCGCTCGAGAAATCCTTGTAGAGACGAAACTCAAAATAGAGTTGCGGATCAAAGGCGCGGTGCGGCTTGTTCATTAGCCAAGTTTTCCAATCTGTATCCTGCTCGCGGATCAGCTTCACTTCCGGTCGCCCGCGCCAGCGGGGCCCATGGTAGTTCCACACGATTTCGTATTTGGTGACTTCCCCGAGAGCGCTGGAGCGGATCAAGTCGCGCACCGCAATTTGATACGGCTCGCTGCGATGTTGCGTGCCAATCTGAACGATGAGATTCCGAGCCAGCACCGCATCGCGCGCGCCTTTCACCTCTTCCAGAACGTTCCCCATCGGCTTTTCGCAGTAGCTGTCTTTCTCAGCCTCCGCGGTCAACTTCAGCACCGGCGAATGGGAGTGCTCCGGCGTCGATATAACGACCGCGTCTACATCCTTCAGCGCCAGAAGTTCTTGCGGATGCCGCAACGCACGCGGCGCCTTGCCATAGTATTTCTCGTTCGCGGCAACCGCCCGCTCCAGGTTGTGACTCCACAAATCGCAGACCGCGGTCATCTCCACGTTTTTCTGGTCTTTCAGACGCGCCACGATGCCGTCCAGTTCGCTGCCGCGATTCCCGACACCGATGTGCCCCAGCGAGATCCGATCGTTCGCTCCGGCGATGCGCGCGTAGGAAAGCGCCGTGCTGTTGATTGCGGCGCTTCCGGCTGCCACCACTGCGCTCTTCTGCAAAAATTCTCGTCGGTTGATTTTGCTGTCTGAGCCGTCCATTGGTTTCTCCTGTGTACGCAGATTATTAATGCCGCCAGACGTTTTTCGCAAGCCTCAGCATATGAGCTGACCTCAGAAGGTCTTCAATCGGGCAGTCCCAGCATCTTGCTCAACGTGCCGCCCATGATCATCTTGCGAGTTTTCTCTGGAACGTCACAGGCGTCGAACATGGCGTGATATTGGTTCACCACTGCCTCCACGCCATCCAGATCCGTGTCTGACCCGAAAACAATTTTGATAAACGCGCTGGGATCGTTGTTCGGCGTCTTCACGGTCCATTCGGCGCTCTGCCACTCGGTAGCCGACCACCAAAATATCTTCTTGAACTCCGCGAGGCGTCCGTGCATTTTGGTCAACGTCGAACCACTCAGGTCGAAGAATACGTTCGGATTCCAACGCGAGACTTCTGCCGCCCACTCATATTCGGGGTTGCCGCAGTGCGCGCCCAGCACGGTGATCTTCGGCCAGCGGCGGGCAATCTCCTCCAAATGAATCGGACGCATCCGGCCGGATGCTACGTCTTCGGGTTCGTCAAAATTCTTCCGCAGCACGATACCCGTATGGAACAGGACGATCCAGCCGTAGCGATTCGCTAACTCGTATACAGGAAAATAAGACGGGTCGTTGTACGGCTTCTTCACGAATTCCAGTTCGCCGAGACCGCGGTAGCCCATCTCGTGCAATTCCGTAACCTGCTTGGCCACATCCGGTGCGTCCAGGTCTACGAAGCCGAAGGGAATGATCTTGGTGGGATGTTGCTTGGCCGCTTCGGCAACCACTTTACGATTGGCGAACGGCGTGAGCATACATGCCGTCAGGTTCAAGCGATCTGAGAGTTTCAGGAAATCGTCAATGTAATTGGGTTTCTTCTCATCAAAGTGCACGTGAATGTCCACGATGCGGCCGGTTGATTTGTCGGAACTGGCCTTTTGCTCGGCGGGCAAGATCGCGTCGTATCCAAATG
>Ga0137415_10007281_pt1 | contig 10966 bp, 8 predicted proteins | sample CZODoug3_1_1_16f_FD_183082 | JGI IMG/M metagenome (GOLD analysis project Ga0137415, IMG submission 183082) | Vadose zone soil fungal communities from Angelo Coast Range Reserve, California, USA - CZODoug3_1_1_16fungal (Hybrid Assembly) | ecosystem: Environmental > Terrestrial > Soil > Vadose...
TGAAGTTCCCGAATTCGTCTAACCCATGACAAGCCGGAGATTGTAATGGCCGTTCGCGCCTATTGGAAAGGCTCCTTGAAACTTTCCCTCGTGTCATGCCCGGTGTTGCTTTATCCGGCCTCGACATCGGTCGAAAAAACCCGCTTCCACATGATCAACAAGGAAACCGGAAACCGGCTGAAGCAGCAGATGGTCGATGCCGAGACCGGCGACGTGGTCGAAAGCGATCAGAAGGGCCGCGGCTACGAATTGAAAAAGGGCGAATACGTCGAGATCGAAAAGGAAGAGCTGGAAGCCGTTCAGATCGAAAGCAACCATACCATCGACATCGACAGTTTCGTACCCAGGGACGAAATCGACAAGCGCTACCTCAATCACCCCTACTACATCGCGCCTGACGGAAAGGCCGGCATCGACGCCTTCGCCGTGATCCGCGACGCCATGAAGGATCAGGATCGCGTCGCGTTGGCGCGCATCGTCCTCACCAACCGCGAGCATATCATTGCGATCGAGCCCTTGGGCAAGGGCCTGCTCGGCACCACGCTGCGGTATCCGTACGAACTGCGCGACGAAGACGAGTATTTCGACGACAACAAGAATCCGAAGATATCGAAGGATATGATCGAACTCGCCAGCCATATCCTCGATACCAAGGCCGCGCATTTCGACCCCGGCAAGTTCAAGGACGAATACGAGGACGCCTTGAAGACACTGGTCAGGCGCAAGGCCGCCGGGAAGCCGGTGAAGGCCGCGGAGCGCGAGGAAAAACCCGACAATGTCATCAGCCTGATGGATGCGCTGCGGCAAAGCCTGAAGGGCAAGGCATCCGCCAAGCGGTCGGCGCATTCCCGCGCACGCCGGGCGACGCATCGCCCCGCCAAGAAAGCGCATCGTTCGGCGGCGCGAGCGCGCAAGGCGAGCTGAGAGCGCAATAGAATTAGGTTGTTTCTGTCGTCATTGCGAGGAGCGACTTGCCCGCCGTAGCTCAACGAGAGAAGGCGGAAGCGACGAAGCGATCCACGCATTTCCGATTCAATTTTCAAACAGCCCGCGACGATTCAATTGTAGAACCGTCATTGCGAGCGAAGCGAAGCAATCCACTCTTTCTTTGCGGCTTTATGGATTGCTTCGTCGCTTCGCTCCTCGCAATGACGGCAGACACGCGTTCACGCCCCCGCCGCGCCATGCGCCCGAGGCGTTGTTTAGCTCTTCCGCCCAAGGAGGGCGTGGGGAACGCCGGGTGCCCAATGCACCCGCGGCCTCGTGTGCACTTGGTATTGGTAGAACGCGCACGAGTAACAACGAGTACACCGGAATCACCCGACGTTCCCGCACGCAATGGTTTTAACGGTTTGCGGAATATTTTTGCGCGGAGGGCTGGACAGGGAATTCAGTGATTTGCCCGTCAGGCAGACGAGGACAAGGCATTGCCAAGCGGTCGGTGCATTCCCCGTCGCGCCGGGCGACGCACCGGCCCACCAAGAAGGCGTATCGATCGGTCGCGCGAGCGCGCAGGGCGGATTGACAATGCCTGTTTCCGTCATTGCGAGGAGCGAAGCGACGAAGCAATCCAGTGACGCCTCGTTCCGCGGCTCTGGATTGCTTCGCTTCGCTCGCAATGACGGTGGCGCGATGATTGGTTACTTCTTCGACTTCCGTTTCTTGGCGGCCTTCTTCGCGGCCTTCTTCGGGACTTTCCTGCCCTCGGCCCGCGCCTCGGAAAGACCGATCGCGATCGCCTGCTTGCGGCTTGTGACTTTCTTGCCGGAGCGGCCGCTCTTCAGAGTGCCGGCCTTGCGCTTCTTCATCGCGCGTCCGACTTTGGCGGATGCCTTCTTCGAATACTTCCGTGCCATGACGCTTCTCCCTATTGCGGGAAAATAATCTGCGCCGATGGAGATGGTTCCGCGAGGACGCGCCCGAAGCAAGATCCGTGATTCATCGCCAGCGGCGTCCCGACATTCCATTTGACGGCGGGTTCTCCAGTGCTAGCCTTCCCCTGAGAACTTTGCCTCGGAGCCAAAGTTCAACAGCGGTCACTGGGGACGGAAATCATGAACGTAGCGTCATCAGCCGTCTTGGCGACGGAACCCGCCAACCCCGAAGGAGTCGTCGCAGCCGGCGCCTATGTCGATGGCCGACGCGTCGCCAATATTGCCATAGCCGAAGCTTCAAGCTGGCGCAGCCGGCCGGGCCATGTGGTGTGGATCGGGCTGCACGAACCTGATATCGCGCTCTTGACCAGCGTGCAGCAGCAATTCCAGCTGCACGATCTCGCCATCGAGGACGCGGACCACGCCCACCAGCGACCGAAGATCGAGCAATATGGCGACGGGCTGTTCATCGTGGCGCGCACCGCTCAACTCGTCGGCGACAGTATCGCATTTGGCGAGACCCATCTGTTCGTCGGCGAAGGATATCTTGTTTCGGTCCGTCATGGCGCGTCGACGTCCTATGCGCCGGTACGCGAGCGCTGCGAGAGCTGCCCACGGGCGCTGGCCCGCGGCGAGGACTATATCCTCTATGCCATCCTCGATTTCATCGTCGATAACTATTCGCCGGTGCTCGAAACCATCCAGGAGGAAGTCGAGGCCATGGAGGCGCTGGTGCTTGCGAGCGCGATGACACAGGCGCAGATCGAGCGGCTTTATCTGCTGCGACGCGACCTGCTGCGCCTGCGAAACGCGGTCGGGCCCCTGGTGGAGGTTTGCCGCAGGCTTGAGCATGACAACCTGCCGATGGTGCGATCCACCATGCAGCCGCTGTTCCGCGACGTCACGGACCACGTCAGGACAGTTCAGGAGCAGATCGACTCGCTTCGAGAGGTTCTTGCATTTGCCTTCGAAGCGAGCCTTCTGGTCGGTCAGGCTCAGGAGACCGCCGTCTCCAAAAAACTGGCCTCATGGCTTGCCATCATCGCGGTTCCGACCGCGGTCGCCGGAATCTACGGCATGAACTTCAAGAACATCCCGGAACTGCAGTTGGAATATGGTTATTTCATCGTTATGGGCATGATGGCGATTGCGTGCGCTGCACTGTTCTGGCGATTCCGGCGCGTCGGATGGCTGTAAGCCCGATCGTCAGACGATCGCCGAATAAAGCTCGGATGAATTCTTTGCGCTCCGCAATCGCGCGAGATTTTCCGGCGGCCTTAACGTCCGGGCCACCAACGCGAGCGCGCTGAGCTGTGCATTCTCCACGGCAGCCGGCAACAAGAGAACAAACACGATATCAACCGCCTGACCATCGATGGCGTCGAATTCGATCGGCTGCTTCAATTTCGCAAGCAGCCCGTGAGGTCGCCGCAAATCCGGCAGCCGGGCATGCGGAATGGCGACGCCACGGCCTATCCCGGTCGATCCGAGTTCTTCCCGCTTGAGAAGGTAGGGCGCGATCTGATCGACAGGCAGGCCGAGACTATCAGCGGCTTTGGCCGCGAATTCCTGCAACAGCAGCGGCTTGTTGGAGGCTCGAACGTCGATCATGACGTCCGTTGGCGACAGCAGATCGGAGATTTTCATGGTCGCTCCAGCAGGGCGCATCGTTAAAAGCATTGATTAGGTCTCGGTCTAGAGCATGATCCGGAAAAGTGGAAGCCGGTTTTCCGAAAAGATCATGCTCAAACAAAGAGATGAGATCATGATTCGATTCCATCTAATCGGATCATGATCTCGAGGGGCGGTTTACGCCTCCCTCCCGACAACGGGAAGAGATCAAAAAGCTAAAGCCAACTGCCGGGCATTAATCCGGCGCCCTCAGTCGGTAGCCGATCCCGGTTTCGGTCAGGACAAATTGCGGGCGCTCCGGATCGGCTTCGATCTTCTGCCTGAGCTGGCGCACATAGACCCGCAAATATTGCGCGTCGGTCAGTTCATCCCACAGCTCCTTGAGCAGAAACCGATGGGTCAACACCTTGCCGGCGTGCTGCACCAGCACGCGCAACAATTCGTACTCCTTCGGTGAAAGCTTGACGTCCTTGTCGCCGACCTTGACGATGCGGCGCACCAGATCGACGTTTAGATCGCCCGATCGAAACAGCGGGCGTTCGCCATGGACCTGCAACTGATGCCGCAACGCCGCGCGCATGCGCGCGAGCAGCTCATCCATCCCGAACGGTTTTGTCAGATAATCGTCGGCGCCCAAATCGAGTGCCTGGACTTTGCCGGCCTCGTCGCCGCGGCTTGAGAGCACCACGATCGGAACGCTGTCGTTGCGGCCGCGGATCATGCGCAGCAATTCATGGCCCTGGATATCCGGCAAGCCGAGATCGAGAATGATCAGTGCGGGTTCCTGGGCCAGCAATTCGAGGGCCACCTTGCCATTCGAGGCCTCCAGGATCTCGTAGCCCTGCGTGCTCAATCCCATCCGCAACAATTTGCGGATCGGCGGCTCATCGTCGATGACGAGGACCTTGATCGGGGCAGCGCTCATGCGGCGGTGTCCAGCGCGGCTGATGCAGCCGGGATCGGCAATCGGATGGTCAAGACGGCACCGCTTCGATCGGTGCGATTCGCGGCGGAAATCGTGCCATGCATGGCCTCGACAAAGCCGCGCGAAATCGCGAGCCCCAGGCCGGTGCCGGGGCGGACATGGTCGCCCTTTTGCACGCGATAGAATTTGTCAAATACACTCTCCAGTTCCGTCGGCGGAATGCCGTTGCCCTCGTCGAGGACTTGCAAGGTGACCCAATCCCTTTCCCGCAAACTCCCGATCGATATCGTGGTGTCATGAGGTGCGTATTTCGCCGCGTTGTCGAGGAGGTTAAAGAGCACCTGCTCGAACAAAACAGCGTCAAGCTCCAGCATCGGCAAATCGGCGGCGAGTTCAAGCGAGACCTGGTGATGGGCGAGGATCTTGCTGGCGCGCCGCAACACGCTGCCGACGATCTCGCCGATATCGTGCCGCGCCGTATTCGGCACGATGGCGCCGGATTCCAGCTTGGTCATGTCGAGCAGATTGGCGATGAACCGGTTGAGCCGCTCGGATTCGTCGATCACGGTGGCGAGCAGATCCCGCTTTTCCGAATCAGTCAGGCCGCTGGCGAGATCCCGCATCGTGCTGGCGGCGCCAAGAACCGAGGCCAACGGCGTCTTGAGATCGTGCGAGATCGAGGTCAGCAGCGCCGAGCGCAAACGGTCCGACTCCACAGTACGTTTGACCCGGTCCATATCCTCCACCAGCAGCACCCGTTCGATCGCCAGCGCGCCCTGGTCCACCAGCGCATCGAGCAGACGGCGCTGGTCCGGTGTCAAAAGTGGGCCGGTCTTGTCATCGTCGATACCGATGACGCCGATTAGCCCGCGTCCGGTTCGCATCGGGAGGAACAGGCGCTTGGCGCCCGGCAGCGTATCCGCGCCGCGCCCGGCTGAGCGGTCGTTGCCCCAGGCCCAGTTCGCGGCGGCAAGATCGGCCTTGTCCAGTTCATCTTCAGGGGGGTAGCCCGCCTTCACCGTGAGGACGCCGTCCTCGGGCAGCAGCAACACCACCCGCACCCTGAGCATCAACGCCGCCTGATAGGCGGTCGCCCACAATACATCGTCCAGCGTCGCGGTGCCCGCAAGCTTGCGGCTGAAGGCATAAAGCGATTCCGTGGTCCGCACCCTGCCGATCGCGGACACGGCCTGGGTACGCACGCGTGCCGCGACATTGGAAACCAACATCGCAATCAGCATGAAGAAGAAGAACGCCGCGACGTTGGTCGGATCGGTGATCGTGAAAGTGTAGATCGGCGGCAGGAAGAAAAAGTTGTAGCATAACGACGCCGCGACACTGGCGAGCAGCGACGGCCAAAGACCGAAGCGAACCGCCACGCTGACCACTGCCGTGAGAAATACCAGGTCTACGTTCTCGATTCCAAAATACGGCTGGATCAGTTCGGCGACCCCGAGCGCGGCCGCGACAACCAAAAGCGACATCAGATAGGGCCGCGGATCGAAAGGCTCCAGTCGTTCGGCCGCGCGCACGGTCTTCTTTGGAACAGGCTCCGCCGCGAGCTCCTCGCCGGCGATCACGTTGACGCTGATATTGCCGGCGCGCCGCACCAGATCGTGCACCACCGAGCCGCGCATGAGCTCGAACCACCAGGAACGCGTCGACTTGCCGATGATGATCTGGGTAACGTTGTTGGCGTGCGCGAAGCTGATCACGTCATCGGCAATGCGGCGTCCGACGCCGGGAATGGTGAGCGCCTCGCCGCCCAGCGCCTCGGCCAGCCGCAACGTGTCGGCAAGCCGGTCGCGTTGCTCGTCGGTCAATTGCAGGCTGCGCCTTGTCTCGATGCTGACAGCGGTCCAGGGCGCGTGCAGCCGGTCCGCCAGCCGCTTGGTGTAACGCACGAGCCCCGCCGCGCGCGGGTCCTCGCTGAGGCAAACCAGGATGCGCTCGCCCGCGGCCCAGGGGCCGGCAATGGCGTTGGCCTGCATATGAGTCAGGAGTTGTTCATCGACGCGCTCGGCGGTCCGCCGCAGCGCCAGTTCGCGGAGCGCGGTCAGATTACCCGGCGAAAAGTAATGCTCAAGCGCGCGCTCGGCCTGCTTTGGGACATAGACCTTGCCCTCTTTCAACCGCTGAATCAGATCGTCCGGCGTCAGATCGATCAGCTCGATCGCATCCGCGCGATCGAACACCGAATCCGGCACCGTCTCGCGGACCCGTACATGCGTGATCTGCGCGACCACGTCGTTGAGGCTCTCGATGTGCTGAATATTGACCGCGGTGTAGACGTCGATGCCGTGCGAGAGCAGTTCCTCAACGTCGAGATAGCGCTTCGGATGGCGGCTGCCGGGCGCGTTGGTGTGGGCAAGTTCATCGACCAGCGCGATCCGCGGATGGCGCACGATGACAGCATCGAGATCCATCTCCCCGAGAATCTGGTCCTTGTATTCGAGCCGTTTGCGCGGGAGGACCTCAAGGCCTTGCAACAGCGCTTCGGTTTCCGCCCGTCCATGGGTCTCGACCACGCCGACGACGACGTCGACGCCCGCCTTCAGTTTGGCGTGGGCGCTCTGCAGCATTTCGTAGGTCTTGCCGACGCCCGGTGCTGCGCCGACGAAGATTTTGAGCCGGCCGGCCTGATCGTTCTCTCGCCGGGCGGCTTCGAGAAGCGCGTCCGGCGAGGGTCTTTTTTCAAGGTCGCGGCGTTGATTTGCCATACGGCAATATAGTCCTCACGCCTGATACCGCCTAGATGGTTCTATTTGGATCCAGCGGCGTCCAGCGCCAGATTGAGCGCCAATACGTTGACGCGCGGTTCGCCGAGCAACCCGGCGAGGCGACCCTGCGTATTCGCCGTGACCAGTTGGCGAACCCGATCTTCCGGCATATTCCGCGCCTTGGCAACACGCGGCACCTGGAATAACGCGCCCTCCGGCGAGATATCGGGATCGAGGCCGCTCGCCGACGTGGTGACGAGATCGATCGGAACAGGCATCGAGGGGTTCTCGGCCTTCAACTTGTCGACGTCTTCCTTGACCCGATCATTCAGGGCCTTGCTGGTCGGGCCGAGGTTGGATCCACCCGAATTGGCCGCATTATACGGCGCCGAAACGGTCTTGGTGGAATCGGCGGGGTCCGGCGCCGAGGTCGCCGAGGGCCGGCCGTGGAAGTATTTGTCGTCCTTGAATTCCTGCCCGATCAGGGCGGAGCCGACCACCTTGCCATCCCTCTCGATCAGGCTTCCTTCCGCCTGCTTCGGGAAGATCACGCCTGCGATCGCGGTCATGGCTAGGGGATAAGCCAGACCGGTGATCGCCGTGAGCGCGACCAGCAGGATGATGGCGGGGCGAATTTCTTTCAACATGGTGTCTCTCCTCAGGAGTGCAGTTTTTCGTCATTGCGAGGAGCGAAGCGACAAAGCAATCCAGCTTTTCCAGGGTCAACTATGGATTGCTTCGCTGCGCTCGCAATGACGGTGTCAGGCCAGGTGCAAGGCGGTGACGACGAGGTCGATGGCCTTGATGCCGATGAATGGAATGATGATGCCGCCGAGGCCATAGATCATCAGGTTACGCTGTAATAGCGCGCCTGCTCCAATCGCCCGATAAGCGACGCCCTTCAAGGCCAGCGGAATCAACGCGATGATGATCAAGGCGTTGAAGATGATCGCCGACAGGATCGCGCTTTGCGGGCTCGCCAGATGCATCACGTTGAGCACGGCGAGTTGCGGATAGAACGCCAGGAACATCGCGGGGATGATGGCGAAATATTTCGCGACGTCGTTGGCGATCGAGAACGTGGTGAGCGCGCCACGGGTCATCAACAACTGCTTGCCGATTTCGACCACCTCGATCAACTTGGTCGGATTGGAGTCGAGATCGACCATGTTGCCGGCCTCGCGGGCCGCTTGCGTGCCGGTGTTCATGGCGACACCGACATCCGCTTGCGCCAGCGCTGGCGCATCGTTGGTGCCGTCGCCGCACATCGCGACCAGCTTGCCCTTGGCCTGTTCGTCGCGAATGAGCTTCAATTTATCTTCGGGCGTCGCCTGCGCCAGGAAATCATCGACGCCGGCTTCCGCGGCGATCGCCGCAGCGGTCATCGGATTGTCGCCGGTGATCATCACGGTGCGGATGCCCATGCGACGCAATTCGGCGAAGCGTTCGCGGATGCCGCCCTTGACGATGTCCTTGAGGTGCACAATGCCAAGCAGACGACCGTCCTTGGCGACGGCAAGCGGCGTGCCGCCGGCCTTCGCGATCTCGTCCGCGATCGACTGGATCTCCCGGGCCACCTCGGAATTCACGTTGGACTGGAGCGCCCTGACGGTATTTCCAGACGCCATGGTCTGCGCCGTCCCGCCCCCGACATAGTTGAGGATCGCATCGACCGCGCCCTTGCGGACCGAGGATGCACCGGCATCGACGCCGCTCATGCGGGTTTGCGCCGTGAACGGAATGAACGTTGCGTTGAGTTCCGCCATGTCGCGGCTGCGGATGCCATACTTATCTTTGGCGAGCACGACAATCGAACGGCCCTCGGGCGTCTCGTCGGCCAGCGAAGCCAGTTGCGCCGCGTCCGCAAGCTCCATCTCGGTCACGCCGCGGACCGGGCGAAACGCCGTCGCCTGCCGGTTGCCGAGCGTGATGGTGCCAGTCTTGTCGAGCAGCAACGTATCGACGTCGCCCGCGGCCTCGACCGCGCGGCCCGACATTGCCAGCACGTTGAAACGCACCAGCCGGTCCATGCCTGCGATGCCAATCGCTGACAATAGCGCGCCAATGGTGGTCGGAATCAGCGTGACGAACAACGCCACCAGAATGACGACCGAAATCTGGCCGCCGGCATAAGCGGCATAGCTCGGGATCGTTACCGTCGCGAACACGAAGATGATGGTCAGGCCCGCAAGCAGGATGTTGAGCGCGATCTCATTCGGCGTCTTTTGCCGCTCGGCCCCCTCGACCAGTTTGATCATGCGATCGATGAAGGTCGATCCCTGTGCCGCGGTGATGCGAACGCGGATCCAGTCGGACAGCACTTGCGTGCCGCCGGTGACCGCCGAGCGGTCGCCGCCGGATTCACGGATCACGGGCGCGGACTCGCCGGTGATCGCGGCCTCGTTGACGGAAGCCACGCCTTCGATCACTTCGCCGTCGGACGGAATGTTGTCACCGGCCTCGACCAAAACGATATCGCCGACCTTGAGGCTGGTGCCGGAGACAAGCCGATAGGTCTTGTCGGAGCCCGTCAGCAGCTTGGCCTGGCTCTCGGTGCGGGTCTTCCTGAGCGATTCGGCCTGCGCCTTGCCGCGGCCTTCGGCAACGGCCTCGGCGAAGTTGGCGAACAGCACCGTGAACCACAGCCACAGGATGATCTGGAAGGTGAAGCCGAGGCTCGCCCCGCCCGTCACCAGATCGCGCAGGAAGATCACCGTGGTCAGCGCGGCCACGACCTCGACCACGAACATCACGGGGCTCTTGATCATCAGCCGCGGATCGAGTTTTGCGAAGGCCGAACCGATGGCGGGCATCACGATCTTCGGATCGAGCATTGCCGAGACCGGCATGCGCTTATTCATTTTGACGACTTCCATGGACGTAACTCCGAATGAGATCGATCAGAACAGGGTGTTGGCGTTCATCGCGAGGTGCTCGACGATCGGGCCCAAGGCGAGTGCCGGGAAGAAGGTGAGACCGCCGATGATCAGGATCACGCCGACGACCAGGCCGACGAACAGGCCGCCTGTAGTCGGAAGGGTTCCGGCCGACGCGGGGATTGATTTTTTCCCGGCAAGCGAGCCAGCTATCGCCATTGCCGGCACAATCATGAAGAAGCGGCCCACAAACATCGCGACGCCGCCGGTCACATTGTAGAAGGGAATATTCCCAGTGAGGCCGGCGAAAGCCGAACCATTATTGCCGGTTTGCGAGGTGTAGGCATACAGCACCTCGGTGAAGCCATGCGGCCCCGCATTGGCCATCGAGGCCACCGCGGACGGCAGCACGACAGCCACAGCGGTCCAGCCCAGATACATCAGCGGCAGCACCAGAATGGCGAGCATCGCCATCTTGACTTCGCGCGCCTCGATCTTCTTGCCGACATATTCAGGCGTGCGGCCGACCATCAGGCCCGCGACGAAGATCGCGAGCACGACGAACAGCAGCATGCCGTAGAGACCGGCGCCGACACCGCCGACGATGATTTCGCCGAGCTGCATGTTGATCAGCGGAATCATGCCGCCAAGTGCGGTGAAGCTGTCATGCATGGCGTTGACCGCGCCGCAGGAGGCAGCCGTGGTGATCACAGCGAACAGCGAGGAGGCGACGATGCCGAAGCGGACTTCCTTGCCTTCCATGTTGCCGCCGGTCAGCCCGAGCGCCTGGAGCGCGGTGGTGCCGTTGGCTTCCGCCCAATAGGTAACAACGACGCCCGATATGAACAGCACGCCCATTACCGCCAGGATCGCCCAGCCCTGACGCTGGTTGCCGACCATGCGGCCGAACACATTGGTCAGCGCGGCGCCGAGCGAGAA
>Ga0137415_10007284_pt1 | contig 10964 bp, 11 predicted proteins | sample CZODoug3_1_1_16f_FD_183082 | JGI IMG/M metagenome (GOLD analysis project Ga0137415, IMG submission 183082) | Vadose zone soil fungal communities from Angelo Coast Range Reserve, California, USA - CZODoug3_1_1_16fungal (Hybrid Assembly) | ecosystem: Environmental > Terrestrial > Soil > Vadose...
TGGCGAAAGGCATCGTCGGCGCGGTGGCGAGCCTGCGCGATCAGCTCGAGGCACTCTTCAATCTCGCGGTCCGGATCCCAGAGCTCCGGCCCGAGCTCGCCCGCGCGCGGAAACGGGTGTGCGCGCGGGTCGATCTCTTTGATGGGCCCGCGACGGCGCCCGGCCACATAGCAGGTGCTCGTGTGAAAAAGAGGAACGTCGCCCAGGGTGCGCGCGAGGGCGACCAAGTTTTGGGCGCCGAACGCGTTGGCATCGAGGGCTTCGTCGAGGGGCGGGTTGAAATCGACCACGCCGGCCACGTTGACCACCGCGTCCATCGTGCCCCGGAGCTCGCGCACCAGCGCTTCATCGATGCCGCAGTGCGGCCGCCCCACGTCGCCGTCGACCGGGACGATCTTCTCGCGCAAAAACGACTCGAATCGGTCGCCGTGTTGCTCGCGCAGCGGCGCCAGCGCGTCCGACGTGGCCACCTTGGACCAGAAACGCTCTTCGCTGGTCATTTCCCGCGACGAGCGGACCAGGAGAAAGATCTTTCCAATCTCCGGGTAGCGCGCGAGGAGCATCACCCAGAAGACCTTGCCGAGAAAGCCCGTGCCGCCCAACACGAAGAGGCGCGCGCCCTCGAAGAGCGCAGCTACGTCGAGCGGCGCCGCCGATGGCGCAGGCGGGGCCACGTCGGCGTGGTCGAGGGCGGACGCTCCTTGAGCCGGCATCGCCAGAGGCGCGCCTCCGACCCCATTCTCGTGGGACGATTTCTGGTCTCGTTGCATACGGCGGCGGGGGATGTCCTACAACACTCATTTCAGCCTGGCAACGCCGCGCGGAGCCGCCTCGAGCGATGCCTGCCCTTGAAAGGTGTGTGCCGGAGCGACGCACGCATCCAACCTCGCCCCTCACCTTTCACCCGCCGCAACCCACGCCAGCCGCGGCCCTCGCTAGGCGACCTTCGGGAGCCTGCGGCGCGTGCTATCTGCCTCTGCACACGCCCTACGCCGCAACGGCCCCCTCCCCCCTTCGTGGGAGGAAGAAGAGATGACATGTCCGATCGGTCGATCTTCGATGGAAGATCAGATCCTCTCCCCCCCGTTTACGGCGACATCCAATCCCGATTAAGTGATCGGCATTCACGATTTGCGATTTCGTCACTTTTCATTTTCTCAACTCTGAACACGCGCACGACCATGGCAAGTCCATCGACCAGCGCGAGCGCCGCACTTCCACGCAGGCGCGCGCGGGCGCGAAACACCTTACGCTGGGTTCAAGTCACGTCCGCGATCAGAATCGGCGCGTAGTGCATCAATGTGATTTCCGGCGACGGCGGCGCGGTTTCCTTGGCCATGTCGATGGCGTCGGTCATGTTGCGCGCGGTCTCGTAGCCGAGCAACTTCGGGATGTATTCGTTGTCGGCGCCCACGACGATGACGCGCCCCAGGTGCTGGCGGCCCGCTTCGCCCCAATACCACATGAAAAACGGGTGCGCGGGGTGGTACGCGTGGCCGGTGCGGTACATCTGGATGTAGGCCGGATTGGCCGCGAACTTGGCCTCGTACCGCTGGTGGAGCTCCAGTGCGTCGCGCGTCTCGGGGAGGAGATTGTGCACGAACTCGATGTAGGAAGCGTGGTGCTCCTTGTCGAATTGATCGGTGCACGGATGGGTGATGATGAGCGTCCCCCCCTTTTTGACCAGGGGTTTGCCCCGATACGAATTGAAAAGGTAGCCCTGTGCCATCACCTGCACGAGCAGGGGGTTGAGAAACGAATTCACATTGTAAGGGCTTATGTACGGAATTCAAGTTACCAAAATGTCAGCTTGCCCTTTTACCGGCACGGCATACTGCTCGAAGCTCTTGGCCAACGTATGTTCGTGCGCAGCCTCGGTTTCCCCGGCAAATACACCAGTCACCCCATAGGGTGAGGGCACGCGATTGAAAATCGCTTGACGGGCGGCTTGCGGTACTTTGGAAAGCGTGAAGGTCAGCGCCTTGAGCCCCGCGCGCTCGGCGGGCGAGAGATCGTCCTCGTTTTTCGTGAGGAATTCGAGCGGCGTGTCGAACATTCGATTGTTGATGGTCGTCTCGATGGTGAACACATCGAGATTCTTGTTCACCAGGCGCCCCATGCGCTCCACGCTGGTGGCCAGCGCGCTCGCCTTGGGATCCATATAGCTATGGCAGTCGCGCATCACCTTGGGATTGTGGTGCGCGCGCAGGCTCTTGTAGCCGCAGAGGCCCACGCTGACCGACTTGTGGCCGCCGTCCATGGGCACGAGGTTCAAATTGACGTAGATGACCAGATCGGCCTCCACCGCCTTGCGATTGAGCTCGACCACCTCGCCGTGGTCGGTGGTGCCGACCTCCGTCATGCCATGCGGATCTTCGGCGTCGTGGTTGTAGAGGCGGTCGGGATAATACGCATCGAAGATGCGATCGCCGACGATGTGCCTTATTTCGCTGGCGGTCATGCGGCGGTGCACCGAGGTCGCGATGATCATCTCGACGTCTTCGACGCCGTGGTCGGCGAGCATCTCGAGCACCACGGTGAGCACGCGCTCGCGCGCGTCGGGCCGGCGCATGGGCGGCAGCGGAAGGGAGATGTCGTCGATGGCGATGACCACCTTCATCCCGGGGCGCAGGCGCGCGTGCAGGGGATCGGTGCCGTAGGGATGATTGATGGCGTAGCGAATGGCCGCATCGACGTCTTTGAGCGGCGCGAGGGGTGGACGCGGATAGATGACGCGCGTGCCGGGGGGCATGTCGACCTCGACCAGACGATCGCCGGCGAAGATGGTGCGCGGGACGCTCTTGCGATCGAGGGTGACGACGAGGGGATGGGTCACGAATGCCTCCGTTCGAGGGAGATGACGGGCCAGCCGTAGGTGCGCGCGAGGCGTTCGAGGCGGCCATCGGGGTTCACGGCAGCGGGATGGCCCACCACCGAGAGCATCGGCACGTCGGAATAGCTGTCCGAGTAGGCGAAGCAGTGGTCGAGATCGTGGCCGTGCGCGCGCGCGTGCTCGCGTACGAGGCGTGCTTTTTCGGGCCCGGCGACCACGGGGCGGAGAAGGCGCCCGGTGGCGTATCCGTCTTTGATCTCGAGTCGATTGGCGATGACGTGCGTGGCATCGAGATGGTCGGCCAGGAGCTTCATCAGAAAATCGAGCGCACCGGAGACGAGCACCACATCGTGCCCCTGATCGCGGCATTTTCGGATCAGATCGCGCGCTTCAGGGAAGAGGGCCGGCTTGATGACTTTGTCGAAGGCTTCGTCGGCGAGCACGAGCAATCGGTCGCGGCTCATGTCTTGGTAGACGGAAAAGAGAAGCTCGTTGAACGCACGCCGGTCGCGCATTTCGGCCAGGACCATGCGCGGACCTTGCGCGGCCGCCCGCACCAAACGCCCCAGACTGTGCAGGGGCGTCTGCTGGTTGAGCAGATAGAAGACGGTCGGGTGAACGAGGTTCGTTCGGAGCAGCGTCCCGTCTACGTCGAAATAACTGGCGGTCACAACGCCGGCTTTTTCTCCCGCGAGCGAGGTGGCGTCAAGGGCTGCGTGCCGTAGGGAGGGGAGCCGTGCGCTACAGTAGGGGCCCATGAGTGAGAATCGGGAACGGGAACGGGGAGAGGGAGAGGCGCGCGTCGAGGTGGGGGACGCGGAGGTAACCACGATTCGATACGAGGCGCAGGCGCGGCAAGCGTGGCAGGCGCGATTGCTGCTCGCGCACGGGGCGGGGGCGAACCAGCGACACCCGTTCATGGTGCGCGCGGCGCGCACGCTCGCGGCGGCGGGCATCGAGGTGATCACGTTCAATTTTGCGTACACGGAGAGAGGGCGAAAGGCGCCCGATCCGAATGACGCGCTCGAACGATGCTTTCGAGAGGTCGTCCACGCACAAGTCCGGCAGGCGCCAGGTCCGGTCTTTTTGGGTGGGAAATCGATGGGCGGCCGCATCGCCTCGCAGGTGGTGGCGCGCGAAGGGCTCGAGGCCGACGTGCGCGGTCTCTTATTTCTGGGATACCCGTTGCACCCGCCGGGCAAACCGAACCAACTTCGCGTCGCGCACTGGCCGCAGGTGCGCGTGCCGCAGCTCTTCGTGCAGGGAACGCGTGACGCATTCGGCACCGTGGAGGAAATTACAACGCACCTTCCGAAGCTCGGCGCGCCGGCCACGATTCATCCCATCGAACAGGGCGACCATTCCTTCGCCGTCCCGAAGCGACTCGGCGTATCGCAAGACGAGGTACTGGCGCGGGCCTTCGCCGCCATCGCAGAGTGGGTGCGCGTCAGGGCGTGAGCTGGTTGTCGCTGCCCGGCGTGATGGTCGTCGTGAACGTCCAATCGGAACCATTGACGTTCGTGTCTTGACCGTTGGGACTGCGGATCATCGAACCGGACGCGTCGGGCGAGTCTTTCTCCGCAGGCGGCTCGCCTTCGGTCAGCATGCACGGGGTGCCGAGCGGGCCGCCGTAGGAGAGCGAATCGATCACCCGATGGCTGGGCCGGTCGAGGATTGCGACGGCGTCGTTCGGGCCATTCTGGATGGCGTCGTGGGCGGCGTTGAGCTTCATGAAGAGTGCATCGCCCGCATCCACGTGCCCATCGGTGCCGATGACCAGGTATTTCTTCGGTCCGAGCAAGCCCGCGAGCGGATATGTCGCGTAGACCTCCCCCGCGTCAGGCTTGGCGCCGTTGAAAAAGACCACCTCGTATTCGCTCAGATCGACGGTGGCGTTGTCGTCGCGGTTGTAAATCTCGAGAAATTCGGCGTTGTCTTGCCCCGGTTGATCGTAATCGACCTCGTTGATGACCAGGGTGCTCGACATGGCCCGCGAAGCGATGCAATCCGGCAACGCCTGCGACGACCCATCGCCTTGTGCATCACCTGCGTCGCGCGCGAGCGTGGGATCGCCCGGACCTCCGTCGTTGCCCGGGGTCGTCGCATCGCTGCCGCCCACATCGTCGGTCGAGGGCGGGACGCCGCTCGCCGCGCAGGCAGCAAGAGCCGTCAAGATGGCAAGGGCGACGCCGATCGCTGTCGAACGAGATACACGCATGGGCTACCTGGACCGAGGCCAACCATAGCGCGCCGATGCGCCCATGCACGTATGTAAAATCAGGACAGATCTTTACATCATGCGGAGATGTCGGAGCGATCGGTGCTGATGGTCGCGATCACACCGAAATGGTCGCTGGCGAAGACGCCCTCGTGCGGCTGATCGAAACAGATACGCGCCTGGAGCGGCTCCCCGCGTCCCTCCTCGGCTTGTGATTGCGCCGCGTCGGGCCCGCGCACGAAGATGTAATCGATGCGACGATCGGGTTCCCGTGCGGGGGCGGCGAAGGGGTTCTTGCGGCTGAAGGTGGCACCTTGCGCGCTGCCGCCGGCGAGCGCGAACGTATCGGCGAAGTACACGCTGGTGCCGCCGAGCGAAGTGCGGCCGCGCAAAAAACGAATCTCGTCCGAATCGGGTTCGGCGTTCATGTCGCCCACCAAAATGGGCGGAAATCCCGCGATGGGGGCGAGACCGCGGATCTGATCGGTGATGTAGCGAATCTGCACTTCGCGCACGTGACCTTCGTCGAGCTTCCAATTGAGGTGCGTGCAGAACACAGGCAATGTACCGAAGGGGGACTTGATCTCGGCGAACAGGAGTGAGCGGTGCTCGTCGGTCTCGACGCGGGGGAGCGGGAAGACGAACGTGCGCAAAATGGGCCAGCGCGAAAGAATGGCGTTGCCCATGGGGTACGGACTCTCGATGTTGCGGCCGAAGCAGATCGCGTAGTCGAGGCCCTCCGCGATGTCGCGCGCTTGGTCGAAGCCATATTCGGTCGCGACGTCGGCGTTGCCCATGGCGGATGCCGGCTTGACCTGCACGACCTCTTGCATCGCGAACACGTCGGGCGAGAGCGCCGCGAGTTCGTGGCGAATCGCGGCGAGCCGCTTTTCCCAGGGCTCCATGCGATTCCAGATATTGAGGGTGGCGACGCGCAGCGGCACCTTCATCGAGTACGAGCCCAGCGGACCTTCGTCAAGAGTCGAGTCGAGCGTCTCCGTGTTAGAGGTAGGGCCGTGAAGAGGATTCGCCACGAAGGCACGGAGGCACGGCGAGGGTTCTTGTTTCTTGCGTTGGTGCTCGCGCAGGTGCATTGCGGCAAGCCGGAGAAGAAATTGCCATCACCGGTGATTGAGATTGCGAGCGGCGCGGAGCGCGGAGCCTCCGCTGCTGGAGAGACACTCCCCATTTATATCGGCGCGGACGGCGTGACCGTCATGGCGGGCGAGGCGCTGCTCACCGACGCGAACATCTTGGCGCGGGCCGAGAGCTTCCACGAGAAGAATCCTCAGGGCAGGGTGCTCGTGGAGTCGCACGAGGCCGCGCTGCACGGGCGAACGGTGCGCGTGCTCGACCTTCTCAAGGAAGCGCAGATTCAAGACGTCGCTGTGGACGTGCAGGGCACGCCGCGCGCTAGTCGGTGAGGACGTCGACCAGCTCGACTTCGAAGATGAGCGTGGCGTTCGGAGGGATGCGCGGGGGCGAGCCTTTGGCGCCGTAACCCAGCTCGGGCGGGATGGTGGCCCGCCGCACGCCGCCGACCTTCATGCCGACAATGGCCGTGTCGAATCCTTTGATGACCGCTCCTGTGCCGAGTTGAAACTCCAGCGGCGTGTCGCGGCGGCGCGAGCTGTCGAACTCCGTGCCATCGGGCAGGGTTCCGACGTAGTGCACGCGCACGGTGTCGCCGCGGCGCGCCTCTTTGCCATCTCCGGGCTTGATGTCCGTCATGAGAAGTTGCGACGCCACAGTGCTCGGCCCGCGCGCAGGCTTTCGCGTGCTCGGCTTGCTGACGAGCGCCGGGTCGTCCGCGGCAACTGGCTCGGCCTGGGTGCAGCGCGCGCCGTTCCATTTCCAACTGTCGCCGCAGATGGCGTCCGCCCGGGCGCTGATGAAAGGCGAGGCCGATCCGGTCCCCGACGGCACCGGCGCCACGCTGTCGACGCTGAGAGGCGGCGGGGAATGGCCCCATTCGCGCCCCGCGCACGCGACCACCGAAAGAGGACCGCCAACGAGCACCGCCACGAGTGCGACGGACCCGACCAGGCGCCCGAGACCGAAATAGCTCCTCGAAACCATGAGAGACGGGCACTCTAGTCCAAATGCGGACACTTTTTCTCGCGATAGCCATCGTGGGAACCTGCGGTTGCGATCGGCAGGATCGCCCGCCACCGATGGACCGCGGTGCGCCGACCGAACCGCCGGCGTCGCCGGAGGCTTTGGCGCGCGCCCTGGGTCAAGACGCCGCGTCTCTCGCGCCCGCCGTGGATCCTCCGCCCAAAGCCGGCGACTTGAAGGAGGACATCGCGCATTTCAAGAGCGTCGAGGCGTGCATTTCGGAGCGGATGGCGCTCGATCCCGTGGTGGGCGACGCCCTCTTGGCCATCGGCTACGACACGTTCCTGCGCGACGCGTGCCGCGTGCTCGATGCCGCAAAGGCGAAGGACGCCCGAAGGTGCGGGCCCATCGAGGCCAGCGCCTTGCGCGCACACTGCGAGGCTTTCGTGGCCATCATCGGCGAAAATCCCGACGCTTGCCCGCTCGACATCGCGGGCGATGCGACCCGGGGACACGATCCAACTTGCATCGCTGCCGCCGCGAGAGACGTTCGTCTTTGCGCCGGCGAGAGCGACCGCAAACGCGGCAACTGCGAGGCACTGTTGACCGGCGACGACAAAAAGTGCGGCGAGCAGAACCACCGGGTGTGCGCGCGCGATGTTGCCCGCTGGAAGTCCATCCTCGCTGCGAACCCCCCGTCCCGCGCAACGCCGATGGCGCCGGCGAAGGGAACCTTGACCATCCACGGCGCGGAAGGAACACCCGATCCGCCCCAAACATCGGCCGATCTTTCCGTCGAGGTCGCGCGCGGGGTGGTGCTCGCGCACGAATTGGGCGGGACCCGATTGCGCGTCGGATCGCTCCAGGAGCTGGGCGTGATCCCCCATGCGAGCAATCCCGTGGCACGGCCGCGCATCGGCTTCGAGCTCCTCGTGGCTCACGATCCGCCGAGCGACGCGAAGATCGAACACCTCGAGCTGGACATCCCCGGCGCCGTCACGGTCGTGATGCCGAGCATGGGCGGCACGCTCAAGGCGCACGTCACCAAGTTGGACAAGATGCGCGCGGGCGAGGTGCAGATCACCATCGACGGCACCGCGGGAAATCCGAAGCCGTACGCGGTGCACAGTGAGATCGCGACGTTCGTGCGCGACGTGGTCGGATTCTCGAAGCGCTGAAATCGGAAGCGTCAGACGCCCATCGGGAGGCGGCGCGCGAAGTTCGGATCGAGGCGCGCGCGGAGCACTTTGTCGACGGCGAGCTCGATGTCGTATTCGATGCGCTTGAACTCGAAGCGCTTGTCCTTCGTGTCGTAGACGGTGTAGCTCGCACGATTGTCCCCGTCCCGCGGTTGGCCCACGGAGCCGACGGACACGATGTATTTGCGATCGGGCTCCAGCTCGAAGTCAATCGGCGGAAGCTCTTCCACCGTGGCCCGGGTGAGCCCGAAGACCTTGCAGAGGTGCGAGTGGCCGATGAGCGTGAGGTGGCCGATCTTGTCGTAGATGGCCAGGCATTCGCGCGCTTGCTCGGGGGCGAAGATGTATTCGAACTCCTCGAGCCGAACCGGTGAGCCGTGGCACAGCAAGACGTTGATCGCATCGAGCCGGTGCTCGTAGGGCAGCGCTTTGAGCCACGACATGTTTTCCGCCGAGAGCATGGCGGCGTGCGCGTCGAGCGCGTGGCGCGCGGCCTCGTAGTAGTACGAGTAGTCCATGCGGCCGGAAACGGCTGCGTCGTGATTGCCGAGGATGGTCACCTTGGCGACGTCGCGCACGAGGTCGGCACATTCGTTGGGTGAGCCTCCGTACCCCACCGTATCGCCCAGACAGTAATACGCGTCGATGTTCTCCCGGCGGTAAGCCTCGAGGACAGCGCTCAGCGCTTCATGGTTTGCGTGAACGTCACTGAAGATACCGATGCGCATTGTCCATGGAAAGACTAAAGCTGCTTCGTTCAAATTGCACGGTTTGTGCGAGGGAGGTTTTGCGTGAGCGACGAGAAGTTCGACAAGCCCGGCAACGACGGCAATGACGAAAGCTTTCTAAATGGGGCCCCGGAGCGCGATACCCTCGTGGATCACACCCCTTTCGAGGCCGAGGAACTCGAACCCATGCCCGCCAACATCGCGGAGCTGTCGGCGGCGTGCGTTCGGTTCGTTGCGTCAAAATATGGCGTGCCACTGGATTTTTCACCTGACACGTTGAGCTTGCTCGACCAATACGTGCGGGATGCACGCGCCGAGGTGCGCGAGCGACCGGAGAGCATCGATCTGCTGCAAGCGACCTTGGGCGCCTATCTGGGCGAGGTGATCCGCCGCGCGCACTTCGGCTTGTGGGACACCGACGGCGAGCACGACTCATGGCGGGTGCTCATGACGCGCGTGTATCTTACATTCAATCCGATCGGCATGGTGCGCGAGGCCCTGCTCGGCGAACCGGCGCCCGGGTGGAACGCGCACCTGGAGACCGACGCGGGCGAACGCGACGCGCTCGACGAGCGCTTGGCCACGTTGCCCCAGGTCGAAGAAGACGAATTTTTCGCACCCACGACGCGATTCGACATCGTCGAAATCGCGGTCGAAGCGATCGCCGCACACATGCGCCAAGGGGGCCTCGGCGACGTGCGGTTCTCACGTGAGGATTACAAGAATTGAGCGCCTGCGTCATGGCGCGCCGCCGTCGGTGCCTCCCGGTTCGCTCAGGGCGGGAAGGGTGACGGGACGCGCGGGATCCACGACATCGCCGAGGAACGTTCGCCACTCGACGGATGCGCGACCCTTGGAGAGCTGCGACACTTCCGCGCGCGCGCCCGGGGCGAGCCACGCGATGGGGACCCCATCGAGCCAAGCGAACTGCAACACGTCGGTCGGGTTGATCAACGTGAGCACCGGGCGTCCTTCGGCGAGATGTTCGCCCGTGCGCAGCGCGTGGAGCTCCGCGCTGCTCAACAAGATTTCCGAGCCCGATCCGGGCAGAGGACCGTTCGCGAAGTTGGCGCTCGCAGGGGGCGCGGCCAGCGCGGTCGCGGTGAGATCGAGGCGGCGCACGATGGCTGTTGCGGTGAAGACCAGCGCGCCGCGCGTGGTCCAGCGAAGCTCGGCGAACATGGGCATCTCGTCGAGGGTGCAGAGAGGCGTCGAAGGCGGCGCGTTCATCATGTCGAGAAGGGCCCGACAGATGAGGGTGCCGGAGTCGGCTGCGTCGGCAACGTGCGCGATCTCGAATGTGGCGTGGGCGGCGCGGTTGACCAGCTCCACTTTGCGTGTTCGGTAGCCCAGTCGACGCGCTCCTTCGCCGCCTGGATTCACGACCGCGGCCGAGAGCGGCGCCACGTCGAAACGGCGCTCGCCCATCAGCGCACGCAACGCACCGGGGCCGGCGACGCGATAGGTCGACCCGTCGGGCGTGAGAACGACATGGCCATAACGGTCGCCCCGCCCGCGAATCTCGGTTCCCATCGGGAGCACGAACCCGGCGCTCGCAACGACCATACGCAAGTGCGAGGCGCCGAGATCGATGTCGAGCCGCGGCTCCGTTTTTTTTTTCGCTGCCTCCACTGCGCCGGCCGCGTATTCCGCGCCGCGCGGTGGCGGCGGCAGGTCCCCCGCGTGGAGCGTGGCGGCAAGCGTGTATCCTGCAAGTTCACGAACGGGGAGCAGGTCGGGCGGGGCCGGTTGATCGGGACGCAGCGGTTGGGGGGGCGGTCCGCCATCGAAGGGGGCCACCGTGCTCGCGTTCGCGGTGGTCGTTGGCACGCTCGCCAGCGGTGCGGGAATGGCGCTCGCTTGGGGGCTCGCGGGTGCATCGGTCAAATCGGACGATGTGCGTCCCGAGCGGCAAGCCGCAAGCGCGA
>Ga0137415_10007285_pt1 | contig 10963 bp, 11 predicted proteins | sample CZODoug3_1_1_16f_FD_183082 | JGI IMG/M metagenome (GOLD analysis project Ga0137415, IMG submission 183082) | Vadose zone soil fungal communities from Angelo Coast Range Reserve, California, USA - CZODoug3_1_1_16fungal (Hybrid Assembly) | ecosystem: Environmental > Terrestrial > Soil > Vadose...
CGGTTCTAATAAATTTTCGTTCGCCACCCCAAAGAGACTTTTTCAACAATATCGGCACTTTTCGGACCTGACCGGACGGGCTGACGTTGTCCGCTTCCAGGGGAAGACCGGAAGTCATGGGCAGACCGGCAAAACGACGAGGATGACCCATTCCTGACGTTTGCGTACTCGGCTATAATGTTTTTTACCTTCGGCCCGGTCCTTAGACACGGAGCTCGATTATGTTTGATCTGGACCAGTTCGTCGCCGACTGCCGCACCGCAATAGCCCAGGATCCGTCGCACAAGTTCGTGCGCGAAATAGTTGCACGCGCGGTTTCCGACCCCGCTGCTGCTGTGCTTAAAGGCATCAGTGAGCCAAAGCGCGCAGCAATTCTCTCCGTGCCGGATTTTTTCGCATTGCTGGCAGCGGCACGGCAGCACCAATGTGCGCCATGCGATGCGCTAATTGCCGACCCTGTTTGATCAAAGGAGGTTTACATGCCAAATCCGAGTCAGCCGACGATCTCTCTCGGGGCGACCGGTGATGCCGTCCGCTGGCTCCAGCGGGCCCTGCGCCGAACCCCCAACCTTGGCCTTGTTGTCGATGGCATATTCGGACCAGCGCTTAACACCGCCGTCAAAGAGTTCCAGCAAGGGGCTAATCTAGTTATCGATGGCATCGTCGGGCCGCTAACCTGGGCCGCGCTCCCTAATGGTGCTCCCATGCCGACACTGCGTGAAGGCTCAACTGGCGCTGTGGTCCGCAGTCTCCAGCAAGTTCTCTCCAACGGAGCATCCGGCCAGTGGAACACGTCGCCAGGTGCAATCGATGGCGACTTCGGTCCAAATACCAGAGCCTCGGTTCAGGCGTTTCAGACCTGGGGCGGCGTTACGTCGGACGGTATCGTTGGTGATCAAACGTGGGCCGTCTCGTTGCATGCGGCGAGCGCAACCTTGGAGTCCGCCGTCGGCCTTCAATATGCAACCTAAAGAAAGTTGCGGCGCAGCTATCCACTATCGCTCCAATTAAGGGAGGCGTTTAAAATGTCTGGCAGCCTCAGCCCATGGCCCGTTGTGGCGACCGGCCATAATGGACACCCTGTGAAGACTCTTCAGTTTCTACTAAGGGCCCGCGGTCATACCGTCACGGTCGATGGAATATTCGGTCCGCAGACCGGCGCCGCTGTGAAGGCTTTCCAGACGAGCAAGGGTTTAGCCGCCAACGGAACCGTGGATCCCAATACTTGGACCGCTCTAATCATCCAAGTCAAAAAGGGCAGCAGCGGTGACGCGGTACGCGGTGTGCAGGAGGAATTCCAGTTCCGCAACGAGTCTGGCGACCCGAACAAGGGGGTCCAGGTCGACGGCATCTTTGGACCGCAAACCGATAGCGCGGTACGGGGATTTCAACACGCCGTGTCGCTCGATGTCCCTTCGGTGGCAGTAGACGGCATCGTCGGCCCGATCACCTGGCAAGCGCTGATCAGTGGCATGTTGTCGGGGTAGTGGCCAACCGGGGCGCCGGAAAGTTGTGTGGTGTCCGTTGGTGCTCTTCTTTCACCAAGACTTCTATTCGGATTTTGATGACCAGAATTATCGCTGACCTAGGAAGTCACTCAACAAAGCCTCGGTGCGTCGAGCTGTTGCAGCGGATGCGCGAGGGCGCATGCATCATTCTGCATGCAGGTATCGAAAATCTGCCTCACGATCGGATACGGCTCAAGGTCGCAACCGTATAGCATCTTCGCGCTCGTAAGATGCGGTATGCGGTTGGCCGGGCTTTCGGCCCGGCTACGAGAACCTCTCCGAGCTCAGACCGCCGGCAGACTGACCGGCACGCTCTGGGCGTGGTGAAATAGATTGTCGGGGTCGTATTGCTGTTTCACCGCGACCAGGCGAGCAAGATTGTCGCCCCAATAGGCCTTCGCAAAGTCCGGCAAATCGAGATCGCAATAATTCACATAGGAAGCGCCCGGCATGTGCGGCCGCATCGCCGCGTAGACCTTTGCGACTTGCGCAAGCCGCGTCGGCGTGTCGCCCGCACGTGTCCAGCTCGAAAAATATTGAATGCAATATTGCGTGCCGGCGCGGCGCGGAAAGGCCGTTGCGTCGGCGGCGACATCCGAAATCTTGCCGCCATAGGAATCGCACAGCAGGACGATATTTCCGACCGGAATGGGCGCGACGGCCGCCATTATGTCGTGTATCCCGGCTGAATCCAGCGGGGTCTGCACGTAGTCGGACTTGGCCTTGAACGGAGCCGATTCGTATTCGAGCGGACCGGCAAAATGCTTTACCGCATTGAGAAAACTCAACGACTGCACCAACAGCGCCGATGACGGCGTCTCCAGCGTGGTGAGCGTCTTCAGCTGATTGCGCAGCTCGGTCTCGGAGCCGACCGACTGGCCGATGCAACGCATGGTGATCAGGCCGCCTCCCGCGGGGCCGACCTTCATGATCGAAGTGATAGTGATTGGGGCGTTGGGCGCCCAGGTCTGCCAGGCCGCGAAAATCCGAGCGGCGTGCGGTTGCGACAGTTTCCAGGACACGCCGAACACCAGTGCCGTCTGCAGCGGAAAGGCACTGATCATGAATTGGGTGGCGATGCCGAAGCTGCCGCCTCCACCGCCGCGGCACGCCCAATACAAATCAGGCTCGGACCCGGCATTCGCCTGCAGTGCTCTACCCTGGCTGTCGACCATGTTGATTTGCTGAAGGCTGTCGCAGGTCAGGCCATGCGACCTCGCCAGCAGTCCATGGCCACCGCCCATCAGATGACCGGAGATGCCGACCGTCGGACAACTTCCAGCCTGCAGAGCAAGCCCTTGGGCCGCCAGCGCCTGGTAAATCTGGAACAACGAAACGCCGGAGCCCGCCGTGACCAGCCCGGCCGTCTTGTCGACATTTATCGTGTTCAGGCCGCGAACATCGATCACGACATCGACCGACTGCGAAAATCCTTCGTAGGAATGGCCGCCGCACCTGACCGCAAAGCTAAGCTGATAGGTCCGGGCCCAGTCCACCATGATTGCCACGGCGTGTTCGGTCTTGCAGACCGCGCGGAGAGCCGGGCTCAATTGCTTGCGCTTGTTGGCCGCCGGAAGATAGTCGGCATAGTGCGGATCGGACGGCCTGAGAAAAAGCACGTCGCTTGAGGGAAGGTTCGGCAGCGCCGGTAACGGCGCGCTCGCTGCTGCAGCGAGTGGTGCTTCGGCGACGGCCGGTTCAATGGCTGCCGAGAGCGGCAGCTCGGAGGGAGAAAACTCTTCGACGCGAAGCGGATGTTCCATGGAAGCCTCTCCGCAATTTGAACGACGTAACGGCAATCACTGATTATGGCAGCTCTGCGGGCAGATCGTGCGGATGATCGCTCGCCGCGACGACAGATTTGATGCCGTGGTTCGGCGCCGCATCGAACAAGGGGGCGCAATAGGCCGCGGGCGGTCGATGTGCTGCTCGCTCAGCCGCTTCAAAATGTAATCGGCAACGGTGAAAGCCACCCTTCTGCCCCGATGATCGTCACAAACCATGAGTTGGGAAAATCTCAGACCTCCGGGATCTGCGGATTGACGATCGGCGCGTGGTCCGGGTTGTGGATATGGATGTCGGGAAGCGGCCTGGCCGACGCCTTGCCAAACTGGGAGGCGATGTGACTGACGAGACCCTGGCACACGGATTTGTCTGCTGTCTCATTGTTCACGCCGACCTCGAACGTCCCGCCGATCACGACGTGATCGGCGCGCGGGAACATGTATCCGTCCTGACCATACAAATATTGCAACGCGGGCTGCGGGGGCAGCATCGCCAATTGCCCCTTGATCGGGACCATTTTCGGATCGTTCATCAACGTCATCGACCCGAGACCGGTGCAATTGATAACGATCGTTTCCGGCACCGACGCGATGATATCGGACCTGTTCACGAATTTCTTGTTCACGGACGTAACGCCGCGCGCCCGCAGCTCCGCTTCGAGCTTCGCAAGAAAGATCCGCGGTTCGATCAGCAAGGTCTGGTAGACGAAGCCGGGCTTGGTATGGCCCTCGAACGGCTCCCTTGGAAGCGATTTCCTTGGCGGAATGAGACCGGGCACCAGCTGGATCACGACATCCAGATTATGCGATGGCGTGGCCGAATAGTTCGGCCGCTCGCTGACGCCAAAGCCCTGGCCGATGCTAGCCTTGAAGGTCGTGTACGCGAACTTAATGATGTCCGTGAGTTCCTGCTTCTTGCCCGCGAATTCCACCACCGACACGGCCCACTGGCCGCCGGCCTTGGATGACGTGGTCTCCAGCGGCGGGCGATCCGAATAGATCGTGACCGTCAGACCGAGATCGGCAAGCAGCGTGGCGGCGGTCAGGCCCATCACCCCCGCACCCAGGACGGCCACTTTTGTATCGGGCGAGCCAACCAGATGGCTCTTGACGACATCCCGCACCTTGGAAGCGCAACCCCAGCTCAACGTAATGCCGGCACCGCCATGCCCGTAATTATGGACGAAGAATTTATTCGAGATCGTCTCGGCGTCGAGACGGTAGGATCCATTGCGATACGGCCGCACGCCGGCGATACATGCGCCGGGCTGGTCGGCATCGAAGGTGAAATCGGGCGTCGGCAAATTGGGCGTGGCTGGCATATCCAATCCTCGCGAAAAATATGAACGTTCGCCTGCACGAAACGACTTTAACTTAAGGTTGCAGTTTTAGCAATCTAACTCCCATACTTGCAGAATTTTGCGCTGGAACCGGCACAGGTGATCACGAAAATGCTGTAACAATTTAGTGCATGCCCGGCCGTATTCTCAAAGGCGAGAAGCCGGGCGATTTGCCGGTGATGCGGTCCACCAAATTCGAACTCGTGCTCAATCTCAAGACGGCGCGGGCGCTCGGGCTTGCGGTACCACCGACGCTGCTTGCCACGGCCGGCGAGGTGATCGAATATAGCTTCTTATTGTTGCAGTGCATCAGTCCGAAAATGGCACTTAGCGAACATGCCAGCCCATTCTTTGACGCGACCATGTTTGCTTTTGACCTGGGGTGGTCACGGACGGTCAAAAGTTTTTTCCGTATTGCGTGATCCAGCTCACAATAGATTTCAACGTGGAGCTCTAATATGCGTTAGGACGCCCGCGCAAATCGGCTGCCGGTTACCGCTGCGCCTACGAAATCGTCAGCGACCCTTTTAACAGCGACTAAGCGGCGATCGGAAGCTATCATAAAACCCCGCGGGCCTGCACTGCGGAGACGTGAATATTCTTCCGGAGAAAACTTATGAGGAGAGCGGTTCGTCTGACCCAGCTTCTGCTCTTGTCGGGGGCGTTCCTTGGTCCGTCGGTCGCCCATGCCACTTTATCAGCCCACCTTCAACGCGGTGAGAAGATCGTGGATCTCCCGGTAGCAGGTAGAAATGCCGAGGTCTGCGTAATTCCCAAGCATTTCGTAGGTGGCGAATATTCCGACAAGGATATCCAGGTCGAGACCAAGCTTTGCAATATAGATGGGAATACGAACGCCGCAGTTTGTCCGAAACTCAACAGCACGAACCCGGGTCTTGATTTTTATTCGCTTCCTCAAAGTGTCGCCCGTGACGACGTCGCGGCGCGTTGCGAGACATCAGGCGCCAAAAAGATCGCCAAATATAAGCTCAGCACGAGCTGCAGCTATACGCCTTCCATCCTAGGCTATTATCACATGTCGCGTATGCTTGGCGGTATCGGTAACGTTCCGCCAACAGTTCTACGCACGTTCGATCTGAAAAATCACATTGCTCTCGGTCACAAGGCCTTGGACCAGACCAAATCGGGCACTCTTATTCATCAAACTTGGGCAGGCCTGGTGGCACAGTTGACGGCCGGCGCCAAAGCCAACAGACGGGATTTCTTGCTCACCGACGATTTTGCCCAATCGTATGGCGCGCTCAGCGAGAACCCTACGAAAGAAGAGTTCTACAAAGAGTTCTTCAATGGTGGTGCAAACAATGTTGCGCGCGCGCAGAACTTTCGCAACGGGAACCCGATCATCGGAATGCTGGCCCGCAACTCGGACATCAGTACGCTCGTGGGACGAAACTTCACGACCGAAAATGTTCAGAAGATGGTACAGCTCAAAGATGCTGCGGACCTGATCGCGATCGACACCCTTATGAACCAGCAAGACCGCTTCGGCAATATTCACTATCTCCAGACCTATTACTATCTCGATGCCAACGATCTGAACCAGGACGGCAGCGCCAAACTGAAGTCGAGTAAGAGCTTAACTCCCGAGGAGGCTGCGCGGGTTGGAGCCGTTCAAGTTAAGAAGTTGCTCCTAAAGGATAATGACTGCGGCGTCGCCAAAGATAATATCGCAAAGCAAACGGGCTTAGCTGATCGTATTGCACACATCGATCCAAGGACCTATCGCCTCATTCTACGTTTTGACGGTATTGCCGATTCTGCGGAAACCAGAGAATTCTTCGTTCGAGAATTGGTTTTCACCGCCAATGATTATGCGGAAGTCCGCAAGAATCTGAAGGATCTTGCGACGAAGCTGCATCAAACCTGCCTACAAGGCCGACTGAAGCTTGATTTGGATCTTCAGACACACTTTTCGGCTCCACCTTTGAAAGCGCAGAGTTGTGACGTCTAACACTTTGGCAGCGGTCACTTAAAGTAAGATGTGCTTGTGAGACCGCCAGCGAGAAAAAACGTTGGAACCAAGCTATGGGTACGAACGCCACGAGCGGTCAATTCGATCAGGTCGAAGTGTCCAAGAACCTTTCGCAACTGATCCGCAGCAATACGCCCCACTATTGGACCTACATGAAACATCGGGCGGATCTAAGCAGCTTGAAGCAATATCTTCCGTTCGAAGGGATAGTAGGCGGCGACCCGCACATGGGCAATTTCACGGTTCTGCCTCTAAAACAGGTAGGCGGATCACGACAGATGAGATATGTCGACATCGACTTTGACGATGCCGGCCGCGGACCGTTCGTACTAGACATAATTCGCTACCTGATAGCTTCGAAGTCTATAGGCGGGCAAATCAAGAAGCGTCCGCTGGAAATAAGCTATCTTGCGGGCATCGCGGGCAAAGAGTTGGATCCGCCAAAAGAGGTGCGATCGCTCTTGGCCATGCCTGTCTCCGACTATGATGACATGGTGACACGGTACGTCGAGAAAAACTCTTCAAAACACGGCTTTGTATTTAGAAAGGGAAAGATTGAGCGGTACCACGCAAAGATTGCCCGCTCGACAATCGAACGCCTGTTTACCGCTGCGAAAGTCATCGATCTGGCAATCCGGCCCGAAGAACGTGGCGGGAGTGTCGATCAGCTGCGCATCTGGGTTCTGGTCGAACATCAGAAATCCCGGCGCATCGTCGAGTTAAAGCAGTACAGCAAACCGGCGATTGCCAACTACCAGGCTCAGCCCCCGGTTCATGAATGGCTGAATGAGATTCGCCGAACATTTTGGCCAGGCTTGGATGGCTCTGCTTATGACCTTATCGACCTTCCCGGTGCTGGCCTATTTTGGATTCGTGAAAAGCACGTGTCACTCATCGACCTGCCTTATTCAAGCAAAAAAAGCAGCGATATCGCCTTCTTAGATGACATCGCGAGTTACGACGCCAATGTGCTGGGTCTGGCGCACGGACGCCAAGCCGAAGCCACTCACTACCGCGCCGTTGTCGAAAAGGACGCCGATGCGTTCCACAATGCAATTGAACCTGTCGCTAAGGCTTATCTTGAACTTGCTCGCGAAAATTTCCGTGACGAGTGACGCTGACTGGTTGCTTCGCTAAACATGGGAATTCAGTCGAAGTGAAGCCTACGGCCTGTCCGATAGATACGTGACCGCCTTACCATGTTGCGATATTAACGCGTGCTGGCGCAACGAGCTGTGTATCGCAGTATTCGAAACAGGGAGTGAAACATGACAAGTCTTGTCGCTGCATTCGCACCGAAGCGGATTCGTCAGCAACACTTTGTTAGGTTGTATGGAGTTTCGGCGGCATATTGTTACACCGGATTTGTTGCCTGCGCGTGTTCGATAACGCGAAATATAAACGCAAAAGCAACAACCTTAGTCGGCGCGATCGCTATCGGATTGGGCGTTGGGACATTAAGTGCGTTTGCTGGTGGCTCATTTGATCCCAACCTGCCTCGCGGGATTTCCATGTCTAAGTTTTCCGTCCCAGGACAATCAATCCAAGAAACTTGCAATGTCCCAAAGCACATTGCTTTTGCTGAGTACCGGAAGGCCGATGAGAATAGAGAACATGAGCTGTGCAAATATAATTTTTATGAGCCTTCTGGTGCCACAGACTCGTCGGGCGCCGTGGTCGTTTGTCCGAAAACGAGCAGCACGAGCGCAGGGGTACTGCTGTATGATATTCCAGACGGACACGCAAAATCAGAGCTGCAAACCACTGCAATGTGTCTCTCACTCGAAACAAAGAATCGTCCTCCATCGGACGTCAAAGAAATTGCTAAGTTCAAACAGACGGATGACGACCGCACTTGCACAAGCACGTCTTCGATTCTCGGTTATTATCATCTATCGCGCGCGTTGGGAGACATCGCGCTGATCGCGCCGGCAGTAATTCGAACGATGGATTTCGACCAGCATGGCAAGGTCGTCAACCAAGCGCTCGCAATTGGTAAAGTTGCTCAGAACCGCGCTTTGAAAAAGAGTTGGAGTAACTTTACCGCATTCAAATCAGGCTCAAGCCAAAATCCGGTATCGCTTTTTACAGTCGACAATAGTCAGATCTTTGGCGCGCTCGTCTCCAAGGATCATGGCACGGCGCCTTATAAGGACTGGATCACAGACGCCAACACCAGCCAGACCAACATTGCCGGTGTATCGGCGTTTAGAAATGTTACTAATCCACAATCTGCCGCAAAAATCATTGGCAGTCAGGACTTTACTCAATCCACCACACAAAGCTTGCTTGCCATGCGCGACATGAGTGAGATGCTCTTGATTGATTCACTCATGCAGCAGAATGACCGGACTTCAGGCGGAAATATTCATGCGTCGACCGAAGTCATTTATCGCGATGGTTCTGAATTTAGGACCGATAAAACGGGCAAGAACGTTCCTGCGGGCCTGCCGCAGGTTACTGTCAAAAGACTGCACCTTGTTGACAACGATTGCGGCCTGATTGAAGGCCCCGGCTCGATCGTCAAGCAAGGATTTTTGGGTAAAATCAATCATATGCATCCCAAGACATACGTCCGACTCATGCAACTTGCCAGCAAATGGGCGAACGACCCGAGCGTGAAAACGTTTTTCCAAACCGAAGCACTTTTTTCGTCCGCTCAGGTTAACTCGTTTGAGAGAATTCTGCTCAACACGCGCGATACCCTCCGGGCTAAATGCAAGCAAAGCGATCACTTCCTGGACTTAGACATAGATGATTATTTTAATGGCAAACAGCCCGATAAGCGTCTGTGCGATGCCGACTCCCTGCCCGTGGCGGAGCAGACGCATTAACGCGCAGCTCATGTGCGGTGCATGCGTACGATCCAGATCGCATGCGTTTGCTCACAGCATTTGTGGCTGGAGACTGCCCGGCTCCGGAGATTATAATAAACGAGGATGGCCGTAGCTGATGCGCTGCCGTGAGAGTCACCGCAGGCACAATTTGTATTGCGGTCAAGTGCAAGCAAGGCACAGTCATTCGACGCCCCCAACTCTTATTAAACTGCAACACGCATTTGATTTTCGACGTTAAGATGCCTAATCCACGATCAGCAAATTTCGATTGGCAGTTTGTGATCACCTTCACATATGTTTCTTGTCCGTAAGCGCATAGTGCTCAATGCGACGACGATTCTCTTCAACGCATCGAATAATCTTCTTTGAAGTTAGTTGACGATGATCTCCACGGTCACAAGGGCGTGCAATTGCCTACCCAATTACCGTTAGGAGACGCAATGTGCAAAGTCGCTAGATTTTTTTCAGTGCTGTCTTTGGGATTGTCAGTTGGAGTAGGCGCCCTTGCGCAGCCCGCGGGAACGGAAGACGCCGACATGACGAAAGAGAAGCTCTTCCCGGTTGGGGGCGGGGTAGGACTCACGCACTTCCGAGTTGTCATGCCCGGAGTCCTTTATCGCGGTGGCACGGAAGGCCCGCGCGCGGGCGTCGATGGACCACGCCGGCCGCTTCAAAATCAATCTCTCCAGGCGCTATGCAAAGCCGGCTTTTCGCAAGCGGTGTACGCGTATCGAACCGGATGGAATGGAACCGAGAATGTCAGTTGCGACGGCAATTCGCTACAATATGACTATCACCAGTGGGACAACCGTGCGGCCTTGAAACAGGTCTTCGTCAAACTGCATGAGATCATCACTCAAGATAAGGGTGCGATGTACGTCCATTGCTGGTATGGCCTGCACGCTTCGGGTTTTATCTCGGCGACCGCGCTCGCTCAATTTTGCGGATGGGATTCTCACAAAGCGGCTGACTATTGGGACAGCGTGATCCCGCCCAGTATTCGTTATCCAAAGGAGCATGCTCAAGTCGCGAATTTCGTACGATTCACGGATCCGGAATTGCAGATTTCTGCGCAAGACGCGGCCCGGGTTTGCCCGCCGTAACAAATGAACGCCGCCTGAAAGATGCACTGCCAAATCTACACGGAGCATCCATTAACTAGATTCCGAACACCCAGACTGCGACGATGGTGCCGAGCGTGGCAAGGCCGCTGATGGTCCATCCGGTTGCGTAGGAGATTTCGTCGTCGCTGGTGCCGCGCATCGCCTCGGCACCGGTGGTTGCTGACCGCCACTGCATGGCATTGCTCCAAAAAGCCTGCCCGCAGGAATAACGTCGGCCGGGGTTCCCGGTTCCACTCTATTTTGACGGCCGGTCAGCAAGGCCGCCAGATCGATCATCCCACGAAAGAAAGCCGGCGCGTATCGGCCGGCGCGATTTCGTTTTCGTCGCCGACGATGATGGTGACTTTCCACCCCTCGCTGGCCCAGACCCGTGCTTT
>Ga0137415_10007286_pt1 | contig 10962 bp, 5 predicted proteins | sample CZODoug3_1_1_16f_FD_183082 | JGI IMG/M metagenome (GOLD analysis project Ga0137415, IMG submission 183082) | Vadose zone soil fungal communities from Angelo Coast Range Reserve, California, USA - CZODoug3_1_1_16fungal (Hybrid Assembly) | ecosystem: Environmental > Terrestrial > Soil > Vadose...
CTCGCGGCGACGCGCGTGGTCCTTGGCACCATCCCCACCCAGAAGTGCCTGGTGCTCGAGCGGTTCTTCGACGAAGCGGGCGGGATGCAGCTGGTGCTGCACGCGCCGTTCGGCAGTCGCATCAACCGCGCCTGGGGGTTGGCGCTGCGCAAGCGCTTCTGCCGCAGCTTCAACTTCGAGCTACAAGCTGCGGCGACCGAGGACGCGATCATCTTGTCACTCGGACCACAGCACAGTTTCCCGCTCGAGGACGTGTTCCAGTATCTGAAGCCCGCGACCGCGGAGCACCTGCTGGTGCAGGCGATGCTCGACGCGCCGGTCTTCGGAACGCGCTGGCGCTGGAACGCGACGCGCGCGCTCGCGGTGCTGCGGTTCCGCGGCGGCCGGAAAGTCCCGACACCATTGCAGCGCATGGAGGCTGAGGACCTGGTCGCGGCCGTGTTCCCCGATCAGCTCGCCTGTCCCGAGAACCTGGTCGGTGACCGGGAGATTCCCGATCACCCACTCGTGAATCAGACGATTGCCGATTGTCTATTGGAGGCGATGGATTTCCCGGGGCTGAAACGGGTGCTCGAAGGGATGGACGCAGGGCAGCTCACGCTCATCGCGCGCGACACGACCGAACCATCGCCGCTGTGCCACGAGGTGTTGAACGCCCGGCCCTACGCGTTCCTCGACGACGCACCGCTCGAGGAGCGCCGCACACAAGCGGTGATCACGCGCCGCGGTCTCGACGTGAAGACGGCCGACGAATTCGGCAAGCTCGATCAGTCCGCCATCGACCTCGTGCGCGGGCAGGCCTGGCCCGATCCCGAAACCGGCGACGAGCTGCACGATGCACTGCTCATCATGGGCGCAGTGCCAACCGCAGAAGCTGGAACACACGCGTCCTGGAAGGACAAGTACGACAGTCTGGTCGGCGCCGGACGCGTGACGACGGTGGATGGGCGGTTGTGGGTCGCGACGGAGCGGCTGCCGATGGTGCAGGCGGCTTTCCCGGGCGTGCGCAACGAGCCGGCCGTCACGCCGCCCGAGCGTGAGCTGGCAAAGGCTTGGAATCGAGAGGACGCGATTCGGGAGCTGGTCCGTGGGCGGCTAGAGGTGGTCGGTCCGACAACGGCCACAGATCTCGCTGATGCCCTTGGATTGCCGCAGGTCGATATCGACATCGCCCTTGGCGCATTGGAGCACGAAGGTTTCGCGCTGCGCGGCCGCTTCTCGGCAGGCGTCGAGGGCACGGAGTGGTGCGAGCGCCGGCTCTTGGCGCGGATCCATCGCTACACGCTCGACCGGTTGCGCAAGGAGATCGAGCCCGTTGCTGCTGCCGATTTTCTGCGCTTCCTCTTCAAGTGGCAACGGCTCGCCACCGGATCGCGCGCGGAAGGGCCGGAGGGTTTGGCTGCTGTTCTCGACCTGCTCGACGGTTACGAGCTGGCGGCCGGCGCGTGGGAGTCCGAGGTCCTGCCGGCGCGGCTCACCGATTACGATCCGCTCTGGCTCGACGGGCTGTGTCTGTCAGGCGAGATCGCGTGGGGACGGCTGACGGCAACGCGGAACACGGAAGTCGGAACGCGGAACAGAAAGGTTGGCCCCGTGAAGAGCACGCCCATCGCGCTGTTCCGGCGCGAACGCGGCGAGATTTGGAGAGCGGGGAATCCCGAAGTGGATCCCACAACACTGCCGCTGTCTTCCACAGGCAAAGCGCTACTGGGCGCGTTCGACGTGAAGGGCGCCCTCTTCTTCGGCGATCTCGTCAACGCCACAGGATTGCTGCGGACCGAAGTCGAGAAGGGACTGGCCGAGCTGGTTGCGTGGGGGCTCGTGTCGTCGGACAGCTTCGCCGGGCTGCGCGCCCTGCTCGTGCCGTCCGATCGCCGCCAGCCGCTCGGTGGCGGGTATCGGCGCCGCGGCCGAATCGCGCCGTTCGGCGTCGAGACGGCAGGCCGGTGGGCTCGCACGCACGCCAAGCCCCCGATCGCCGACGAGCAGGTCGCCGAGGCGACTGCCTGGCAGCTGCTGCGCCGCTATGGCGTGGTGTTCCGGCGACTCGTGCAGCGCGAAACGCTGCTGGCGCCGTGGCGCGAGATCCTACGGGTCTACCGGCGGCTCGAGGCACGGGGCGAAATCCGCGGCGGCCGGTTCGTCGGCGGGTTCTCGGGTGAGCAGTACGCGCTGCCGGAAGCGATTGGCCTGCTCCGGAGCACACGCAGAGAGCAAGGGGAAGGGGAGTTGGTCGCCGTCAGTGGCGCAGATCCGTTGAACCTGGTGGGTATCCTCACGCCCGGCGACGCGGTCCCTGCGCTCACCACCAACCGCATCCTCTACCGCGACGGGGTGCCGATCGTGGTGAAAGAAGGAGAAGGGAAGAGCGAGCGGTTCCTGGTGGACATTCCGAACGAAGAACGCGACATCCTGCGCGGCGCGCTGCTGCGGCGGCGGCCCGCACCGCTGGTCCGCACCTACCTCGGGAAGAGTAAGGCGGCCGGCTAGGCTTCAATAGGCCGCAAAGGTGATCGGCTGACGAATCGTCACGCGCGCGGCCCGGCCGTGCACCCGGGCAGGCCGGTACACGGCGGCCTGGACCACGCGTTTCGACTCCGCGTCGAACACGGGATTCGGCGTTTGTACGACCTTCACGGTTGCCGGCAGGACGCGGCCGGTCGTATCGAGCGTCGCTTCTACGATGACGGTCCCGCCGATGCGCAGCGCCTGCATTTCGGGCGCGTAGCGGATCGGCGGATGCGTCAGGAGCGCCGGCGGCTCGTCCACGGTACCGACCACAATGGGCGACTCCAAGGGCACCGCACGGCGGCTGATGCGGATCGAATCGGCGAGACGCTTGAGGAAGGGCGCGACGTCTGTCCCTCGCGCGATGAGATCGCGGTAGCCTGTGATTCCTGCATCGAAGGACACGGCGGCCAGGCTGTCGCGCCCCTTCATTCGCCACGCCATCCCCTGGACGAGCAGCGCGTACACGCGCTCGCCCGCGGTCGCCTGGTTGGTGCCGTCGAGTGCCTGCTCGGTCAGTGTCAACGCGCTGTCGGGCCGATGCGCGCGCAACTGCTCGCGCGCCGACGTAATCAGCCGGGTGGGATTCTCGGGCGTGGGCGGGTGAAGATCGAATCCGAGGGTCACCTGGCTGCGCACGGCCTGGCCCTTGCGTCGCGCGGGCGAGAACTGTGCGGCCATCATCATCTGCTGTAACGGCTCGTCGAACGCGGGATCCGGTGACTCGAGCACGATCAATCCGAACCCCTCCGCCTCACCGAGGGTGTCGATGACGGCGCGTACGAGCGCATGCCCGGCCACGCGACGGCGCAGCATGTCGGGGGGATACGCGAGTTTGGGACCCGACACCCACGCCGCGCGCTGGTCGACCTCGCTGTCGGGATAGACTCGGAACCGACGTACTTCCGATTCGAACACGTCGGCGAGTCCCGGTGCGATTTGATCCAGACCATTGACGCGAAGCGCCGAATACAAGACAAGGGCCGAGTGGAAATTCACTCGGGCGAGACTATCGCTGCCGCGCATGTGTTCGAGAATCGCGCGCCACACAAACACGTGCACGGTGTCCATCAGGTACGCCGCGGCCCCGAGTGCGTGGCTAAGCGCGGTGTCGGCTTCGTCGAACTGACGCGCGGCAATGTGCGCGTGAGCAGTCGTTATGAGTGCGTCGGTACGACCCTGCGCAGCAAGCGCGGGAGCAGGAAGTACAAGCGCGGCGATCAGCAGGAGACGGCGCAACACGGTATCGACTACGCTGCTCAGACGGTCCCGGCGGCGTCAACCCCCGCCGATCAATGCGTCATGATAAAGCGTGCTACCACCTGGTTGTAGTACGACGGGTTGCCGGCGTGCGGCGGATGACCCGCGCCGGGAATGATGACGGTCGTGTCGCCCTGCAGGCACCGGGCCAGCTCGTCGCTGATGAGCTGGAACATGCGGGGGCTGCGCTCGCCCCTCACCAGGAGCACCGGCGTGGTCATTCTGCCGAGCTCGGCGCACGTGACGGGCGGCAGATATTGCTCCCGTTCGGCGAGCATTTCTCGCCGCAGCTCGAACGTGTGCGCCAACATGTCGGCACGGACGCCTGCTGGGAGCTTGTTGAACGCCCCGCGCCCCGCCCCCGCATCGAAGAACAACCGGATCCCGGCGACGGAGTCTCCGTGCGCAAATGCGGCGCGCGCCGGATCGAGACTGTACGTATAGAAAGCACGCCGCGCCGAATCGCCCGACTCGGAGGCGGTCAGCAGAGAAAAGATCGGCGGCTCCGCCAGCACGAGCGAGCGAACGAGCTGGGGATGGTCCCGAGCCAACTGCAGCGCCGTGTACGCTCCGTAGGACGACCCGACGATGTGCGCCGGAGCGATATCGAGCGTGAGCAGCAACGCCGCGAGATCCTCGGCATGCAGCTTGGGCGAGTACGTCTGGTTGTCGTTTACCTGCGGATTGGGCGGATGATAGCGGCGGCTGTATACCAGGACGCGATAGATCTGCGCGAACGCATTCTCCTGGCCGGACCACGACTTCAAATCGCCCAGCGTGCCGTGCACGAAGACGACCGGCGTGGCGCCGCTGTCACCGCTGAGCCGGTAGGTGAGCCGCGTGCCGTTGACGTCGATCGCGTGCAGCGTGCGATCGAACACCCGCATCGGCGGAGCACCCGGTGCCGCGGGCGTCGCCTTCTCAGGGGCCGGCTTCCCACCGCACGCGCCGAGCAGCAAGCAGCACAGCAGCACTCGCATATCTACAGGGTGGCGAGTCGCGTCACGAAACGCAATCAGCTGATCAGCCAGGTCATCCCCAATCCTTGGAATCAGGTGCGACGCGACGCATGGCCCTGAGGAATGCAAACGCGGAACTCGGAACGCGGAAGTCGGAACGTACTGTTCCGCGTTCCGCGTTCCCACTTCCGAGTTGTAATCCCTGAACTTCCTCGGCAAGAACATTCACAGTTCCATCATCCTTGGCGAGTTTGCCACGCACCAGGACGAATGCCTCGCCGCGCACCGCCGCCCGACAGCGATCGTAGACATCGGTCCGCACGATCACGTTCGTCATCCCCGTTTCGTCTTCGACCAACATGAAGACGATCCCTTTGGCAGTCTGCGGCCGCTGGCGAGCCACGACCAGACCCGCCACCTGACATGTGATGCCGGCGTGCAGTTTCTCCAGATCGCGATTGAGCGTCAGGTCAGCAGGTAAGGCATTACGTACCAACGACAAAGGATGCGCGCTGGCCGAGAAGCCGAGGGTCGCATACTCGGCCAGGAGGCGCTCGTGAGCGGCCAGTCCGCCGAATGCCAGCTGCTCATGGGGATGGTTCAGCGCGAGCTCGAGCTGGCGCCGGCCGCGGCCGTCGCCCGATTGGGAAGCCTTGGGGGGGAGCCAGAGGCCGACCTGCCATAGCAATTCGCGTCTGGTCAGGCCGAATCCGTCGCAGCCGCCAACCCACATGAGGGCTTCGATGGCGGTGCGTTTGAGCTTGGGCGGCACGCGCCGGATGAAATCGCCGACGCTCTTGAAGGGACCGTTCCTCTCCCGTTCCTCCACGGTCGCGGTCGCCGTTTCTTCACTCCAGTGACGCACGAAGCCCAGTCCGATTCGCACGGACTTGGTTTCGACCGTACACCAGACATCGCTGACGTTGATATCGGGCAAGCGCATTTCAATGCCGTTGCGCATCGCATCGCGGCCCAGCGCGTCGATCGAGTAGAAGCCCATCGGCTGATTGTTGAAGAGCGCGACGTAGAACTCGACGGGGTGGTAGTGCCTGAGCCAGGCAGACTGATACGCGAGCAGTCCGAACGCGGCGGCATGCGACTTGGGGAATCCGAACTCGCTGAAGGCAATCACCTGACCGAACACCTTCTCGGCCGTGGCTTCGGGGACGCCGCGCGCGAAGGCGCCGGCGCGGAACTCCTCCCAGAACCCGGCCATCAGATCGTGCGAACGGCGGCGGCTCATCGCGCGCCGCAGCGCTTCGGCCTGTCCCGTCGTGAATCCGGCGAGCGCCTGGCAGACTTGCAGCACCTGATCCTGATAGAGAATGACGCCCAGCGTTTCCGCGAGACATTCGCGGAGCAGGGGATGGTCGACCGGCGGCTCGTACGGCTTGCCCGCGGCGTGCGCGCGGCGCTGCTCTTCGCGCCGGCGCACGTACGGGTTCACCGCCCCGCCGACGATCGGGCCCGGCCGCACGATCGCGACTTCGACGGCGAGGTCTTCGAGATTGCGAGGACGGCTCCGGCGGATCATCTGGATCTGCGCGCGGCTCTCGATCTGGAAGAGCCCGATCGTGTCGCCGGCGCAGATGCGGTCGTAGATCGCGGGATCCTCGAAGTCGATACGCGAGAGGTCGGGTGGCGGCTGGCCCCCCCCGGGGCGGCGCGCGATCAGCTCGACGCATTCCTCGACGAGCGACAGCATGCCGAGCGCGAGGAAATCGATTTTGATGAAGCGCGCGTCGTCGCAGGAGTCCTTGTCCCACTGGCAGACGACGCGGTCTTCCATCGCGGCACGCTCGAGCGGCACGATCTCGATGAGCGGGCGTGATGAGATGATCATCCCACCCGGGTGCTGCGACACATGGCGGGGCAGACCACGGATTTCCTGCGCGAGCTGGCACAGCTCCTTCCAGAGCGGCGCATCTTTGCGCCCGGCAAAACCAGGAAGATGTTCCAGCTCGTCAGACAGTCCCTCCGACCGACCGTCCGCCAGTTTGGCGACCAGCTCGATTTCGCCGAGCGGCAAGTCGAGCGCCTTGCCGATCTCGCGGACGGCAGATCGCAATCGATACGTGGGGAAGGAGCAGACGAGCCCCGCGTGTTCGGCGCCATAGCGCGTGTACACACGGCGGATCAGCTCCTCGCGGATCTCGCGCGGGAAATCGAGATCGATGTCGGGCACCGATGCGAGCGACTCGTTCAGGAACCGGCCAAGGAAGAGCTTGTTGGCGATCGGATCGATGTGGGACAGGCCGAGGAGATAACAGACGATCGATGAGACCGATGAGCCGCGTCCGCGGCCGGGCAGCAAGTTGCCGGTTGCACGGCGCGAGCCGCGCCGGATCTCCGCTGCGACGTCGCGCGCGAGATCGAAGAGGTCGTGATAGACGAGAAAGAAGCCGCTGAGCTTGTGATGCTCGATGAGCCGTAATTCGTCGTCGAGCCGGCGGACTGCCTGGGCATGATGTAGAGTGCCCGGCGGGTAGCGCTCCTGCATCCGAGCGATGCACAGCTCGGCCAACGCCTGCGGGGCGGGGGCCCGGTCTGCCCCGCGGAAGTCGGGGAACGTGTATCCCAGGTCGCGCGTCAGGTCGAAGGCCTTACAGCGCTCGGCGATGGCCAATGTAGTGGCGACAGCATCCGGACAGTCATCGAACAGCGCCACGACTTCTTCCAGTGGTCGCAAGTAAAATTCGCTGTTGGGATTTCGCACCCGGTGCGAGCCATCGAGCGTCGTGCGATGCCGGATGGCGACCATGATGTCGTGCAGCCGGTGCAGCTCCCGCGTGTGGTAGAACACGTTCCCCGTCGGCACGACGGCAAGCTGCACGTCGTTCGCGATATCCAGCAGTGCCCGCGACACGGCGAGATCGCCACGCACCCGGTTGCGCTGAATCTCCACGAAAAACCGCTCGCTCCCGAAGACGGCCTTGCAGTGCTCCGCGAGATTGCGGGCAGCACCGAGCCCCTGCGTCTCGAGGGTTCGCGGCAGCAGTCCGTCGCGGCGCGATCCTGAGAGAATGATCAGCCCATCCTGACGCGCTTCAATCGACGTCAACGGCAGCCGCGGGTCGAGCCGCTCGGCACCGAGGTGCGCTTCCGTGAGCAACCGGCAGAGATTCGTGTACCCGGGCGCGGACTCGGCGAGCAAAATCAGATGGTGGCCATCCGAGAGTGTGACTTCTGCACCGGTGATTGCCTGGATACCGAGGGGCTGCGCGGCGTGCGCGAACGCGAGCGAGCCGTAGACGCCGTTGCGGTCGGTGAGTGCCAGTGCGGGATAGCCGTAGCGGTGCGCTGCGGCGAGGAGCTCGTCGGGCGGCGACGCTCCATCGAGGAAGGAGTAGGCGGAGTGGCAGTGCAGCTCCGCGTACATCAGGGCATCTGTGCGAACCATTGGCCAGTGAGCAGATCCTGAAACAGCACCATGCGCTTGCCACCTTCCAGCATCACTTCCATGTAGTTGCGCGCAATCGTCCGGCGCCACCATTCGTCATCGATGCGCCACGATTCGAGGATCGCTTCGACTTTTCCGACTGTCCGGCCGTCCGGCCGTCCGACCGTCATCAGACCGGATTCATTCAAATCCACCGTCACCGGCTGCGGTTCATTTACGGCTCGTAGTCGATCAGTGCGTAGCGGCGTTCGGGAAGACGTGACCATGGCTGTACCTCCACGATGTGATAAAGAGGAGAACGCTTCACGCGCATGCGGATCTCACGCGCGGCGCTTTGCAGTGCGCGCTGTTGTCCCGCGCGCGCGGCTGCCTGCGCATCGCGCGCGAACAGCTGCAGCTCGCTGGTCCCGGGGGCGAAGGCGGTGAACTCGAGCACGAGTCGCTCGACGGCTCCCGTCGGCGGCGACTGCTCGAGCCGGGTCTTGAGCGGCGCGGCGATGCGCCCGGCATCCGCGGTCGGGTCCTTGAGCAGGATCGCGGCGAGCCAGGAGCTCGAGCCTTCGAGATCCGCACGCAGTCGGACCGCATGCACGCGCCAGCCGATGCGGCGTGGATGTTTGAGCGCACGCGCGATCAGCTGATCGAGCGCGTGCGCGAGCAGCTCGCGCTCACCCACCGGCGTGAAGAATGTGAGCGCGGCCACGATCGGCTCGGGCGCGATGCGTCCTTCGACGGGCTCCGCGATGCGGCCGCCGGCCAGTCGCCACAATCGCCTTCCCATGGCGCCGAACTGCGCAGTGACCGCTTCTTCAGGGAGCGCCGCGAGTGCGCCGAGTGTGCGGATGCCGAGTTGGCGGAGCCGGCGGTGCGTGTCGGCGTCGAGCGGAAGAACGGAAATGGGCTGTGAAGCGAGAAATGCTTTCTCGCCACCCAATGGCACGATGACCGCGTCGTCTGGTTTTGATCGTGTCGCAGCAACCCATGCAACGAACTTTCCAAGTCCATAACCCAGGCGGACCGTCCGGCCGTCCGACCGTCCGACCGTCAGACGAATCGCGTCAATGATCTTCTGCGGTTGGCCGAAGATTCCTTCCAAACCATCAGTCCCCACATAGGCCAGTCCGAGCTCGGCCGGTTCGACAACCGGACTCACTTCGTTCAGCGCCGCGAGCACGCGGGCGAAGCAGTCGTCATAGTGGACAGGGTCAGGCTCGATGAGTCGCAGCGTGGGGCAGAGACCGATCGCCTGGCTGACGGTCATCCCCGGCTTCACGCCCGCATGGCCGGCGAGGGGGGAGATCTGCCAGAGCTTGCGAGTGGTGTCGGGTGCGAGCAACGCCGTGGGGTAGGCGGCCAGACCCTCATGACGGGCCTCTTCACAGCGGAGTGGGAAGAGGGGGATCCACACGCAGGCGGCGAGCGAGCTCGTAGACGATCGTGACATTGACAAAAGCCCCAAGGGGACCCGAATATATCCCGAAACTAATCGAGTTCGCAAGCCGAGGCGAAAATCGCCTAAGTTATTGACACAATTTTATTTAGGTGCGATATGAGAGGTCATCTATGCGCTGCACCTGGGTGTTCGGGCTAACCGCCATAATCCAACTGGCCGCGATCGTCCAAGCACCAGCCCAAGCAATCCCCAAGCCCGACTACGTCACCTACCTCCCTCGGGAAGCTCCGCTCCCGGTCCAGTCGACAGCAGGAAACAGACGGTTCCACCTCTTCGGCGATTCCACTGCGTCCAGCTACCGCGACGAGACTCCACGGGACGGCATCGACGACGCCCGCGAGCATTGGCTGCGCGCCCTGGCGGTGCGATTTGCGCCCTGGTTGGTGCGGAACACGGTCGACTTTCCGATGGATTTTCGGCGGTTCGTCGAGACGGGTGAGTGGTCCACGCTCTTCATAGACGCGATGGACTTGTCGCAGGCGCGTCCGCGGCTGGTCGGCACCGAGACCATCGAGTTCGGAAAGCTGGCGGATCGGACGTGTTCCGGTGTGACGACGAATGCGAGCGTGACCGTCGATACCACCACTGACTGCCGGCTGCTGCAACTCGTTGCTCGATTCGCGCCCGAGCCTCCGCTCGTTGCGAGCGTGCCACGCCCTGATCTCGACCTTCATTACATCATGTATTTCGACTTTCCCGGTGAGGACCCCGCGTCGTGGAACCGGGAATTCGAAGGATCGGTGCACGGCACAATCGCCCGCAAGTACATCGGCTTTGCGAAAGCGTTCGTTCACCCCTTCGTCCACGACGTTCCCGGCGCGAGCGTCGAGACGGGGCGTCATGAGCTCGTCCTCCAGTACTGGTTTTTCTACCCGTACAACGACGCCGGGAATACGCACGAGGGAGACTGGGAGCATATCAACGTCGTGGTCACACCGCGCAATCAGGGCAGAGATCCGCTCACGACTGCGGCGATGGAAGGAGTGCTGCGAGAGCAGGTTCCGACAGATGACTTCGTGATTCACCGGGTGGAGTACTACTTCCACCACTGGGTGTTTACGGCCGACTATCTGACCCCGAGCGTCTATGCCCCCCGCGCGGATTGGGAAAAAGAAATAAAAGGGCTACGCGAGGAGCGGATCGGAGAGCGCGAGATCTGGCGCCAGATTCGGCGCCAAGCCTATCTCGACGATGCCGAAACGAAGCTCAATCAGCATCCGATCGTGTTCATCGGCGGGGACAACCGCGGCCTGCAGCAGCTCATCTCCTCTTCGACGCGGCTGGGGCGAGCGTGTCACGGCTCATATCCGTTCCCTGGTCTGTACAAGGATGTGGGGCCTGGGCAAACCGGCGAGCTGGTGAGCACCTCCTGGGACGTTTTC
>Ga0137415_10007287_pt1 | contig 10962 bp, 12 predicted proteins | sample CZODoug3_1_1_16f_FD_183082 | JGI IMG/M metagenome (GOLD analysis project Ga0137415, IMG submission 183082) | Vadose zone soil fungal communities from Angelo Coast Range Reserve, California, USA - CZODoug3_1_1_16fungal (Hybrid Assembly) | ecosystem: Environmental > Terrestrial > Soil > Vadose...
CGATAGCTCCGCAAAGCTACTTCCGGATTCCTTCATGGCACGGGCGACGACGCCGTCGAGCATATCGACATGGGCGCGCGCCGCGATCTCCGGCACCACGCCGCCGAACCGGGCGTGCTCTTCCGTTTGCGAGTGGACGATATTGGACAAGATCCGCCCCGTCCCGTCGCTCTGGCGCTCGACCACGGCGGCGGCGGTTTCATCGCAGGTGGTCTCGATTCCCAACACCCGCATTGGCGTATCGTTATCCAATTTGAGCCCTTGCCATGTCGGCCAAAGCGGCGTTTCGGTATCCGCGCAGCGGCGTTTTCGACCGAAGCATGCCCTCGGATTGGTCCCGGGGGTGGATACCGGTTCGCTAAAGAAACGCCTCTAAACCAAAAATTAGAGCCTGACCCGTTCTGGTCCAATCAGAACCGATCAGGCTCTAGCATTGTGAGGTCTCAAAGTGCAATCGTCAGATCGGGCAGAAGTCCTGTTCGCGGAGAATTGACGCATGGCTGTTCTCGTCACCCGCCCGCATCCTGACGATGAGGCCACAGCCTCGAGCTTGCGCGCCAAAGGTCTTGAGGTTCTGCTGGCGCCGATGCTGCGGTTTGAACCGGTCGCGTTCCACGATGATATGGACGCGCGCTATGGCGCGGTCATCGTCACCAGCGCCAATGCGTTGCGCGGCATCGAGCCTCATCTCGCCGGCAGCCGGTTGCTCAAGTTGCCGCTGTTCGCGGTGGGAGAACATACCGCATCCGCCGCCTACCGCGTCGGCTTTGATAGCGTGATCCCGGCAAATGGTGACGCCGCCAGCTTACGCGACTCCGTGCTCGCAAGCGTGAAGGCGAAGGAGCTGAAGAAAGCCAGCACGCTGCTCTATCTTGCGGGAGCTGATCTGGCGCGCGATCTTGCCGGCGAACTCGGCGAGCGCGGTTTCACCGTCGTCACCCACACCACTTACAGGATGATTCCCGTATCCAGCCTGCCGCGCGAAGTCTGTGACGCTTTCGCAGCCAGCCGGATCGAGGCGGTGCTGCATTATTCGCGGCGCAGCGCGCGCGCATTTCTGGAAGCGGCGCGCACCGCGGGCGTCGAAATATCGGCATTGGCGATCCCGCAATGCTGCATCTCCGGTGCCGTGGCCTCGGTCGTCCGCGACGCCGGAGCCACCCAGGTCATGGCGGCGGCATCGGCGGACGAAAATGCCTTGTTCGAGGTGCTGGACCGTGCTTTGCGGTCCGTATCGCGCTAGAAAGCATTTTCGAGCGAAGCATGCGCTCGAACTTGGTCGGGGGCGGATGCCGGTTCGGTTGAGGAAAACGCGTCAAACCAAGAGATTGGACCATCGGTTCTGATCTGATCAGAATCGATAGTCCAAGAAGAAGTGCCGAATCTGGTAACCTTCGGTCACAAGAAGTAAGGAACCCTCGTGATGGTCGATGACAGGCCCGAAGACATTGAACCGGCGCTGGAGTTGGGCCGGGCCAAACGCGCGCCGCCCACCATCGACCTCCAAGCGTCTGAGGTGTCTGGCGAGACCCTGAAGCCGGATGGTGACGCGCAACCAGAGCGCGACCCTGATGCCTCCGCGGCAGCGGCGATTTCGCCTTGGGTCATTGCGGCCGTCTCCGGGGCCGTCGCCGCCTCGCTGGTGATCTGCGTGGCCTGGATTCTGGGATGGCCTGCGGTGCCTGCCACGCCAGCCGCTACTCAAATCAGCGCCGCCGTTATCGACGACCTCAGCGCTCGCATCGCCGGCGTCGAAGCCAAAATCAATAAACCCGCGACCTCCGCGCCCGATCCGGCATCCGCCACGCGCATCGAGGCGCTGGAGAAATCGCTTGTCTCGCTAACCGGCGAAGTTGCGACCGCGCGGGCGCAGTCGGAGAAGCTGGCCGCAGCGGTCAACGACGTCAAGGCAGCGCCGCGCGAATCGGGTTCTGCGCTGGATCTGTCCGCGATCAACGAACGCATTGCCGGGCTCGAAAGCGCCATCCGGGCCCAGAGCGCCGCGACCGCGCAGCAGAACGCAAAACCGGCAGATGACATGCCGCTGCGCCGTATCGTGGCGGCAGCCCTGCTCGATGTTCTGGTTCGGATCGGCGACCCCTATCCGGCCGCGCTGGCGGCGGCGAAATCGCTGGCACCTGATCCGGATGCGTTGAAGCCCCTCGAAGGCTTCGCAGCCTCCGGCGTGCCGAGCGTGAATGCGCTTTGCCGTGAATTGCTGACGCTGGTGCCAAAACTGTCGCCGCCGGCGCAACAGGACAATGCCACCACCGGTACGGGCATCGTCGAGCGGCTGCAGGCAGGTGCTGCAAAACTGGTCCGCATCGAGCGCACCGATACGGTCGGCAACGATCGCGGCGCCATCGTCGCTCGGGTCACGGCGGCAGCGCTGCGAAACGAGCCCAATGAGGCCCGGCGCGAATTGAATACGCTGGCGCCTGCCGATCGCGCCGCCGCGCAAGGGTGGATCGACAAAGCCGATGCGCGCGACGCGGCGCTGGCCGCATCGCGCAAATTCGCGGCTGAGGCCATGGCGGCGCTCAACAAACCGGCGCCGTAGGAATCTGATGGTCCGGATCATTCTGTTTCTGGTGTTGATTGCGCTCGCTGCGTTGGGCGCGGCATGGGTTGCCGATCAGACCGGCGACGTCACGCTATCGTGGGGCGGCTGGCGTATCGAAACGTCGCTGCCGGTATTCGCGCTGGTGCTCGGCGTCATCATCGTCGCCGCCATGCTGGCGTGGTCGATCCTGCGCGGGCTCTGGCGCACCCCGGAACGGATCAAGCGCGCACGTCGTGAACGCCGTCACGCCCGCGGCCGTCACGCCATCACCCACGGGCTGCTCGCGATCGGCCATGGCGATTCCACCGCAGCCCGCCTGCATGCCGATGTGGCGCGCCGCCATGCCGCGCACGATCCGCTGGCGCTGTTGCTGCACGCGCAATCGGCGCAGCTCGACGGCGACCGCGAAGGCGCGCGGCGCGCCTTCCGCGCCATGGCCGAGCGCGAGGACACGCGGCTATTGGGCTTGCGCGGATTATTCATCGAGGCGCAGCGCGCCGACGATCCGGTCGCCGCGGTCATGATCGCGGAAGAAGCGCTGAAACTGGCGCCGGCATCGACCTGGGCGTCGCATGCGGTGCTGGGATTTCGCTGCGCCAAGGGCGACTGGAACGGCGCGCTTACGATCCTCGACAACAATCTCGCTTCGGGCCTGATCGACAAGGCGGCCTATCGACGTCAGCGCGGCGTGCTGCTGACGGCACGGGCGCTGGAACTGGAGAAGGTCGACCGCGATCTGTCGCGCGACAGCGTGATGGAAGCGGTCAAGCTGGCGCCGACTTTGGTGCCGGCGGCGGTGCTGGCGAGCAAATATCAGAGCGAGGCGCATCAGGTGCGGCGGTCGATGCGGATCGTGGAGGCAGCGTGGCTGGCGCAGCCGCATCCCGATCTTGCGGACGCCTATGCGCACGTCAAACTCGGTGATTCCGCGCGCCAGCGGCTGGTGCGGATCGAGACGCTGGCGGCCAAGGCGCCCGGTCATTTCGAGAGCGCGCTGGCGATCGCGCGCGCCGCCATCGACGCCTCGGAATTTGCGCGCGCGCGTGAAGTGCTGGCGCCGTTCACGGAAACGCCGACCCAGCGGGTGGCGATGCTGATGGCGGAAATCGAACGCACCGAACATGGCGACAGCGGCCGGGCGCGGGCGTGGACCTTGCGCGCGGTGCGCGCGCTGCACGATCCGGTCTGGACCGCGGATGGATATGTCAGCGATCGCTGGCGGCCGGTGTCCCCGGTCACCGGCCGGCTCGACGCGTTTCAATGGCAGAGGCCGCTGGCGGCATTGCCTTCAGATAAAAATTTGAGCGTCGAAGCCGCGGAATTCAATGCAGCAATATCCACGCCGCGCCGCGTCGAGCCGCCGCGTGACGCCCCGATCGAACAGGCGCCCCCGGCCGCGCAGGACAATTCACCGGCTGCATCGGCGGTCGCCGAAGCGACCCCAATTGCTGCCCCTGCCCCTGCCCCTGCCCCTACTCCGGCGCCGGCCCCCGCGCCGCCGCAAACCGAACCTTCGCCCCCAGCGCCTTTGCCGCCAACGCGGCAACCTGAATCTCCGCCAGCGCCGCCGCCCCCCTTGTTCCGTGCGCGCCAGGATATCGCCAAAACCACCCCGCCCAGCATTCTGCCGGTGATTCCCATCGTCCGGGCGCCTGATGATCCCGGCATCGATGACGAGGCGTCGAGCGATGAATTCGCGGAACAAACCAACCCCGCGCCGGGTCAGGAAGGCGGCTGGCGTGGTTTTCTGTCCCGATGGGGCGGGTGATTCGTGAAGCCGCAGCACCAGCGTTTTTCTTGCCAAGCCGGGCGCTGCCCGATATCAGGTGCAGGCGTTTTCGGCCCTTGCTGAATGCGCCGCTCGGTCCGCCGCAATAGCTCAGCTGGTAGAGCACGTCATTCGTAATGACGGGGTCACAGGTTCGAATCCTGTTTGCGGCACCAGCTTCCTCGATTCCTCCTACGAGCGTTTGGGCGGCTTGATGAACGCGGCTGGCGGACTTCCGGAAACATTTTCGCGAAGAGTGGCTGCCTAATCGCGCGTTAGATTATTTTAGGCGACGTGATAGTGAGGCCTTGCAGTACCTGCCTAAACTCCTCGCCAACAACACGCCCAAGAAGCTCAACTGATTGGTGGCGGTGTGCCCGGCGCACTGCGCGCCGGGTCATCGGTCCTCGTCCGGATGCTCCCAAGGCGCCTCGTTCGCTCATCCCTTGTTCACATTCCGCCTGTTACTGTTGTCCGGATGAACGCGAAGCGAAGGATTGGAACCTTCGCCGCGCCAAGAACCGTTGTGGAAATGGAGGTCTACAATGATCGTTACCCTCGCAGCGGCAGCAATCGCCGCTCACCTTGGCTCAGCCTCCCCGAGCCAGAGTGATTTATTGAGCCCAGTTCAGTACTGCTCACACGGCTATGATATCGATATCTATGGGCGCTGTTATCCGAACGGCGTGATACCCCCTCAATATCAGGCTGCTCGGCAAGGCTGGGCGTATGGGGGTGGCCGATATTATCGGGGTGGCCGCCATCGCTATTACTACGGTCGACGCGGCTATTATTGAGCGCGCGCATTCCGCCCTCGCCTGCGGTTTCGCGTTTGGGTGCCTTGGCACCACGGCGCTAGCTCTAGCGGGTTGCCCAGTCGGAGATTCGGCGCGAGTTTTTCGGGAGGCCCTGGACGATCCCGAACCTGCTGCTTCACGATAAGCCCGTTCCGCTCTCGAATATGCGAAGCCACGGGCGTAAGCACGTGTTCGTCTACTGCAGCAATCCGGACTGTCACCACAACGCTGAGATCGACGCTAGCGGCTTTCCCGACGAGGTGACCCTTGGAGATCTGCAACCCCGGATGCTTTGCACCGTGTGCAATCGTCGCGGCGCCGACGTCAGCCCGTCGTGGCGCTGTGGCTAATCGCGGCTGGAAACGACCGTTTGATGATCCGATTCCCCTGCCCCGCGGTCGCCGGCTCGTTACCCTTGAGGACGCTGCGCAATATATCCAGAAGCTTCCCGAGGCCGAGCAGCTGCTCGATAGTGGAAGGCGGCGGTAGAAGCCCTGTTCCTGGTCGTCGAGCTCAACGGCCCGACCATGATGGCGCGCATCGGCGTGATGAGGGCTCTCAACCGGCATGTCGAGCGGGTGTTTGACGGATCGCGCAAAGACAAGCACTGGGGACGACAGAAGCTGAAGCGGGACGAATGAGCAGGCCCCACTCAAACACGAAAAGCCCGGCCTTCCAGCCGGGGATTTCTTGCCCGTGCGCCTCTCACCCGATCGGTATTGGCGAGTGCGACCCTAGCGGGCCTGATTGCCTTGAGTCCGATCTAGCGAAGCGCGAATTTCGGCAACAGCTTTGTCGCAATAATCATTCAGCTGCCTAAGTTTTTGCTCCTGCGCCCAAAACTCAACCATGTGAGTTGCGGCCTGTACTCGATTAAAGGCGACAAACTCGTGAACGGACCAAGGCAGCTCCGCGGACATCGAATTGAGATCGTTACGGTTCATTTTACTAACTCGCGTGCTTTGTCCTTGGCGCTGGTCTTTTCATTGACGGTCGCCTTTTAGGACGTATTGGGGGCGCTTCCGGGCCGCTTCAATGATCGAAGAAAGCCAAAACTGAAACTATCCATCGCTTTGCGCGTAGCCTGACAGCCCGTCAGCGCTACAGAGAGACCTCCTTCGGGCGGTCTCTTATTTGGCTGGGTTCGTCACGGTCGAATAGACCAGCGACATATCCTCAACGTCCTCGATCGGGAGCTTGTTTACGCCGGCCGCAATGTGGAGCTCGTGCAAGGAGGGCATAGCAGCGGTTCCGGCGGACAGCTTGGTCGAAGGAGACCACAGCATCGTTGTCGCGGCGGCGAATAGAGCGACGGCCGCGAAGGCGGGAATCATCAGACGCTTCATGGTAAAGCCTCCCGGTCGAATGCGCCCCCTACATCGACCCCGCCAGCCTCTGGCCGAAAGTCGGCGGTTCTAGGACGCAATGGCGGCTTTTCCTCTGCGGATCCTCGGCACCCTCCACACAATCAATCCACTACCTTTCCGCGCGGGAGTCATCGACTCAACCGAGGCGTGAGGAGTGGGATGGTCCTTTTTAAGGGGCTAATTCATGCCGGACATAAGCTCAATTGCGACAATCTTTACTTCGCTCAAGGCCGCCAAGGACCTCGCGGAGACGATGGTAGATTTGCGGGACGCTGCGGCCTTCCAATCGAAGCTCCTCGAATTTCAGTCCAAGCTCATCGACGCTAACAGCGCCGCGTTCGCGGCTCAGGATGAGCGCTCGACGCTGCTGCAACGAGTAAGCGCACTTGAAAAAGAAGTGGCTCGCGGGTGGCGACCAGACCCTCATATAAGAAGGATAGTGAACCTCGCCGGTGTTCGTCCGCGGCTGCGGGATCTACGGGCCACATTGCGCAAAGGAGAATGGCGGAAAGGCGCCTCATTAGCACACATCAATTCCGAGAGCGGGTTAAGCGGCCGGTTACCATGCTCCAAATTCGCTGTCAGGGCTAGCCGGGGAGCGCAACTCAGGCTGGCGTTGGGGGGATGGAGATTGTCGGCATGGCAATTTACCGACGAGGAAAAGACTTGGCATAAATGTCGGTCGCCCCTTTTCTGGCGACCGACGTTGATGGCAAGTGGACCGGCATCGTCGGCCAAACGTGGCGACGCCGCGGAGATAACGGCGAGTGGGAATATCGCCAGGACGAGGAAACAGATACCGAGCATGAAAGCCGCGCCTGGTGATTAGATGCTGCTGATCGGGTTCGCGGGGATTGGGTTTGTGGTTTGTCACAAGCGGCGTCATTTAAACGCCGTGACGAGTGCGCCGAAGTAGCCACCGCTGCCGGTTCAACCAGCGGTGCTTCTGTGCTCCTTCGATTCTTTGAAGATTGAAACGCGTATACACGACGAGCTCTGGAACCTTATCAATCGCCCGGCTTTGAAGAGGGTGGCGGCGAGGAGTCCATGAGCGACGACCCGGACCTTCCGAAAGCCAGTTATGCGCTGCAGGTGCTGCGCCAGGCCCGTTTGTCGCGCAATGAAACCGCGGCAAAAATGGTTGAGCATCTGGCGTATGTGACGGCCACCACCGGATTGCGGAGCCCCGAAATAGAGGAAGCTCAGGAAGCCGCCTGGGTCGCAATTTCCGAGCTGGCGAGTGCTCTGAACGAAGAAGAGTTTGCTCCCCCCGACCTTTGGAAAACAGCCCTCAGAGCAACCGAGAGCTGGAAAGAATTGTTAATTTAAGATCGCGGCGTCCATGGTCCAGTCGCCGGCGATACTGAGGCCAACGAAGCTGTCAGTGGAGATGACGGGATACGATAATTCCCCGGGGCGAAGGGCCAATTGTTGCGAACCAACCGGCCGCTGCAAGCAAACCGAAACGTATCTACTTCACGAAAGGCTCAGTGCCGGCTCGCCAGCCAGTTCCGGCCCCACCGGCTGCAAGCCGCCGAACCGCCGTTCGCGCCCATGGAACGACGCCAGCGCTTCCTTCAGATCCTGCGCTTCGAAATCCGGCCACATCCGCTCCGTGAAATGCAATTCGGCGTAGGCACTCTCCCACAGCAGGAAGTCGGACAACCGTTTCTCGCCGCTGGTCCGGATCACGAGGTCGACGTCGCGAAGCGCGGGCTCGCCGGTGACAAGCTTTGAAAAAATCTCCCGGGTGAGATTGCCCATTCCCGCGGCCTGGGCAGCGGCATTCAGGATCGCATCCCGGGCCGAGTAATCCACCGCGATGCGCAGATGCAGGACATCGCCATCAGCTGTGGCGGCCTCCGCGCGCGCAATGGCATCGGAGATGCCGTCGGGGAGGCGATCGCGGCGTCCGATCACGGTGAGACGAACGCCGTTGCGGGCCAGGCTTTCGACCTCGTTGGCGAGATAGAACCGCAGCAGCGCCATCAGTGCCGAGACTTCCGTCTTCGGTCGACGCCAGTTGTCGCTTGAGAAGGCGTAGAGCGTCAGCGTTCCCACGCCCTGCTTTGGCGCCGCTTCCACGACGCGCCGGATCGCTTCAACGCCGGCTTCGTGGCCACGCAGGCGCGACAGTTGCCGCCGCGTCGCCCAACGTCCATTGCCATCCATGATGATGCCGACGTGAAGTTTGCAGGCCGAAAGTTTGGATGCGAGACCACTTTGCATTACAAAGTTTCCTGTCAAAAAAAGAGGAGTTGGATCAGGCGGGAAGGATGCGAAATTTGCTTGCAGCGGCATCGTCCCGGCCAGCGGCCTTGGCGGCGTCACGAACCAGCCGCTCCAGCACGACCAGATAGTCGAGAAAGCGGCGGCGGCCAATTTTGGTCAGGCGACAACTGGTGTGCGGCCGGTTGCCCTCATAGCCCTTGGTGACTTCGACCAGCCCTGCTTCCTGCAGCACTTGAAGATGACGGCTGAGATTGCCGTCGGTCAGCCCGCAGAGCTGCTTGAGATCGGCGAACGCCAATTCTTTGGGATGCGCCATCAGCGAGGTCAGCAGCCCCAGCCTGGCCTTCTCGTGAATCACCCGGTCAAGACCGTCGTAGGAAAACGGCGCATGATTTACTTCATTCTTCGACATCGGTTTCTCCGGAAGCAAAGTGCAGGATCGCAGCCATCAAACACTGGCCGATCACGAACGGCAGGCCCATCGTCCAGGGCGACAAAGCGTGGGTTTGACTTGCGAACAGCAACGTCGCGAAACCTGCCACGAAATACCAAGCGCCCGCGAATGCGACGGTGCGAGGCAGCGAGCGGACAGATGCGAACACCCCGAGGCTCACCAGCACCTGCCACAGACCCGGAAGCAACCACAGCGCTTCCGGCGCAAACTTCCAAAGCATCATGGCGAGCAAAACACCCGCGGCACCTGCCGGGAGGAACTGCTCGACGGCCTGATGAACCATGGCATCGGCGAGACCCGAATGATGCCGCCGTGAACGCGCCAGCATCTCGATCCAGATCATTGCCCCCGACACCAACGCGGCCGCCGCCCAGCCAGCGAAAAATTCCATGGGCTGCCCGGTCGGATCGTCAAGCCACAGAAATTGAAGGAACGTCGTGACCAAGGCCAAGCCGCCGGTGGCGGCGACGGCTGCCGGACCGTAGCCGCGAAACGCCGTGCCGGCGGCAATCTGGCTGCGGATTGCGGATATGTCGGCCAACGCCTTGTCGAAATCGCGCATCTTTGCCCATTGCTTTGCAATACAAAGCATACGCGGCCGCAAAGTAAATGCAAGCCCGTCTGCGACGACGGCGAGGGAACTGAGGATCTCTCTTCGCAGCCGGATCTACCGCGGCGTGGGACCATCGCGAACCCAGGCCGCCCCGGATTCCATAGTGATCTCAATTACGTGCGCGATTCAGAGCCGGCGTGATCTTGCTCACATAACCATTTTTCCGACCGGCCTAGTCTCCTTTCAAATCAGGCAACAACCGCCAACAAACAGGAGACTTCACATGCGTAAGTTCATTCTGATCGCAGCGTTGGTTCTGGTCTCTGCGGCGGTCCAGGCTCGGGGCACGAGAAGCCTGACGCTGGCGTCGAGCAATGAGTCGGCGAAGGTCGAGCAGTCCAAAGCCGCCGAGGCGCCGAAATCTGTCGCAACGCCGCGGCCGTCGTTCCGACAGCAGAGCCGCCAAGGGCTGCAGCAGAGTGGCCAGGGGATGCAACAGAGCCGGCAAAGGCTGCGGCAGGGCAGTCAAAGGCTGCAGCGGCCAGACCCCGTCACCGCGGCGAAATACGCCGTGGCCGTCAAGGTCGAAAAGCTGAAGCGCCAGGGTGCATCGACACTGGCGCGCGTCAGATACGCCCTACATCGCCACGGCATCTATTGGTGAGGCAGCGCTTGGTAGCGAGTTCGTCATGCCTGGCCCAAGCAGTCTGCCTCGCGCAGACTGCTTAAACTTTTCTGCGATGCCGGGCATCCACGTCACTGCGGCGCCAGGCAAGACGTCCTTGCCATGACGAAAAGTCATGCCGCGCAGTTCCGGAGTATGATGGCTCTACTGGGAAACCGTCTGCACCACATTGCCGAGCGGGCGCGTGCTCGCCGTCGGCAGCTTCATATCCTTGACGAGACCCTCGTCGTATTCGGCCAACGTCTGCAACGCCGCCTTGGCCCTCATCTGCACGACCTTGTAGCCGCCGGCCTTCAGCCGGCCCAGCAGCGTCGGCAGGGCTTCCGCCGTATGCTTCTGGAAATCGTGCATCAGGATGATGCCTTTGCCCGACTTGTCCAGCTTGGTCATGACGGTATTGACGATTTGCGCCGCGTCCTTTGCCCTGAAGTCAAAAGAATCAAGGTCGCATGAAAAGATCGCGACGTTGCGCGTCCCGAGGTAGGCCATCGCCGCCGGACCATGCTGCAGTTCCGGAAAGCGAAAAAACGGTGAGGGGGCTGC
>Ga0137415_10007288_pt1 | contig 10962 bp, 6 predicted proteins | sample CZODoug3_1_1_16f_FD_183082 | JGI IMG/M metagenome (GOLD analysis project Ga0137415, IMG submission 183082) | Vadose zone soil fungal communities from Angelo Coast Range Reserve, California, USA - CZODoug3_1_1_16fungal (Hybrid Assembly) | ecosystem: Environmental > Terrestrial > Soil > Vadose...
GAGCGACTTTTTCGGTCCCGGCGTGGTGCGCCAGACCACCTTCGGCGACCGCTTCTACGCGCGCGCCTTCGCCGGAAAAAGCGTGCAATGCCTCGGCGATCCCGACATGCCCCACGCGCTCTCTTACGCGCCCGACGTCGCCCGCGCATTGGTGACCCTCGCCGACCGCGACGAAGCCCTCGGCGCCGTTTGGCACGTGCCGACCAATCCCGCAGAGAGCATGCGGCAGGTGGTGAATCGCCTTTCGCGCGCGCTCGGTCTTCCCATCCGCATCGGCCGCGTGCCACGGTTTTTGCTGCGCGCGATGGGCCTCTTCGCGCCCGTGGTCCGCGAGGTCGCCGAAATGGCCTATCAATGGGACGCGCCCTACATTCTCGACGATTCGCGCTTTCGCGCCGCCTTCGGAATCGCGCCCACGCCCGTGGACGAGATCATCGCCGCAACGGCAAAGTGGGCGCGCGCAACCTTCGGTCAGTGATCCGTGAGGCAGGCGCGAAGTCGCGTTCCCAATCGGAGCGCGTGGGGCGCTTTCAGCATGCTCGTGTGATTGCCCGTAGTCACTTCGACGCGGACCGCTCGGCAGCGGTCGATCCACGTCGACTCGGGGCGCTCGGGGTTTCGCGGATCGCCATCGATGGCGCGAAAGAACTGAAGCTCGCCGTCGTCCCATCGCGGGGCAACATAGCGGTACATCGCGTGAACGTTGTTCTTCCAGATACCGAGGAGGCGCCGTCCTTGCTCCACATCCGAGAAGCCCAGATCGACCCCGGTCCGTCGCGCCTCGTCGAGCACGCATTGAAGCTGCGCGTCGCGTGACAGGCCGCGGAGTCGCTCGGGGTCGATCGCGATCCACTCACGCGCCAGCGATGACAATGCCTCGGCGTCGCTGTCGTCTCCGAGAGGCGGGGGGAGAGCGCCCGGACCTGGGGTGTCGAGCAGCGCGCACAAAGGCACCGCCTGTCCGGCGAGCGAGAGCTGGCGACCCATCTCGTACGCGAGCATGCCGCCGAACGACGCGCCGATGAGCCGATAAGGCCCCGCCGGCTGCACCTCTCGTGCGAGCTTCACGTAGTGTGCCGCCATCTCCTCGACCGAGCCATGGCCTTGGCCGTGCTCTTGGAATCCCGCCGCCTCGAACGCAAACATCGGCCGCGCGGGATCGATAGAGCGCGCCAGCTCGCGGTAGAAGAACACGTGACCACCGAGCGCGTGCGGAAAAAAGATCGGTGCGCCCTGCGTCCCTCGTTGCAGTTGTACGAGGCAGCTCGAACGGTCCGCGTGCGTGGCTCGTTCGCCTCGTTCGCCTCGCTCGCCTTGCTCGCCTCGTTCATCGCGCCGCGCACCAAGAGCCGCCCGGTGCCCGCAGGCAAGCCCGCGCTGTCCTCTCCCTCCGCGGGCACGATCTTGATTTCCATCCACGAGATGGGGCTCCCGTCGCTGTTCGCCGGCCAGTCCTCCGGATCGTCTTGGCGCGTGAAGGTGACGCCGCCACACTCGGTCATGCCCCAAAGAGCATGCAAGCGGACCCCGAAGACCTCCCGCACGGACCGAATCAAAGCGGGTGGAATCGGCGCCGATCCGGTGACCACCCCTTTGAGCGCCGCGGTCTTCTTGCGCAGGCGTTCTTGAGCCTGAATGAGGGCCAGAAGCTGCGCAGGCACCGCGTAAAGGAGGGTGACGCCCTGCTCCTCCGCCAGCGTGAGCAGCCGATCGGGATCGGCAACATCGCAATAGACCGCGGAGCCGCCAGCGTAGAGCGGCACCAGAAAGTTGTAGAAGAAGCCGGCCAGGCCCGTGACGGGCGAAGGGCTGCCAATGACATCGTGCCCGCCGAGGCCCATGGTCTCCGCGAGCGCGCGCGTCGCCGCGTAAAGCGTATTGTAGGAGTGGACTACGCCTTTCGGCTCGCCGCTGGTCCCCGATGTGTACATGACCAAGCAGACGTCGTCCGCGCTCGGCGCGAGCCGATCGAGCTCCTCGGGCGGATGGCGCTCGTCGCGGGAAAGATTGAAATGCGCATCGAAATCGAGCTCGCCAGCGCCCGCCTCGCCATCCAGCCCGACGAGCGCACGCCAACGCAACGACGGCGTCGTCGCCGCGATCTCACGCAGCATGTCGCGGTGCGAAAATCCCATCCATGCGGCTGGCCCGATATAGAGCGGGGCCTCGGTGCGCTGGAGAATGAACGCGAGTTCACGACTCCGGTAGTCGACCGGAATCGGCGCCACGATCGCACCAATGCGCGCGCAGGTGAGTGCCACGGCATTGAACTGCCACCAGTTGGGGAGCTGCACGGCAACAATCTGTCGACGCTCGACGCCCAACGCGAGGAGCGCGCCCGCAAAGCGATCCACCCAGTCGCGCAGCTCGGCGTAACTCCGTCGCACGTCGTCGCGTGAAAGCGCGCGGTGCGCGAAAATCGCGGACCGATCCGGCTGGCGCATCGCTGCGCGACCAAGATCGTCGAGCCAGGTCTCGTTTCGCCACCACCCGCGCTCTCGAAAGCGTGCACTCTGCGCTTCCGCGGTCTCTCGAAACGGAGAGGTCATCGTCGCATCATGACTCCGTCGAGCTCCGATCGATATCGAAATTCAACGTCGGCACTCTTCGACAGTGCGTTGGCGCGATCGGCGACCTGCGTCTGTTCGATGGTCGTGTAACATTTGTGTCCGGAGCCCTCGAATCGAGCGGTGGTGTGCCGCGAACATGATGTCAGGTGTGTTTCTGATATCAGGCGCGTGCGGTTGCGCATCGCGGCAATCGACGAGCATCATGAAATCATGCGTCGATGACTTTCCCTGGATTCAAAATCCCTTTTGGATCGAAGGTCCGCTTGAGCGCGCGGAGCAAGGCCATTTCGTCCTCCGACCGTGTATAATGCAGGTAATCTTTCTTGAGCAGCCCGACCCCGTGCTCGGCGGAGATGCTCCCCTGGTGAGCGCGCACCAAGGAAAAGAGCTCCGTATCGCGCTCCTTGGCCTGCCGCAAGAAATCTTCTTTGGAGGCGTCGTCGGGTTTCATCACGTTGATGTGGAGATTGCCGTCGCCGATGTGCCCGAAGAGGCATATCTCCAATCCTGGATAGCGCGCCGAGAAAACCCGCTCGAGATCCTGGCAAAACGGCTCCAAGTTCGAAATGGGAAGTGCAATGTCGTTCTTGTGCGGCAATCCGGTGGCCGAAAGGCTCTCGCTGATGCCCTCGCGAAGTTGCCAGAGGGCGGTGGCCTCCGAGGAATTCTGCGCCAGGGTTCCATCGTCGACCAATCCGCCTTCGAAGAGGGACGTGAGCCAGGGCTCGAGCGCGTCGGTGCCGGGCGCCCCCTCGAGCTCGAGCAGCACGTAGAACGGGCTCGGTGTCGCGAAGGGCGCGCGCACCGCACGATGGCGCATCAGACGCGCCAGGCATGCCGCCGTGAAGAACTCGTAGGCCGAAACGAGATAAGGCGCGTGCCGCACCTCGCGAAAGAGGCGCAGCACCGACCCGAGATCGCGCACGGCGAACAAAAAGACGTCGAGCTTGTCGGGCCGCCGCGCGAGCTTCAAGGTCGCCTCGGTGATGATGCCGAGGGTTCCTTCGCTGCCAATGAAGAGCTGGCGCAGATCGGCACCCGTGTTGTTCTTCTCGAGGGCGCCGCCCAGCTCGAGGACGCGCCCGTCCGCGAGCACCACCTGGAGCCCGAGCACCCACTGGCGCGTGAGCCCGTAGCGAATGACTTTGACGCCGCCGGCATTGGTCGCGATGTTTCCGCCCACCTGGCTCGAGCCCTTCGACGCGAAATCGACCGGCCACGTGAGCCCGTGCGGCTCGCAGTGCTCGTGCACCGCCTGGGTCACCGCGCCGGCCTGCACGCGCACCGTGCCCCCGAGGATGTCCACGGGATCCATGCGCCGCATGCGCGAGAGCGACAAGACGAGCTCGCCCTTCGCGGCCACCGCGCCCCCGGCGAGCCCCGTGCGACCGCCGGAGGGCACCACGGGCAGGCCGTGCTCATTGCAGAACGCAAGAATCGCGGCCACCTCGGCGGTGGTGCGGGGGAGGGCCAGTGCGGATGGATTCGGGGCGAAGACGCGCGTGAAATCGCGTCCATATTCCAACGGGTCCGAGGCGTCGCGGGTGAGGAGCTCCGGAAAGCGTCGCTCGAGCTCGCTCACGAGCAGCGGGGGCAGATCGGGATCGGACATGACCCGCCCAGGATACCTCTCGTCGCGCGAAAGATGGCCGGTTAGCATTCTGCATCATGGAACGCGCCATCAATTTCAACGCTGGTCCCGCTGCCCTCCCCCTCGCCGCGCTCGAACGCGCCCGCGACGAGCTGCTCGACTTCGCCGGCACCGGTATGAGCGTGATGGAGCACAGCCATCGCGGCAAAGAATACGAGCGCGTTCACGACGAAGCGATCGCGCTTTTGCGCGAGACGGCGGGCATCGGCGACGACACCGAGGTGCTCTTCGTTCAAGGGGGCGCTTCCCAGCAATTCGCGCAAATCCCGATGAATTTTTTGCCCGACGGCGGCTCCGCCGACTACTTCGTACACGGCGCGTGGGGCGAAAAGGCCGTCTCCGAGGCGCAGGCAGCGGCCAAGTGGTCCAGTGGAAAAGTGCGCGTGGCGGCGACGACCGCGCAGGGCAAGCAGTACACGCGGGTTCCGCGCGCCGCGGATATCCAGCTCGATCCGAACGCGGCCTACGTGCATTTCACGAGCAACGAGACCATCCACGGCGTGCAGTTCCACGACTTCCCGGACACCGGCAAGGCGCCGCTCGTCTGTGACATGTCGAGCGATTTCCTCTGGCGAAAGACGGACTTTTCGCGCTTCTCGTTCGTCTACGCCGGTGCGCAGAAGAACGTGGGCCCCTCGGGCATCGTCATCGTGCTGGCGAAAAAAGACTTCATCGCAAGCGGGCGCAGAGACCTGCCCAAGATCTTTCAATATCGAACCGTCGCCGAGAACAATTCGCTTTACAACACGCCCCCGACATTTGCGATTTACCTAGTTCGCAATGTTCTTCTCTGGATCAAAGAGAGCGGCGGCCTCGCGCGCATCGAAGAGCAAAACCGCCAGAAGGCCGCCCTGGTCTACGGCGCCATCGACGCGCACCCGCAGCTCTACACCTCGCCGGTCGACCGCGACAGCCGCTCCACCATGAACGTCGTCTTCCGTCTTCCTTCCGAGGAGCATGAAGCGCGCTTTCTGGCCGAGGCCAAAAAGCGCCACATGATCGGCCTCAAAGGCCACCGCTCCGTCGGCGGCATCCGCGCTTCTTTGTACAACGCGGTCAGCCTCGAATGGACGAAGGCCCTCGTCGACTTGATGGGCGACTTCGCGAAGAGCGCCTGACGCGGCGTGAACGCTACTTCTTCTTCGGCTGGCTGACGGTCTTGAGGGCGCGTTCGAGCGCCTCGGCGAGATCGGCGGGGACCGTGTCGCCGCGCCCCCACTGGTCGGCTTTCACCAGGGTGGTCTGGGCCGTGCGCGCGATTTTGCCGCGGCGGCCGCGTGCCAAGGTGCGGAACGTCTTTTGGGAATCGGTGGGCACGGGACGAATGGACGGCTGAAGGAATCCTCGCATGATGGCGTCTCTATAGAGCAAGACCCTCCCGGATGAAACCGATTCCGGCATTGCGGAGCGGTTGGGCGCGCTTCGCGCTCACGGAACGGACGGAAGAAGCGACGACGGAAGAAGCGAGATGGAACAGTCGGCGCTCGGTTTGAGCGTCAATCGGTTCTCGGCGGGGCTCGTCAAATCGAAGACCATGGATCCCGAGAGGGTGACGGCACCGGTCACCGCCTTGGTCGGCATTCCGAAATCGGCGCACGGAATGGGTGCGCTGTCGAAGGTGAAGTCGAGGCGCGGCGCGCCGCCGGTGCGAACCGTCCCCTGAACGGTGCCGGCGAAGGGCCCGATGGCGAAGACGCCGTCGTGGATGGCCACGGTCTCGCCCTGGCCTTTCCATTTGCCGCCGAGCTTCATCTCGACCGCGTTCGGAAGTGCGCCGAGGTGTGTGCCCCAGACTTGGAACAGGAGGGCGCCTTCCGCGGTCCGCGTCGCGTCGCCCGAGGCTCCAGAGGCGGCGCCGAGCATCGCACTGGCGTCGACCTCGATTTCGGGAACGTCTTCGGCACTGAGGCCGAAGGCGGAATCGGGGAGCCCGAGCGCGCGCACATGGCTGCGCGGGATTTTCACGTCGAGGGTGCTCGCCGTCGCCGTATTCGTGGTGGAGATCCGCGCGGTCTCCGCGGGATCGAGCGTCCAACGGGTGCGGGTGGAAGACCCAGCGCCCTCGCGCGTGTGGTCCACGGTGACGCGCCATGGACCGAAAGGGCTCGCGCCGAGGGTCCCGGTGACGGCATCTGCGCGCACGTGCGCTTCGTCGACCGCGTCTCCCGAGCCGCCCGCGCCACCCGATCCAGGGGAGGCGACGACGATCTCCGCGCTCACCCCGCTCATTTCGAGCGAAGTGCTCGGCCCCGCGAAGCGCGCCAGATGCACGAGCGCATGCTGAAAGGCGATACGCGCCAAATCGCCCGTGATCTGCGTTGTCGCCGCGCGCTGGCTCTCGATTTGCGGCGCGGCCGCGAGAAGATCGGGCAGCGAGACGTCCATGCCCGTGAGGTCGATCTCACGCGGCGTGAACCCGGACAAGCCGACCGTGGCTTCCTTGGCGGTCACCACTGCGCCGGGAACCTTCTCCAGGTGCGCATCCAGTTTGGAGAGCTCGATGCCCGAAAACGTCAGGCGCGCACCGCCGATGTGAAGCTCGATTCCGCGCGCGTGCGCTTCGGCGATGGCGCGACGGCGTACGATCTCGGGGACCAAAAAATAGAGCGCCAGGACCGAGAGGGTGACGAGGGCGAGAGCGATCCCCCAGCGGTTGCGCGTACGCCGTTCCATGTGCCGTTCCACGGTTCTGGCACGCCCGAGGTCAACTCGTCCAGGTGGTACAGATGCGGCGGCGCAGGGCCAGCGCATCGCCCGAGAGCGAGTAGCGCACGACGTCGCCCCCGAACGAATGCTCGAGCAGCGCCGCCAACGCAGGCCCGCTGAAGCGTTCCATCGCGTGAAGCAGCGCGGGATCGATGCCGCACAGCTCCTCGACGGTGGCCAAGAGATCGCCCGTGATGAGCGCGGTGGCGCGCATTTCGGCTCGGGCGAGGGCGGTGACGAAATCGTCGATGGGGATCGGCCGTCCCTGCGGCGCGGCCAGATGCGGGACCAATTCTTCCAGAATTTTTTTGTGCTTTCGCGTGATGACCCGCGCCACGTTCGGCTCGTATTGCATCACCAGCTTTTGCGAGAGAACGTCGAGGTCGTCGGCGCCGTATCCGTGCACGACCTGGCGCGCGCACGCGATGAGCAAACCCTCGATGTGCGGCGGCGGAAGCTCCTCGAGCCACGGCACCCCGAGCGAAACGCGTGCCAGTGCGCGCCCGAGCGAGGCCAGTTGCGCGGGCTCGGGCATCTCCGAGAGGCGCTTTGGCACCACGACCCAGAGCGTGTCTTGCGCGAGGACGCGGGTGCGCGTGACCGTGCGCGAGACCACCAGCTCGAGATCCTCGAGGCCGAGGGTGCGCAGCACGCGGTCGAAGATCACGCGCGTCGGGTGGCCACTGCGCGAGCTGATGCGATCGCGGCTGGTGATTCCGAGCTCGGTCAGATCGGCGCGCAGGATCTTGGACTCGATGCCTGCGACGGCCGCGGCGACCTCCAGCAACACGTGCCGCCCTTCGGCCGGAAGCACGTGGGCCACGAGCGAGGGCCGATCGAGTTGCGCCTGATTTTCCGGCGGCACGAGCCTGCGCGAGCGCAACCAGGCGTGGCGTCCTTCGTCGACGTCTCCTGCGATGGCGCGCAGCTCGTTCACCACCAACGCTTCCTCCATTCGTCGCTCGTTCTGGAGCGCTTGCTCGAGCAGGGCGAGGGCCGCGGCGGGCTCGGCGATGGAGAGCAACGGCGTGGAGCTCGGGAGGATCATGCCGAGGAGGTGCAGCGCGGCGTCGCCGTTGGCGCCCGCGCGGCAATAGGCGCGTCCGAGCTCGAAGCGCGTTTCGAACATGGTCGGATTCAGTTGCACCGCTTGCTGCAAGTGGCCGATGCCATCGCGCAGGCGGCTGAGCGACTCGATCTCGAGCTGTCCCAAGGTTGCGTACCAGCGCGCGTCGACCATGCCGACTTGCTGCCCGCGCGCGATGACCGCGAGGAGCGCGCGCGCAAAGGCCACGTGATCGCGCCCGGTGGAGGTCCGGAAATGGGCCGAGAGGCGGCCGAACGCCGTCATGCTCGCTGGCGTGCGGGCCACTGCCTCGACCAGCGCCCGCTCCACCGCGGCCGCATCGCCCAAGCGCGCGCGCAGATCGGCGAGCTTGAGCAAGAGGTCGCAGCGCTGCTCCCCGTCTTCTTCGACCCGCGCGAGGCGCTCGACCAGATCGGCGACCTCGGCGCGGGTCTCGTCGTCCATCACGCTGATGGGGTCCACGGCCACGCCCGTCTCCATGTCGGCCGGCGGCGTGTGTTGCGCGGTGATGTGACGGAGCACGCCGCGCAGGGCCCGCGCGTTGAGCGGATCGATCTCGAGCGCCGTGCGCAGCGCGCGCTCCGAGTCCTGCGCCCGCTGCAAGACGTGCTCGTAGATGCTCGAAAGCGAGAACAGCGCGGTCAGCTGCGGCGCCGCCTCGCGACCCACGGTGACCACCGATTCGAGCGCGTCGACCGCCTCGGGCCACGCGCGCTGGGCCACGCAGAGCTCCGCCAAGGTGAGGAGCGAGGGCACGTGGTTCGGGGCGGCCATGCGCACGCGACGCAAGGCGTCGATGCCGAGCGGCAGATCGCCCAGCTTGTCCCGCGCCACGCGTGCGATTTCCGCGCCAAGCTGCACGATCGCGCCCACGTCGTGCGCCCGTCCGAGCGCGGTGCGAAAGACCTCCACGACTTGCTCCGAGTCGTCCGTGTCGCGCCGCACGGTGGCCAGACGCCCCGCGGCGACCACGCTGTCCGGGTTGGCCGACAGCGCTTTTTCGAGCAAATCGGCTGCGCGCGCGGTGCGATGCTCGGGGTGACCCAAGACGTCCGATGCGCTCGGGCCGAGCAAGAGCTCCGCGGCATCGATCAGGTAACGCGCGCGCGCTGCCGGCAACACCGAGAGATCCGCGAGCGAGATGGCCGCTTGCACGGCAGCCTCCACGTTGCTCAGTCGCGGCGCGATACGGGCGAGTCCCGTGGCCGCCGCCACGCTCAGTGGATCTTCTTCGAGGATGAACCGGTAGCCATCGAGCGCTTCTTTGAGCAGCGAGAGCTGGGGCGCGTCGGTGACGCCCTCCACCTGCACGAGCGCCTGCGCCGCCAGATCGCGCGCGGTGTTTTCGAGGAGGAGCGCGAGCTTCATTTGGAGCGCGCGTCGGGTTCCTTCGTCGGAGGCTAGCGCGTGGAGCGAACGGAGCGCCACCAGCGCGAGCTTGCGCGCCCGCCGGTCGCCTTTGCGCGCGTTGGGCATTTCGCGGCGCTCGGCGGCGTAGAGCGCGCCCGGCTCGGTGGGATCGAGCTGCAGGATGCGCTGGTAGGTCTGCAGCGGGTCGGCGCCGGACAGGCGCCACTCCTCGATACAGGCCAGGTTCCAGAGCGCACCGAGACGCGCCCGGGCATCGGCGAACACGTCGCCTTCCCGCGACAGAACCTGGGCAAGGCGGGCCCAATCACTGGTGCGCCGGGCCACGCCCTCCAGGGTGCGCAGCGCGGGGATGTGGTTCGCGTCGTGCTCGAGCACCGTCTCGAGCAACCGCGTGGCCTGCGCGACATCGCGGCCGCTTCGGAGATAGAGCTGCGCGAGCCCGAAGGCGAGCCGCGCCGCGGATGCCGCCTGCATCCTCGAATCGAGCCTGCGGATCTGCAGGTTGAGCAGGTTGCTCGTTCCCGAAAAGGGAGAGAGCGGCGGAATGGACCGCGCGTTCGTGTTGACCGCGGCCACCGCATGGCGCACGAGCACGCGCTCGAGCCGCTCGGAAATGAGCTCGTCTTCCGGCGTCTCCGCCAGGGCACGCGCGTAGGTCGAGGCGGAACGCGCGTCGTCGCCCAGGCGATGCTCGTCGATCTCGGCGGCGCGCACCAGATAGCGCGCGCGATCCTCGAGCCCCGTGCAATCGTTGGCCAGCTTCTCCAGTGCATCGCGCAAGGTCGTGTAGTCGCCGCTCGCTTCGAGCATGCGCACGATTTCGTCGGGTGGCACCGGATGGTTCGGATCGATGGCCCGGGCCGATGTGAGCGACAGCATCGCCTCGCGCGGCCAACGAAGCCGCACTTCTTGAATCTGCGCCAGCTCGAGCCAGAGATTCAGCCGCTCTTTGGGAATCTGCGCGCTCTGGATGCGTGCCTTGAGCGACGCCGCTGCGCGCTCCCAGCGCCCTGCCTCGGCGTGCAAACGCGTTTCGAGGGCGCGGCCCGTTTCGTTCGTCGGGTCGTAGACCAGCACTTCATCGAGCAGCGAAAGCGCCCGATCGCGGTCGACCCGCGCCAGCACGGAAATGGCTCGCACGCGCAGCGCGATGATGTCGTTTCGCTCGGTGGCCAGGCGCGCTTCGTCGAGCAGGGCGCGGGAGAGCGCGCGATCATCGCCAACTTTGGCCGCCGTGCGCGCCAGTCCGAGAACGGCCCCGAGGCGGTCGGGCTCGAGGCGCAGGATCTGTTCGTAGGTTCGCGCGGCGCGGCGCACATCGCCGAGGAGCTCCTCGCTGAGCAGGGCCATCTTCTCGAGGTTGGCGACCTTGCGCCCGAGATCTTCGGTGAGCTCGGCGGCCTGCGCGTAAAGGTCGATGAGCGCGCGCGCCTCGCGATCGGTCGCCTCGGAGACCGCGGGGGCCAGGAGACGCGCCAGCGCCTCGAGCACCTCCGCGTCGCCCGGCGCGACCACCCACGCCGCGCGCAAATGCTCCACCGCGGCGCCGGGCCTTGCCAGCTCGTGTTCGGCGATTT
>Ga0137415_10007289_pt1 | contig 10960 bp, 8 predicted proteins | sample CZODoug3_1_1_16f_FD_183082 | JGI IMG/M metagenome (GOLD analysis project Ga0137415, IMG submission 183082) | Vadose zone soil fungal communities from Angelo Coast Range Reserve, California, USA - CZODoug3_1_1_16fungal (Hybrid Assembly) | ecosystem: Environmental > Terrestrial > Soil > Vadose...
GCCGTAATTCAGTGGCAGAATGCCAGCTTCCCAAGCTGGACGTCGCCGGTTCGAATCCGGTCGGCCGCTCCAATTTCAGGGCCTTGCGGTGTACGCCGCAAGGCCCGTTGTTCGTTCGCTCCGGCCCCCATTCGGGGGTCGAAAAACGCCCACTCAGCCGTAGCGCTCTCACGAGGATTGTAAGAACGTCCTGACTATCAGGCCGCTTTTCGGGCGATGACGCGGACAGGAGGGTTCGTGGACACGCGCGCAACGTTGCGCCAGGTTCCGTCCCTCGCGCCGATCGCCACCGGACTCATCGCGCGGATCACCATCACGAATCATCCCATCGCCGGGCCGCTCTTCGTCGGCGGCGCGAGCGCCACCGTGCTGGGCAACAAGGTCCAGTAGGAGGACGATCGATGCAACTCCTGACCGTGCTCGTGGCCACGACGCTGCTGGCCGTGACCCTCGCTGCGCCGGCCCGCGGCCAGCTGATCACCGATCCGCTGATGGCGCAGTTCCTCGCGCAAGAGCCGTTGGCGTCTCCCGCGCTCGTGAAGGCCCGGCAGCACTTCTTCGGCCCGGAAAACGTGAATCCCAAGACGGGACGCGTCAATCCCGACAAGGTGATTCTGTCCTGGTTCAGCGTGTCCAGTCTCGCCGCGGCCCTCCGCGGGCACGTGGTGCTCCTCGATACCTACATCGATTCCCGGGAAAACTATCCCAATCGCGTTCCCACGACGCTGGACGAGCTGGTCGCGCTCCAACCGGAATTCATCTTCATCGGGCACGGCCACTTCGATCACGCCGACACGGCGGGCTACATCGCCGCGGTGACGGGCACCACCGTCGTCGGGACGCCCGAGCACTGCGCCCAGGTCCAGCGGGACGCGACGAACGCGCTCGGTCCGGGCGCCACTGTCAATTGCGTGGCGGTCGTCTCGGCGAACTCGGCGCCCGGCAGCGAGGTGAAAGAGCTCGCGCTCCTGGACAACGTCTGCATCACGGCCTTCAAGCATCTGCATTCGGCCGCCGTCGCGCCCGATCCTTCGCACCCCGTCAATCCGCCGCTCTTGCTGCCCGACCCCGGAACGTACCTGCTGCATCCGCCGGGCCCGGGGCCGAGCGACGGCGTGCAGTCGGCAGGAAATGAAGGCTGGAGCATGTTCTATCAGTTCCGGATCACCGACTTCGCGCTCTCGTGGCACGACACCGTCGGGCCGTTGAAGGAGAACGCACCACAGGTCTTCGACGTCTTGCGCGCCCTCGCGCCCACGGACGTGCAGGTGGGTGCCATCCTCGGCTTCAACATCTTCACGAACGGTCTCCGCGATCCGGCGATGTACATCGCGGCGGTGGAGCCGAAGATCTTCGCTCCGCTGCACCACGACTTCCGGTTCGTGACGCCCGAAGCCTCGGGCGACGACTGGAAGGCCACCATGGATCGCGAGCTCGTCACGATGTCCCCCGACCGTCGACCCGAGCTCCGGTGGCTCTACGACCCCTTCGACTATCTGCGGCCGGGGCTGATGACCTTCGACGTCAAGGCGCCGTACTGGAAGACGGGCGACGTCGCGGGCCGCGCGCCCGAGACGTGCAAGAGGTAGCCTCGTGGGGCCCCGCGGTCTCGTCGTCACGGCCTTCCTGCTCCTCGTCGCCGCAGGCGCGGACGCCCACGGCGACAAGCAGGTGCTCGAGCAGCCGCCGGACTTCGACACGCGCGTGCTCGCGCGCGTCAACGACGCCGTCATCACCGGGCGCGACTTCCATCGCGCGTTCGACGCGCTGGGCGCGGACCAGCAGCTGATGGTGCGCCGGAACGTCAGGAAGTTCCTCGAGACGCTGGTGCAGCGCGAGGTCCTGTACCAGGCGGCGCTGCGTGCCGGGCTCGACCGCGATCCCGACGTCATCGCGCGTCTGGCCGACCTCCGCCGGGCCGTTCTCAGTCAGGAGCTGCTGCACCGCGAGCGCGCCGCGGCCGCCAGGGCGGCGCCTCCGGACGCCGCGCGCCGCTACTACGATGCGCACCGCGAGGAATTCACGACGACGGAACGGATCAGCATCAGCCACATCCTGGTCAAGACCCGCGAGGAAGCGGACGCCGTCGTCGCGCGCCTCCGCGGCGGTGCCGACTTCGCGGCGCTGGCGCAGGACGCCTCGCGCGACGACGCCAGCCGCGACCGCGGCGGCCGCATTCCCGTCGTCTACCGCGGACAGATGAGTCGCGAGCTGGAGGCGGCCGCATTCGCGCTGACGCCGGGCCAGCTGAGCGGCGTCGTCCAGGACGCCGACGGCTATCACGTGCTTGTCCTCCACGGACACGTGCCGGCGGCCCCGACACCGTTCGAGAGCGTGCGGACGTCCATCGAGCGCAAGCTCGCCGCGACGCAGCTCGACCAGCACCTCAAAGACGTCATCGCCGCCCTCGAGCGCCAGGCGCACATCGAGATGACCGAGGGTGCGCTCGGCGATGTGCGATAGCGCCGTGCCGCGCAGAGGACGACGCGCTCCCCGACAAAAGGAGACCCCAATGAGCCGCATCGCGATGCTCCTTGCCGCCGTACCGATCGTGATGGCTGCGGTCGCCGACGCGCCCGCGCCGGCGCGCGCGGCGGATCGATTCGACATCACTGTGCTGTCGAACCGGGCGGACCTCATCAGCGGCGGCGACGCCCTCATCGAGATCGTGCTGCCGACCGGGGTCGATCCCGCCAGTGTCCGGGTCGACGTCGACGGGCGCGACGTGACCGCGGCCTTCGGCGTGCGTCCCAACGGCCGCTACATGGGCCTGGTCAGCGGGCTCGCGGAGCGCGCGAATGTTCTCACGGCGCGCGCGCCGGACGGCTCGGGCGCGCGGATCACCATCACGAATCATCCCATCGGCGGGCCCGTCTTCGCCGGCTTCCAGGTCCAGCCGTGGATCTGCAACACGGTCGCGAACGGCTTCGGGCCGCCGCTCGACGCGCAGTGCAACGTGCCGACGAAGTACGAGTTCTTCTATCGCTCGACCAGCAGCAGCAGCCTGCAGGCCTACGACCCGAACAATCCGCCCTCGGACGTCTCGATGACCACCACCGATCAGGGCCGGACGGTGCCGTTCATCGTGCGCCGGGAGACGGGCGTCATCGATCGCGGCTGGTATGCCATCGCGGTGCTGTTCGATCCGACGCAGCCGTGGGCGGCGTGGGCGCCGCAGGCCGGGTGGAACGGCAAGATCTCGTGGACCTTCGGCGGGAGCAGCACGTCGGACCACTACCAGCGGAATCCGCCGACCGTGCTGAACGCGGAGCGGCTCGGCGCCGGCTTCATGGTCGCCGCCGGCTCGCTGAACACGCACGGGCAGAACAACAACGACGTCGTGTCGTCCGAGACCGTGATGATGATCAAGGAGCGGATCATCGAGCAGTACGGCCAGGTCCGCTACGTGATCGGTGACGGCTGCTCGGGCGGCGCCATCCTGCAGCACATGCTCGCCAACGCCTATCCGGGATTGATCGATGGCATCCAGCCGTCGTGCAGCTTTCCCGATTCGCGGACGACGGGTCTCGAGTCGGTCGATTGCTCACTGCTGCTGCGCTATTTCCGGACCACCTCGCCGCAGCTCTGGCTCGTCGAGCCACAGCGGGGGGCGGTGTCCGGCCATCCGAGCGAGAGCACGTGCATCGCCTGGGTCGACGTGTTCGCCTTCGACCAGACCGCGAATCCGTCGAACGGCTGCGGCGGCAGTCCGAACGAGCCGTGGGTGTACCACGCGGACACCAATCCCGAGGGCGAGCGTTGCACCAGCGTCGACTACGCGATCGCCGTCTGGGGCCGTCGCGACCCGGACCTGTGGGGATCGATCGAGCGCCGGATCGGCCGCGGCTTCGGGCGGAACCCGTATTCGAACGAGGGCGTGCCGTACGGGCTGCACGCGCTGATGTCGGGCGAGATCCTTCCCGAGCAGTTCGTCGACCTCAACGAGAAGATCGGTGGCCGGGACATCGACTACAACTGGATTCCGCAGCGCACGTCCGGCGATCGCACCGCGTCGTCCATCGCCTACGGCACCGGTCGCGTGAACGACGCCACCCGCCTCGACCGGGTGCCGATCATCGACCTCCGTGGTCACGACAACGAGGAGATCCACACCGACGTCAACTCCTACATCATGCGACAGCGGCTGCTCGAGGCGAACGGTCACGCCGACAACCACGTGATGTTCATCGCGCAGACGCCGCTGGTGCTGCCGCCCAGCGTGACCGCCGAGGCGTTCAGCCTCATGGACCAGTGGCTGGCCAACATCGAGGCGGACACGAGCGGCGACCCGCGCGAGGTGAAGGTGGTGCGCAACAAGCCGGCCGGCGCCGTGGACTCCTGCTACATCGGCACCGAGAAGGTCACCGACCAGTCGAAGTGCCGGCCCCTGTTCCCGTACTTCGGCACCACGCGCATCGCCGCCGGCGGTCCGCTGGCCAACGACGTGATGAAGTGCGAGCTCAAGCCGTTGAGCCGGCTCGACTATCTCCCCGTGACCTTCACGGACGGGCAGTGGGCGCGGTTGCAGACGGCGTTTCCGACGGGCGTGTGCGACTTCAACCGGCCGCCCGTGAACGCCCAGCCGTCGGCGGAATGGGTGACGTTCATGGATGGTCTCGGCGTCGGACGCCCCCTCGGGCCCCCGCCCGTCGCCACCGCCATCGCGCCGCTTCCCGATCTCACCGTGACGTCCGTCAGCCTGTCGCCCAACACGCTGACCGGCGGCGACCCGCTGACGTTCACGGCGGTCATCACCAACGCCGCGGCCGGCGCCGCGTCGAACGTCGGCGTGCGGTTCCTCGTCGACGGCGTGCCGCTCGGCGCCGACCAGTCGATCGCCCAGCTCGCCGGCGGCGCCAGCCTGACCCTGACGGCGCAGTGGTCGGCGAAGGGCCAGAACGGGCCGCACACCCTGGAGGTCGCCGTCGATCCCGCGAACACGATTCCGGAGCTCGACGAGACGAACAACAGCGCCACGAAGACGTTCACCGTCCAGGGCGGGAAGGCCCAATAGCTACGAGGCGGCGAGGAGCTCTTCGTCCTTCTCGCTGGCCGGGCTGGCGAGGCCGCAGTCCACGATCTTGTAGAGCAGCGCCTTGTAGCTGATCTGCAGCAGGCGCGCGGCCTTGGCCCGGTTCCAGTGGACGCGCTCGAGCATGTCCTTGATGGCCAGACGCTCGGCGTCGCGCGCTGCGCGCCGCGCGACGTCTTTGAGGCCCATCATGGTGTCGGCGACCGGAGGCGCCGCCACCGTGCCGGGCGCCGGCATCGTCGTCCTTCCGCCCGCGAGGCTCGTGGCGATCTCCGGAGGGATGTGCTCCGCGTTGCCCAGCACCACGATCCGCTTCAGGGTGTTCTCGAGCTCACGCACGTTGCCCGGCCACGAATAGTCCGTGAACGCGCGAAGCGTCGTCGCGGGAAGATTCAGCGTCGAGCCGTACTCTTTCTTGAACCGCGTCATCAAGTGGCCGACCAGGGCGGGGATCTCTTCGCGGCGCTCGCGGAGCGGCGGGACGCGCACCTCGATGACGTTGAGCCGGTAATAGAGGTCTTCGCGGAACTGGCCGGCCCGGATCGCGGCCTCGAGGTCTCGATTCGTCGCGGCGATGACGCGGACGTCCGTGCGAATGACCCGGTCCCCGCCGACGCGGGCGGATTCGCCATCCTGGAGGACGTGGAGGAGCTTGGCCTGCAGCGAGAGCGGCATCTCGCCGATCTCGTCGAGCATCAGCGTGCCCCCATGCGCCACTTCGAACTTGCCGGGCTTGTCCCGGTGGGCGCCGGTGAACGCGCCTTTCTGATGTCCGAACAGCTCGCTCTCGAGGAGCTCGCCGGGCATGGCGGCGCAGTTGATCTTCAGGAGGAGCTTGTTGGCCCGCGGCGAGGTGTTGTGAATCGCCCGGGCGACGACTTCCTTGCCGACCCCACTCTCGCCACGCAGAAGCACGGTCACGTCGGTTCCGGCGATCTTCGCAATCAGTTCGCGGACGGATTGCATCGCACGACTGCGGCAGAGTTCCAAGGGATCATTCATGAGATGAATCACATTGCAGCCGGTGTGCCGAAGCTTGCGATGTGCCGGACGCAATGATTACCGGCGGTTTAAACCGCTGGCAGGTTGCGGCGTTGAGTTAGATTGTAGACAATTCAACCGACGGAGGGACGGCATGTACAAGATCCTGGGGGCCATTCTCGTGGCCGCGCTGGTTGCCGACTTCATCTGGGTCATCCGCACCGCGCTGAGCGTCCACTGACGCCGGTCTGACGGCGCGGCGGGCCCCGCAGAGACCGCCCCGCGTACTTCATCACCCTGCTTACGGCCGGCGCCCCGCGCGTAGCACGCGGCCGGGAAAGGCGCCGGTGTGCTGGCCATGGTCGAGCACGACCTGGCCGCCGACGATGACGTGGTGCACGCCGTCCGCGCCCTGCACGCGCCGCGGCGTGCCCGAGGGGCCGTCGCGCGAGACCTCGTCCTCGCGGACGCCGATCGTGGCCGCGTCGAAGACCATGAGGTCCGCGGCCATGCCAGCACGGATGAGGCCACGGTCGGACAGCCCCATGATCCGCGCCGGCTGGAACGTGTAACGACGAATTGCGTCTTCGAGCGTCAGCAACTGTCGCTCGCGCACCCACTCGGCCAGCACCCAGCTGGACTCGCCCGCGGTGCAGAAGTTCGTGTTCAGGTGGGCGCCGGCGTCCGACTGCGAGGGAATGGCGTGGCCGGTCTTCACGAAGTCCGCCAGCTCGACGTCGTCGGCGGGTGGCCGCGACTGCAGCTGGAACTCGGTATCGAGCTTCTCTTCCAGCGCGAGATCGAGCATCACGTCGGTCACGTGCTTGCCCTGCTCGGCCGCCAGGTCCGTGAGCGCGCGCCCCTCGAGGGCGCGGTTCTTCGCCAGCGCCGTCTTCTTCACGACGATCGACTGCCACTTGATGAATCGCCCCGGCACGCCGGGCCGGCGGCGCTGGCGCTTGTCGGCCCACTCGCGCAGCTCCCCCCGCTTGGCGGGATCGGCCAGGGCAGCCAGCCGCTCCTCGAGCGGCTTGGCCAGCGTGACGTCCCAGACGTCGAGGTTGCTGAAGAACGTCGTCTTCTTCAGGGTGAACCGCGGATTGAAGGGGATCGCGCGCAGCAGCGCGTACATCTGGGCGCCCTCGCGCGTGGACGCCTCCACGCGGGCGCGCGGCGCGGCGTCGAAGGTCAGGAAGAACACCGGCCGGCCGCTGGCCCGCGCGACGTCGGCCAGGTGGGCGTGGTCGGCCTCGGTGGGCTGCGCGGCGCCCTTGGGCAGGATCTCGATCACGCCGCGATTGAACTCGCCGAGCGCGCGACCGAGCGCGACGCGCTCCTCGTCCGCCGCCAGCCGCGTCGGCACGGGCTCGCCGTGCGGGCCGGCGTGGGTGGGCGAGTCCGTCGTGCTCCAGCCCCAGGCGCCGGCGTCCATCGCCGCGCGCAGCAGGTCCTGCATCACCGCGATCTCGTCGGCGCTCGCCGCGCGGTCCCACGCGGCCTTGTCCATGGCGGACAGCCGCAGGGGATTGTGACCGACGAGCGGCATGAGGTTCATGCCGAGACCGATGTCGATCGCCTTGAGATACTCGTCGAAGGTCTGCCACGTCCACGGCAGCACGGCGCTGAGCGACCTCACCGGCAGGTCCTCGACGCAGCAGAACGTGGCGAGCATCGGCTCGCGGTGCTCGGGGCGCAACGGCGCCAGCGTCAGCCCGCAGTTGCCCATGAGCGCCGTCGTCACGCCGTGCCAGACGGAGGACGTGCACAGTCGATCCCAGAAGGGCTGGGCGTCGTAGTGGGTGTGCAGATCGATGATCCCCGGGGCCACGAAGAGGCCGCCGGCGTCGATGGTCCGCGCCGCCGCCGCGTTCACCCGGCCGATCTCCGCGATGACGCCGTCCTTCACCGCGACGTCGGCGCGATAGCGTGAGAAGCCGCTGCCGTCGACGACCATGCCGTTCTTGATGATCAGGTCGTAAGCCATGTCTGTCCTCGCTGGCGTTATCGAGAGACCTTCAACCCGAATCGCTCCTCCACGACGTGCGTGACGCCCGAAAAGTCCTGGCCCGGCCACTTCGCCCTGGCCGCAGTGTACGCCGCCAGCGTCTCTTTCAGAACCGGCATGCGGTCGAGGTCCGCGCCGGCCATGCGCGCGGCGAGCGAGACGTCCTTGTGCATCAGCTCCACGGTGAACGTCGCGTCGAAGTTGCCCTCGACGACGCGCATGACGCGTCGGTCGAAGTAGGTCGAGTACGCCATGCCGCCGCCCTGCCGGACGACGTCATAGTAGGTCTGCGGATCGACGCCGAGCCGCGTGGCCAGGGCGAGCGACTCCGCCACCGCCACCGCGTTCACGGCGCCGAGCGCGTTGTGCAAGAGCTTGATGCGATTGCCCGTGCCCGAGGGGCCGACGTACATCGTGAGGCGACCGATCACGTCCAGCAGGGGCTGGACGGTGGCGAGCGTCTCGCGCTCTCCGCCGACCATGAAGAAGACCTCGCCGCTCTCCGCCTGCGGCGAGCTGCCGAGCATCGGCGTGTCGAGGTGGGCGGCGCCGCGCCCGCGCGCGGCCGCGTGGACCTTCTGCGAGGTCTCGGGCGTCACCGTCGAGCAGTCGCAGGTGATCAGCCCGGCGCGGGCGCCGGCCAGTACCCCGGCCGCGCCCAGATAGGTCTCGAGCACGATCTCGTCGTTCGGCAGCGCGGTGAACACCACCCTGGCGCGGGCCGCCACCTCGCGGGGCGCGGCGTGCACGCTGATGCCGGCGACCGCGCCGGCGCGCTTGGCGGCGTCGGGTGAGACGTCGTGCACGTGCACGGCCCACCCGGCCGCCGCCAGGTTGCGCGCCATGGGGAAGCCCATCCGCCCCAGTCCGATGAAGCCGACCTCGCCCTTCGCCATGAGGTTCCTCCCGAAGGGCGAGCTTAACGCGTCAGGAGACCTTGCGCCGATCCACCTGACCCTGCTGGATCTCGCCGCGCCAGGCGCCCGTCTCACGCCCGCGGCGCTCGATGAACTCCTTGAAGCGCTCGAGGTCGCCCTTGATGCGCGCCTTCACGACGCCCAGCGCGTCGGCGACGTTCTCCACGACGCCCTGTGGCTCGTAGTCGACCTGCAGCATCACGCGCGTCCGGCTGTCGTCGATGCGGTGGAAGGTCACCACGCCGGCGTTCCAGGCGCCGCCGCGGCTCGTCCACGCGATGCGCTCGTCGGGCCGCTGCTCGCTGATCTCGGCGATCCACTCCTTTTCCTTGCCGCCGATGACGGCTTTCCACTGCAGGCGCTTGTCGTCGAGCTGGCGAACCTCCTTGACGCCTTCCATGAACTTCGGGAAGTCCTCGAACTGCGTCCACTGGTTGTACACCGCGCGCAGCGGCGCATTCACTTCGATCGATTGCTCGATGGTGGCCATTGGCAAACCCCCTTCCGGTCGAGTCAGGGGGGAGACGGGTCGCAAACCCGGTGCCAGCGAGTGGTGGGGCTCCGGGAGGTAGCGCTCGAGTAGCCCGCGCATCTCGGCGCTGTTCCACTCGCGCGCGCCGAGCGCCATGCCGATGGCCTCGCCGCCGGGTTGCACCACGAACGTCGCGGGCAGGCCGTTGACGCGCCACGCGCGCGAGGCGCTCAGGTCGGCGTCGAGAAGGATCGGGAAGGAGAGCCCGAGCCGCGCGACGTAGGGCTCGAGCAGGACCCGCGGCGCGCCGCGGTCCACCGAGACGCCGAGCACGACGAGCCCGCGCCGCCGGTACTGGCGCCACAACGCCTCGAGCGTCGGCATCTCTGCCGTGCACGGCTCGCACCACGTCGCCCAGAAGTTGACGACGACGAGGCGCTCGCGGTGCTCTTCGAGGGCCGTCATGCCGCCATCGAGCCGCGGCAGCCGCAGCGCCGGCGTGCGGTGCCCCTCGCGCAGCTCGCTGACGCCGGCGCGCTCGAACGGATCGAGCCCCGGCCCGTGCGCGCCGTGATGGCCGCCCTCCTGGCCGGCGCGCCGCACGGGCAGCGCCCACACAAGGCCGCCGACCAGCGCCACCGCCAGCGCCGCGCGCCCGAGCTGCTGGCGCCGCCCCACGCCGAGCAGCGTGCTAGACGCCCAGCTTTTCATCGTGAGCCATAGTGTCGCGCTTCGAGCGCCGGCTTCGCCGGCGCAATCCTAATCTGGGGGGAGGCAAGGAGGAGCGCGCCGCCAGGCGCGCGACGAGTGTCGGAAGGGGGGCGAAGCCCCCCTCCGAGTTACTACACGCCCAACTTTTCACGGGTCACCGGGCTGTCGCGCAGCTCGCGCGACGAGGCCTCGAAGACGATCACACCCTTTTCCATGATGTAGCCGCGGTCGCAGACGCTCAGCGCCACGCGCGCGTTCTGCTCGATCAGCAGCACCGTCACGCCCAGCCGCTTGAGCTCGCCGATCATGTCGCGGATGTGGCGGATGAACGCGGGGGCCAGGCCCTGGGTGGGCTCGTCCATCAGGATCAGCCGCGCGCCCGCCATCATGACGCGCGCGATCGCGAGCATCTGCTGCTCGCCGCCCGACAGCGTCTTGCCCGGCTGCTCGAGCCGCTCGCGCAGGCGCGGGAAGTGCTGGAAGACGTCGGCCAGTCGCGCCTCCCGCAGCGCGGCGGAGCGCCGTGGCGCCGCCGACAGGCCCAGCTCGAGATTCTCGCGCACGGTGAGACCGGGGAAGATGCGCCGGTTCTCCGGCACGAGACCGACGCCGAGGCGTGCGATGTCGTGGGGCGCCAGCCGCGTGAGGTCGCGGCCCTCGAACTCGATGGCGCCGCGCCACGGTTTGAGGAAGCCGATGGCGGTCTTCATGAGCGTGGTCTTGCCCATGCCGTTCTTGCCCAGCAGCGCGACCGCCTCGCCCTGTCGCACCTCGAGCGAGACGCCGAAGAGGATCGGGGTGGCGCCGTAGCCGGCGTGCACCTCGCGCATGCAGAACACGTC
>Ga0137415_10007291_pt1 | contig 10960 bp, 13 predicted proteins | sample CZODoug3_1_1_16f_FD_183082 | JGI IMG/M metagenome (GOLD analysis project Ga0137415, IMG submission 183082) | Vadose zone soil fungal communities from Angelo Coast Range Reserve, California, USA - CZODoug3_1_1_16fungal (Hybrid Assembly) | ecosystem: Environmental > Terrestrial > Soil > Vadose...
CACCCAGGAAGAAAAGTCATCGTGGTGTTCTCGAATGGCCCGGACAACGCCAGCATGGTGCCTCCTGAGGATGTCGCGGAACTGGCCCAATCAGCAGGAATACCTATCTACATGATAAGTACCCAGGATGCCCAACTCGAGCCGGTTTCCACGGCTGTTTTTGAGCGAATGAGTGCGGCCACGGGCGGCAAAGCGTATTTCGCCAAGAGTTGGCGGGACGAAAAGAAGGCGTTTGCCTCTATTCGCGACGATTTAGCTCATCTGTATTCTTTCAGCTACTACCCGAAACCAAATCCCAACCGTGGATGGCGCGCGATCAAAGTGCAATTAGCGGGCGAACGCTTGAAGAAATATCACATTCGGACGCGGAACGGATATCGCCCCAAACCAAATCGTTTTTCAGTAGGCAATGAGGCGCCCTCTGCTGCCCTAGAGGTTATTCCGAATCGATGAGACGGAGCACAACCCGCCAACTAAATCGGCAGAAGTAAATCCTCCCTCTCGCTTTACAGAGTGGCTTGACTCGTCGCGTTGTTCGCATCCAAGCTCCCGCGTCCCCATTCATTCGGCTACTTCTCTGCCAACGCGCTGACAGACTGTCCATTCGATGACGGTGGGTCTTTCCGGTGCTCAACTCCGCGAACGTTCTTCCGACTGCAAGCACCTGCATCCACAAGAGATAGTCATTAAGGTGAGCGTGGACCAATTGGAGTACCAGGTGCACCTGCGAGAACCTAGGCCGCGTCGCAATAAGCGTGAAGTCGTGCAGTGTCATAGTTTCAGTGCGGCGCTTGTCGGCGCTTAAGCTGTCGGAAGCTCCTTGGCGAGAAAAGGAGCGTAGTGGGGAATGGTGGAGAAGCACAAGACGGAGTGGCGCGTCATCGTTAGCCGAGCCATGGCAATACTCGTTCTGCTCGGTGGCATTCTTCTCGCGGCTGGTTTGTGCAATGCGACTCCGGCGTCCGATAATACTGTTCCCAGCATCTTCGATCCCCGCTCGACGACTGCAGAATCCATCGATCACCTGTCGCGCTTCGTCCTCGCAATCACGGGGTTGATTTTTCTGGTCGTCTTCAGCTTATTGACTTACGCGACCGTGAAATTCCGCAGCAGGGATGCGAATACGAACCGCGAACCCGCGCAAGTGTACGGGAGCACGCAGATCGAGCTTGCTTGGACCGTCATTCCAATCCTTATCGTGGTAGTTCTATTTTTCGCCACTGCGCGCGTGATTCACGCAATCCAGGATGCTCCGAAACCGCCGACGGCTGTGGAGGTGACCGCGATCGGTCACCAGTTTTGGTGGGAGTTTCGCTATCCGGTGCTCGGCGTCGTCACAGCCAACGAACTGCACGTTCCCGTTAGCGATCCTAATCACCCAACGCCCACGTTTCTAAAGCTGCTCTCTGCCGACACCGACCACAGTTTTTGGGTTCCTCAGCTCGCCGGTAAGACCGACTTGATTCCGAACCGCCTGAACCAGATGTGGATCGACCCACAGCAGACCGGCATTTTTCTGGGCCAGTGCGCTCAATATTGCGGCACGCAGCACGCCAAGATGCTTCTGCGCGTTTCGGTGGACACCCCCGAGGCTTTCGATGCGTGGATTCACGCGCAAAAGCAATCCGCCAATCGCGACGATAAAGAAGTCGCCGGCAGGCACGTTTTCGAAACAACGGCGTGCGTGAACTGTCACGCTGTGGGTGGCACGAATGCAACCGGCCGCTTCGGCCCTGATCTGACGCACCTCATGAGCCGCAGCACAATCGCCGCCGGGGCGGCCGAAAATACGAACGAAAACCTCCGCTTGTGGATACAGAACCCTGACGCAATCAAACCCGGCTCGCTCATGCCGGCCATGAAGCTGAGCGATCCGGACCTGGACGCGCTTGTGCGCTACTTGGAGACCCTCCACTAACTGAGAGCTTGGGAGACGAGATATGTCACCGGATGCAATGGCCATCCAAGCAGCGGAAGTAGACGCGGGGCGGACCTTGGTTCAAGTGCTGCACGAGTGGGTGACAACCGTCGATCACAAGCGCCTGGGCATCCTCTACGTTCTCTTGGCGTTAATGTTTCTTCTCATTGGGGGACTCGAAGCCATCATCATCCGCATCCAGCTTATGCGTGCGCATAACGATTTTGTTTCTCCGCAAGTTTTCAATCGCATGTTCACCATGCATGGCACGACCATGATTTTCTTCGTCGTCATGCCGGTTATGTTCGGGTTTGCAAACTACCTGGTGCCGCTAATGATTGGCGCTCGCGACATGGCGTTTCCTCGGCTGAATGCCTTTGGGTTTTGGCTTACGGCGTTCGGCGGACTTCTTCTTTACTTCAGCTTTGTTGGCGGAAACGGCCTGTATGGTGCGGGGAACGCTCCAGACGTGGGATGGTTTGCCTATGCTCCCTTGACCTCGCGCGCGTTTTCCGTGGGTCACAGCACGGATTTTTGGACCGTTGCACTGCTGGTTTCGGGATTCGGCAGCATCGCGACAGCGATCAATATCATCACCACGGTGCTGTGCCTGCGCTGCCCCGGGATGACGCTCAATCGCATGCCGCTGCTGGCGTGGCTAAATTTGGTCATGGCAGCGCTGGTGATCTTGGCCGTATCGCCCCTAACCGCGGCTCAGGTCATGCTTTCCGTCGATCGTTATCTCGGCGGACATTTTTTTGACACTCAGGCCGGAGGCTCCGCAGCGCTCTGGATGCACTTCTTCTGGATTTTCGGGCACCCCGAAGTCTACGTTCTGGTTTTGCCCGCCTTCGCGTTTGCCTCCGAAATCATTCCGGTATTTTCGCGCAAACCGATTTTCGGATACCCGGCAATGGTGGCCGCAACGGTCTGCATTGGGTTCGTCGGCATGACGGTTTGGGCCCATCACATGTTCACGATCGGTATGAACTCGGCGGCGAACGCGTTTTTCGTGTTGACGACGATGATCATCGCTGTTCCAACCGGTATCAAGATTTTTAACTGGCTCGGCACGATATGGGGCGGCAAGATCCAGTTCAAGACGCCGATGCTTTTCTGCCTGGGATTCCTGTTTCAGTTTTTGATCGCCGGCCTCACGGGCATCATGCTAGGCACCGCACCCTTCAACTGGCAGCTTGGCAACTCCTACTTCGTCATCGCTCACTTTCATTACGTGATCGTGGGCGGAATCATGTTCTGTCTTTTCGGCGCGTTTTATTATTGGTTTCCCAAAGTCACGGGAAGGATGCTCAACGAAACTTTGGGCAAGCTGCATTTCTGGTTGTTCCTCATTGGGTTTCACCTGACGTTTGACACCATGCACATTCCGGGCGTGCTCGGCATGCCGCGACGCATCTACACCTACGAGCCCGCCCGCGGCTGGGATACCTTGAATCTGATTATCACGGCCGGCGCGTTCATCCAGGGCTTCGCCATATTGATATTTGTGGTGAACCTCGTTTTCTCTTGTTTCAGAGGCGCAAAGGCGGGAAACGATCCCTGGGATGCCTGGACTCTTGAGTGGTCGGTGAGTTCGCCTCCGCCGTCTTACAACTTCGCTTCCATCCCGACGGTTGGCAGCCGTCGGCCGTTGTGGGATCGCAAGCATCCCGAAGATCCGGACTACCGCTATGAGTAAGTGGAGCCAACGGTGAGCGTAACTACTAGTTCGATTACCCAGAGTCCGGGTGCGTGGAGCCTTCCAGATCGGGGCAAGGTCGGCATGGCGACCCTGATCATAGCGGAGTCCGCGATCTTTACGATTTTCGTCGTGGCCTATCTCTTCTACGCGGGAAAAAGCCTTACCGGTCCGACCCCGCGCGAGGTGCTCAACGCGCCGATCTTCTTCAGCATATGTCTTTTGTCAAGCAGTCTCACGATTCACTTCGCCACAAAATTCCTGGAACAAGGTCGGCGCGGCGCGTTCCTAGGTCTGTTGTCTCTCACTATTCTTCTCGGAGGTCTTTTTCTGTACGGCACCGGACGGGAGTGGTATCGCCTCATCTACGAGCACGGGCTGACGGTCTCCACGAATCTCTTTGGGACTACGTACTACTCGCTTGTCGGTCTGCACGCCTTTCACGTCACAGCCGGTCTGCTGATGCTTAGTATCGTGCTTCTCTTCGGCGTTGCCGGCCGTGTTGGTCGCGAGCAGTCCAGCCGCGTGGATGTGCTGTCTTTGTACTGGCATTTTGTGGACGCGGTGTGGGTCGTTGTTTTCACCGTGGTTTATGTGGTCGCTCGCTGAGAGAGAAACAAAAGGAAAGAGCAATGGCAGCTCCATTAGCCACCGAACAATTCAGGCAAAGCTCACAGTCGTTTCGCGAGATCGAACTGCCCGCGTCGTCAGCATGGCCCCTTGTGCTCGCTTTTGGATTTGCGTTGTTGTTCGCGGGGCTCTTGACGAGCGCCTCGGTGAGTGTCCTCGGCGCGGTGCTGGTCATCGCTGGTTGCGTTGGCTGGTTTCGCGAAGTGTTACCACACGAACATGAAGAAGTTGTGTTGATCGTTCCAGAGGATGTCTCCGTGGCCACCAGGCGGCGTGTCGTCGAAAGGTTGCCTGTCGCTCCTGAACAAGTGCGCGCTTGGCTTCCCGTTGAAACGTATCCCATTTCGGCCGGTGTGAAGGGCGGCTTAGCGGGAAGCATAGCAATGGCCGCGCTGGCCTGCCTCTACGGCCTGTTGAAGGCCGGGAGCATCTGGTATCCCATCAATCTTCTTGCGGCCGTTGTGTATGCGCCATCGGAGGTGCCTCCGATTGCGCAATTGAATTCTTTTCACCCAGGCCTGTTTTTTATTGCGGTCGGCTTACATCTCGTCACCTCAATACTTGTGGGATTGCTTTATGGGGCGATGCTCCCCATGTTCGCGCGCCGGCCCATTCTGTTAGGCGGTCTGATCGCGCCAGTGTTGTGGTCGGGCCTGCTGTACTCCATTATCGGCCTCCTCAATCCGGTGCTTGGGAGCCACATCGACTGGACCTGGTTCATGGCGTCGCAGGTTGGTTTTGGCGTCGTCGCGGGTATCGTCGTCATGCGGCAATCGCGCGTCATAACCCACGAAAACGTGCCGTTCGCCCTGCGCGCAGGAATTGAAGCTCCCGGCCTGATGTCGCCCCGCGAAAACGGAGAGAAACGCCGGTGAGCCTGCTTCGCTACTCGGTAGTTTTCGCCGCGCTCAGCGCACTGCTCGTCGGATGCGCTGCGCCGCAGGGGCAGCCCCGCAAAGGTTCCGAGGTTCTAGCGCCGAATGAGATTTTGGATTTTGCCGCTCTGTACTCGCAAAACTGCGCAGGTTGCCACGGCGTGGAAGGGCGGGGAAGTGCCGCCATCGCGCTTTCCGACCCGGTGTATCTGGCAATTGCGGACGACGCCGCGATGCGCAAGGTCATCGCCAACGGTGTGCGCGAAACCGCGATGCCTGCCTTTGCGCAAAGCGCCGGCGGAATGCTGACCGACAAGCAGATTGATGTGATAACGAATGGGATGCGGTCGCGCTGGAGCCGGCCCGGGATTCTCGCTACAGCCAATCCGCCCTCTTATACGCCGACATCTGCGGGGAACGCTGTGCGGGGCGAGGTTGCGTACAAGACGTATTGCGAGTCTTGCCACGGCGTTGCCGGGCGCGGAGGCGCAAAGGGCAGCTCGATTACTGATGATTCGTTTCTCGCGCTCATTAGCGATCAAGGACTACGCACGATTGTGATCACAGGCCGCCCGGAACTGGGCGCACCCGACTGGCGTGGAGACGTGTCTGGCAAACCGATGTCGGACCAGGAAGTCACCGACGTTGTTGCGTGGCTTGCGTCGCGACGGGTCCAGAACCCCGGTCAACCCTATTCCGTTTCGAATTACACGCAGCACTAGGAGTTTGACGATGTCGAGTGAAAATACGCTTTCCCGCCGCGGACTATTCATGAAGATGGGAATTCTGTTCAACGGCGTGGTGGCGGCCGCGCTTGCGGTACCCATCGTGAGATTTGTTCTGTCCTCGATTACTCGCGGGCGCGCTAACGCCTATCTTTCCTGGGTGTCTGTTGGATCCGTCAACGAATTTCCCGAAGGCGAGACGCGGCTGGCAACATTTCAAAATCCCTACGTGACTCCGACGGACGGTAAGACGGTGGACACGGCGTGCTGGGTCAGGCGCGTCGCTGGCGACCAGTTCCAGGTTTTTGCGGTTAATTGCGCGCACCTCGGCTGCCCGGTTCGTTGGTTTCCTCAATCCGGTTTGTTCATGTGCCCGTGCCACGGCGGAGCGTATTATCGCGACGGCTCGCGTGCCTCGGGCCCGCCGGAGCGCGGGTTGTTCGAATATCCGTACAAAGTCGAAAACGGTCTTGTCACGATCCAGGCAGGTGAACTGCCTACGCCGGGGTCGCCGACCGCGTCTCTCTTTGGAAAGAAACCACCGTGCGCCGCTTGATTGTGCAGGTCGGGGAGTGGTTCGACCGCCGTTTGCAATTGGCGGCTCCCGTCCGAGAAGCCGCGGAGCATCCGGTACCGCGCAATACGGCGAGCTGGTGGTACGTATTCGGCAGCGCTGCGCTTGTCGTATTCCTTCTGCAACTCGTTACGGGCATTTTGCTCGCGCTGATCTATGTCCCATCGGCAAGTGAGGCGTGGAACAGTCTGCAAGCTCTGAATCACGACGTCGCTCTTGGCTGGTTCATCCGCGCGTTGCACGGGTGGGGCTCCAATTTCATGGTTGCGATTGTTCTCATCCACATGGTGCAAGTTTTCCTCTTCGGCGCCTACAAATTTCCACGCGAACTTACCTGGATCGTAGGCGTCTTTCTCTTGCTGATGACTTTAGGCATGGCATTTACCGGCCAAGTGCTGCGCTTCGATCAAGACGCATATTGGGGATTGGGAATTGGCGCATCCATCGCGAGCAGAGTGCCTATCCTCGGCGGGAGCATCGTGAAAATGATGTTGGGTGGCCCGATCATCGCCGGTGCCACACTTTCCCGATTTTTTGCGCTGCATGTCTTCGTCATTCCGGGAACACTGATCGGACTTGTAGGTATGCACCTGTTGATGGTGCTGAAGCTCGGAATTAATGAATGGCCGATGCCCGGGCGCCTCGTGAAGCGCGCGACCTACGCTGATGAGTACCACGAATTGACGAAGAAGGACGGCGCACCGTTCGTTCCCTATGCCATTTGGAAAGATCTGTTCTTCGCGGCGTTCATCCTGTTGGCAGTCGCCGTATGCGCGCTGTACTTCGGTCCATTCGGTCCAACGGGCCGCCCCGATCCCACGATTATCCAGACTGTGCCGAAACCCGATTACTTTTTCCTGTGGCTCTACGCTTTGCTCTCGCTCTTGCCTCCTTCGATGGAGACGCCCGCTCTTCTCATTGGTCCCGTAATCGGAATCGGAGTTCTAGTCCTACTTCCATTTCTATCCGGTGAAGGTGAGAAGAGTTGGCGCCGCCGTCCCATCGCAGTCTTAACCGTTCTATTGATCGCGGTAACGCTGGGAACATTTACGCATCTTGCGGGATTCACTCCCTGGAGCCCCCACATGAATGCCTGGAGCGGCGACCCGGTGCCGGGAAAATTGCTCCACGGTACAACCGCGCTTCAGCGACAGGGCGCGCTCGTCTTTCAAGCCAAGCAGTGCCGCAACTGTCATTCCATCGGGGAGAGTGGCGGACAGCGAGGTCCCGCGCTGGACAGCGTTGCTGTGCGATTGACGCAGGACCAGCTCATCCGCCAGGTAATCCAGGGAGGCGGCAACATGCCGGCATATGGGAAGAATTTGAGTCCGGCGGAGACAACAGCGCTGGTCGCATTTCTCGAAACGCTGCATCCAGCCGGGCAAACTCCGGCGCGCGATGCGGCGCTTGGCGAGGCTCAAGAGAAAAGCGCCTCTACGAAATAACGCTTATGCTGCTTTCCGTTCAAGTCGGATTGGAATCGTGGTCGTGTCCCGTTGCGCTCACATTCACAGTCGTTCTCGCCGGGTTCGTGTACCTGCGCGGATGGCTTCATCTACGTTCGGCTCCTGTCGACGTGATTGCTTCCTGGCGAGCGGGCAGCTTTTTCCTCGGCCTCTTCTTGATCTGGGTAGCACTGGGCTCACCGCTCGCAGCATTCGATGAGGAATTGCTGACCGTCCACATGATCCAACATTTGCTGCTCATGACCGTCGCGCCTCCACTGATTTTGCTGGGTGCACCACTCATGCCGCTATTGCACGGTTTGCCGGTAAGATTCGTGCAATCCGTTCTCGGTCCATTGTTCAGGTGCTCGCTGATGCGACGGCTTGGGTGTGTCCTGTCGCAACCTGCCGTTTGCTGGCTTGCCGCCGCAGCCGCATTGGTGGGGTGGCATATTCCAGCGGCCTTTACGCTCGGATTGCAATCGGAAGCGTGGCACATCGTCGAGCATGTATGTTTTCTCCTGTCCGGGTTTCTTTTCTGGTGGCCCGTTGTTCAACCATGGCCGAGTGTACCGGCATCGCCCCGATGGTCGACACTTTTGTATCTTTTTCTCGCGACGCTGCCCTGCGACATCCTTTCCGGCTTCCTCGCATTCTGCGACCGAGTTGTTTACCCAGCGTACCTCTCGGCACCAAGCCACTTTGGGATTTCCGCCATCGAAGATCAGGAGTGCGCCGCTGCACTAATGTGGACCTGCGTCACGCTTGTGTACCTTCTAACCGCAGTACTTCTTACGATGCGACTGCTCTCCGCGCGCCATCCCTCAGAGAATGAGTTGCTGCGATCGGAACCAAGTGGCACGCTTGCTGGGCGCAGGCGTTCGCAAGGCGTCGAGGTTGTCTGAGGATGGCAGTGAGCGGCAATTGAGCCTCTTCATCCACGATTCATCCACACGACCGTTCAGTTCACCGGAGAAATAGCTGACGGGAGCCCTGACCACGTCATTTATCAAGGAAGGTCGGTGAAAGGGAAGACGTGGCGATTCTGTCTGGTGTCTCCTTTGGATTCAAATTGACAACTGTGTGTTAGCGCTATAACATCATATCGAAATGAGTATACGCCAGAACCGAGAGATTGCGTGGCTGTTGCTGACACTAACGCTGCCAAGCAAGCGTGCAAGTCAGCGCGTGGAGATCTGGCGGAAGCTCCAGCGCTATGGTGCGGTGCCGCTAGGTAATTCCGGTTATTTGTTGCCCAACACTCCCGCGAATGAGGAGCGATTCCAGTGGTTGGGCACAGCAATTCGTAAGTACGGCGGTGATGCTTCGATTGTTCACGTGCAATCCATCGACAATATCTCGACTCCTCAGTTGGTCGGACGCTTTGTGGAAGCCCGAACCCGCGAATACCAGGAATTAATGCGGGTTCTGGAAGAGTTCTCATCCATGCCACTCCCGAAACGTTCGATTGGCCGTTTGAGCCGCTTGCGAACTCGTTTTCAAGAGATTGTTGACGTCGATTTCTTTGAGACCCCTTTGCAGAAGCGTGTCGGGAAATTGCTCGCACAGGCAGGCGAAGCGCGGGTTGTAATGACAACCGCTCAGTCCACCCAGATTAGTCCACGAGAGTACAAAGGCAGAGTTTGGGTCACCAGACCGCGGCCAGGCGTAGATCGGTCTGCATCGGCATGGCTCATTAAGAACTTCATCGATGCAAAGGCGCGATTTACCTTCGCTCCCGAAGATCGCGTTCCACGCGTAGCCATCCCGTTCGATATGTACCACGGCGGCTTTGGTCACCGTGGTGACGACTGCACGTTCGAGACATTGCGGAAGGATTTCCAGATTCGCGATCGCAAAGTAAAGGTGATCTCCGAAATTGTCCACGACGCAGATCTTGCAGACGGCAAGTTCGGCCGCAAAGAGGGTTACGGAGTTGATGAAGTATTGAAGGGCTGGGCGCGACAAGAAATCGCGGACCACGAACTTCTAGCTCGAGGAATGCAACTCATTGAGGGGCTCTATCATGCAACTTCGTAGATGGATTGCTGTCAACCTGGTTCTGCTGACGGCGTTTGCTCGCGTGACTGTAGCGCAATCTACTGATGCTGGACGAAGGGTATTTACGTTAGAACAGGCGATTGATTTCGCGCTGAAGAACTACCCGTCGGTACGCGCGGCACTGGAGCGAACTTCTGCAGCGGAAGCCGGCGTCGGCCTGGCGCGCACGAACTATCTGCCGCACGCCGATGCGTTGTGGCAGGGTAACCGAGCGTCGCGAAACAATATATTGGGCTTGCTGCTGCCTAACTCCACGATCCCTACGGTTTCCGGCCCAGAGTTGGCGACAACATCGGGGCGAGGAGCCTGGGGCAGCGCGGCGGGATTGCTGTTCTCCTGGGAAGCATTTGATCGGCCGCCGAAGGGCCGAAGTTGATGCCGCCCGCGCCGCCCGCAACACCGCCAACGCCGAGGCGGAACTAACCCGGCTGGATGTGGCGATCGGTGCGGTGAACGCTTACCTGACACTCTTGGCGGCCGATGCGGTGATCCAGAAGACCGCTCATGAGAACGAAGCCTGCCGGCGGCTCGTGGCCATCCCTGGTATCGGACCAGTCACGGCCACCGCACTCATCGCGGCGATCGGCAACGGAGGGGCCTTCCACAAGGGGCGGGAGTTTGCAGCTTGGATGGGGGTGGTTCCTCGCGAACACTCTACCGGCGGCCAGCAGAAGCTGCTCGGTATCAGCAAACGTGGCAACTCTTACTTGCGAAGACTGTTCGTGCAAGGCGCACGTGCCGTCCTGCTACAGCGCACGAAGCAGTCTTCCGGTCTGAGTGCGTGGTTGGCACAGCTCACATCGCGCACGCACCGCAACGTCGCTGCCGTAGCGTTAGCTAACAAACTCGCCCGAATCGCCTGGGCCGTGCTCGCCAAGAATGAACAATATCGACCCGCAGTGGTGCCCGATGTAGCTGCAGCTTAGCGGCGACTGCGGAGAACGTGATTTCTTACCAGGTCTGCTGGCGAATGAGGAGATGGCACAACGGTCGAACCCGGCGCTCTTTAAACCCGTAACCGGAAGAAGTCTCT
>Ga0137415_10007294_pt1 | contig 10958 bp, 8 predicted proteins | sample CZODoug3_1_1_16f_FD_183082 | JGI IMG/M metagenome (GOLD analysis project Ga0137415, IMG submission 183082) | Vadose zone soil fungal communities from Angelo Coast Range Reserve, California, USA - CZODoug3_1_1_16fungal (Hybrid Assembly) | ecosystem: Environmental > Terrestrial > Soil > Vadose...
GTCACGAAGAATGCGAAAGTGTTCATTTCGAAGAGGGCGCGGGCCAGGTTCGGATCGAGCGGCTGCGCGTGATACACAAGGGCGAAGTACGCTGGCGCGCTTGACAGCTTGACGGCCACGGCGCTGACGCCGGCGCCGAGCACCGCTGCCGAGAGCCATGCAGGAGCAGGTTCGGAGCGCCGCAGGACTCCCCAGAGCGCGGCGACAAAGAAGACCTGCAGAAGAATTGCTAGGGCTTCGAGGTGCAACCCTTGCGAGTACGTGTGTGCGGCGTAATAGCTGGCGATCGTTGCCCCGTCGGCTCCCAGGTTTGGTGCGTTCGAATTTCCGCCGCCACCCGTCGCGATAACGGCAATGATCACGTAGAGCGCGCCACAGGCGGTCCCGATCCGCGCCAGCCACTCGGTTACCACTCTTCAGTCCTGCCTCCGAGTACGGGGATGCGTGTGGCCCCGTAGCGTTCGGGCCAGTCTAGCGCGCCGAATTCGCGGCGCGAAGAACGGCTCAACGAACCCTGAACCTTGCGGTTAACAGATCGCTGCAGCCGGTTCAAGAACAGCGATCTGAATTCGCTGACTGCTTCTGAGGCCCACCGTTCGCCAGGGTTTATCGCCGGCGTTGCTGTACAAACGCAGGTGGTTGAGGCCGACGCCCTGGGTGAGTGCCGGCTCAAGAGACCTACACGTTCGGTTCCCGCGTGTGCCAGTCGGTCACTTGCTGGAAGTGGTGGCCGACCCTGAATATGGTCGCCTCGTCGAACGGCCTCCCGATGATCTGCATTCCGATGGGAAGCCCGTCGGGGGAGAACCCGCACGGGACAGACATCGATGGCAGGCCGGTCAGGCTCGGCACCCCGGTGTACTGCATGATCGCCGACAGCATGTCCTCCTCTTTACCGCCCTCGATCACGACAGATGTCGCTCCAACCGGCGTGGCTACGAAGGGGAGCGTCGGGCAGATGAACACATCGACCGCATCGAACGCCTCCATGAACTCGTGGCGGAGCAGCGTGCGATAACGCTGGGCCTGAAGGTAATGGGTGGCAAGCAGCATCTCCCCGACCTCGAGCAGGACGCGAACGTCCTCGCCGTAGTCCTGGGGACGGCTCCGCAGCCAGTGCTGGTGATACGTGCTCGGCTCGGCCGATTCGATCGTCAGCTGCGCCGAGATGTTGCCCTGGATGTTTGCGATCTCCACGTCGACGACCTGCGCCTTCTCACCTTCCAGAACCTTGAGGGCTCCCCGAACCGCATCGTGCACGGCGGGTTGGAGGTGCGAGAAGAAGTAGTCGGGGACGACACCGATGCGCAGGCCCCTGATCCCCTGGTTCAGCTGTGCCATGTAATCGGGAACCGGCACGCGGGCGGAGGCTTCGTCCTTCGGGTCGTGGCCGGCGATCGCGCTGAACATCACCGCACAATCCGCCACGGTCCGCGTCATCGGGCCTGCCGTATCCATGCTCCACGCGAGGGGAACAATGTTGTAGTTGCTCACCCGGCCGATTGTCGGTCGGATCCCGGTGACCCCATTCACCGCAGACGGGAGACGGATGGATCCGCCGGTATCGGTCCCGATGGCTCCAAAGCACTCGCGAGCTGCCACCGCCGCACCAGAACCCCCACTCGACCCGGCTGGAAATCGCTCTGTGTTCCAGGGGTTGCGAGTCGGACCATAGTGCGGGTTGTCCGTCGTTCCGCCCCAGGCGAACTCGTGCATGTTGGTCTTGCCGACGATGATCGCGCCGGCCGACTTGAGACGCGCCGTCACGGTCGCGTCTTCTTTCGGGACGAAGTCGCCGAGCACCTTTGAACCGGCCGTCGAGCGGATGCCCTTCGTGTAGAGGTTGTCTTTCAAGGCGATAGGGATGCCGTGCAGCGGGCCCAGGTAGTAACCGGCCTGGATCATCGCCTCGTGAGCACGGGCCACCGCACGCGCCTGATCCGCCACGACGGTGATGAATGCATTGATCTTCGGTTCGGCGCGTTCGATCTGTTTCAACACCGACTCAGTCAGCTCGAGCGGCGATACCTTGCCCTGCTCGACCAGCTGCGCTGCTTCGAGCAGGGTGTGCTGATACAGGTCACGGGCTGCGGCGTGTTTCATCATTCGGTCACCTCGTCAGGCGCCGGGTGCGTGAAGCGCACGTTCGGCATGAGCGCGCGATGCTGTGGCTCGGCCATCTTGCGGCTCAGCTCGTTGGCGGCCGGCACCCAGGCCGACAGGATGCCGGCGACCGCCTTCCGCCGCTCGGCTTTCAACGCGAGATCCGCCAACCGCTCGAAGACCTCGACTTCTTTCTCAGTGATCTCGTCGCTCATGCTCCCTCCTGACTAGACTCCCATGTACTCCCGCTGAATCTCCGGGTCGTCAACGATCCGCGCCATCGGCAGCTCTCGCACCACCACACCCTTGGTCATGATGTACGCGCGCTCCGCCAGTGCAGCAGCAAACTGAAGGTTCTGCTCCACGAGCAGTACAGCGACGCCCTCCTGCCGGTTGATGGTCCGGATCCGCTCCACGATCTGCTCGAGGATCGACGGCTGGATGCCCTCCGACGGCTCATCGAGGAGCAGGACCTTCGGCGCCGACACGAGAGCGCGCGCCAGCGCAACCAGCTGCTGTTGACCCCCGCTCAAGCTCGCGCCCCGCGCGCTCAACTTCTCGGAGAGCATCGGGAACAGCTTCAAAACTTCCTGCAGCCGGCGAGTCCCATCCTGTCTGGCGGCCATCCCCCCGAGGCGGAGATTCTCATGCACAGTCAGTCCCGGAAAGATGTCGCGGCCCTGCGGCACGTAGCCAAGGCCCAGCCTAGCTCGCACATGCGTGGGAAGCTTGCTGATTTCCCGGTCGCCGTTCCACAAGATGGTCCCGCCTCGCGCGGGCAGCAAGCCCATGAGCGTGCGCAACAGAGTCGTCTTGCCCATTCCGTTTCGGCCCATCAGCGCAACCACCTCACCTTCGGCCACCTGCAGGTTCACTCCGGTTAGCACCGGAGTCGACCCGTAGCCGGCCCGAAGATCAGTTACCTGAAGCACGGAAGGTCCTCCCCAGGTAGACGTCGAGCACCCGGTCGTCCAGCCGGATTTCCGCCAGGCGACCCTGGGCGAGAATCCGCCCTTCATGGAGCACGGTGACGGGGGCATCGAGCCGCTGCACGAACTCCATGTCGTGCTCGACGACCACGACAGTCGCCGTCTCAGCCAGGCTCCGGACCAGCTCGACCGTGCGCATGGTCTCCTCGTGAGTCATGCCCGCAGTGGGCTCGTCGAGCAGGATCACTTCGGGCGAGGAGGCGACGATCATGCCCATCTCCAACCACTGCTGCTCGCCATGCGAGAGATCGCCCGCGGAATCGTTCGCGCGCCCGACCAATCCGATGCGGGTGAGGATGCGATCCACAGCCTCCTCAGCCTGGCGCGTGCTCGACCTCTTGGCAAAGGCGGCGAGCCATACGTTTTCCTGAACGGAAAGTTCCCGGTAGATGCTCGGCACCTGCAGCTTGATGCCGATTCCACGCTGCGCCCGTTGATGCGGCAAGAGCCGCGCGATCGGGCGGCCCTCCAGCAGGATCTTGCCCTCGGTCGGCCGGTACTGGCCGACCAGCAGGTTGAAGAACGTGCTTTTGCCGGCTCCGTTGGGACCGATCAGGCAGTGCAGCTGGCCGGCCGGAAAATCGAGGCTGATCGAATCGACCGCCTTCAGGCCGCCGAACATCTTGACGAGTCCGAGCGTCTGGAGCTCTCGACCCCGGCCGGCGGCACCGAAGCCAGCGCCAGACGGGGCCTGGCGCCGCGGGGGCGCTGGGCGCGGGAAGGCTCTGGTCAGCACGTTCCCGATCAGCGGCGTCAAGCCGCCGGGGACCAGCAGCACCACCCCTATGAGGATGGCCCCCACCACCAGAGTTGTGCTGTTGGGCAGAATTCCACCGAGCACCGTGGACAGCCACTCCACCGTGACCGCACCGATGAAAGCTCCCACCAGGCTGCCCTTACCACCCACCAGGACATAGATCACGATCAACGCGGCGGCGGGCAGGCTGAACGGCGCCGGGTTCATGAAGCTGCCCCAACCGGCGTAGGCGCCACCCGCCAATCCGGCGATGGCGCCACCCAGAGTGAAGACGATCACCTTGGCCCGCCGCACGTCATAGCCGAGCAGCTCGGTTCGGAGCTCGTTCTCACGGATCGCGGTGATCACCCGCCCGAAGCTGCTGGCCAGGAACATTCGCACCCCGAGGAAAGCGAGGCCCGCCAGCAGCACGGCGAACGTGTACGTGTCGGGCTGGCTCATCTGGTCACCGGGGTGGCCGGGATAACCGAACTCCATGCTCGGGATGTTGGTCATGCCGTTGTAACCGCCGAGCTGTGCATTGCCGATGTGGTACTGGGGACCGGCGGTGCTGGTGATGACCTGGAGGAGGACCAGAGTTACCGCCAGCGTGATGATGGCGACGTACACGTCGCCGACCTTGCCGTAGAACATGAAGTATCCGAGAGCCGCCGCCAGCAGCGCCGCCACTGCGACGCCGCCGATGAGCGCGGTGACGGTCTCCCCGGTGTTCGGGCTCAGGTTGATGCCGATGACGCCGTAGGAATAGGCGGCGACACCGAAAAACGCGGTCTGGCCAAAGCTGAAAATCCCCGCGCGACCCCACACGAGGTCGAGGCTCAAGGCAACCAGGCCGTAGATGACCCAGAGCGCCAGGGTCACCTTCTGGAAGTCAGAAACGAACAGGCCACCCAGCAGCGCCACGAGGACGACGAGCACAGGTTGGAGCCACGCCGTATCCCACGCCGCCCGAGCCCGGCTCACAAATATGTCCTCCAATTGCCCGAAAGTCCACGGGGCAGGATGCGCAAGAGGACGATGGCTATGAGCAGCAGCGCCGCCTGGCCGATGAAGGGTGTCGTGAGATACGACACCAGGCTGTAGGAACTCCCCAGTAAGCCGGCTGCCGCCGAAGTTCCTGTGATGACGTCCGGACCTCCAACGATCACGGTCATGAACGCCTGGGCGATGTAAGCCTGGCCGAAGCTCGGGACAACGCCTGCGACCGGAGCAAGCAGCGCACCCGCCAGCCCGGCCAGGCCTGACCCGATCCCGAAGGTCAGCATGTTCATGCGCGCCGTATCGATGCCCAGCGCCCGGGCCATCGCGGGATTCTGGATCGCGGCCCGGGCCATGACGCCGTATCTCGTCCTGGTGAAGAGCAGATAGACCGCCGTGAGCGTGATCAGGGCCATGGTGATCAGCACGAGCGAGTACTGAGAGAAGGAGTAACCGCCGACGTGCACGCTGCCCAGCGGCGTCCCGATCCCGTTCGTCGCCGGACCGAAGACGATGCTTACGGCCTGGACGAGGACCAGGCTCAAGCCCCAGGTGGCGAGGAGCGTGTCTAGGATGCGGCCGTAGAGTGGGCGGATCAAAAGCCGCTCGACAACCAGGCCGAAGATCCCCACCGAGACGCCAGCGAGTGGGATGGCGATCCAAACGCTGATCCCGTTCCGGGTGGCGACCAGCACGGCATAAGCGCCGAGCATCAGGAACTCGCCGTGGGCGAGGTTGATGACGCGCATCAGCCCGAAGATCACCGCCAGGCCGACGGAGATGAGCAGCAGCGTCGCCACGCTCGTCAGGACCGAGATAACGATGATCAATGCCTGGTCCATGCGAGTCCCTTATGAGCCTGGGGCGGGCGAACGAATCGCCCGCCCCGCTGATGACGGCCGGCTCTGGCTCAGAGCGATGGCGTGAACTGCGTGTGCTGGTTCGGGTTGGCTATCAGGTCGCATTGGCCCTGCGGATCTGGGCTGATGGCGTTGAGGGTCTGGATGATGTTGAAACCGTGGGTGCTGTTGGTCTGGGCGATGTTGACGTTGTGCGTGAGATGGTGGCTCTTGCCATCCAGTTTCACGGACCCTTCCGGCGCGTCGAAGCTCAGTCCGCTTTCGAGAGCTGCGATAACTTTGTCGCGGTCGGTCGTCCCGGCCTTGTTGACCGCTTCCGCCCAGAAGTGCCAACCGGTCCAGACCGCGTTGGCCGAGTCGGTGACATACGGGTAGTTGGCACCAAAGCGAGTCTTCCAGTCAGCGACCCACTTTTGATTTGTGGGGTTGCTCAGCTCCTGGAAGTACGGATACGCGACCGTGATCCCGGCCGACTCGTTGGGCGCCAGCACCACCTGCTCGTTGCCGAGCCCGAAGGTCGGTGACACGATCTTCATCTTGCTCTGCAAACCTGCCGCGGCGAACTGGCGGTAGAAGGAAATGTGCGCCCCTCCGACCAGAAGCGACATCACGGCGGCGGGCTTTTTCTGCTGCAGCTTGGTCAGGATGGACCCGAAGTCAGCCACGTCAAGCGGAATGAAGTCAACTCCGAGAAGGGTCCCGCCGTTTTTGTTGAGGTAGAACTTCACCCAGTCGGATGAGATGTGGCCGTAGTTGTAGTCGGCGGCCAGCGTATAGACCGTCTTGCCCACGTTGTCCGTCGTCCATTTGACCAGCGTGCTCAGCTGCTGGGATGGGACGACGCCGGTGCAGAAGACGTACTTGTCGCACACTCCGCCTTCGTACTGCTCGTTGTAGAAGTAGAGCTGCTTGTTCTTGTCGATGGACGGCCGCATCGCTTCTCGCGAACCGCTTGTGATCCCGCCCATGATCACGGCAGCCTTGGTTTCGAGCATCAGCTGGTCGGCGTACTGGACGTACTTGTCGTTGGTGGATTGGGCGTCAAACGCCGTCAGCTTCAGCTGGCGGCCGAGGACCCCGCCCTTCTTGTTGATGTCGTCGACGGCGAAGTTCGTCGCGTCGATCATCACCGTGCCGTAGATGTTCAGGCCTCCGGTGCCGTCCAGGACGCTCCCGACAGCGACCGGACCGGCGTTGGTCGTTGGCGTGCCGCCCCCGCACGCGGCCAATCCGATGGTGCCCAGGGCCAACCCGGTACCCTGCAGGAATCGGCGACGCGATAGGTCCGTATGGATCACACGCGTCAGCGTCACCTCAAGCTCGTCTCTGGCCATTCGCTACCTCCTCTTTTGTTGGTCCTGGGTCCCGACCTTCTCTTGATGTCGGGCCCGGAGCTCGTTGCGCCGGATCTTTCCGGTCGTCGTCAGCGGCATCTGGTCGATGAACTCCACCTCACGCGGGTACTCGTATGCGGCCAGGCGCGTCTTGACGAAGGCCTGGATGTCGGTCGCGAGCCGGCCGTCCCCCTCGATGCCCTGCTTGGTTGTGATGTACGCCTTGACCACCTCCCCCCGGATCTGATCCGGTACACCGATTACGGCTGCCATGGCTACGGCGGGATGCTTGATGAGGGTGCTCTCGATCTCGGTTGGACCGATCCGGTAGCCCGCGGAGTTGATGACGTCGTCCTTCCGCCCGGCGAAATGGAGGTACCCCTCGTCATCGACCCGGGCCAGGTCTCCGGTCAGGAGCCAGTCACCGACGTACTTCTCCCTCGTCGCGTCGGGGTTCTGCCAGTAACCGAGGAACATCACCGGATCGGGCCGCTGGACCGCGATCTCACCGAGCGTGTCCGGGTCAGCCGGTTCGCCGAGGTCGTTGACGACCGATACGCGGTGGCCGGGATAGCCCTTGCCCATGCTCCCCGGCCTGACCGGATAGAGCGCCGAGGAGTTGCCGACCACGTAGTTGCACTCGGTTTGGCCGTAGATCTCGTTGACGGTCACTCCGAGGCGCTCCCTGACCCAGTCCAGCATCTCCTCTCCGAGCGCCTCCCCCCCGCTCATGATCGTGCGCAGCCGGAGGTCACGTGGTGGCCGTGCGTCGCCCTGCCGCATCATCTTCAGCGCGGTCGGGGGAAGAAACGTGTTGCGAACCGCGTGCTTCGCCATGCGGCTCATGGCTCGCTCGGGATCAAAGGCACCCGAGGACTCCATGCTGAAGGTGCAGCGGCCGTGATGGAGGGCAGGAAAGAGGGCGTCCATCAGACCGCCGATCCATGCCCAGTCGGCCGGCGTCCAGAAGAGGTCGTCACCCTGTGGGAAAAAGTCATGGGACAGCTCAAAGCCCGGGAGATGGCCGAAGAGGACGCGGTGACCGTGAAGCGCGCCCTTGGGGGCGCCCGTGGTTCCGCTGGTGTAGATCAGCAGGGCTGGGTCGTCGGACCTGGTTGCCGCAGCCGCAAAGACGGGCGCTCCGCCGGCGAGCATCTTCTCCACCGACGTGAAAGGACGCGCGCGTGTAGAGCCGCCTGTCAATGCGAAACGCTTAAGGTTCGGCAGGCGATGGGCGATCTCCTCGATGCGGGGCAGGGTCGCCTCATCGGTGACGATGAGCTTGGTACCCGAGTCTCGGAGTCGCATCTCGAAGGCGTCCGGACCGAAGAGGGTCGACATCGGCACGGCAACAGCGCCCAATTTGTAGACGGCGAGATGAGCGATAACGGTGGCCGGCAGCTGGGGCAAGACGACGGCGACGCGATCGCCGAGTGAGATGCCGTCAGATTTGAGCGCGTTGGCAAAGCAGTTGGACAGCTGGGCGAGATCGCCGAAGGTGTATCGCTCGACCGCGCCGTCCAGCGTCTCGTGGATGAGGGCCACATTCCCTGCCGCCTGGCGGTCGCTGCAATCGACCCCGAGGTTGTATTCGGCGGGAATGTCCCAGTGGAAATCCCGCTCGATCTCATCGATGCTGCGCCCGCGATAGCCCTCGAGCAGTTGCGCAACCCTCCCCTATGTCGCCTCCGTTTATGGCGCCGATGCTAGGCCCGCAGGCCGGCGAAGGAAAGGGTTGAAAGCTATCGAATTTGCAGTCGAAGTTAGAGGATTCCTACAGCTCTCGATTAATCGACCGGGCGAGGATGGCGACCTGCAGCGGCACCGATCGGACAGGGTCGTCGAGCGGCCCGACCAACTCAGTCAGCCGCTCCAGACGGTGGTAGAGCGTGTTGATGTGGACTCCGAGCTTGCGGGCCGTCTCCGCCCGGTTGCCGAAGCAACCGTAGTAGAGATCCAGAGTCTTGAGCAGCGTCGCGCCCTGGCGGCGCTCCAACATGAGGAGTGGAGCCAGCGCATTATCAATGAACGCCTGCAGCCGCGCGCCACCAGATGGTTCAAACAACGCCGTCAGAACCTCGAGCTGCTCGAGCCACAGAATCTGATCCGCGGAGGGCGAGAAGAGCAGGTCCTGCAGCTCCCTGGCTTTTCTGATCACCCGTCGGTCTTCCTCGAGTGTGCTGCAGATTCCGCCGACGACAAGGTTGGCCTTGATTCCGTTCCTTTCGAGAACGGAGGTAATTCGGTTCAGGTGGTGATGCGCCTCCGCCGGATCGGCGACGGGCAGCAAACCGATCAGGCGATCGCCGTAGATGGAAACAAAATCTCCCGGCCGGCTGTCCGCAATGGCTTCGCGGGCCCGCTCCAGCGAGTTGGTCACTCCAGGAGCTGCTGTGATGCGACCGATGAACGGGCGGTGGGCTACGGAGAACGAGTGCCAAACCTGGCGAGCCCGATGACGGAGCACATCAATCGGAACGGGATGCTCGTTCAACAGATCGTCCAGGAATTCCCGCCGGAGCCGGGACTCGGTCTCCACTGCCGCACGGTTACGGAGCATCTCGAGGGCCACAGCGCGAGCTGCCTGCTCGATCGCTGTCCGTAGAGCGTCGGTCGCATCGCGCCCTGCCGGCAGCATGGCCCAGATGTAGCCCAGGAGTTCCTCCCTGGTCGCAACGGGGCACAGGATCCAGTTGAAAGCTTCTAGGGGCGTGGCCTTGAAGTCGGTGCTCGACCGCACCACCGCTGCACGGACGTCTGCATGCCCGATCAAGCTTTGAGCGAGACAGCCGCGATCGTCGACGGCGGCCGGAGCGGTGCCCGGCGGGTTGGCCTGGGCCAGCACGAAATGCGAGCGGTCGGTGATGACGATGCCAAAATTGAGAGTGCCCGCGAGCGAGCGAGCCACACCACTTACGCCCTCCCCTGCGAGGAGAACGTCGGTGAGCGCCTCGTGAAGCTCGTTGACTAGCAGTAGATCTTTGTACAGAGTCTCAGCAACGGCCTTGGCAACCTCGCTCGAATGAGCCGCGGCCACCGCCTCCTCGTATAGACGCGCGTTTTCGAGCGCAAGAGCTGCGTGGTGTGCAAGGGCGGCGAGAAGTTCCAGGTCAGGGTCGGCAAACGTATTGACCTGGCGATTGGCCACGTACAACACGCCAATCGTCCCGCGCCGCCCGATCAGGGGGACACCGAGTATGGATCGAATGCCCTCGGCGCGGACGGCCTGATCGACGGCGGGCTCGTGGGCAAATGCCGGCTCATTGAGGTAGTCGCTGGTGTAAATCGGCCTTACATCGCGGGCGACCGTGCCACCTAGGCCCGCGCCGAGCGGCAAGACTATCGCCATGAACTCCGGAGTGCGGTTGCCCGCCGCGACCCGCATCCGGACGCAGCCGACTTCGCTGTCTAGTAGCGTGATATACGCGAGATCGGTACCGATCAGGCTACGCGCCCGCTCGACGATTGCCTGGAGCACGGTCTCGACGTCGAGCTCCGCGGCGAGTTGTGCGGCCGTCTCGAAAATGGTCGCCAGTTCCTCATCGTGGCGGTGTCGCGCACCGACGCCGACCTTCACCTTTTGCTGGAGCATAGTGCAGTGCTAGGAGCCGGTAAAGAGCCGCACGCGAACGCGATGCGTCGTGGCAACCATGCGCTCTTGCACCGCTAGGATCCACGCGCCGCGGACTCTGAGTCCGGATCGGCTCGAAGGAGCGGCCGAGTCGCCCCAGTAGTCGCTGCCGCGTTGCTGTATGACTCTGTACCGCGATCAAGCATCACTTGACGGCGGGACGACTTTCGAATTCAAAATTGGCTCCGGGACAGGGACTCGAACCCTGAACCTTGCGGTTAACAGCCGCCTGCTCTACCGGTTGAGCTATCCCGGATCGACCATCGAATTTTAGGTGCTGCCTTTACCAGGCCGCTCAAACCCAGC
>Ga0137415_10007295_pt1 | contig 10957 bp, 10 predicted proteins | sample CZODoug3_1_1_16f_FD_183082 | JGI IMG/M metagenome (GOLD analysis project Ga0137415, IMG submission 183082) | Vadose zone soil fungal communities from Angelo Coast Range Reserve, California, USA - CZODoug3_1_1_16fungal (Hybrid Assembly) | ecosystem: Environmental > Terrestrial > Soil > Vadose...
GGAATGCGGAAAGCCCCAGGTGTAGTGCCACCGCCTGCCATGAGCGGAATCGAGTGGGTTGTCGAAGCCTTCGGATGTTCCTCGCAGTCGCTGCGTGACACTGCTGTCTTGCAGGACTTATTCAACAGCATCATCCGGGACATGAAACTCCGGCCCGTCGGCGCAACGCAGTGGCATCAGTTTCCCGGTACCGGTGGGATCACCGGCCTATGCCTTCTCGCAGAGTCGCACCTCGCTTGCCACACGTTTCCGGAGCACGGCTCGCTCTGCCTCAATCTCTTCTGCTGCGTTCCGCGCCCCGAGTGGGATTTCGAAACCGTCCTGCGGCAATTCTTTGATGCGGACTCCGTTTCGGTTCGCCGCCTGCAGAGGCCCTACGAATCCAAATGGAAGCAGGTCGCTAGTGACTGAGGTGAAAACTCTTGCGGCGAGCCCGGTGAGTCATTCGCGATGACCCAGCCCGTTGCTAACTGTCCGAACTGCGGCGCTAAGATCGTTTTTCGCTGGTCCAGCAGCGTGCAAACCGTTTGCGATTTTTGCAAAAGCATCCTAGTCCGCACGGATGTAGACCTGAAAAAAGTCGGCCAGGTTGCCGATCTCCCGCCCGACAGCTCACCGATTCAGATCAATACCGAAGGCAAATACGGCAACAAGTCATTCGTTGTCGTCGGCCGCATTCTTTATGAGTACGATCAAGGCGGCTGGAACGAGTGGCACGTCATGATAAACGACGGCACAAGCGCCTGGCTCTCCGATGCGCAAAGTGAATACGCGCTGTCGCTGGCTTCGAAAGCGCCGAATCTTCCCGCCGCTGCGCAGGTCCACGTCGGCCAGAAATTCACCTGGAGCAACCGGTGCTATACCGTGACCGTCATCACTCCAGCGCACTACCGCGGCGTGGAAGGCGAATTGCCGTTTCAGTATTGGGACAAAACCGACGTCACCTTCGTCGATCTGCGTACGGAGTCCAGGAAATTCGCCACGCTCGATTACAGCGATCCCGAACCGGCTTTGTATCTCGGCGAATTCGTGGAATTCGACGATCTTAAATTGAAAAATCTTCGCAGTTTCGAGGGCTGGTGATGAGCGCGGCCACTCCACCGCTTTCCGGTCCTCCGAAGCCGCAAGCGAAAGCGCTGAATTGTCCGAAGTGCGGCGCGGCCATCACACTTCATTCCTTCGGGCAAGCCGTAACGGTCGTTTGCGGAAGCTGCCATTCCATCCTCGACGCCAAAGATCCCAACCTCGCGATTCTTCAGCAATTCGAAGCCGCAACGCGTGAGGTCAAGCCGCTTATTCCTCTCGGTACCCGCGGAAAGCTGCGCGGTACAGACTACGAAGTCATCGGGTTCCAGCGGCGCAGCACCAAGGTCGACGGAATCGCGTACCGTTGGCACGAGTACGTTCTGTTCAATCCCTACAAGGGCATTCGCTACCTCAGCGAATACAACGGGCATTGGAACGACATCAGTATTTGCAAGACGTTGCCTACCGCTGAATTTGACGGAGCCGCGACGGCAAATTATCTCGGGGAAACTTATAAACACTTCCAGTCCGCCGACGCCAGCACGGATTTCGTCCTTGGTGAATTTCCGTGGCAGGTTCGAGTTGGCGAACAGGCCGCCGTCACTGACTACGTGCATCCGCCCCGCGTCCTTTCCAGCGAGAAGCTCGACAAGGAAGTCACCTGGTCCGCCGGCGAGTACATGTACGGCCGGGAAATCTGGGACGCCTTCAAGCTGCCTGGCGCTCCACCCGAAGCGATGGGCGTCTATGAGAATCAGCCTTCACCCGTCGCCATCAACGTCAACGGCATGTGGGTCGCGTTCGCTGCCTTTACGGTCTTGCTCCTGGCGCTCATGGCCGTTTTCGATATGCGCGCGAAAAAGGAGCCCGTTTTTCATGAGACCTATCGGTACGATCGCGCTGAAGCGAAAGGCGAAACCTCTTTCGTCACCGATGTTTTTGAACTTACCGGCCACCCTTCCACCGTGGAAGTAAAGACCTACGCCCCTGTCAGCAACCACTGGATTTATTTGAATTACGCGCTCATCAATCAGGACACCGGGCAGGCCTGGGACTTCGGCCGCGAAGTCAGCTACTACTCCGGCTATGACAGCGACGGTTCCTGGACCGAGGGCAAGCGGAATGACGCCATCGTGATTCCCAGTGTCCCTCCCGGCCACTACTATCTGCGCATTGAGCCGGAGGCTGATCCTTCGCTTCCCAGCATTCCGTACACCGTCGACGTCACCCATGACGTCCCTGTCTTCGGAATATACGGCATCGCCTTTGTCGCTTTGCTCGTGCCTGTAGTCATCATTTCGTTTCGCGCCTACACGTTTGAGCGGTCCCGCTGGTCCGAAAGCGATCACCCGCCCATGGAGTTATCCAATATGTCCAGCAGCTCGGGGGACAGCGAATAATGTTCCGAAAATTCTATCTTCTCTATGGCGCCTTGGTTCTCAGTACCGCCGCTTTCGGGCAATACCGCGGCTGGAGCCTCGACACCATCAATCAGCTCAAGAACGTTCCGAAGTCTGTCCGCGATAATCCCGGCTCGTACCGCTCGGTTTACGGCGGCTATCACCATTACACAGGAGGCAAATAAGATGAACTTTGTTCCGCTCGGCAATATCGTCGCTGCCCTGGTCTTCGCGTTTATCGGAATATTCATCTTCATCATCGCGTTCATCGTGATGGACAAGCTCACGCCTTATCATCTGTGGAAAGAGATCGTGCAGGAGCACAACATGGCACTCGCCATTCTTGTCGGCGCCATGTCTCTCGGCATCTGCATCATCATTGCCGCGGCGATTCACTAGCCCATGGGTATCCTGGTGTTCATTTCCGTGCTGTTGGTGGCGGCTTGCGGCCTCATCTATGAGCTTGCCGCCGGCACGCTCGCCAGCTATCTCGTTGGAGACAGCGTCTTTCAATTCTCCACCATCATCGGCACGTATCTTTTCGCGATGGGCATCGGCAGCGCGCTCTCCCGCTACATCAATCGCGGCCTCGCGAATCGTTTTGTGTGGATCGAGCTTCTTCTCGGCGTCATCGGCGGTTTTTCCTCCGCGCTGCTCATGCTTGCGTTTGCCTTCACGCAGGGATTCGAATTGATTTTGTACGCGCTGGTCGTTGCGATGGGCGTTCTGGTCGGGCTGGAGATTCCTCTGCTGATGCGCATCGTCCGCGACCGCTACCAGTTTCGCGACGTCATCGCGCACGTGCTCACTTTCGATTATCTTGGCGCGCTCGGAGCCTCGCTGCTTTTTCCGATTCTGCTGGTGCCGCGCCTCGGTCTGGTGCGCTCCGCGATGTTGTTCGGCTTGATCAACGCTGGGGTCGCGCTTTGGAGCACTTTCCTTTTCGCAAATCAGCTCTCCGCCACGCGCGGTTTGCGGGTTGCCTGTCTACTAGTCTTATTTGGACTAGGGGCGGGGCTTGCCGAAGCGAGGAAGATTACCGCCACGGCCGAAGACAATATCTACGCCGACGAAATTATCTTTGCCCGCGACACGCGCTATCAACATCTCGTCCTCACGCGCTTCAAGGACGATCTCCGTCTTTTTCTCAACAGCCACCTGCAATTCAGCTCCCGCGACGAATACCGCTACCACGAAGCGCTCGTCCATCCCGGCCTGGCCGCCGTACCGGCACCGCGCCGCGTGCTGATTCTTGGCGGTGGCGATGGCCTCGCCGTTCGCGAAATCCTGAAGTACCCGCAAGTTGAAAGCATCACGCTCGTCGATCTCGATCCCGAGATGACCCGGATTTTTTCCTCGAATCCCATGCTGACCAAGCTTAACGACAAATCATTGCTTTCTTCCAAGGTTCACGTCGTCAACGCCGACGCATTCCCTTGGGTCGATTCGAACACGGATAATTTCGACTTCATCGTCATCGATTTTCCAGACCCCACGAATTACTCGCTCGGCAAGCTTTACACTACCGCCTTTTACCGTGCCGTCGCGCGCCATCTCAGCGCGCAAGGATTCATGGCGGTACAGAGCACGTCGCCGATGTTCGCCCGCGATTCCTTCTGGTGCATTGCGCAAACGTTGAAGCAAGCCGGCCTGCAAATCTACCCCTACCACGTCTACGTCCCCTCCTTCGGCGAATGGGGCTTTGTCCTTGCCGGCACGCACGAATACGTTCCGCCCAGATCGCTCCCTGCCGGCTTGCGTTTCGTCAGCGTGGACGGCCTTTCCTCCCTTTTTCAATTTCCGCCGGACATGGCCCCTCTCCCCATGCCCCCCAATCAGCTCAACAGCCAGATCCTCGTCCGCAGCTACGAAAACGACTGGAAGGACATCAGTCATTGAAGCTGGGCCGCCGCAAGTTCCTCGGTCTGGGCAGCGCGGCGCTCGTCGGTCTTTCCCTCAAAAGTGAAAAAAAGATCGAAGGCGGGTTCGTCAACGATTCCTTCCAGATGGGCCATCTGTTGCGCGACCGCGCCGGATTCCCGGCGGCGAAGCGTACCGAAAAAGTTCCTGTCGTCATCGTCGGAGGCGGCATCGCGGGTCTCAGCGCCGCCTGGCGCCTACGCAAACGCGGCTTCACCGATTTCGTCCTTCTCGAAATGAACGCCCAACCCGGCGGCAACGCCCGCTGGGGCGAAAACGAAATCACAGTTTATCCCTGGGCCGCCCACTATGTTCCCGTCCCCGGTCCAAAAGCCATATATGTCCGCGAACTCTTCGAGGATCTCGGCGTCTTGAAAAATGGCCAATGGGAAGAACGCTGTCTGGCCTTTTCACCGCAGGAGCGGCTCTTTCTCTACGGCCGCTGGCAGGAGGGCATCGAACCCGCCGTCGGCCTTACTCCGAAAGACCGCGATCAGTTTCAACACCTCGAAAATCTCTTTGGCGAATTTCGCGAGAGCGGCTCGTTTACCGTCCCGCTCGAACTCGGCCTTTCTTCAAGATTCCAGGATCTCGATCACGTCTCTTTTTCCGATTGGCTCCGCCAGCAAGGTTTCGATTCCCGTCTCCTGAACTGGTACATGAACTACGCCTGCCGCGACGATTACGGCGCGCTCTCGAGCGACACTTCCGCCTGGGCAGGCATTCACTATTTTTCTTCTCGCGAGTCCGAGGAAAAAGGCCCGCTCACCTGGCCCGAAGGCAATGGCTGGATCACCCGCCGCCTACTCGAACGCGTCGGCGCGAATATCCGCGCCGGCCAAATGGTGCACCGCATCACGCAGACACGCCATGGCGCGAGCGTCTTCGCCGGCGAAACCGAATTTCAAGCCGAATTCGTCATCTTCGCCGCCCCCGCTTTTCTCGCTCCTTATCTTCTGGAAAATTTTCCGCGGCTCCGCGATTTTGTCTACTCCCCCTGGCTGACCGCCAACCTCACGCTCGATCGCTATCCCGATTCCCGCGGCGGCGAGCCTTCCTGGGACACTGTCTTCTTCGATTCCCCCACGCTCGGTTATGTCGACGCCATGCACCAGAGCCTGCGCGCGTACGTGGACCGCACGGTCTGGACGTTTTACTGGGCTCTCGCCGAAGGCGCGCCCGCGCAAAACCGCCAGCTTCTCCTCGAAAAAGATTGGGGGTATTGGAAAGAAGCCATTCTCCATGACCTTGAGCGTGTCCACACCGATATCCGCCAGTGTGTCTCCCGCATCGACATCATGCGCATGGGCCACGCCATGATCCGCCCCACGGTTGGTTCGATTTTCTCCGAAGAACGACGCCGCCTGAAGCGTCTGAACGGCCGAATCCTCTTCGCCAACTCCGACCTCAGCGGGATTTCCATCTTCGAGGAAGCCCAATACCACGGCGTCGAATCCGCCCAAAAAGTGTTGACGCGGCTCCACGGCTAGCCTCGGAGGAAGCATTCCTCTCAATGGCAGCAATCTTCCCGGTAACTTTTTCGTCCGAGAGGACTCTCACTGACCAGAGCAAGAAACAGCCTGGTCGGCCCTGGAATAGATGGGAAGACCAGCTGGCTGATTTCCAGCATCCAAATTGAATAGATGCACGTAATATGATAGTGGAACAGTATTGCCCCCTGCAGATCGGGAGGAAAGAGATGCTGATCCGCAAGTCTCCAGAACTGACCCACGCTGATGTCACTCCCAAGTCGGTCTATTTGGACCGCCGGAAATTCCTCCGCGCCATGGGCATTGTTGGAGTAACTGCCGCTGCTGCAAACGGCCTCTTCGATCTAGCCATGCCGCCGCAAACTGCGCTTGCTGCCACGCAATTCACCGGTCTCCTAAAAAGCCCGTTCAGCACCACGGAAAAGCAAAATACCCCCAACGACGTCACCCACTACAACAATTTCTACGAATTCGGCACAGATAAGGGCGATCCGGCCAAAAACTCCCAGAATTTCAAGACTTCACCCTGGTCCGTTTCGGTCGAAGGCGAAGTCACCAAGCCCCGCAAACTCACTATGGACGAAATTTTGAAACTTGCTCCGCTTGAGGAACGCATCTACCGCCATCGTTGCGTGGAGCGCTGGTCTATCGTTGTGCCCTGGATTGGTTTTTCCTTCAGCGTGCTGGCGAAGCTGGTCGAGCCCACGCCGAAGGCTCGCTACGTCGCTTTTGAAACTTTCTTTGACCCGCGGCAAATGCCGCAAGCAAAGTATGGCGGCATCGATTTTCCCTATGTCGAAGGTCTGCGCCTTGACGAAGCCATGAACCCGCTCGCTCTTCTCTGCGTCGGCATGTACGGTGAGTCGCTTCCACCTCAGGACGGTGCGCCGGTTCGCATGATCGTCCCTTGGAAATACGGTTATAAGAGCATCAAGTCCCTGGTGAAAATCCGTTTCCAGGAAAAGGAGCCTCCCACCACCTGGAATCGCTATTCATCCTCGGAATACGGTTTCTATTCCAACGTCAATCCCAATGTCGACCATCCGCGCTGGAGCCAGGCCAAGGAGCGCCGCCTCGGCGAAATCTTCACGCGCCCCACCCTCATGTTCAACGGCTACGGCGATCAGGTCGCCAGCATGTACAACGGAATGGATCTGAAGAAATACCATTAAGGTGACATTCCGCGTGCGCGCACTCCTCGTCAGCAAATGGACTAAAGTCGCCGTCTTTTTGATCTGCCTGATCCCGTTCGCGGATCTCGTCTGGCGCATCATCAAGAGCGATCTCGGCGCGAATCCCGTTGAGTACTTGCAGCATGCCACCGGCGATTGGACACTCCGTTTCCTCGTCTTCACCCTTTGTATCACGCCGTTCCGCAAGCTTCTCAAGCTCCCCGACCTCATCCGTTTCCGCCGCATGCTCGGGCTCTTCGCTTTTTTCTATGTCTCCCTGCACTTTCTCACTTATCTCGGGCCGGACCAGTCCTTTGATTTAGCCGGCATGTGGAAAGATGTCGCCAAGCGCCCCTTCATTACCGTGGGCTTCACTGCGTTTATGCTGCTGATTCCTCTGGCGATTACTTCAACGGCAGGCTGGATTCGTCGTCTCGGTGGCAAGCGCTGGCAAATGCTCCATCGCTGCATTTATGTGGCTGCCGTTTGCGGCGTGATTCACTACTACTGGCTGGTGAAGTCCGATGTGCGCAAACCGCTCTTCTACGGCGCGCTCGTCGCGATTCTTCTTTTGTGGAGGTTGGGCGGCTGGATTTCCAGGCAGAGGACTCATTCGCCTGTGCGCGCGGCAACTCCGCGCACCTCAATGAACGGGTGAGGGATTTTCTGCCGGCGGCGCGTCGCTGAATTCCACCCCCCAGAAGCGCGGCGCGGGCGTAAGAAATTCGATGCCCACACGCTGCCCCTTGTCCCCGGGATTGCCCAGATAGACCACCCGGCATTCCTGCTCTTCCTGCGTCTCCGGGTTGGTAATCACCAGCATCTCTCCGTCGACCACCTCATGCTTCAGCACCAACAGGCCGCCGTGCGCGTTCACCACTACTGTCTCGCACGTCTCTTTGAATTTCTTCCGATCGTGCGCTCGCCCCTGCGCCTGCACGCGCATCTTATGAAATACGCGCGAACTTCGCCGGGGTGCAGCTGCTGTGACTTCGCTCATAGCCCATCTTCGAACGCCCCCCGCCCTACCGTCAATCTGTCCCTCCGGACAGGTGTTCCCCAACCGCAACTTTACGGGCGCTACGCCTGGCGCAGCAGGCATTGCTCTCTTCAACGCTTATACGACCCGCCCGCAGCAGGAGTCCGGACTACGTCGCTACACCCAGTTCTTATCTAGAACTGCAACTTGAGAGCGACTTGCGAGACCCGCCCCGGTTGTGACTTCAGTATTTTCCCAAAAGTGGCATCGTCGCGGTTGCCGTCGACCGAACCTGCGCCGTCGAACTGAGCATGGTTGAAAGTGTTGAACGTCTCAAACCGAAATTCCAGCAATGTGGACTCCGTGAGTCGAGTCAACTTGTGCAGCGCCATATCGTAGTTGTTGATCCCCGGTCCGTAGAAGAATCGCCGCGAAGAAGTTCCAAATGTGCCCAGCGCATTCGGGCTGAAGAGCTTGGTGTTGAACGCCAGCGGGTTGTTGCGCGGATTATGATTAATATCCAGGGGACCCAGGCTCGGGTTGTAGTCCGGCAGATCGAAGCTGACGCTGTTGACACCGTTGTTCTGTACCTGGACCAGGGCATTATCTCCAAAACTCTGAAAGGTAACTGGCAATCCCGTCGAAAAACGCGTCACTCCGGAAATCGCCCAGCCGTCAGTCAGCCGGTTGGATGTGCGGAACAACTTGTCAAACGGCAATTCGTAGTTATAGCTGACGACAAAGTTGTGTTTCAGGTCGAATGCAGAAATCGCGTATTCCCTGTGGAAATCAAACGGATTGACTTGCTCCTGAATACTCGAAACCCAATCCATGGCCTTGCCGTAGGTGTAGCTGGCCAATAGCGTGAGAGGACCGGTTGTCCGCTTAAGGGACGCTTGAAAGCTGTTGTAGTTGGCGTTTCCCATGTTCTGGTACACCGCATCCGTGCCGATCGTATTCGGGTACGGCGACCGCGTTCCGTTGACAACCGTCCCGCCGGCGCGCGTATACACGAGGTTCTCGCCGAACGGGCCGCAGGTGAGTGTTTCGGGCGCGACGTCTTGCTTCTGGCTGAGGCTAAGGCATAGCGCTGGGTTCCCGGGGCTTACGCTGTGAACGGCCAGCAGATGGCGGCTGAGGGAGCCAGTATAACCAACGCTCAAAAGCGTGTTCGAGCCGAGTTGCCGCTCGATGGTCAAGTTCGCCGACATCGTGTACGGGGTCTTGTTGTAGCGATACACGCTCCCGGCTCCGCTGATGGGCGTATAGCGCGTCCAATCTAGATTGGGGAAGGGATTCGTCGGCGACACGTTGTAGGGCGGAACGTTCACCGGAAACTGTTGAATGTAGTTCGTTCCGGTTAGCGCACCAACAAATGGTGTCGCCATCACTGGCGCTTCCGGGCTCGTGTACGTTAGTCCGTATGGCGGATTGCCAGTAGGATAGGCGATCGTCAGACCTTCGACAGCGGTGAAGAAACGGCCCGCTCCCGCGCGGATGCTCGTTTTTCCCGGTCCGCCGGTGAGCTTGCCGAGGAATCCACCGGTGAAATTCGGCGAGTAAGCAATTCCAAGCCGGGGCGAGAAATTATCCAGAGGCGCGGCCGCGATTGCCTTGGGAATGCGAGAACCATTCGGCAGCGTGTCCCCCGGCACCAAGTAGCCCAGGGGAGCTCCCGGAAACGTCTTCGATTCCACGCCTTGCACGAACGTCGTAATTTGATTGTGTTCCTCCGCCCATTCGGTCACGTAGTCCCAGCGAAGCCCGTAGTTGATCGTGATATTGGGCCGGATGCGCCAGCTATCCTGCGCGAACGCGCCGCCGTTCGCTGCGCTTTCATGAAAGGTTGGGGAGGACTGCTGGGAGTAAAAGTCTGGCAGTCCCAGCAGGAAATCGGCGAAACCATTGCCGGTCGACTGATTCCCGCTCCCGAAAAACGAGAAGGTTCCATTGGCCACCAAATCCGGATTTTGCTTGATCTTGTATGAGGCGTACTGAAACCCGGTTTTGACCGTGTGAGTGCCCACGACCTTGGAAATCGTGTCCCTGCCCTGGATGGTATTGTTCACCTGGACGACGAAGAAAGGCTCCGTCCCGGTGGTAAACGAGTTGAAATAAAGCGTTTCCACGCCGGCGTATTTCGGCGCTCCTTGAATGATGCCCTGGCCTCCTGCGGTAATGCCCTGGTCGGCAAGCGCAGTGCCCACGCCCCCTCTCGGCACGCCGAGGTTGTTATTCAAGCGAGTCCCGCTGAGCCGTGCCTCATTGACCAGCGTCGACCCAAACGTCCTGGTGTTGCTGACGACGAAGATCTGATCTAAGCCATCGGAAACGCCGTCGAAGGAGCCGCCATTCGGGTTAGGTACAGTCGCCCCTCCGAAGCCGGAGGGATACGGGTTATCGAGATTGTATTTATCGTGGAAATAGTAGAACGAAAAGTTTCCCGATTTGTTGGTGTTCCAATCGATGCGCCCCGCCGCTTTTTCATCGTGCAGCGTCTGGGCTTCGGCGGACGACTCGAAATTATTCGTCCCAATGTTCGGAGACGGAATATATGGCAGCAGCTTTGTCGCCGGCACCGCGAATGCCGATTGCGGTATGACGGCATTCGGGAACACGCATTGTGCGTTGGAGTTGCAACCGGGCGTGTAGAAGGCTTCGTTTCTCGTGACCACGTATCCTAGTTCCTTGGTCAATGTCTGCGCCAGGAAGTCACCGTTGACGGTCCCCGGCAGAGGATTGGGATTGCTTGCAATGATTAGATCGGAGAAGTTCCCGCCCCGATTGGCCAGTGAAGGCACACCTACCTGTCCCGTATCCTGGCCTTGCTTCGTGTGTTGACCCTGGTAGTCCGCGAAAAAGAACAGCTTGTTCCGTTTGATCGGGCCGCCAAGGGTCCCCCCGTATTGGTTCTGCTGAAAGATCGAGCGCTGGCTTGAGAAATAGCTTTTCGCATCGAGAACCGTGTTG
>Ga0137415_10007297_pt1 | contig 10956 bp, 9 predicted proteins | sample CZODoug3_1_1_16f_FD_183082 | JGI IMG/M metagenome (GOLD analysis project Ga0137415, IMG submission 183082) | Vadose zone soil fungal communities from Angelo Coast Range Reserve, California, USA - CZODoug3_1_1_16fungal (Hybrid Assembly) | ecosystem: Environmental > Terrestrial > Soil > Vadose...
GAGAGGAACTCGTTGTTCTGATGAAGAATCGAATCGTGTCAGAACGGGGCGCGGGCGCGGCAGCAGAATTCCGAGCTTTCCGAGACCCGATTCTTCAGTTCGCAACCGGGGCACAGAGCTGCATTCCGCGGGTCACAACACGCGCCACTTCAGTTTGCTCGAATTTTTCTTGGTCTCCCACAGACGTATTCCGCCGAGGAACGCGTTTTCATTTCGTCCGCGCTCGATTCCTTTGGGCAATTGGCGAAAGCGGTGCACAAGGCCGCCGCCGAGGACGACGTAATCGGCGATGAAAGATTTTCTTAATTGTGTGACCGCGTAAGTAACTTCTCGCTTCCATTTTTTCTCGCCCAATGATTCCAGGCCTGGAATGCCGAGATAGTTCTCGATGATTTTTTCGTCAGGATAGGGCAGGTCGCCGAGTTCAAGCGGCATCAAAGTGCTATTCCAGAGAAGCGCGGAGCCCAAGCCGGTTCCGAGCCCGAGAAAGAGCATGCGTCCGCGGCCACGGTAGCTGCCGAGCGCTTGCATGGCGGCGTCGTTGATCAGACGCACCGGTATTCCAAGTCCCTTTGAAAAATCAAAGCCGATCCAGCCCTTACCCAGATGCTTTGGATCTCTTGTGATCCGTCCGTTGCGAACCGGCACCGGGAACCCGATCGATACCCGGTCGAATTTCCAACCAGGCACACTCTCTTTGAATTTTGCGAGAAATTGTTTCGGTCCCATTCGTGGTCCCGAAGCAAATTGGCGCTCGTCGAGAGGCGACATCAGCAGTTTTACATGTGTGCCGCCGACATCGACGACCAAAACTTTTCTTTTCATGAGCGACCGATCCCCGAAATATTCGGGGTGAAGCTACTGGTCGCGCTGGCGCGAGCGGCGAAGACGCTGAAAGAAAGTCTGCCGTTCTGGTTTTGCTGCCGTGCTGCCAGGCCAGCATTCCACGATTTCGAGGGCGAGAAACCGGAACAGCAGTTGCTGCGCAGATTTCAAATCGAGCCTTAGGTTCTTCGCAATTTGTTGCACGGACCGAGCACCATTGAATTGGGACGCGAATTGGGCCTCGTCTGCAGTCAGCTTCAACCGCTGGACTCGCTCGAAACCATCTTTGGTGTAAGCGGGAATTGATGTCGGGTCGAAGCTTGCAGGTTGAACAGGATCCTCAACAAGCCGCAATGTTTCCAGTACCCAGTCCCTCACATTAGGGTCTCCAGGAACATCCGCGACGTTACTTAACAGGTCGGGATTTTTTTCAAACATGATCCACGCGCGCGGGGCCGTCCAAAGCTCGGAGAAAAGCTTTTGCCCATACTGCCGCATCAGTTCCGTGGCCGCGTCGAGGGCAATACATTCCTCCCGGGCAAGACTCAGAAAAAACGGGGTTCCGCTTTCTCTCTGTTGCTCGCGGGATCTCTCAACGACTACCACATCGACATTGGCCAGAACGTCCGGCACTTCGGGACAATAAAGATTCAGATCCCGCGTCGTGACAAAAACAATCTCGCCATCCCGCGCCAGCAGCTCGATCGGCTCCTGTTCCCAAAACGATCGCAATAAGCCGGTGAGTCTTTCGTTTGCGATTGCTCGCAGCGCGCGGCTCAACGGAAACAGACTCGTGTGGCCGCAAAAATAAGCATCCGCCATGCCCAGCTCTTTTCGAGGAATAACTTCGGCCGGCGCATGTTCAGCCGCCGGTTGGTCCCAATCGGGGGCCGAGGCCGTCGCGTTCCACCAGTCCTCAGACTGAACGCTCTCTGCACTTGGAGCAGGTTCCGGCACAGCTTCGTCCCGCATAGGTTCCTCCTCTTGCGGAATAGGCGTACCGACGCTCTCCTCGGGTTCTTCGATATTCGAAGATTCCATGTGGGCTTCTATAGATTTGGGTTTGCCGCGTGATTTCGGCATGGTGTTCCTTTGGCCTAGTAAGCAAATCCCATGTGAAGCCTTTATCAAGCGCCCAATGTTGGCAACGAGGAACTGGTCTGGTTAGCTGAGAACCGCCGGGCCAAATCGCGCCGGCTGATTTTACCGCGTTCATTGGTGGGAATTGCATCAACGATGAAAATTCGTTTCGGCACCTGCCACGGGCTCAATGTTTTTCGGCACAACTCCAAAAGATTATTTTCGCGAAGGTCGGCATCGGCTACGACGCACGCAGCGACTTCTTCATTGCGCAATGCTCCGGCGGCCGCGGGACGGCCGAACACGACCGCCTGTTTGATGCCGGGCAATCCGATGATGTGAGCTTCCACTTCGCCCGGGTTCACTTTCTTTCCGGCGATGTTGATTACGTCTGAAATCCGGCCGACGATTTTGAATCCGCGCTCCGTTCGCGCAAGCAAATCGTCCGGAACAAAAATTCCATTGGCGAGTTTCTGTTCGTCTGGCTCGGGAAAATAGCAGTCGCCGACTCCGGCGCTGCGCACGCGAATCTGACTCGACGGCGCCGCTGGATCAATAATCTCAACATCGACATTCTTCAGCGGTTCGCCGACAACTGCGTCCTCGAAGGCCGTCCCATCGCGGTCGTAACAAATGCCGCCGCACTCCGACGCGCCGTAAAATGAATGGATCAACAGCTTGAATTTCTCGAAAAACTTCTTTGCCACCGTACCGGAAAGCGGCGCACCGGCGGAAATGCAAAGCCGCAGTTGCCGCAGCGCCGGGACGTCATGCATATCGCAAAACGCCTGATAAAAGATTGGCGTTCCCGGAAACACTGTTGCATTAGTGCGCGCGAGATCAGCCAGCACAGCGCGCGGCGTTCGGTCGCGGCTAACGACCATCGGCACACCGCGCACGATCAAAGGCGTGAGCAAATTACTGAAGCCATACGAATGCGAGATCGGAATCACACCAAAATTCAGATCGGCATCGCTTATTCCCATGGTATCGCAAATCTGATTGCAGTCGGCCAGCAATTGCTGGCTTCCAAACCGAATTGCACGCGGCGCGTCCGTTGTTCCAGAGGTAAGCTTTAGGAGCGACGGCGTCCGATCCCAAGTCGCTGCAGTGTCGGCTGTCCTCAGCCGAAATATCTTTGGGGCGGCTCCGCTGGGGACAGCGGACACTACAGCCGTGGCATTGCAGAGCCGTAACGCAGCATCGCGTTGTTGGGCGCTGATCGATTCTTCCAGCGGGAGAACAACCAGCTGTCTGCGCAAACAAGCGATCAAGAGCGACGGCCAATCTTCGTGATTCCCGATCTGAATAGCAATAACCCTGCCTGGTGGGAACATTTCAAAGTCATCCTCGAACTCGCAGGCGCATTCCTCTATTTCGCCAAATGTCCGGAGGACCTTGCCGTCCGCATTGAAAATGGCACTTGCGTTTCTTGCGCGGCGCAGAGTGTCGCGCCAGGCATGCAGCAATGCATCAGTCAATTTCATATCTTGCACTCGCGACCTCGCGAGATTAAATTCCGCGCTCCTTGGCTTCCCACACGGAAGCGGCTACAGCGAAAATGAAAACAGGCATTCATCCAGAATATTACGAAACTGATATTGTATGCGCATGCGGCGCGGTGTATCACACCCGCTCCACTCGTCGCGATATTAAGATCGGTATTTGCGCGGCTTGTCATCCATTTTTCACAGGCGAACAGAAATTTGTGGATACCGCCGGGCGGGTGGAAAAATTTGCCCGACGTTACGGCAGCACCAAAGCTGCGCGGGCTGAGAAGAAAGGTTAGCTGGATTCTGTAGCCGGGGTCGGTGACCCCGGCCGGAGCCGCGATCAGCGATCACGGCTACAATTATGGACTTTAATTCCCTTATTGAACTTAAACGCAAGCGCTTCGAGCAGCTCGAGAGCGAGATTGCCGATCCAGCACTTTTTTCCAACCACCAGCGTGCAAGCGAGATCATGCGTGAGCACGCGAACATTAAGCAAATGCTGGCGATGTGGGACGAACTCGAAGCTGCGCGCAAGCAATTGGATGACAACCGCGAACTCGCCATGTCCCGCGATGTTGAGATCGCGGCCATGGCCGACGACGAAATTCCGGAGCTGGAAAAACGAGTGGCTGATCTCGAACGCGATCTTCAGATAGCCTTACTGCCAGCGGATGAAAATGAAGAGCGCGACGCCATCGTGGAAATTCGTGCCGGAACGGGCGGAAATGAAGCAGCCATTTTTGCTGCCGATCTGTACCGTATGTACCATCGATACGCAGAATCCGCCGGGCTAAAAACCGAAGATCTTGAATCGAGCCCATCAGAACTCGGCGGATTGAAGGAAGCGATGTTTCGAGTTTCTGGCGAATCTGTTTTTCGAAAACTGCGTTACGAAAGTGGCGTGCATCGTGTGCAACGTGTGCCTGCCACGGAGGCGCAAGGCCGCATTCATACTTCGACGGCGACAGTCGCGGTGCTGCCCGAAGCTCAAGATGTTGATGTTGAGTTGAAGCCGGAAGATTTGCGAATCGAAGTTTCGCGCGCCGGCGGGCCTGGTGGGCAGGGCGTGAACACGACTGACTCGGCCGTGCAGGTTCTGCACATTCCGACAGGCATGATTGTTCGTTGCCAGGACGGCCGCAGCCAGATCAAAAACAAAGAGCGAGCATTATCGATTTTGCGCGCACGATTGCTCGAGCGAAGGCAGCGCGAAGAAGCGGAAAAATATAGTGCGCAACGTCGCGGCCAGATCGGCACCGGCGGACGCGAAGAAAAGATTCGTACGTATAATTTCCCGCAGAACCGCGTCACAGATCATCGTATCGGGTTGACACTTTACAATTTGGACCGGGTGATGGAGGGCGACCTCGGCGAATTGATCAGCGGGCTGCAAGCCGCCGATATGGCGGAACGCTTGAAGGAATCAGCGGTGCCAGCATGACAAGGCAGCGAAAGCAATCATGACTGTGCTGCAAGTGCTGCAAGCAACCACTGCGTATTTCAAGAAGCACAGCGTCGAAAATCCGAGGCTCAATGCCGAGCATTTGCTCGCGCACGTGCTGGGGCGGAAACGGATCGAGCTGTACCTGGAATTTGAGCGTGTGTTGACTGAATCGGAGCTCGCGCCACTACGCGATCTGGTGAAGCGTCGCGGCGAAGGGGAGCCGCTTCAGCATTTACTCGGCACGGTGGAATTTTGCGGACTTACGTTTCTCTGCGACAAACGCGCGATGGTGCCCCGGTCGGAGACGGAAGAACTCGTTGAGCTCATTGAATCGAGAATTGAAAATCGAAAATCGAAAATCGAGGATGTGGGGACCGGCAGCGGAGTTATTGCGCTCAGTCTGGCAATGAAATTTCCCGAGGCAGAAATTCTCGGCATCGACATTTCGGATGATGCGCTCGCGCTCGCGCAAGAGAATGCGGCCAGGCTAAAGCTGGTGGATCGCGTCAGGTTTCTGAAAAGTAATCTCTTTGAAAACGTGGACGGAACTTTCGATCTCGTTGTCGCGAATCTTCCTTACATCTCAACACAAGACCACCACACCCTCTCCCGAGAAGTTTTACACGATCCGGCTGTTGCGCTTTTCGCCAGCGCACGAGGCGATGAGTTGGTGCGCGAATTGATTGCGCAGGCGCCGTCGCAGCTCCGCCCGGGTGGAATGCTGGCCTTAGAGATCGGAATCGGCCAGGGCGACGCGCTTTTTTCGGCCCTGGCGGAAAAAAATTACCGCGACATTTATTCGAAAACCGATTATTCAGGTGTGACACGGTTCCTATTTGCCAGGTATGGATAAGATTCTCATTCACGGCGGCCATCCGCTTTCCGGTTCCATCAAGGTCAGCGGCTCGAAAAATTCCTCGCTGCCGATTCTGGCCGCGACGTTGCTCACCCGCGAACCGTGCATCGTTCATCGCGTGCCCGACCTAAGCGACACGCATTACATGCTGCAAATTTTGATCCATCTCGGCGCGCAAGTGGAACGCGCCAGCGGAACAGTCACGGTGGCGGCCGAGAACGTGCAATCGGTCGCGCCTTACGATGTCGTGCGCAAAATGCGCGCTTCGGTTTGCGTGCTCGGGCCGCTGCTCGGCCGTTGTAAAGAAGCGACCGTATCGATGCCGGGCGGATGCGTGATTGGCGATCGGCCAATCGATTTGCATCTGAAAGGATTCGAGGCGCTGGGTGCCGCCGTGCGCGTGGAAGGCGGCAATATAAAAGTTTTTGCACCGAAATTGCGCGGCGCGGTGATTAACTTACGCGGGAAATTTGGACCCACCGTTCTCGGCACCGATAACGTCATGATGGCGGCGGTGCTGGCGGAGGGAACAACCGTGATCGAAGGCGCGGCGCAGGAACCGGAAGTTGTCGATCTTGCGAATTTCTTAAATAAAATGGGCGCCAAAATCGAAGGCGCAGGCACGCGCCGTTTGATCATCGAAGGCGTAAAAGAATTGCACGGCGTCGAGCACGACATCATTCCCGATCGGATCGAAGCGGGAACATTTCTGGTCGCGGGCGCGATTTGCGGGAAGGGAATTACGATAAAGCGCGTAACGCCGGAGCACGTGAAAGCGGTCACGAACGCGCTTGGGAATTGTGGTTTTCGACTTGAAGCGACAGGCGACTCGATTTCCATCTCACCAAACGGTGAAACCAAACCCCTCGAGCTGGCAACGGAGCCGTATCCAGGTTTTCCCACCGACATGCAGGCGCAAATGTGCGCGCTACTCTCGACGACAGACGGCATCAGTGTCATCACAGAGAACATTTTTCCGCAACGCTACATGCATGTCGCGGAGTTAACGCGGATGGGCGCACATGTCGATCTTGAAGGCGCGACGGCGGTGATCCAGGGCGTCGATCATCTCTTTGGCGCTCCAGTGATGGCGAGCGATTTGCGCGCGTCCGCTGCTCTGGTGCTTGCTGGATTGAAAGCAGACGGAATTACCGAATTGAGTCGCGTCTATCACATCGACCGTGGCTACGAACATCTCGATGAAAAATTGGGCGAACTCGGCGCACAGATCGAGCGTGTAAAAGCAGAGTAGGCTAATCTTTTTTCTTGCTGTTCCTGTCGCAATCGGGCAGTCGTGATTCACGCAACGAAAGGTTAAAATATGGATCAAACACCTCCGCCCTCTTCATCCGATGTCCGAACGTGGTGTGTGCTGTGCCACGCCAGCGCGCTACTCGGATTATTTTTTCACTTCCTTGGTCACCTCGGGGGACCGCTAATCGTTTGGCTGATCAAACGCGGCGACTCACCTGAAATCGACGCACATGGAAAAGAATCGCTTAATTTCCAGATCTCGATGGTAATTTACGATGCGATTGCTTTGCTTCTCGTCATCGTTTTTATAGGCATTCCGATTTTGATCGAGCCGTAGCGCTTCAAGCGCCATCTCCTTATCAACACTTCTGTCTAGAGCAGTTCGAAGCTGTTCAGAAGAATTGGTAAAAATGATTGCGTCCTCGCGGGCGCGAGATACCGCAACATAGCCCGTACGCTGGTTAAGTAGGAGATCGGATTCGTTGGCATCGGCGTTGATCAGCACGCGATCCACAGTTTGGCTTTGCGATGAATAGCTGGTCACGGCATAACCGTGATCGAGATGCCGAAACTTGTCAGGTTCAAAGCTAACTTCTCGTCCGCTGTCGAGTGCTACTGCTAATTCCTCTTCTGTGATTTTTGCGATGCTGCCAAGCTCTCCGTTGGCGATGCGATGCTCAGTGAAGGGTGCGCGAAACTGGATGCGATCTCCCTCTGCGAACATACGATTTGATTCGCGATAAACATTCACCCCGGAGAGACGGGCCGGGTTGTAAGTAATCTCCTGTCCGTCAGCGCTCTGCACAGTAATTTCGTTCTTCTCATGGTTAGTCGCGGTGACTCTCGCGTAGTCTCCGACGCTGAAACCGTAAACCTTACTCGCACGGTTGTATCTGATAACGTCTTCGTCCGGCACATACGCGTTAGCGAAGGTCCTTTCTGTGCCAGTCATGTCCTGACGGTTGACATAGACCATCATCTGCTGATCTGCAAGGCTTACTTTGCCATCTCGCTGTAGTTGGCGGTGGATTAGCGCATTGATCCGGCCCCTCTCCTGATTTGCAGGCGAGATTACGAGCGTGTTTTCCGGTCTCTTGCAATACGTAGTGGCAATCTCAAGCAGACGTTTTCCTTCGTCTGCGATCTCAACTACCCGCCCTTGGTTTTGCAAGCTATCAATCGCTTGTTTGACCTGGCTCGCAGCGAGTCTCTTTACTACTTGGCGAAGTTGCGGGTCCCGCTGCCTGACGATCTTGTTGAGCTTCGCTGTTTCCATTCCATGCCTTTGAAACTGCTCGAATGGACTGCCAGCTTCGACTGCCTGGTGCTGCTTGATATCTCCGACCAGTAAAACCTTGTCCTGCGCCTCAAGCCGCGCAAAGAAGGTATGTAGATTCTTGGTGCTGGCGAGTGAGCTTTCGTCCAACACGAAGAGTCTGTTGTGATGCTCGGGTGCTTCTTCTCGTCGACGTATGAACCTTTGAAGGGTCTCAGTCTGAATACCGCTTTCTGAAAGTTGGTGCGCGGCGCGAGTCGTTGGCGCGAAGCCACGAACTTCGTATCCCTCGCCTTCGGCGGCTTGTCTGAGCACCGAAAGGGCAGTCGTCTTGCCGGTGCCAGCGCCGCCTTGTAAACCGATAATCTGATCTCGACTTGCCAAGAGCTGCTCGACTGCTGACTTCTGGTTGTCATTCAATTTGATCTCTTGTTGCTCAGCGATTTGCTCGATACTGTACCGCGCCCGCTCATGCCCTAGAATCGGCGGGTATTGGCCCTGCCGGTCGAGCATTGTTTGGATGTTCGACTGCTCCATCTCCAGCATGTGGCGCGTAGTCGTCTCTCGCGATCCTGGCTCGCGCACAATACCTATGAACTCACCTTCACGTTGTCGCCTGGCTAGCTCACTGGTGACGGCCTGATACGTTGTCAATCCAAGGTTGCGCCTCAGGGCGTCAATCTTCACCTTGCGGATTTCCACGACAGCTTCTCTCTCCATCGCGTTGTCGCGGGCAAACGTCACTGCTTCCTGTGCGCGTTTGGAGACTTCATCAGGGGAGCGCGTGATTGATCCTTGCTCTAGTGAGCGCTCCACCGAATGTCGAGCTTGGTTCCCGTATCTCGCATCCATTTCCAAAGCTCGTTCTCTCATCTCCTCCGGGTCGTAATGTTTAGCCGCTCGATCAGTGCGCGCGGCTGCCTGATTCAATCCTGCGCCGTCTTTGACGTTGATCCCCTGAGTCTGAAGTCGCTCTTTCATCTCTTGAGCTTCTTTGAGCACTTCTTCGCGACGAGGACTGCTGTCTCGCAAATACTCTTTACTAAATCCCTTGATTTCCGGTGCTCCGGTGCGAGCATCTATCTCAATCTCATAGCCAAGGCCTTGCAGCTTTTCGGCGAGTGTCATTCGGTAGATGGCAGTTGCGTATTGTTGGCTTCGGTAGAGTTCTAATGGCTGAACCGATCTGATCTTTCCATCAGGCGTCTTGGTCATATTGAAAATGACGGCGTGCGTATGAAGTTGGGGCGCAGCATATCCGGTCTTATGGTCAGGCCGTGAGGCGGTGTGCTCGAATTGCGCAGCGGCCATCTTTCCTGTAGTGATTGCAGGCTTGTTACCACCTCCGCGTGCCTGCATGTATTCCTCTAAGGACTTGAGCGACTCTTCAACGCTTTCGCGATGCGCTGTTCTGATTCGCTCGTCGTTTCCGACAAGCGCCGCAAGTGAAACGGATTTCGGCGCGCTGAAAGTAGCGTCCCAACCCGCACGATGTTCGGTGGTGGTGATTTCTTCGCCGTGGTTGTTGTGCGCTTCTCGGGATTTGACGGGTCGTATGAGTTGCTCACCCGTGTGTGGGTCCTGACCGGCGCAGAGCCGCTCATATTGCTCGCTTTGAACTTCCCCCGTGAGGTTCCATTCTTCGGCTAACTCGCCGCTCCACCGTCCGGTCACATCGCCGCCTTCACTGTAATAGTTCTCCTTGGCGCTCGTGTACTCCTTCTGATAATAGTTTTTGGCTTGGCCGGCTGAAAGCGCTTTGCTCATCGTCATCATCGCCGACTCTCCTCAGAAGTTGAATGAAGGGCCAGCGGTTACTTCTGGCGTGAGTTCTTGAGAGATTGTGTCTTCTTCCTGCTCCAGATCATTCGAGTAGGTTGGTTGCGTGATCTCGACTATCGGCAGCGCCAGTTGTCGCTCGGCGGGTTGCTCGATGACTGGAGGCGCGGGCTCTTCCGGCTCCGTAATGGATTGTGCAATGCGCCGCATGAACGCTAGCGCCACTCTTCGACGATCTACTGGCTGGATATGAAAGCGGACCACCGAGTCCGAGTATTTCCAATAACCGCTTAGATTCGGTAGCGCCATTATCTGTTCTTTGCTGACTACAAACCGGCGTTCCGTAATGGTCGAGTAGTTGATCGAATCACGACCATTGGATTGCACCGTTGCAGTCGTTCCGATCCTTGGCCTTTCCTTTTCTTCTTCGCCGATCATTTCGGCGACCCAACGGGCCGACTCGGGTTCATTACAGCGAAAGAGAATCTTCACGTGTGGAGCTGAAAGCATCGTCGCGGCCCCTCGTCCGTAGTGCTCCTCAAATTGGGCTTTGTTCTGAGTTCCGAGAACCATCTTGAGACCAAACTTGCGGCCCTCGACCATTGTGGTTAACAGTGCGGGCAGCCGCTTCAATGAGTGAACTTCATCAACTACGACCCAACAAGGGTGTTGTCTGCCGAGTTGAGGGGCGACCGCTAGTAGCCGCTTCATTAAGATATTTATCCAAGCGGCATGAAGTGTTCTGAGGGCATCCCTGGTGTCTTGAGTAGAAGTGATGAAGATCCAACCGCGCCTTCTCCTGGCCCATTCGGTTATGCTCAGCTCTCCGTCGCACTGTTCTGGCGATGGCAAAAGCTTCAGCGCCTCTCCGATTTCAGACAGCGTCGCCAGTACACCGCCTCTCTGTCCCTTTGCTCCTTCGTTTATTAGGTGCGCCTGTTCAGTGCCG
>Ga0137415_10007299_pt1 | contig 10953 bp, 5 predicted proteins | sample CZODoug3_1_1_16f_FD_183082 | JGI IMG/M metagenome (GOLD analysis project Ga0137415, IMG submission 183082) | Vadose zone soil fungal communities from Angelo Coast Range Reserve, California, USA - CZODoug3_1_1_16fungal (Hybrid Assembly) | ecosystem: Environmental > Terrestrial > Soil > Vadose...
AGTCTCCGCTCGCTTACTGGCAAATAGATCTGAGAAACCTTCTGCCTCGGTCAGGGATTAAACCGTTTGCGACCGATGAGGAAGGTGGCGGAAAGTCGCTTGGTTTAGCGAAATTTCAGACCGCTCTCAGCTCTGCTACCCATCTAATTGTCTCCAAACATGAACCTCGAAAAAGGCGGGCGATGCCATGATTGTTTCAGAGCCTAGTCTGTGTCTCTGTCCTCGTCGCGAGCTTCGTTGTGGTCCGCATGGGTCGCGACATGCCAGTCCTTGCTCTCCCGAATTCTGTATTCCAACAGAGAACTACGATTGTAGAAATGGTTTGAAATTGCATATGGCCCCACGCCCGACAATCGCGGTTTCGAGTTCACGTTCTATTGGAGAGTCTGAAACCCTGTAAGGAACCCTTGATGTGTGCACGCAAGAACTCTGCGGCAGGCCCAATCTCATCATGAACCTTCTTCAGCTCAACAACCTGCACCCATCTCCGCCTCCAGACCAGAGCGTTTGAGGCGACTGCGACCTTTAAGCTCGTGGACTTCATACGTGGGCGAATTGGGGCTTCCGAAACTTTCCATGAAAGGTTGCGCGGTCGCCTACGGCTAAAGGAGAAGCAGCGTTCAATTTCTTGAAGGACAAGTTGCTCCCGTAATCATGTGTAGCTCCAGGCGCGCGGTACATAGTAAAACCACTTGCGCTTTTGCCTTTGGTTAACGCCAACTACTCGACAGCTCACTGTCGAGACTAGATTTACACTCGAAATTCACAAAGGAATTTTAGCATCGATTCGCTGTACACTGTATCGGGATCTCAACAGGGTGAATGGAGGAGTCAGGCGATTGGATGAATCAGCTCGATTGCGAGAATTGGCGCGATTGCGCGAAATAGATGCACGGATAAGGAGACTAGAGGAACAGGAAAAGATGGATCCTCGAAAGGTCCAAGGAAAATTCGTGGACCGGGTCGCAATGGCTCGTGAAGTGGCAGAATTGCGGAGCATAATGGAGCGGGTCAGGAGATTAGAAGACAGTCGCACGGGTCGAAAGCGGAAGCCTAGGCGCCAATTGGGCGGCAACACTCCTACCGGTGCACTCAGTCAACTTCAGATTCAAAGAATTCGGTACTATCGCGAGCGCGATTTGTCTTATGGCGAAATTTCTGAAATAATGGCGATCGCCAAATCCAGCGCCCACAAATACGGAAGAGATGTCCAGTCGCTGTTCTAACCTGCGCCCATACAAGCCGTGATTCGTTCTCCGTGATATCAATCAAGTGCTGAATGATTTTCAGGATACGACCTCGGTGCAGCTTGCCGCTTCCCGCAATGTTAAGATCACTCGATTCGAACATACGCAGAGTTGTTCCCGTCTTATGCGAGGCTCGCCACTGTAATACGCCTAGGATTCATGACATAACGGGTAAACCCATCGCTCTTGAGAAGGCTTCGTGACTAACAGGGTCGATCGTCTGGATAAGTCCCAAGGCAATGAGTGTTTGTCGTCGCGCTTCTTGGAAACGCATCTCGAATGGTCCGTAATCTCGTCATGACAAGGAATATTCGTGGCTATTCTCATCTGAACACTCGGCGTTGTTTACTGAAGATACACGTTTTCGTCGAACGCGCGAACGCACGAACGGTGCGAACGGTGCAAAATTCGCGCGAACGTCCATCCGAGAGGGGATCCAGCGGGCCAGGTGGCCGGGCCGATCTGGCCCCAATTTTTGACCAACATTAGATCAGAAAGATAGTTTTCTTGATGATCGTCGTGTCATTTGTGTCATTTCGACTATGAAACTTCTGTTCTAGGGTTCAAAACGACTATCCGAATATTTCAGCTGGTTGATTCCGTACATGTTTGGGCAGCGCTTACTAATCGGCGCTGTTGACTAAGGTGAACCACTCGTATCTTCAGCGAGAGCGTGGGTAATCCACATTACTCAATGCTCCGCAATCGCATATCACCCACACAAAAGGAAACAGGAGGGCCGGAAATGGTTGGGTCTCAGTAAATAGTCCTACGCAGCACCCTCTGCGCGGAATTCAGACCCTTTGGCCGAAACAGCACTCGTGATTACGCCTGGGGGTCCTTCCTTGATCTGTTCATGCATTTCCTTGATCGAGTTTCTATATGCTGGCAAATATTTCAGCCACCAGGTTATCAGACCCTGACGTTCATACTCTAGTCTTCTAGATTCGATCTGTTCTTTTGAAGATGCGTTTCCGACGATAGCGATGTCCAGTGGCCCCGTATTTCGTCGATACTTGGCTACGAAGGCTTTGATCTCTAGCAAGTCATTCGGTTCAACATTGATGGTTTTCTCATGCTTTATTGGTATGAGACCGTCCCATCGTGCCGCTCTGCGGAATGGAGGCTTGTTAGGCCATGAGCCACCGATCCATATCGGAACGCGTGGCCGTTGAACTGGTGTTGGCGAAAAGCGTGCATTTTCAATCTGGTAATGTTTGCCGTGATAACTGAACGCTTCCCCGCTCCAGAGTCCCGTTATGATATCGAGAGACTCGTCAAGTCTCTCGCCGAGAACCCTTGGAGTGATCTTTTGTCCAAACCTGCCGTACTCTACTTCAGTCTCTCCACCAATGCCCACTCCGAGAATCAACCTTCCATTGGACAGTTGGTCGATAGCCGCGGCCTCTCGTGCTACTTGCCAGGGTAAACGTCTCGGCAGGACCGCAATAGCACTGCCGATGCGAATTCGACTAGTTCTTGAAGCAATTGCCGCAAGTCCTACGAAGGTGTCTGTTGCTGGCTCGTGTCCGTCCGCGTGATACATCAGTGCGTCAGTGAGAAAGAACCCGTTCCAGCCACTCTGTTCAGCTTCCTGTGCTAACTCTACAAGGACTCGGGGATCTGAGGATTCGCCAAAGTTCATCACGTAGAGACCGTAAAGAATCGCCAAAGTCCGGCCTGTCCCCGTGTAGCGTTCCTGTTCAAGCTTTTCCATTCAATCATCGTTAGTTACTCAAGTTCTAGCTGGACAAGGAAGGTGCTGGTTCCTCCTCTCAGGTCTTCTTCCCTCTCAGCGAGTAGTGTAAATTACTCGTCTTCATACGACTGATTAACGTGTACTAATCACTCAAGTCTGACGCAAACCAGATTAGCTTCCTTCTCTTCCTGGCCTCTATGCCTGAGCCTAGTGTTGTTCTCGTGACGGGGGCGTCGTCGGGTTTCGGAATGGAAACGGCGACCCTACTGTCTCAGCGAGGTTTTCGTGTCTTCGGAACTAGCAGGAAGCCATCTGCCCGAGCTGGACTGGGTTATGAGATGATTCGGTTGGATGTGGACTCTGATGAGTCTGTGAATGAATGCGTCAATGCAGTGCTGGACAAGACCAGACGTCTCGACATTCTGGTCAACAACGCGGGCTTTGTGTTGTCGGGTGGAATCGAGGAGACGTCGGTTGAAGAGGCGAAGGGTCAGTTCGAGACCAACTTCTTCGGAGCCGTGAGAATGGTGAAGGCGTGTCTTCCGGTCATGAGGAGGCAGGGTTCTGGGCAGATCATCAACATATCATCTATTGCCGCCTGGATTCCCATTCCGTTCGAGGGATACTACGCCGCGGCTAAAGCTGCTCTGCTAGCGTACTCACAAGCATTGAGGCACGAAGTCAAGAGCTTTGGAGTGAAGGTATCGGTAGTCGAGCCCGGGTTCTTCCGTACCAAGCTAGGCGAGACGCGCCACACCTCAGAGGAGAGGATAGCAGACTACGACCAGATGCGTGACAGAGCGGTCAAAGCTCTCGAAGAGGATATCGAAAAGGGTGGAGATCCGAAGACTGTTGCGGAGAAGATTCTGCGGATTGTTGAAAGCAGGTCTCCGCGACTAGAATATCTTGTCGGGAAATCAGGACGTTACAAGGCCTTGAAGCTTGTGCTGCCAGGGTCATCGTTTGAGAGCGGGGTAAGACGACGCTACAAGCTTGACTGACTTGCCGGCCTCGGAGTAACGCGAATTAGAAGGTCTAACTTGACCGATTAAGTTCCCGACTCGTCCCAATGGCATCCGGGCGTATCAACGGCCTCGTGCTTCTGCGAGCTGTTCCAGAGGGTCTACTTGTAGATCCTTTCCCGACCTTTCTTGAGTGGAACCTTGATGCCGGAGGCTATTCACAGTAGATGATGGTCGCGGGTCGCAGGCAATCTTTTGATATCTTCGCAGCATTTCGTCATGTCAAATACTAGGATGTGCTCTGGCACTGACTTAAGAAAAGAGGGGGAGGGTCAGCTCTATAGTTGGATTCGCGTGCCTAGAGGATTTATCTCGCGGGTGGCCGAGGTTCGCGTTGTCACGTCAGCAAGCGATGGCGTTGCCGTCGCTGCTAAGCTGTCCCTTCCTGCCAGAATTGGTCCCGATAGTGCGCTGGATGCCGCGGCAAGAACGGAGGCGGCTGTCTTGATGATGACACCCGGGCCCCCGGTCTGGACTGCAATGTCCGTGTGCTCGCAGTCGATATCGTTGGTTGTGTCCCGCGTGCAGAATGGACTTGTAGATGACCGACGGGTCGCAGGCTCTGCGGTACTGTTCACGAACTGGTCGGAAGTGTAGATGATTGCAGCGAGGCCAGTAGTCGGACTTGCGGCAACACCGAAGTCGTCGAGGAGGTCCCTGTTCCCGGTGCAGGTAACACCGGATTCGCAAACGCCGCCGTAGTGTATTATCCCTGATGCGGCGACCTGACCCCAGATGCTTCCCGGGGTAGTAGCCTTCAGGTTCTGGCTAAAGTAGACCTTCCACGCGGCTGTCATCGGGTAGCTGTCCGGTGGGTTTACGCCGTCAAAGTAGTTTGTTCCGTACCATACTACGTCCAGCGCGCCATTGCTTCCCGCGCTGCTCCAGGGAAAAATGGCCGTTTTAGACTGTCCTTTGTTGATTTGGAAGGGCCCGGTCCAGGTTTGTCCGCGTGTCTTGGAGAAGCTGTAGAAGATGTTGTGGTTGTCGCTGTAGACCGCGTAGACGTTTCCAGCGGTGTCAACGCTCACGTTGATGAACTGGTGGCCATAGTCAAGGTTGGTGTTCGGGTTGTTGTACACTATGGTGTCGGTAAACGTCAAACCTCCGTCTGTGGATACAGCTATCCAGACTGTGTGAACATGGCAGAAGATTGTGCACTGAGCCAGCTCTGCCGCACTCGCAACAGAGCTGAACACTTGGTAAACGACATGGTTATTCGGGTCTATGGCCAGGTTGCCGATGACGTTATTGAATCCGGCCAGGAAAGCCACGTGGGCTGGGTCAAACGCGTTCCCTGTCTGAGTGAAGCTGGTCCCGCCGTTCAGGCTGCATGTGACGAAAATGTCGTTTGTGGCCGAAATAGCATGGTATGACACGCATACTTTGTCAGCCCCATCGGCGGCGATCCACTCTCGGTCATCAACTGGAATACTGGCTCCGGTTGGGTTGAGAACCCATGAGCCTCCTCCGTCTCTGCTCGTGGACACGTAGACATTTGCTAGTGGGGGAGATGTGGCCAGACTTGCGACGTAGACGTTGAAGAAGCCGTTGAGGTTTCGACTAGGGGCGACTGCAATGTCAGTATCACCGCCGGCAGGGGAGAATCCGATCCTCCCCGAGGAAGCACTGTTCGGCAAAGGAAGAGTGGTGAAGTGTTGGCCGCCGTCTGTTGACTTGTAGGCGAAGGTTCCACCGCACTGCCCTCCAATGACGCAGAAAACGTTCTCCGATGATCCGTAGAAGCTGCCGTCAGGGGCCGCCCGGATTGAGGGTTCTCCCTCCGTGTTCGTACAGGTCCGGAGAGTATTGGGGCAGGTCGTGCCTACGCTGGCGCCGGTTGTGAACGGGTTCCCCGCGAGCTCATAGTTACTGAAGGTCGGGGTGGTCGAGGAGCCTCCGTCCGCAGAGGCTGACTGAAAGACTGTGGGGGCTAGAAATATCAAACCTGCAAGGGACAGAATCGAGAGAAGCGTTGTCTTCGCTAATCGTGAAGTGTTCGGAATTTTCATCAAATGGTTCAGCGGGATGGCAGCTTATAACAAATATTCCGCAGGGCGATATTCTCGGAACACGAAATTCTCGGATTCCGATATATCACGGAAGCGGTTTGAAAAAACTTCTTGATTCCGCCGAAATCAGGGCCGACCAGAAGAAGTACTGTATGGCCCGCCGGAGTCTTTATGGCAGAATGGTACGGATTCAAAACCTCAGCCGAAGCTTAGCTGCGCGGGATCTTCCGCAGAAGAATGCTGTGTAGAGTTCTGCCTTTCTGTTGGGATCTAGTCGACCCTGTCGCGAATCCTAGAATGCTTGCCTAATTCCTGGGTCGTTGATTCAGTTCTCTGCTTGGGATTATTAACTCGGTTCTGGTTCCCACTTTCTGCTGGTCCGGCCCGGACACATGCACCATTGAGACTCGACGTGACTAGCCCTGTCCTCCAAGCTGGAGGGGGTGATGTTTCGGGGCCCATACCCTGCTAGCTCGAGAATCTTCCGGGCCCATGCCGGAAGCTGGACAAGGACATCTTCCCGTATGAGGAACTCTTTAGGCCGTTCCATGTTACCTCGAATACAGTAGGAAGTTCAAAAGACATGCGGTCCAAGTCAATTTGCTGAGCCCTTTCCGATTCAGTGATGCAGGGACCTGATCAACAGGGAATCCAGAGAGACTCCTCACTTTCGCCCATTCTCGACAGTAATCTATAGAGTGGTAGGCGTTGACGAAGCACCGACATTTCACTCGGATCATGTGGCCAAATCTTTGATACTTCCAGAAGCAGCGGAGTTCGATCCGCACTTCGGTTCCCTTCTGAGCATCCAGCGAGCGTGAGATCGTAAGCGCCTCGATCTGGAGCAAACGTCCACGATGGGAGGGCGCGCTTGTCGACTGGTTAGTGAAACGAGGAACGGATATACTTCGGAGAAGTTCTTGTGCTCAGTAGGGCAGGCCCAATCTCTTGAACATTTCAGGACAACGTGGATCGTTCCTCACTTTGTTGTAGAGCGGGCTGTATCGAAGCTCCCAGACTGAGAACCGCTTTAAGCCGATTGCCCTGTCGGCCCACTCGAAGAACTCGTCTTTTTCGCCAAGGACTGCGTAGCAAGAAGCGACATATTCGGGGTATTTCGACAAAACTTCCGGTTTTTGGGTTACTTCTTGAACCAGGTGCATGGCCTTTTCGCTATCCCCAAACCAGCCGTATAGCGAAGCTAATCCCAACTTGTGCACTTCATCATCTCGGTCAAACTTGTGCCAAACGGTGTGGGCTTCCCAGTCGGCAAACGTCTTATCTTTGACTTTTTTCAGCGCGAAAATCTCGCTACGCGCTGCGTAAGCATTCGCATCTGTGGGCTCGTACTCAAGCAATTTGTCAAGCATTGCGAGCGCTTCATCTAGCCTTCCAATTGCGGTGTAAGACCTCGCTAGGTGATTGATGATTATGGGAGATAGTGGGTCTAACTCATGGGCTTTCTCTATTTCATCAATGGCCTCGCTTAGGTTTCCTAATTCTCCCAGACACACGGAGTGCCAGTGGTGAGCAGTGGCGTAGCTGGGGTTAAGTTCGATCGCTTTTCGGAACTCTCGTTTAGCCTCCTCATACCTCATATCGTTGTATAGGTTGATTCCCAGTGAGGCATGGGCCTCAGCGAGTCTGTCATCCAGCTCCAACGCCTTCATTACTGCCTCTTTCGCCTTCGCCAGTCCTTCAACCCTATCCATGAAATGGTAGTCCGCCGCAATATAGAAGGCGTCAGCCAGCCCCGAGTACGCCCTCGCATATTTCGGGTCAATCGTAGTTGCCTGTTGGAAAAGTTTCAGGGCTTCCAAGACTCCTTCCTTACTTCTCCTGCTCCAGAGGACCCTCCCCCTGAGGTAGAGAGTGTATGCTTCCATGTTCTCAGTCTGCTTCCGACCGGATTCCTGAATGGAGACGAGCTTGACCCTCAATGCTTGCGCGATCTTGCCTGCGATGTCATCCTGAATCTTGAAGATGTCGTCAAGCTCTCTGTCGTATTTCTCGGACCAGAGGTGTCGATCTTCTTCGACGTCAATGAGTTGAGCGGTGACGCGGATTCGATTTCCAGCTCTTCGGACGCTACCTTCCAGCACCGTCCCGACATTTAGCTCGTCGCCAACCTCCGCGATTTTCCGTCCCTTTCCCTTGTATCCCATGACGGACGTTCGCGATATTACACTGAGACCCGAGACACCCGAAACTGCAGAGATCAGCTCTTCGGTCATCCCCTCCGCGAAGTACTCGTCAGAAGGGTCTGAACTCATGTTGGCCAATGGAAGAACGGCTAGACGATGCCTATCGTGCCCGCTTCCTGGATTCATCTCTTCTTTCTCCCACGGCAGTTCTAGCTTGTAAGCGTCAATCTGGAACTTGACGTTCTTGAGCTCCCTCGGTTGCAGCTTGATCAGTTTGTATGGAATCTTGTTTCTGACCTGGTCGTAGACCTGCTCTGAGACGCAGATCCCTCCACCTGATGCCAAGGGCTCTATTCTAGAAGCTATGTTGACCGCATCACCGAAGACGTCTCCGTCTCTATGGATAACATCCCCGACGTGGACTCCGACCCTGACTAGGAGGGTCTCCTTGGCGTTATCGTTGTAATCGTGAAGAGTCTTCTGCAACTCGACGGCGCACTCTATAGCGTCCAGTGCGCTGTCGAACTCAACCAGGAATCCGTCGCCTAACGTCTTCACCTCGCGCCCAGAATGTTTCGGAAAGATAGGTCGAATCAGTTCTCTGTGCTTGTTGAGAAGTTTCATTGCGAGCGGCTCGTTGCTCTGAGTAAGGGCTGTATAGCCGACGATGTCGGTGAATACTATGGCTGCCAGACGCCGGGTTCCATTGCTCACTGTCCCAGCACTGTACTTCTATCACTCTGTTCTCCTTTCTTAACCATATCGCCCGTGCCTTTGCCGACAAGCCACTTGTAACACATTCGGACAGCATCTAGTCTTCAATCCTACCCAGTGCGAATCCTGTCGAAGCCACGCTTCTTTGGAGGCAATTTCCGTACTATTGGATAAGGCAGCCCAGGAGATTCACTACTCTTCCGAGTTCGGCCGCCGGGACTCGAACCTGAAGTTCAGTCCACCTCTAATGGGGAGCTTACCTCACTCGAGGAGTCGGAGGACCTCGTCTCGGACCGGAGATCCTAACATGTCTTGGATTACCTGGTTGAAGCAGTACCCAACTGTTTCGTGGAAGGCCTCTATGATCGGGGCGTGCATCTATACCGTCTCGCTCGACGTCGAATCGTTCTGGTGTGGCGTCTGAATATTGGTGTCGTTACAGCCGAGAGGTCATACGGAGGACTGCTCTACGTCAGCTTCCTGCCCAGCTAGGATCCCTGAGCAGGACTAGGGAGAACGAGATGACTGGAAGGAGTGTCCGACGAGATGAAGGCGATCGATTGCTTCACGGATTCTCAAGCAATAAACCGGCTGAACGAATGTTTTGCCAAGGAACTTCTCACAGAAGCTGTGCTTGGCGTTGCAGCGGGCTCCACATGTGGGTCGTCCCGCCACCCCCCAGTTCCGAGAGGTCGCATCTGACATTGGACTCCCCTTCTAGGGAAGATAATGGGAGCCCACCGAGGGAGGCCTATACTCATGACGCAAAGTAAGGGAGTAGATTTAGTAGACTGCGTTGGATAACGAGGAGAGATGTTCCTCCAATTATACACCCCCCTGCACGTCTTCTTCTACAAATTGTCAGGTGGGCGGATAGGCGAGAGGATTCACAAGGCCAATGTGCTCTTACTGACTATCGCGTCAAAGCCCGCGTATTTCACGGCCATGGGTGGTGCTGAGGAAAATTTTGGAGTCAAAGTCAAAGTAGTGTAGCTAGCGATGTCTGCGCATGACAAGGCTTGGGTCGAGTATTCTCATTCGTGCACCTATCGAGAAAGTGTTCGCACGGGTCTCCCAGCACGATCGATGTGCCGACTGGCTCGAACTTGTCTCCAGCGCATCTTACACGTCGGAGCAAAGAGTGGGAGCTGGCACTTCCGCGTATTATACTGGCCAAATCATGGGCCGAGCGATGAGGTGGGAAGGGAGAGTGGTTGAATGGGTGGAGAGTGAGCGGATCGTCTGGCAGGCATCCTCAGGAGAGCCTAAGAGGATGAAGGGCTCTCAACTGGGTGAAGAGAGAGGATGGCAGCACACGTTATGGTTTAGAGGTGGAGTACGTGCTGCCCTACCTCCTAGTCGGCAAGCTTATGGATATTATCATGGTCAGAAGAGCCGTGGCAAGGTCCATTCAAAAATCTCTTGAGAGGCTCAGAACTGTAGTAGAAGAAGAATCGTCTCGTCTGCAAGACTCTATCTGAAGTCAGACAGCGAGCATCAACGGGTTCTCTTCCTGGACCCCTTCCCCGTCTTATCTTGGGTACGTATCCAGTCGGGAATGACGAGAGCCCGAATCAGCTCTTGGACTGAGGCGCCCGATTTTTCCGACGGCCTATTGAAGTGTTAAATTCTTACTGCCGCGAGGCTACGACCGCCTTCGGGGCCGATCGCTCGCCCCTTTTTCTTTTGGCGGAGGAAGCATGTTTCAGGAAGAGCGCCGAGGAGGGGCGCGATGAGAATAGTACCCAAACAAGATTGGAGATGAGAAAGAAATTTGGCGAAAACTCTAGATGAGCTTTTGAAGATACCTGGCGTTGCTGCGGCTGGAGAATTTGCTCCAGACGGGAAGCTCGTCAACTATCTGGCGAGCATGGACATGTCGCGCGACATGGCAGCGATGACCGCCCAGTTCGTCGCTACCGTAACTATGCTCTTCAACACTCTCGCAGGCGCCTTCACCCAGCTGAGCAAGATGAAATGGGTGCCTCAGCAGGGATGGGCCTACTCTGGGGGAGACTGGACTGTCGCGGTTATGGGCAACTGGGGAGTCTTCGTGGAGACAAGCAAGGCAGACTTCAATCTGCTCTTCAAAGAGCTAGGCGGGAAAGCCAGAGT
>Ga0137415_10007301_pt1 | contig 10952 bp, 8 predicted proteins | sample CZODoug3_1_1_16f_FD_183082 | JGI IMG/M metagenome (GOLD analysis project Ga0137415, IMG submission 183082) | Vadose zone soil fungal communities from Angelo Coast Range Reserve, California, USA - CZODoug3_1_1_16fungal (Hybrid Assembly) | ecosystem: Environmental > Terrestrial > Soil > Vadose...
CAGGCGCAGGACGGCGTCGCCGAAGCCGCCAAGCGCTCGGCGCAGTATTTCGTCAATTCGCGCTGGCTCGGCGGCACGCTGACCAACTGGAAGACGATTTCCGGTTCGATCAAGCGGCTGCGGCACCTCGATGAAGTGCTCAATTCCGGCGATGCCAACGCCTACACCAAGAAGGAGCGGCTGACGCTGCAGCGCGAGCGCGACAAGCTCGACCGTTCGCTCGGCGGCATCAAGGACATGGGCGGGCTTCCCGACATGATCTTCGTGATCGACACCAACAAGGAAGACATCGCGATCCAGGAAGCGCAGCGGCTCAACATTCCCGTCGCCGCGATCGTCGATACCAATTCGGACCCGAAGGGCATCACCTTCGTGGTGCCGGGCAATGACGACGCCGGTCGCGCCATTACGCTGTATTGCGATCTGGTTGCCCGCGCCGCCATCGACGGCATTTCGCGTGCGCAGGGCGACTCGGGAATCGATGTCGGCGCGTCCGCGCATCCGGTTCGCGAAGAGCTCCCGGCTGCGGCGCAGCCTGTGGGCTTCCAGGGCCTGGCCGGCCCGCGCGGCACCGCCGACGACCTCAAGAAGCTGACCGGCGTGTCGGGTGCGATCGAGAAGAAGTTCAACGACCTCGGCATCTTCCACTACTGGCAGCTCGCCGAGCTCGATCACGACACTGCGCACAAGATCGGCGAAGAGGTCGGCCTGCCGAGCCGAGCTGATGGCTGGGTCGCCCAGGCCAAGGCGCTGACCGCGGAAGCGGAATAACGGTAACGCGGGCCGTGGCCGGACAGTTTCCGGCCACCGCCTCAATTCCCGATCAAGCTATTCCCTGTCGCTGACAGCGGCGTGATCGAGCGCCGCGGTTGTTCTACAGGCAAGAAGGACATTCAACGATGGCAACGATCACAGCAGCGATGGTCAAGGAGCTGCGCGAATCGACCGGCGCGGGCATGATGGATTGCAAGGCGGCGTTGACCGAGAACGGCGGCGAGATGCAGGCCGCCCAGGATTGGCTGCGCAAGAAGGGTCTGTCGAAAGCTGCCAAGAAGGCCGGCCGCGTCGCGGCTGAAGGCCTGATCGGCGCGGTGACGTCGGGCACCAAGGGCGTGCTGGTCGAGGTCAACTCGGAGACCGACTTCGTTGCGCGCAACGAGCAGTTCCAGGGACTGGTCAAGATGATCGCCCAGGTCGCGCTTCACAACGGCGCCGACGTGGAGAAGATCAAGGCGGCCAAGGTCGGCAGTGTCACGGTCGAGACCGCGATTGCGGATGCGATCGCGACCATCGGTGAAAACATGACGCTGCGCCGCGCGGCTGCGCTGGAAGTCGGCAAGGGCGTGGTGTCGAGCTACGTCCACAATGCGGTGATCGACGGCGCCGGCAAGATCGGCGTGATCGTGGCGCTGGAGTCGGCCGGCAAGACCGACGAACTGGCGGTGCTCGGCCGCCAGTTGGCCATGCATGTCGCCGCGGCCAAGCCGCAGGCGCTCGATCCGGCTGGCCTCGATCCTGAACTCGTCAAGCGCGAAAAGGACGTGCTGGCCGACAAATACCGCCAGCAGGGCAAGGCCGAAAACCTCATCGAGAAAATCGTCGAGTCCGGCCTGAAGACCTATTACAAGGAAGTCTGCCTGCTGGACCAGGCCTTCGTCCACGACAGCGGCAAATCGGTCGCCCAGGCGGTGAAGGAAGCCGAGGGCAAAATTGGTGCGCCGGTGACGATTGCCGGCTTTGTGAACTATGCTCTCGGCGAGGGAATCGAGAAGCAGGAATCCGATTTCGCAGCCGAGGTCGCGGCGGCCAGCGGCCAGAAGAAACCGCCGGGAGAACCCGAGGTCGTAGCGTAAGCGGGATCTGCAACCGGCAATAGGAAGCGATCGCATCATGGCTGAGCCGGTCTATCGTCGCGTCGTGATCAAGCTCTCGGGCGAGTATCTCGCCGGCAGCCATTCCTTCGGTATCGACCAGCCCACCGTTGACCGCATTGCCGACGATTTGATCGCGGCCCAGAAGCTCGGCGTCGAAGTGGCCGTCGTGATCGGCGGCGGCAACATCGTTCGCGGCGTCGAAGTCTCCTCGCGCGGCGTTTCGCGCCCGACCGGCGACACCATGGGCATGCTCGCCACCATGATGAACTGTCTCGCGCTGGAGGCCGCCATCGAGCGCAAGGGAACGCCGGCGCGGACACTGTCGGCGTTCGTGATGCCGGAGATCTCCGAGCTGTTCACCCGCACTGCGGCGCACAAATATCTCGCCGAGGGAAGGGTAATCCTGCTCGGCGGTGGAACCGGCAATCCGTTCTTCACCACCGACACCACCGCGGTGCTGCGCGCCGCCGAAATCGGGGCCGAGGCCGTGTTGAAGGCCACCAATGTCGATGGCGTCTACAGCGCCGATCCCAAAAAAGACCCGACGGCCAAGCGTTTCGACCGCCTGACGCATTCGCAGGCGATCGAGGGCGGCTACAAGGTCATGGATGCGACCGCATTCGCGCTTGCCCGCGAGACGTCGCTGCCTATCATCGTATTCTCGATCGCCGAGCCGGATTCGATCGGCGCGATCCTGCGCGGTACCGGCCACGGCACGGTCGTTGCCGGTTGAGATGCCGCGGCCTGCGGCATCGCGCGGCCGGTTTCTAACGAGGGGAGAGCGTTATGCCCACGCCTGGTTTTGATATCAACGAACTGAAGCGCCGCATGCAGGGCGCCATGCAGTCCCTCAAGCACGAACTGGGGGGCCTGCGCACCGGTCGTGCCGCGGCCTCGATGCTGGAGCCGGTTCAGGTCGAGGCCTACGGCTCGCATATGTCGCTCAATCAGGTCGCAACCATCAGCGTGCCCGAGCCGCGGCTGCTCTCGGTGCAGGTGTGGGACAAGTCGATGGTCAAGGCGGTCGAGAAGGCGATCGTCGATTCCAATCTGGGCTTAAGCCCGGCCACCGAAGGGCAGGTGCTCCGCTTGCGGATTCCCGAACTCAACGAGGAACGCCGCAAGGAACTCGTGAAGGTCGCGCACAAATATGCCGAGGCGGCCAAGATTGCGGTCCGGCATGTCCGCCGCGACGGCTTGGACATCGTCAAGAAGCTCGAGAAGAATCACGAGATTTCCGAGGACGATCACGAGCGCCTCTCCAATGACGTGCAGAAGGCGACCGACGGGGTGATCACTGAAATCGACCAGTTGCTTGCGGCCAAGGAAAAGGAAATCCTGACCGTCTGACCCCGTCCGACTCCGCTTGGGACCTCCCATGTCAAACGCCGCAGCCCCCGCAACCGACGGACCGGATCGACCCGGCGGTCCCTTGCATGTGGCGATCATCATGGACGGCAACGGGCGCTGGGCGGCGGCGCGCGGCCTGCCGCGCGCGGAAGGCCATCGCCGCGGCGTCGAGGCGTTGCGCCGCGTCGTGCGCGCGGCGCACGAACTCGGCGTTCGCTATCTCACGATCTTTTCGTTCAGCTCCGAGAACTGGTCGCGTCCGGCGACCGAGATCGGTGATCTCTTCGGTTTGCTGCGCCGCTTCATCCGCAACGATCTGGCGACGCTGCACCGCGACGGGGTGAGGGTGCGCGTGATCGGCGAGCGCGACGGATTGGAGGGCGATATCTGCGCGCTGCTCAACGAGGCCGAAGAACTGACCAGGGCCAATACCAAGCTCAACCTCGTCGTCGCCTTCAACTACGGCTCGCGCGCCGAGATCGCCGCCGCCGCGCGGCGGCTGGCCCGTGAAGTAGCCGAGGGAAAGCGCGATCCCGCCTCGATCGACGCCGATGCGCTCGGACAATATCTCGATGCACCCGACATTCCCGATCCCGACCTGATCATCCGCACCAGCGGCGAGCAGCGACTGTCGAATTTCCTGATGTGGCAGGCGGCCTATAGCGAACTCGTGTTCGTGCCGATGCACTGGCCGGATTTTGACAAGGCCGCGCTCGAAAGCGCGATCGCCGAATATGCCCGGCGGGAGCGTCGTTTCGGCGGTCTGGCCGCGAAAACCGGATCGTGACCGAGGGCGAAGCCGCGCCGGCGGCGGCGACCGAACAGGGGTCGCGCAATCTATTGATGCGCGTCATCGCAGCCCTGGTGCTGGCGCCGCTCGCCATCGCCATCGCCTATGCCGGCGGATGGCTGTGGACCGCGCTGGTGACGCTGGCCGCGATCGGCCTCTATATCGAATGGCTGATGATCGTCGGCGTCGCACACCTCAAACGCGTGGTGGCGTACGGCGCCATCACCCTTGCGATCGCGGGATATTGTCTCGTCGCAGGACGGATCGGTGCTGCCTTCGTCATCCTCGCCATCGGGTTGGTGTTCGCGACGCTTGTCTCGCCGCCGGAGCGGCGTGCCTGGATCGCGGCGGGGTTTTTCTATGCGGCGGCGGCGGAGATGGCATCGGTGCTGGCGCGGCTCGATGCGGCAAAGGGTTTCGCTGCGCTGATGTTCGTGCTGCTGATCGTGTGGGTGACCGATATTGGCGGCTATTTTGCCGGGCGCGGCATCGGCGGGCCAAAGCTCTGGCCGCGCGTCAGCCCCAACAAGACATGGGCGGGTGCGATCGGCGGCTTCGGCGCGAGCCTTGCCGTTGCCGCGGGCTTTGCCGCGTTCGACTTTGGCAGGACCGAGCCGCTGTTGTTGCTGGGAGCGGTCCTGTCGGTAGTCTCGCAGCTGGGCGATCTGTTTGAGTCCGCGGTGAAACGGCGTTTCGGCGTCAAGGATTCCAGCCAGATCATTCCCGGCCATGGCGGCCTCCTGGACCGCCTGGACGGATTTGTCGCAGCCGTCGTCGTGGCGGCGATTTTCGGGTTCCTGCGAGGCGGCGCGGATGGCGTCGGCCGCGGTCTTATGGTTTGGTGAAGATATGAGCGCGGTTCCATTGCGTAACAACAAGGCCTCGGCATCCACCGTGCGCGTCGTCACGGTTCTTGGTGCGACCGGTTCGATCGGCGACAGCACGATGGATTTGTTGCGGGGGGCGCGCGACCGTTATCGGGTCGAGGCGTTGACCGCGAACAGCAATGTCGAGGCGCTTGCCAAGCTGGCGAAAGAGTTCGGCGCCCGCTTCGCGGCCATCGCCGATCCGGCGCGCCTCGGCGAGTTGAAGGACGCGCTGGCCGGAACGCGCACCGAATGCGGCGCCGGCGAAAGCGCCATCATCGAGGCGGCCGCGCGGCCGGCGGATTGGGTGATGGCGGCGGTGAGCGGGGCGGCTGGACTGAAACCTGCGCTCGCAGCGGTCGATCGCGGCGCGGCGGTGGCGCTGGCGAACAAAGAGTGCCTGGTCTGTGCCGGCGATTTCTTCATGCAGCGCGCCGCGAAAGCCGGCGCCTGCATCCTGCCGGCGGATTCCGAGCATAACGCGCTGTTTCAGGCGCTCGGCTCCGGCAACCGCGACGAACTGGTGCGGGTGATCATCACCGCATCCGGCGGTCCGTTCCGCACCTGGGCTGCCGCCGACATCGAGCAGGCGACGCTGGCGCAGGCCCTGAAGCACCCGAACTGGAGCATGGGGCAGAAGATCACCATCGATTCGGCGTCGATGATGAACAAGGGCCTCGAGGTCATCGAGGCCTCGTATCTGTTCGCGCTGACGCCCGACGAGATCGATGTGCTGGTGCATCCGCAGTCGATCATCCATGGCATGGTCGAGTTCTCCGACCGTTCGGTGGTCGCCCAGCTCGGCGCGCCCGACATGCGCATCCCGATCGCGCATTGCCTGGGATGGCCGGATCGCATCGTCGGTCCGTCGGCGCAACTGGATCTCGCCAAGATCGGGCAGCTGACCTTCGAGGCGCCGGATTTCGAGCGGTTTCCGGCGCTGCGGCTCGCTTACGATGCGCTGCGCACCGGCCGCGGCGCGACCACCGTGTACAATGCCGCCAACGAGGTGGCGGTGGCGGCGTTCATCGCGGGCCAGATCAAGTTCGGCGCGATCGCGCGTCTGGTCGAGGCGACCCTGAACGACTGGATCCGCTCCGGAAACCTGGCGCCTTTGACCTCGGCCGACGACGCGATTTCCGTTGACCATGTTGCAAGAAATAAAGCTGCCACCCTATTGCCTCAAATTGCCTTAAAGGCATCCTAGAGGGTTGGGGACGGAGCCTTTGGCTCTTGTCGAGGGGAATCGAATGTCTGAGTTTTTTCTACATAGTTTCAATACGTTGAGCCATGGGCTCATCGGTTACATCATTCCCTTTTTGTTCGTCCTGACCATCGTCGTTTTCTTCCACGAACTCGGCCACTTCCTGGTCGCCCGCTGGGCCGGCGTCAAAGTGCTGACGTTCTCGCTCGGGTTCGGGCCGGAACTCGCCGGCTTCAACGACCGCCACGGCACGCGCTGGAAGATCTCCGCGATCCCGCTTGGCGGCTACGTCAAGTTCTTCGGCGACGATACCGAAGCTTCGACGCCATCGACCGACACGCTCGCCACCATGACCGAGGAAGAGCGGGCGGGCAGCTTCCACCACAAGAGGGTTGGACCGAGGGCTGCGATCGTCGCGGCCGGACCGATCGCGAACTTCATCCTGGCGATCGTGATCTTCACCTGCCTGTTCACCTTCTTCGGCAAGCCGAGCACGACCGCGCGCGTCGACAAGATCGAAGCCAATAGCGCGGCGGCGGCGGCCGGCTTTCAGGTCGGCGACGTCGTCACCGATATCGACGGCGCCGCGATCGGAAGCTTCTCCGACATGCAGCGCATTGTCAGCGTTCACGCCGGCGATCAGCTCGCCTTCACGGTCAAGCGCGGTGATTCCACGGTTCAGTTGCGCGGCACGCCGGAACTTCGCGAAGTCAAGGATCCGTTTGGCAATGCCCATCGGCTCGGGGTCTTGGGAATCACCCGCGCCACCGCGCCGGGCGATGTCTTGACCGAGCGCGTCGATCCGGCCACCGCGCTCTGGCTCGGCGTCAAGGAAACCTGGTTCGTGGTCGACCGCACGCTTGCTTATATCGGCGGCGTCTTCACCGGACGCGAGGCGGCCGACCAGGTCGGCGGCCCGCTACGGATCGCCCAGATCTCGGGCCAGGTCGCCACCATCGGCGTCGCCGCGCTGATCCATCTGGCGGCGGTGCTATCGATCTCGATTGGGCTGTTGAACCTGTTTCCGGTGCCGCTGCTCGATGGCGGTCACCTTCTGTTCTATGCCGTGGAAGCGGTCCGGGGACGACCATTGTCGGAGCGGGCCCAGGAGATGGGATTCCGGATCGGGCTCGGCCTGGTGCTGATGCTGATGGTGTTCGCCACCTACAACGACATCCTGCATCTCGCGGCGTCGTGAAGCAGGCTTTTTTGTGACGTTGCCGATGGGCAACGTCTTGGAATGAAAATGGAATTGTGTGCCGATGTTACATTTGCCCCCTTGGCGAAATTGGCTACAAGCGGTGCAACTAATTTGGGAATCTGTCGGTCCGGGGGTGCGGGCCGGCATCGGAATGATAAGGGCGCGTTGCGCATGATTTCTGGAATGCGAGTAAAAGGGGGCTTGTTCGCCGCCTTGATCATGTTCGCCGTACCGGTGGCTGCCACCTTGGCGGCTACGCTGGTGGCTGCGCCGGCGGTCGCCCAGACCGTGGATACGATCGGCGTCGAGGGCAACCGGCGCGTCGAGGTCGAGACCATCCGCTCCTATTTCAAGCCCGGCCCGGGCGGACGCCTCGGGCAGGCCCAGATCGACGACGGTCTGAAGGCGCTGATCGAAACCGGCCTGTTCCAGGACGTCCGGATCGATCAAAGGGGCGGCCACTTCGTAGTGGTCGTAGTCGAAAATCCGGTGATCGGCCGGATCGCCTTCGAAGGCAACAAGAAGGTCAAGGACGACCAGCTCTCGGCGGAAATCCAGTCCAAGCCGCGTGGCACGCTGTCGCGTCCGATGGTTCAATCGGACGCCCAGCGCATCGCCGAAATCTACCGCCGCTCGGGCCGCTATGACGTGCGCGTCAATCCGGAAATCATCGAACAGCCGAACAACCGCGTCGATCTGATCTTCACCATCATCGAAGGCCAGAAGACCGGCATCAAATCGATCGAGTTCATCGGCAACAACGCCTATTCGTCCTACCGCCTCAAGGACGTCATCAAGACCCACGAATCCAACCTGCTGAGCTTCCTCGGCGGTGGCGACGTCTACGATCCCGATCGCGTCGAGGCCGACCGCGACCTGATTCGCCGCTTTTATCTCAAAAACGGTTACGCCGATGTGCAGGTGGTGGCCGCGCTGACCGAATATGATCCCGACAAGAAGGGCTTCCTCGTCACCTTCAAGATCGAGGAAGGCCAGCAATACCGGGTCGCCGCGGTCAGTTTCCAGTCGAGCATTGGCACCCTTGACGCCAACTCGCTGAGATCGTTCTCGCGCGTCAATATCGGCTCGCTCTACAACGCCGAGGCGCTGGAGAAGTCGGTCGAGGAAATGCAGATCGAAGCCTCGCGGCGCGGCTATGCCTTTGCGATCGTGCGGCCGCGGGGCGACCGCAATTTCGAGAATCATACGGTCTCGATCGTGTTCGCCGTCGACGAGGGCCCGCGAACCTATATCGAGCGGATCAATATCCGCGGCAATACCCGCACCCGCGACTACGTGATCCGACGTGAGTTCGATATTTCCGAAGGCGACGCCTATAACCGCGCGCTGGTCGATCGCGCCGAACGGCGGCTGAAGAACCTCGACTTCTTCAAGTCCGTGAAGATCGCGACCGAGCCTGGATCCTCCAGCGATCGGGTGGTCCTGCTCGTCGATCTGGAAGAGAAATCGACCGGCGACTTCTCGGTCTCGGGCGGCTATTCGACCACCGACGGCGCGCTCGCCGAAGTCAGCGTCTCCGAACGCAACTTCTTAGGCAGAGGTCTGTTTGCGAAGGCGTCGGTCACCTACGGCCAGTACGCGCGCGGCTACTCGCTGTCGTTCGTCGATCCCTATCTGCTGGACTATCGCGTCGCGCTCGGTCTCGACCTGTTCCAGCGCCAGCAACTCGCCAACAGCTATATTGCGTACGGCACCAAGACGCTCGGCTTCAGCCCGCGGCTCGGCTTCGCCCTGCGCGAAGATCTGTCGCTGCAACTGCGCTATTCGATCTATACGCAGGAAATCCAGCTGCCCAGCCAGCTGGCGAACTGTAACAACAACGCGTCGAACTCATTGCTCGCCTTCAATCCGTCGCCGGCCTGGGTGAACGCAAATGGCGCTGCTGCCGCGGCCGCGGGGGGAGCGGTTGACGCCTCGGGCGTCGGCCTGTGGTGCTACAGCGATGGCGAAGCTTCGCTGCCGGTCCGCAAGGAGCTGCAGAGCGGCCAGACCATTACCTCGGCGCTGGGCTATTCGCTGAACTACAACACCCTCGACAACAACAAGAACCCAACCGACGGCCTCTTGATCGACTTCAAGCAGGACTTCGCCGGCGTCGGCGGCGACGTCAGCTACCTCAAGACCGCGATCGACGCGAAATACTACACGCCGCTGGTGGCCGACATCGTCGGATTGATTCACGCCCAGGGCGGCATTCTGAACCAGATGGGCAACACCGAGCTTCGCATGCTCGATCACTTCCAGATGGGCCCGAACCTCGTGCGCGGCTTTGCCCCGAACGGCATCGGTCCGCGCGACATCAATCCGTTCGGCACCGGTGACGCGCTCGGCGGCACCAAATACTGGGGCGTATCGGCGGAGTTGCAGATGCCGTTCTGGTTCCTGCCGAAGGAAGTCGGGCTCAAGGGCTCGATCTACGCCGATGCCGGCGGGCTGTACGACTATAAAGGCCCGACATCGTGGGCGCAGACGGGCGAAGTCAATTTGCCCGGCTGTATCAAGCCCACGCAGGCCAGTTCGACGACCTCGGCAAATCCCGGCACCTGCCTCGGATTGCAGTTTGATGACGGCAATGTCGTCCGTACCTCGGTGGGTGTCGGCTTGATCTGGGCCTCGCCGTTTGGTCCGCTGCGCTTCGACTTTGCGGTTCCGATCACCAAGGGTAAGTATGACCGCGTGCAGGAATTCAAGTTTGGCGGCGGAACATCGTTCTAGAGCATTGCATCAGAACCGGGCTCTAGGTTACTGTTTTTGACGCGTTTTCTTGACGCGACCCGGTGCCCACTTCGCTCGAAAACGCCAAGGGATCGGTTACCGGCCGGACTGCGACGGGTGGAATGGCGCAACCGAACTTCTTCAGGAAATCCCCTTCGTCGACGCTGGCTGACATTGCCGCGCTGACGAAGGCGCATTTGGCCGACCCCGTGCGCGGCGGCCTTAAGATCAGGGGACTGGCTTCGCTCGACGAAGCAGGGCCCATGCATCTGACCTTCTTCGACAACCTCAAATACGCCGATCAGCTCGCCGCCACCAAGGCCGGCGCGTGCCTGGTCAGCGCGCGTTTCGAGGCCAGCGTGCCCGCCCACGTCGCCGTGTTGCGGGCCGCCAAGCCGTTCCACGCCTTCGTGCAGATCGCCCGGGAATGGCACGGTGACGCACTGCGTCCGCAATCCTGGTTCGATGTCGACGGCATCGCGCCGTCGGCGATCATCGATCCTTCCGCCCATCTGGAAGATGGCGTCATCGTCGATCCGCTCGCCGTGATCGGGCCGAGGGTCGAGATCGGCGCAGGCACCGTGATCGGCGCGGGTGCCGTGATCGGCGCCGATGTCAGGATCGGCCGTGACTGCAATGTCGGCGCACGCAGCGCCATCCAGTTTGCGCTTGTCGGCAACAACGTCCTGATCCATCCCGGCTGCAGCATCGGGCAGGACGGCTATGGCTTCATCTTCTTCGGGCCTGACGGCCATCTCAAAGTGCCGCAAACCGGCCGCGTCGTGATCCAGAACCATGTCGAGATCGGCGCCGGCACCACGATCGACCGCGGCAGCCTGCGCGATACCGTGATCGGCGAGGGCACCAAAATCGACAACCAGGTCCAGATCGGCCACAATGTGACCATCGGCAGGCACTGCCTGCTCGCGGC
>Ga0137415_10007302_pt1 | contig 10952 bp, 7 predicted proteins | sample CZODoug3_1_1_16f_FD_183082 | JGI IMG/M metagenome (GOLD analysis project Ga0137415, IMG submission 183082) | Vadose zone soil fungal communities from Angelo Coast Range Reserve, California, USA - CZODoug3_1_1_16fungal (Hybrid Assembly) | ecosystem: Environmental > Terrestrial > Soil > Vadose...
TTGATGTCGATCAGCGACTTCAATTTCGCCGGGTCCGGGTTCAACTGCATGTCGACCGTCTGCTTCATCACGAACACGCCGATATTGGCGATGTTCTGGCGAATTTCGAGCGGCTGCGGGTTGTCGTTGGTCTCCACCGCGCTCATGAAAATCGACCATAGCCGGCGATTGAAGAGCAGCGCGTTGTGCATGTTCCTGTCGGGACCCGCCCAGTTGGCCTGGACATCCAGAAGCTGCCGTGCAGCCTTCAGCAGCGCCTGCGCCTCAATTTCACGGGGGGATGCCGTCGTGTGCGACGTACGCGAGTAGGCTTGGGCTGCATTCGACATTCATGACCTCGATGGGGAGCGGTTCGCAGGACCGCAGGGACTTTGTAACTGCCTAACTTTCATACACGGCCTGCCTTTAAAATATGGTTAGCAGCGGTTACCAAATGTGACGGATTCCAGGCAATTCAGGGCGGCGTTGGCTCGCCCCGCATGGCGCAAACAACGGCGGGGATTTGCCCCGCCGTTTTCGATTTCTAGCTAGTCGCCGCGATCACTGCAGCAGCTTCAGCACGCTCTGCTGCGACTGGTTGGACAGGGCCAGCGCGGACACCGCGATCGACTGGCGCGTCGACAGCGCCTGGCTGTTGGCCGCTTCCTCGTTGGAGTCGGCCAGCGTCAGATTGGCCGAGCCGGTCTGCAGCACGATGATCAGGTTCTTCGAGAAGTCCTGGCGGATCTGGACGATCGACAGGTTCGAACCGAGCGACGAGGCTTCCGACCGCAGCACGTCCGAAGTGGAGCTGATCTTGGCGATCACCGCCTTGGCTGAGTCGTTGTCCAGGAAGTCGGTACCCGCTGTCAGCGGCGCAAGGCCAAGGCCGGCGGCGTCGTAAGTGACGCCCCTGATGTTGAGCGTGGATTTGCCGGTCTCGTTGAAAGTCAGCTTCAGGTCATCGCCATTGAGCAGATTGATGCCGTTGAACGAAGCGTCCTGCGACGTCGTCGTGATCTGCGCGATGATGTTGTTGTACTGGGCTACCAGATTGGCACGCGTGACCTGCGAGTTCACATCGGCGATCGGTGGGTTGACCGCGCCGAACGTCACCGTACCGCCGCCACTGTTGGTATAGGTGACCGCCCCGATGGTCTTCGAAGCGGCATCGTTCAGGGTGGTAATGACGAGCTTGTTGTTGGCGTCGAGGCCGGCCGAAAGATTGTTTGGCGCCAAGGCAGCGTTCAGCTGATCCAGTGACTCGTTGGCGCCGAAGGTGATGCTGGTCGGCGTGCCGCCGCCGGTGGCAGCGATGGTGAGAACGTCGCCGGCCTTGATGGTGACGCCGTCGACCAGATTGGCCGCGGTGCCACCGATGGCCGCTGAAGAACTGACATTCGACTTGGGCGAATAACCGACGGTGGTTTGCAGAACCTGGTTGGCAATCGACCTTGCGGTATCGACCAGCTTCTGCAGCGAAGTGATGCCGGTGTTGGCGGCCTGCAGGACCTGCACGCCATTGCCGATGGCGTCGAGCAGATTGTTGATGTCGCTGGCGCGGTTATCGAGCCCCTGCGCGGTAAAAAAATTGGTCGGATTGTCGAGCGCGGTGTTGACCTTCTTGCCACTCGCTAGACGGTTCTGGGTGGTGGAGAGAAGCTCCGCGGTGGATTGCAGCGAGAGCAGGTTCTGGCGAACCGCCGCCGAAAGAACAATACCGGACATGTGACAAAACCTTCCGTAGTTTTACCTCCGTACTTCTACTGAATTTCCTTTAAATTAAGGTTAACGCCGATTTAAGTTGTTTGATTAACGCTTTCTTACCTGAGCCGCTCCCCGCAATTTCTACCAAGAGGCTTCACTTGATCACGGCTCCCCAAACGAAAAAAGCGGCGGGGTTTCCCCCGCCGCCTGGTTTGGTGTTTGCGAAAAATCAGCGCAGGAGCTGCAGCACGCCCTGCTGCGACTGGTTGGCCAGCGCCAGCGCGGACACCGCGATCGACTGGCGGGTCGACAGCGCCTGGCTGTTGGCCGCTTCCTCGTTGGCATCGGCCAGCGTCAGGTTGGACGCGCCGGTCTGCAGCACGTTGATCAGGCTCTTGTTGAAGTCCTGACGGAGCTGCACGACAGACAGGTTCGAACCCAATGCCGACGCCTCAGTGCGCAGGGTGGTGCTGGCCGAGCTCAGCAGGGTAAGCGCCTTGTTGGCCGAGCTGTTGTCCAGGAAGTCCGTGCCCGCGGTCAACGAAGCAAGGCCGAGGCCGGCCGCGTCGAAGGTAACGCCGGTGACGTTGAGCGTCGACTTGCCGGTTTCGTCGAAGGTCAGCTTGAGGTTGTCACCAAACAACAGGTTGATACCGTTGAAGGACGAATCCTGAGCGGTAGTCGAGATCTGCGTGATGATGTTGTTGTACTGGTTCACCAAGCTGGCGCGAATAGCCTGCGAAGCCGCATCCTTGACCGGAGCGGCGACAGCGCCGAAAGTCAACGTACCGGTGCCGGCGCCGGGATAGGTAACGACGCCGATGGTGGACGAAGCCGCGTCGTTCGTCGTGGTGATGACGAGCTTGTTGGCACTGTCCAGGCTGGCGGTCAGGTTGTTCGCCGCCAAGGCCGTGTTCAGCTGATCCAGTGACTCGCTAGCGCCGAAGGTGATGGTGGTCGCCGTTCCGCCACCGGTGGCGGCGATAGTGAGGACGTCACCACTCTTGATGATAGTGCCGTCGACCAGATTGGCCGCATTGCCGGTGAGGGCAACTGCCGAGCTAACCGTCGACTTGGTCGAATAACCGGTGGGCGCCTGCAGCACCTGGTTGGCGATCGACTTGGCGGTATCGACCAGCTTCTGCAGCGAGGTGATGCCGGTGTTGGCAGCCTGCAGCACCTGCACGCCATTGCCGATGCTGTCGAGCAGGTTGTTGATGTCGCTCGCACGGTTGTTAAGGCCCTGCGCGGTGAAGAAGTTGGTCGGATTGTCGAGAGCCGAATTGACCTTGTTACCAGTGGCAAGACGACCCTGAGTGGTCGACAACAGCTCTGCGGTGGCTTGAAGGGAGAGGAGGTTCTGGCGAACCGAGGCGGAAAGAACAATACCGGACATTTTCATACCTTTCTGGTGTGAAATTGGAGTGAGTGTCGTACTCCCAATCTTTTCTGATCGGACGACGGGCTCACCTTCCGGCCAAGCGTCTAAAAAAACATGAATCCATGTCTCGCAATTCGCGAGGTTAAATATCGGCGTTTTCTCGAGTTATTTGGAGAATCGCGCTGATACGCTGCAGATTCGGGGCTCGGGCAGCAAACCGCCGCCGGTTTTGTTTACCAAGCGTTAACCACAATCAGGAAAGGATCGCGGTCACATCGGCCAGGAAGGCATCAGCACCTAGCCGAGCAGACCAACGCCGGCTCTCCTTCGAACCCACTGCGGTTCGCGCGAAAAGCGGCAACGGAGAACAACCATGGCGTTAAAGGTCGAACTCAAGCCGAATGAACGGATCATCATCGGTGCCTGCGTGGTCACCAACACGGACCAGCGCGCCAGGCTATTGATTGACGGCGACAGGATTCCGATCCTGCGCGAGAAGGATATCCTGACTCCGGACACCGCGGACACGCCGAGCAAGCTGATCTATCTCGCGGTGCAATTGATGTATCTGTCGCCAGATCCGATGGCGCATCATCCGACCTATTTCACCCTGGTGCGCGATATTCTGACCACCATGCCGAGCGCATGGCCCTTCATCGAAGGCATCAACAATCATATCCTCAACGGCGATCTGTATCACGCGCTGAAGGAAGCGAAAAAGCTGATCGGTCACGAAGAGAAGCTGATTCAGAGTGCGAGAAAGCTCCATGCCGTCGAAGCTGATCGCCAATCGGCATAATGCCATCGCTGCTCCGAACAACAGCACCACACGCCCGCAAAGCAAAAGGCCTCCGCAAGGAGGCCTTTCGCATGTCCGACTGATTCAAAGGCCGGCGATCATCGTGCCGGAAGATACTTGCTCAAAGATACTTGCTCAAAGATACTTGCTCAGCGTCGTCTGATAGAGCATCGCAGTAGTCTGATAGGAGGCCTGCAAACTGGTCTGCAACGCCAGAATCTTGGTCGCCACCTCGTCAGTCGATACGCCCTCGATCGAGTCGAGCATCGTCTGCGCCATCGCCTTGAGCTGGGTCTGCCGATCTTTCGTCGACTTGATCGCGGTTTGCGCGCCGGCAAACTCCGCCTGGATATCCTCGATCGATTGCTGCCCGGTCTGCGGTGCCAGATTTTGTGTAATGCGCTGGCCCAGCGCGGCAACCTGGTCGCTGGCGTTTGGATTGCTGGCGTTGGTCGTGACCACCGCATAGGCCGCGATGTTCTGCAGTTGATGCACGAACGCCTGTTCGTCGGCGCGCGCGCCATACTGAACCGTGATCGACTGGTCCACGCGCGCGACCGCAGTGCCCCGCGCCGGATCGGTCCCGGTTTCGCCGGTGTACCATGACACCGTGTTTGCCGCCGTGCCCGCAATCAACCCGGTTGCCGTGGCGAAGGGTGGCCCGTTGACGCGCAGCGGCGCCGGGGTCGCGGTCGCTGTGGCGCCGAAGCCAAGCGACGCGAACGCCGCCGTATTCGAACTTGTGACCGTCAGGTTCGCGCCGTTGCCGCCATGCAGCGTGATCGCGCCACCGTTGATGGTCGAAGGGTTTGTGGTACCGGTGATCGAATCGATTTTGGTCAGCAACGTCTGAACATTGTCGGTGACGTTGACCTGATTGCCGGTCGCGCCGGAGGCCACAAACGTGATCGGCGTACCGTTCACCGTGATGGTGTCGCCGGCCGCGAAGTTCGTGGCCAGCGAATCCGTTGCAGCACCGCCGGACAGCAGCGTTGCGCCGGTGATCGGCGCCGGCACCGAGGCCTTGTTGTTGACCGTGCTTCCCGTGGTCGTCGCCGACGGATTGAAAAAATTATCCGAGGCCTTGAGCGCCGATGCGGCGACCAGCGACGTATCGGCGAGGGTCTTGATAGATGCGGTCAGCGTGGATTGCAGGTTCAGCGTGGTCGCGGCGGTATCGACGCCGATCGCAAACGTGCCGGCCGGAGGCGGCGTCGTCGTCGTCGCCGTCAGTTCGATCGATTCGGTCGTGCCGTCGGGCATATTGAAATTGAACTTGATCTTGTCGCCATCATTGGGATTGACGGCGCCGAGATCGACCGTCGCCGCCGGCGGCACGCCGGTCGGCTGCGTCACGGTTGCGCCGGTCAGCGACGAACCTACCGAGGCGAGTTTCAGACCGAACGCGGAGCCATCCTCGGCGACGCTGGTGACGGTCGTCGTCGCCGGCGGCGATGAGACCGCGAGGTGTCCCATCCCGCCGGTTCCCTGATCCGCCTGCAAGCGCTCCTTGATCAGCTGAGCAAGGCCGGCCTGCAGGCCGGTACCGTAGAGGATAACGTCGGCCGGCGCCGTCGCCGGCGTATCGGTGGCGCGTCCCGAAAACAGATAACGGTCGCCTGACTGGGTATTGAGCAGCGCAATGGCATTGGCGAACGCCGCCTGTGCCGTGATCTGACCGGAAGTCTGGCCGTTGTTGTTGAGCACCACGGTCGCGGTGGTGGAGGCTTTCTTGACCTGGGAGCTGACGTCGGCGATTCCCTGCAGCGTCAGATTGGCGACATTGATGCGCGTATTGACGTTGGTCCCGGTGTCCGCATAGGCATTGAAGTTGCTGATCTGCGCGCGCAGGCCGAGCGCGAACGCGCGATCGGGACCCTGACCGGAATAGGTCGTCGAAACCTTGCCGCTGGCGAGCTGCGTCTGCAGCTCGCTGAGCTGGCTTCTGATGTTGAGAATCGACGTTCCGATAAAGGATGTCTTGCCGCTGACGCCATCGATTGACATGGAACCCTCACATTGCCTGTGTCAGCGCCGCGTACATGTCCTTCACGGTGGACATGACACGGGCATTGGCCGCATACGCGTTCTGCAACGCCAGCAGGTGCGCCATCTCTTCATCGATGTTCACGCCCGAGTTCGAGGTTAATTTGTTTTGCAGGGTGTTGAGAACGACGTCTTGTCCATCCGCCAATTGCTTGGCCGAACTCGCGGCTTCGCCCTGTGCGCTGACGAACTGCTTGGTGAAATTCAACAACGTTCCGGTAAACGGCGCCCCTGTCGTGCCAATGCCGGTTTGCGGCGAATACCGGTAAGAGCCCGTCGTCAGCTGGCTCAGAATGAAGTCTGACCGCGTGGTGTCGCCGGAGGGGGTGAGCGGATTGGTTGAATAGACAAGGACGCGGGAGGGATCGCCAATCAGCGCGCTGTTGACGCTGATGCGGCCCGCGAGACCGGTTTGCTGCGAGCCGTTGGCGGTGATCGCACCGGTATAGAGCGCGCCGCCGTCGGTGAACAGCGGAAGCTGGGCATTGCCGCTTGTCAGCGACGACACCGTCGCGGTGACCGAGGCCGCGGTGACGTCGGAGCGGTTCGGCGCACCGTCGTCGAGCACGCGCAGCGTCGAACCCGCCGGATTGGAGAATGCCAGATTGGCGCTGGAGCCGAGCGCCGCGTTGAGCTGGGTCACGACAGAAGCCATGCCGGCGGAGAAATCGACGCCGAGAACTTCGTCGTTGGGGTCGAGGGTGGCCGTATTGGAGAGCGGCAGCACCGAGGGATCGTCGACACGCACAATCGAGAGATTGTGCGTGGCGCCCGTGATGTTGTCCTTGTAGGTGACGTGAATGGTGTTGCCGGTCTGCAATCCCGTCAGATCGAGATCGAAGCCGGTCGCCGGCAAGGCGCTGCCGGGAGCTGCGACGCCGTCCGTGGTCTTGTCCGACAGCGCGCTCGACATCGACGCGGCCAACTGATCAACCTGCGCCTGCGCTTTGACCAAAGTGTTGTCGCGCAATTCGAGATAGGCGGCGATCTTGCCCGACCGGATGGCGTTGTTGGCCACCATATCGTAGCTGCCGCCATGCGGGAAATCGATGGTGATGGTGCCGAGATTGCTCTTGGTGGGATTCGCATTGTACAGGGTGTTGGGCGTCACCGTGCCCTGCGGATTGAAGGAGAGCTTCGCCGCCTCGGTTCCGACCAGTTGCACGCCGGAATTGGTGAACACCGTCACCTGATTGAGATCGTTGGTGACGACCCTGATATCAGCGAGTTGCGACAGCTGGTTGATATATTGATCGCGCTGATCGAGCAGCGAGGCCGTCGATGAATCGGTCCTGCCGTTGTCCTGCAACTGGGTGTTGATGATAGCGATCTGCGCCATCGCGTTGTTGGCGGTAGTGACGGAATCGCTGATTCCGGTCTCGGCATTGGCGCGCAACGACTGGATGCCCTGCGTCGTGGCGTTGAGCTGTTGCGCCATCGCCTGTGCGGCATTGACGACACCGACTCGCGCCGCCTGCGAATCCGAACTGGTCGACAGCCCCTGAACCGCCGTGGTCAGCGTGTTGAACGCGGCTTCGAGGGTTCCAGTCTCGTCCGGATTTCCATACACGGTCTGCAGATTGGCGAGATAGCTCGATCGCACGTCGGCATAGGCTGCGCCCGAAGTTTCGGTACGCACCTGGGTCAGCAGGTACTGATCGAGTTCGCGATTGACGCCGTTGATGCGGACGCTCGAACCGAAGTCGCCGGTGATGCCGGTGACCTGGTTGAGGGTCTTGCGAACATATCCCGGCGTCTCGGCGTTGGCGACGTTCGACGCCACCAGCGCGAGCGACGCCTGTGTTGCGCGCAGGCCCGACATCGCGGTGTAGAGGGCTTGACCCAAACTCATGACAAAATACCCATCTCAGATCGGATCGCGGACCGCTGGGCCGCGACTTACCGCAGTACGTTCAGGAGATCCTGCACCATCGTGTTGGAAGTGGTGATGACCTTGGTGTTCGCCGAATAGGCCTGCTGGGTGACAATCAGCTTGGTGAACTCATCGGCGATATCGGTGTTGGATCCTTCCAGCGACGAGCCGACGATAGTGCCGGCCTTGCCAAACAGCGCTTGCCCGGATTCGTCGGTCGCTTCGAATGCACCGCCGTCGACGCGCTTCAGGAAGTTGGTACCATTGAAGCTGGCGAGCGTGATGGAGGCGAGATCGAGGTTACGTCCGTTCGAATAGTTGCCGACGATACGGCCATTGGTGCTGACACCGACCGATTGCAGCTGACCGGCCGGGAAACCATCCTGCTGAAGCTGGTTGACCTGCACGTTGCCGTTGGCATCCGCGAACTGGGTAACACCCCCGTTGCCAAAATTGATCACCGGGCTTCCGATCGAAATGCCGTTGACTGTCGCGTTGGTGAGCGTGATCTGGGCGATCGCCGGGGTCATCTGGCCGTTCGCAGCGAACGTGAAATTGGTGTTGACGTTTTGCCAGGCGACAGCAGTGCCGGTGGCGTTCGGGTTGACCTGATAGAACATGTTCCAGGTGTCGGTGTGACCGGCACCGAGCGAGGCGCTGTCGATCTTGGCCCAGCGAAACTGCAGATTCACCGGCGCGCCCGACACGTCGTAGGCCGTAACCGCGCCACCGGCGATCGACTCGTCGATGAACGTCGAGTTGTCGTTGCCGACGACCTGGCCGGTGCCCACCGTACCGCCGCCGGTACGCAGCGCGGTTACGGTGCCGGTAAAACCAAGCGCCGCAAATGCGGTGGAGTTCGAACTGGAGACCGTCAGATCGGAGGCGGTGCCGGAATGCAGCGTGATCGCGCCGCCGGATATGGTGGAGGGTATAGCCGTTGTGGTGATCGAGTCGATTTTCGCCAGCAGCGTTGCAATGGTGTCCGTGACGTTGAGCTGATTGCCGACGGCGCCCGCCGCCACAAAGGTGACGACGGTGCCATTGACGGTGATCGTATCGTTCACCGCGAAATTGGCGGAAATCGAATTGCTCGGTGTCGCGCCTGACAGCGCTGTTGCACCGGTATTCGGCACCGGCGACGACGCCTTGTTATTCTGGGCGCTGCCGCCGCTCGTCGCATCGACGAAGGGGGCCGCGGGCGTTCCCAACACCACCGGGTTATTACCGGTGCTGAACGCGCTCGGCCTCAGCAATTCCGATCCCAGTATCGATTTGTCGTGAGCGGTCGTCAGCGGATAGCTGGCAAGGTTGGCGCGATAATCGATCTTGGTGGTCTGCTGTGCCGGAAGGAAGTCATTCTGGAATTTCAGAACCTGCGGCGCGCTGCCGGTCAGGTTTCCCGTCGTCGGATCGATCGGAATACCCTCGAGATAGTACCCGGCGCCGTTGACCAGAAAGCCGCTCTTATCGAGCTGGAAGTCGCCGCGGCGGGTGTAGCGGTCGACACCGTCGAACACCGGCAGACCGTCCGCGAACGTTCCTGGCTTTTGCACCGAAAAGAAGCCGGTGCCGTTGATCGCCATGAAGGTTGCGACCGATGCCGCCTGGACGTCGCCCTGCACGGTGTTGGTGCTGCGCGACGCCGTGGTGACGCCGCCGGCGAGTTGCTGGGTCAGCGCGGTCGATGGGATGAGATCGAGAAAGCTGGTGTCGATGCGCTTGAACGCGGTGGTCTGCGAGTTGGCGATATTGCCCGAGACGTTTTCCAGCGCATACGACTCCGCACGCAAGCCGCCGACCGCGGTCGTAAGAGCGCCGAAGATACCCATGACATGTTCTCCAAATTCGATTCCAGGCGGCCAGCCGGCTGCAAAACCATGGCCGCAGTCGAAGGAAATGTCGCAAGCGCTGTGCCAAACCGGAAAGCGTATTTATTTCAGCCACTTAAATAAAAAGCCCCGGTCCAGGGACCGGGGCAGATTTGCCGAGCGGGCAACAATTGCCGGGCGTAAGCGGCCTTCAGGTCGCCGACGGCGCGGCCGGATGGAACACCAGCGCGAAGCCATCCATGCAGTAGCGCAGGCCGGTTGGCTTTGGTCCATCGTCGAAAACGTGGCCGAGATGGCCGCCGCAGCGCCGGCAGTGAATTTCGGTCCGCAATGTCCCGAAGGTCCGGTCTTCGGTCTTGCCGACGGCGTTCTCAAGCGGCTGGTAAAAACTCGGCCAGCCGGTGCCGCTCTCGAATTTCGTCTCCGAAGAGAACAGCGGCAGGTCGCAGCCGGCGCAGGCGAAGATGCCCTTGCGATGCTCTTTGAGCAGCGGGCTCGATCCCGGACGCTCGGTGCCCTGCTTGCGCAAGATTTCATACTGCTGCGGCGTCAGCTGGGAGCGCCATTCCGCATCGGTCTTTTCGATCTCGAACTTCTCGGCAGCGTTTGCAGGCGAAGCTCGCAGCCAGCGAAAGGCAGCAAGGCCGAGCAGACTGGCGACAGACGCGAGCAAAATACGACGGTCGATCATGATGGTCTCCGTTCGAAGCGAAATTCGGTTCGTTCGCTGCTACATACGGGCCGCAGCAGCGGAAGTTACACCGATTACGCCGGGATCTTCTCACTTTCTTGCGAGTTGCCCCCACCCTAACCCTCCCCCGCAAGCGGGAGAGGGAGCGCACCCCGCGACCCACTGTTTGGTCCGTCGCCGTCTCAGGAGCCAACATGACTTGAGAGTCGACATGGCTTGGGTGCGAGGAGCCCGCTCCAATGTCGGCATGTCCCCTCTCCCGCTTGCGGGGGAGGGTTAGGGTGGGGGCAACTTGACCTTACGCCCCGTCGCCCTCACCGGGATTTGCCTGCGCGGGCGGCCGGGGACGCTCTGGCGGCCGGCGGACCGGCGCTGGCGGGCGCCGTGGCGGTCTGGTTCCGGCCTGGCGATTGGCCTCGAGCAGGCGCACCTCGCGGACGCGTTCCCGCACCCGCGCTCTTTCCCGATAACGGGCCAACGCGCCGGCGACGGCGGAGCTTCCCCGTCCCCACATCCCGACGAGATGTCCGGCCACTCGGCCGGTCGGGCCGCCCGCCCATACCAGCTCGAACGGCGAAAACAGCCGCCAGCGCTCGTCGCCCCACAAAATGCTGCGCGCAATCAGCTGCCCGGCCATTGCCGAG
>Ga0137415_10007305_pt1 | contig 10950 bp, 7 predicted proteins | sample CZODoug3_1_1_16f_FD_183082 | JGI IMG/M metagenome (GOLD analysis project Ga0137415, IMG submission 183082) | Vadose zone soil fungal communities from Angelo Coast Range Reserve, California, USA - CZODoug3_1_1_16fungal (Hybrid Assembly) | ecosystem: Environmental > Terrestrial > Soil > Vadose...
GTCGGCCCGCGCCAGGGTCAGCAACGATTCCAGCAGCTCCGTCATCCGGTTCACCTCCTGGAGCGTTTCCTCCAGGGCCGCGAGCGTTTCCGGCGGCGTGTCGGGTCGGGTGATGGCGCGCTCGACACCGGCGCGGACCACCGTAAGGGGCGTCTTCAGCTCGTGGCTCGCGTCGGCGGTGAAGCGCCGCAGGGCGGCGAAGTTGCGCTCCAGGCGGGTCATCATCTGATTCAGCGTCTCGGCGAGCCGGCCCAGCTCGTCGCGCTCCATCGGCACCGCGAGCCGCCGGTGCAGGCTCCGGCCGTCCGTGATCTCGCGAACCTCCGTGATCATGCGGTCTATCGGCTCGAGCGCGCGTCCCGCGATCCAACCGCCGACCAGGATGGCCGGCACCACGCCGACGAAGAATGCGATCACGATTGTGAGCAGCAGCTGCTCGAGCCGGAGCTCGGCGGAACGCGTATTCGCGCCCGCGAAGATGGCGCCGAACTGATCGCCGGCGTCCGGCACCGCGCGCACGATGTAGTGCAGTGTTGGTCCATTGGGGTCGATCCGCAGGCGACCCGGGACGTGCGAGACCGCAGCGGCGGGCGGGCGGGTGACCGTGTTCAGCTGCTCGAACTCGGCGAATGTGAGCGCCCGCGCGTCGGGAGAGGCGAACAACAGCCGGCCGTCGCGGCTCGTCACCAGCAGGTAGTCGGGCACGACCTCGAGCACCGCCGCGACCTCCGGTGTCAGCACCGGGCGCCCGGCGGTGTCCTTCTCCACGAGCACGCCGCGCGCGCGAAAGCTCTCGGCGAGAATGCCCGCCGTGAGGTCCGCTTCCGACTGGATGCGGCGATCGAGATCCTGGTAGGTCGCGCTGCGGCGCGCGAAGTAGAGGACGACCGCAAAGACGGCGATGCTGAGGATGAGCGCGGTGGCGTACCAGACCGTCATCCGCGCGCGAATGCTCTCCACGGTTACGCCCGCACCACGTATCCCACGCCGCGCACCGTGTGGATCAGCTTTGGCTCTTGCGCGTGATCGATTTTCTTGCGCAGCCGCGTGATGACCACGTCCACGATGTTCGTCCCGGGATCGAAGTGATAATCCCAGGCGTACTCCGTAATCAGCGTGCGCGACATGACGCGGCCCTGATGTCGCATGAGGTACTCGAGCACGGCGTATTCCTTCGGGGTGAGCTCGATGCGCTTGCCGTCCCGCGTCACCTCGCGGCTGCCGGTGTCCAGCAAAAGACCATTCACCTTCAATGTCGGCGGGGCGATCGCCTTCGGCCGGCGTCCCAGCGCCTCCACCCGCGCCAATAGCTCCTCGAACGCGAACGGCTTGGTGACGTAGTCGTCCGCCCCCATGCGCAGCGCCTGAACCTTGAAGTCGACCGAGTCTTGCGCCGTCAGCACGAGCACCGGCAATCCTACCCCGCGGTCGCGCAGGGTACGCAGTACGTCGATGCCGGAGACCTTCGGCAGCCGCAGATCGAGGACCATGATGTCGTAGTTCGCACCTCGCCCGCTGGCACGCCGCAGCCCCTCGTCGCCATCCCCCACGAGCTCGACGTGGTACCCCGCCTCGTCCAGACCGCGGCGGACGTAGTCTCCGACCGTCTTGTCGTCCTCGACAACCAGGATTTTCATCCGACTGGAAGGAACACCTTGAAGTTGGTCCCCACCCCGATCTGCGATTCTACCTCGATGCGGCCGCGATGCTCCTCGACGATGCCGTACGCCACCGACAGACCGAGGCCCGTGCCCCGGCCCTGTGGTTTGGTCGTGAAGAACGGCTCGAAAATCTTGGGCAAGTCTTCCTGGCGGATCCCCGTGCCGGTGTCGATGAACTCCGCCAGGATTTCGTCGCTCCGCTGGGGATTGCGGTGCGCACGCACCGTGAGCACGCCGCGCGAGTTCATCGCGTCCATCGCGTTCAGCATCAGCGCCATGAAGCATTGCACCAGCCGCTCCGCGTCGGCCGGGAACGGGGGCAGCCCGGCCTCGAGCTGGCGTTCGATCGTGAGCCACTTGAAGCGCTCATGATGCTTGAGGAGAAACAGCGTCTGCTCGATGATCGCGTTGATGTCGGCGGGCGCCTTGTGGGCGCTTTGCTTGGGCCGTGAGAAGTCGAGCAGCCCGTCGACGATACGCCGGCAGCGCTGCACTTCCGTATCGACGATGTGGAGATACTCCTCCTGTGCCTTGCGTTCCTGCTCCGGCAGGTCGGCGACGCGCAGACCGAGCGCTTCGCTGCAGGCCAGGATCGTCGCGAGCGGATTATTGATCTCATGCATGACCCCGGCGGCCAGCTGGCCCACGGCGGCGAGCTTCTCGCTTTGCGCCAGGCGTTGCTGCGCCTGCCGCCAGGCGGTGACATCTTCGCCGATGGTGATGACGTGAGAAATGTCTTCGCCATCCGTCCGCATCGGAATCTTGGTGATGCGGTAGTGGCGTGCTTCGCCGGTCGCCTGGGAGTCCATCTCGACGGTCTGGATCTCGCCCGTTGCGAACACGCGGTCGAACTCGCGCTTGAGCAGCTCGCGCGGCTGACGGTCCAGAACCTCGAACACCTCCCGCCCCAGCGCGTCCTCGCGCGACACACCCTGCGTCCCTGCCTCGCGCTTGCGGTTCCAGGCCCTGATGCGATACGACCGATCGATCACGTACAAGCCGACCGGGAGGGAGTCGATGATGCGCGCGGCGAAATTGCGCTGGGCCTCGAGCTCCCGCGTGCGCAGGGCGACTTCGGAGGCGAGGTCTTCCGACAGCTCGGTGGCGGCGAGGACGGGAGCCAACATCTGCGCGACGACGACCAGCACGTCATGCGCCATGCGCTCATGGCGGCCTTCCGGAATGATCACCTCGAAACAACCGAGCGCTTCGTCCTCGTGGACCAGGGGAAGGCGCAGCAGCGTACCGCCGGGGACCAACTCGCGGTGCGGTCCCTCGGTCACCCAGCCGGCGACGCCAGAGGTGAACCCGGGAAGCTGCGCTTCGTCCTCGGGACTGGCGATGGGGAGAAAGCGGGAGCCGTCGGCGGAACGCAGCCAGAGGCGGCAGCGCCGCAACGCGAGTCCCCGGCGCAGCACGCCAACGACCCCCGCCAGCCCTTCGTCGGCAGGCCGGCCTGCGGCCAGCACTCTAGCGACTTCCGCGAGAACCTCGAGACCGGGATGGTCCGAGGTCAACGTCGGCGCGACCATAAGGTCGCTAACCTAGGGATGGCGCTCCCGGCGCGCCAGCGGCGCCTCACCACGGAATGCAAGCAGACCACGCATAACCGGCTTCCCGCCGGTGAAGAAGGCGGTGGGACCGATCACAATGGCGAAGTGCGGGGAGTTGCCGCTGCCCAGGCTGAACGCCGGGAGCACGGACACCCCGAGCCAGTGAGAGCCCAGCGTCATCGGCGAGCTGGCGGCGGTGTAACCGCTGAGCTCGAAGGTCAGGTCGAACCCAATCCCCGTGCCCTGCTCATCGGGTCCGAACTGCGCGATCGACTTCATGTGTGTCCGCGCGGACAGTGTTGCGGCGAATACAATGCCCTGCGTGCCGCCCAGCATCGCGCTCTCGTTGATGAACGTTCCCACGCGCGCGGCGAGGCCGATGGCGGCGAGGCCACGCGAGGGCCGGCGCACGTAACCGATCTCGGCCGATTCGATCTGCCAGTTCGCGCCGAGCGTCGCGACAAAGCCGAAGCCAATGGCGTGGCGGCGTGCCTTGGTCGACTGCGCGCTATCCGATTGCACAGTATTCGATTGCGCGGCGAGCGTCGTAGACAAAGCTCCCAAGGCAACCAACATTGGTATGATGGACCGTCGCACGTTCATGCTCCTGACTGGTGCGGCCGCTGTAATGCCCGTCCGGCGCCCTCGCCCGCTGCGAGCGCTCGGCAACTTGCGTTTCGATCTCGACGACCAGCGCCGCCTCGCGCTGTGGTACAACGGTCCCGACCGGTCCGTCCCGTTGCTGCGAAATGCAGCACTGGGCGTCTGGATCGGCGATACGCTCGCTACCCTGGCCGACTTGGAAGACGTCAGCGTGGGGAACCGCCGCCCACCCGGCGGCGAGTCCCTCGTGATCCGGGGACGAACTCCCTCCCCGGCTCCCGCGGGTACCGCATCCGGCAGCGTCTGGATCGAGGCGGAATTCTTCGCCTTGGACTCCGAGGCACGCGGCGCGATCACCATCACCGTCTATCCCGATCGCGTGCTCGCCACGATCCGCGGAATACGGTTCTTCGCAACTTCTGAGCCAGACGTGCTTCCCGGTCCTCCCAGTGACGGGTCTCTCATTGCCCTCGTGAGCGGCTACCAATCGTGGAGCGCGTGCCACATCGCTCATATGCCAGTGGACGCCAGCAGCTTTGGCGCGATCGGCCTAACCCGTGCAGGACGCGGCTTCGCCGCCGTGTGTGACCCGGGTGAGGCCGGTGAGGGGAAAGTGAAGCTCCTCGCGGATGGAAGCCTGGATGCGGTCAGCGAATGGTCCCCCGCACGCCCCGTGCGGCCCGACGGCGATAGCGCGACGTTGCGGCTTGCCTACACCGCTGCGGGTGATGGCCTCGCAGCACTGAGCGCCGCTGCCACACCTCCGTCATCGGTGGACCGCGAGCGGATGGCGGCGCTCGCCGTCCCCACCGGGTGGTGCTCGTGGTATGAGCTCGGCGCTGCCGTCACGGAAAACGACATACTCGCCAACGTCGACTTCTGCGCGGCTCACTTCGACCGCCGGTTCTTCCGCTACATCCAGCTCGACGACGGCTACCAACGCGCCGCGGGCGATTGGGACACGAATGCCAAGTTTCCCCACGGCCACCGCTGGCTGACCGATCGCGTGCACGCCGCGGGCTTTCAGGCAGGGCTGTGGATCGCCCCATTTGCCGTCGCCGAGCGATCTGACGTCGCGAGAACGAATCCATCCTGGCTCCTCAAGGGCCCCCCCCCGGCGCCCGAAGGGACTCCCCTCGTCATGGACACTCGCGAGCCATGGGGCGGCCGGATTCTCGCCCTCGATGGCGCGCACCCCGGCGCGCAGCAGTGGCTGTACGATCTCGCGCGCCGCGTCGTGCGTGAGTGGGGCTACGACTATCTGAAGATCGATTTCCTGGAATGGGCGACCGGCGGCGCGAGCCACTACGGCGGCCTGACCCGCGCCGAAGCCTACCGTAGTGGGCTCGCTGCGCTGCGCGAAGGTCTCGGCACGGAGGCATTTCTGCTCGGGTGCGGGGCGCCACTGCAGCATGCCGCCGGCCTGGTGGACGGAATGCGGATCGGCGACGACGTCGACGCGAGCTGGAACGGCATTCAGTCACCGGCGCGGGCGGCCGCGCTGCGCAGCTTCTATCACCGCTCCGTCTGGCTCAACGACCCCGATTGCCTTGTCGTGCGGCCGCCGCTCACGCTCGAGGAAGCGCGCGTGTGGGCCTCCGTGGTCGCGATGTCCGGGGGGATGAACATCTTCTCGGACAATCTTCCCAAGCTGCCGGCTGAGCGGTTGCCAATTCTACACAAGACAATTCCTGTCGCCGTGCAGACGACGTCGCCTGCGCATCCCGTCGGAACGCAGAGTGAAGAGCCGGAGGTTGCCCCGGCAATTACCACCGGCAATACGGTCGTCCGCCTCCGCGGGCCGTGGCGTTTTCGCACAGGCGACGACGAACGATACGGGTCACGCGATTACGACGACGAAACGTGGGAGACGATTGCGGTGCCGCTGACCTGGGAGCAATCCGGTCATCCTGACTACGATGGCTCGGCCTGGTATCGCACGCACTTCACGTTACCGGCCCTTTCCACCGCTCCCGACACGGTGCGACTCGATCTCGGCAAGGTGGACGATGTCGACGAGACATTCATCAACGGCGTGAAGGTCGGGGGCGTCAGCGGCTGGCGCAGCTACCGCCGGTACGCCGTCCCAGCGGCGACGCTGAACTGGGGCGGGGACAATGTGCTCGCCGTGCACGTCATCGATACCGGTGGACCGGGAGGGCTGTGGAGCGTCACACGCGACCGGCCGGCGTCCACATGGATCGTCGAAGGCGCTCCCCACTGGTGGACGCTCGCGCTGTTGAATTGGGAGGATGAGCCGCGCACCGTCGCGCAGAGCTTGCCGGCGTTGGGGATTGGGGGGGGCACCCGCTTTGCCGCCTACGACGTCTGGGCAGAGCGGCCGATGACTGACGTCCCACAGACACTCGGCGCCACGTTGGCGCCGCACACCGCGCTGGTCGTCGCACTGCGACCGAGCGCCACACGGCCGCAGATCATCGGCTCGACGCGGCACATCGTGCAGGGCGCGATCGATATACTCGAGGAGCATTGGGACGCCGCGACGCGCAGCCTCCACGCGAAGTCCGTGAATCTCGACGGGCGGCCGTACGCCGTGACCATCGCGGCCCCGCGCGCGATGCGCATCCGGGCGTGCAAGTCGGACGTCGCATGCACGGTGAAGCGTCTCGAGACCGGGCACAGTGTGGTGGAATGGCCTGCCGGGACGACGGCAGATCTGGCATGGTCCGTGACGTTCGGACCGAGCGCGAGGCGCTAGAGACGCGCCTGCGCACCCGTGAAGCGCACCCCCTGCGTCACGTAACGCTGCGCCAACAGACAGACCACGAGTACAGGCAACGTCACGAGAACCGCGGCCGCCATCTGATACGGCCAATTGGCGGCGTAGGCGGTGTGGAAGTGCGTCAGCGCGACCTCAGCGACTTCCATTCTGGCTGTGCGAGTGACGACCAGCGGCCAGAGGAAGTTGCGCCACTGGTCCATGAATGCGAGCACCGCCACAGCGGCCACCGCTGGTCTCGCCAGGGGAAGTGCGACGCGCCAAAAGAGAGTCCACTCCCCTGCACCATCCAGGCGGGCGGCATCCTCCACATCACGGGGCAGCATCACAAACGTTTGCCGCATCAGGAAAATGCCCCACACCGACACGAGCTCCGTCGAAATGAGACCGGGGTAGGTGTCCACCCAGCCAAGCGCTTCAATCATCAGATACCGAGGAATCAGGAGCAGGATCGCCGGGATGGCCAACATCGCGAGCAACGTAGTCCAGATTCCATCGCGACCAGGGAAGCGCATGCGCGCCAACGCATATCCCGCTGCCGCGCTCGTAAGCACCTGGCCGATCATGACACAGCCGGCGAGGATCGCCGTGTTCAGGAGGACACGAGTGTAGGGCAACGCCTCGAGCGCCGCCGCGTAATTGCCGGTCGTGGGCGACGCGGGCAGTAATGGCGGAGGCCAGCGCAGCAGCTCACCCTCGCCCATGAACGAGACCGAGATCATATAGAAGAAGGGAGCGACCATGGCGACGCCGGCGGCGCCGAGCAGTAGCCTACGCATGTCGCGCCTGCCTGCGTAGCAGCTTGAGCTGCGGCCACCTAAAGACCAGCAGGACCACGGCGAGCATCAGGGCCAGCGCGCTCGCCATGCCCAACGCCTGCGGTCCAAATGCGGTCCGGTAGATGCGATGGACCACGACGTCGGGCGCATGCAGCGGGAACGGGCCGCCCTGGGTGAGCACGAACACGAGTGTGAACATTTGCAGCGCGCTGATCACGCCGGTCAGGAACACGAACCATGTCACAGGTCGGAGCAACGGCAGCGTGACGCGCCAGAAGCGGCGCCACGCGCCCGCTCCATCGACGAGCGCCGCATCGAAGTACGCTTGCGGAATCGCATCGAGGCCGCCGAGCAACACCAGCATCTGGCCGCCCACGTGCGCCCAGATGGACACGAGCATCAACGCGAGTAGCGCAGTGTTCGGATTGCTCAGCCAGTCGGGACGTCCCAACCCGAGCGAACCGGCACGATAGATCGCCTGCCAGAGCAAGGCGACCGCCACGACCGAGGAGACATACGGCAGGAGGAAAGCCGCCCTGTAAAGGCGGCTCCCCCGCCGCTTGTATCGATGCACGGCCAGGGCCGCGGCGAGCGCGAGCGCAATGGATATCGGGACGTACAACGCGTAGGCGGCGCTCGTCACAAGCGAATTCCAGGTCAACGGATCGCGCAGCAGCGCGCGGAAGTTCGCCAGGCTGGCGAGATAGATCGCGTAAATTGCCGGACCGATCGTGAAAATCATCAGGTGCAGGGCCGCGGGTGCGAGGAAGCCCCACGCAATCGCGGTTTCACGGCGGCTGCGCGCCGGCGTCCGCTCGGCCCAGCGCAGGGCCATGATCGCGATCGGCCCCAGTAATGCACAGGGCAGCAGCAGGATCAACCACGTGGGCGTTTCGACCTCGGCGGGCACCGATCGCAGCTCGATCCAGCGGCCCGACCCGATCAACACCGCGACGACCGCCCGCGGCTCACCGTCGATCCGCAGGCGGCGCGGCGCGGATTCCCCCGGTTCGCCGGCGACGATTTCTCCATCGCGGACCATGGACGCGAGATCGCTGATCGCCACGCGCGCGCGTGGCGGTGGCAACCGCGTCGCCGCCTCCTGCAGCAGGCGGCGCGTGTCGACCAGCCAACGGTCGGTGCTCTGGCGCGCCGCCGCCCGCACGTCGAGATAGCCCGCGAGCGCGAGCAGCAAGGCCGCGCCGACATAGCCGCCACGGAGCGAGTGCTCACGGAACGCGATGGCGGCGGCCGCGCCAACGGCGATGATCGCGGCGGGGAAAGCAAATCCGAAGCCGCCGGGAAGCGGACCATGCGGCACAGGTCGCGGCCGCACGGCGACGGCGCCCACGACCTCCTGTCCGTCGCGGTCCCTCAGTGGGACGAGCGCGGCACCGTCGCGCCAGCGTCCGCCGGCAGCGAGGTGCTGGAGATCGTCAGGAGAAAGCGGTCCTGCCGTCGCATCTACCAGCGGCGCAGTCCCGAAGTACACCTCCACATCCGACGACCAGCCGGGAAGTGTGCGCAGCGCATGGGCCTCTGTCAGCAAAGCCGGCAGGTCATAGCTGCGCGCTGCAGCCGAGATAGATGTGGGCGCCGGTGCGGGCTGAGGTGCCGGAATCTGTCGGCGCCCGCGCGGCGCCGGTCGTCGACGTGGCGGCGGCGGCGGCGGCGGAGGTGTGACGGCCGCGATGTACGCCGCCGTCGTGCCCGCCATCCGAAACGCGAACGCCCGCTCGTAACGCCGCTGCGCCGTCGTGACCACGATAAGGACCAGAGCGGCGGCGACGGTCGCGGCGGCCGTGGCACCGGCGGCCCAGACCCGCGAGCTCATGCGAGCGGCGCTCCGGCGGCATCGAATAGATACAGCCGGCGCCGATCCACTTTGACGCCGACGCGGGTCCCGACGCGGACGTCGGCGAAACCGGGCAGGCGCGCGACCAGTGGTTGGCCACCGGCATTCAGATGTACGAGGGTTTCGCTCCCGAGCGGCTCGACGACCAGGACGTCCACGTTGCCGACGCCCTTGTCGACCGCGCAGAGTCCCACGTATTCCGGCCGGATCCCAACCTGGAGCTCGCCCTCGTAGGTGGACAGCTCGATCGGGATCGAGAGACTACCTGCTTCGATCACCCTTCCCGCCTCCCCCGTCCCCCGTCCCCGCCCTTGCAGCACATTCATCCCCGGCGTCCCGACAAAGCGCGCGACGTGCACGTCGGCGGGACGCTGGTACACCTCTTCGGGCGTGCCCACCTGGCGCAGCCGACCTTCGTGCAGCACTGCGATGCGTTGGCCCATCGTCATCGCCTCGGTTTGATCGTGCGTCACATAGATCATCGTCGCACCGAGGGCCCGCTGCAGCGTGAGCAGCTCGCCGCGCAGCTCGATGCGCAGCGTCGCGTCCAGCCGGGACAACGGCTCGTCGAGCAGAAACGCCTGCGGACCGCGCACGATGGCGCGGCCGAGCGCCGCGCGCTGGCGTTGCCCCTCCGACAGCTGCGCGGGCACACGATCGAGCAATTCCTGCAGTCCCAGTCGCGCGGCGGCTTCGAGCACTCGACGGGCGATCTGTGCATCCGCCACGCCGCGTATCTCGAGTGGGAAGGCGATGTTTTCCCGGACGGTGAGGTGGGGATAGAGCGCTGGGGTTTGAAACACCATCGCGATGTCACGGTCCGCAGGCATGGCCTGCGTCACGACCCGCTCGCCGATCACGACGTCGCCAGTGGTCGGTTCCTCCAATCCGGCGATGCAGCGGAGCACCGTCGTCTTGCCGGATCCGGACGGGCCGAGGAGCACGAGCAGCTCCCCGTCCCGCACGTCGAGATCGAGGTGGTGCAACGCCTGGACGCCGCCGTCGAACACCTTGCTCAGCCGGCGGAGTGTGACCGACGCCATCCCTTAGGCGGTCAGGGCGATAGGAACGCCCGCGCGAGCCCGTACACCACGGCCCATACGACGAAGCCCGTGACGATCACGCCGGGGATCTTCTCGATCGGTTTCGTGGTCGCCCCTGTAGTCGCGGTCAGCGAGTTGATCTCCAGGAGCGCCGCCACGACGATGACGGCCGCCCAGTACGCTGCGTGATTGCCGCCTCCCGGCAGCGTGAAGTGCGACGCCGCACCCATGAAGAACAGCATCGGAATCGAGAAAACGACGTTGGTGCGCGAGGCGAGGAATGCCCGCCGCGCCGCCACCGGCGCCGCAGCGTTCGCCTGGCCACCCGACGCGGCAGCCTTCGCCGAGGCGATCACGATCTGCTGTTTGGGCCAGATGACGAGGACGACATTCAAGAACATTAGTGTGCCGAAGAGCGCACCGGTAAGAATCGTAATGGCCCAGGGCGTCGACCACGCGGCGGCGCCGAGCGGCGATTCGCCGATTCGTTTCCCGATGATCGCGAGACCGGTGAGGAACGTCAGGATCGCGCCGCCGCGGAACCAGCGCAGCGCACGCGGCAGGAGTTTTTGCGTCGCGGTGCTTTTGGCCGCGGGATCCGCCTCCGCCATGAACGGCCCCTGCACGAAATTGAAGTAATACAGCAGGCCGATCCACGTAATGCCGCCCAGATAATGCAGCCAGCGCAGCAGAAACTCCGCCACGAGCGCCTCCGG
>Ga0137415_10007307_pt1 | contig 10949 bp, 9 predicted proteins | sample CZODoug3_1_1_16f_FD_183082 | JGI IMG/M metagenome (GOLD analysis project Ga0137415, IMG submission 183082) | Vadose zone soil fungal communities from Angelo Coast Range Reserve, California, USA - CZODoug3_1_1_16fungal (Hybrid Assembly) | ecosystem: Environmental > Terrestrial > Soil > Vadose...
GATCGACCGCCGATATCGACCTCCAGCGTGGAGACCAGATCATCATCCAGTAGCTGTTAAGACGGCCTTGACCCCTGTGCATAGCCTTGGGGTGTGCACGTCCTCGTGGATTTTCTGCTCCCGCCGCGGTGTGGCGCCTGCCGCAAGGTCGGCGCGTGGCTGTGCGAGCGCTGCCGGTCGAGAATCCGCCGGCTCGAAGAGCCATTGTGCCGCCGCTGCGGGGTCGAGCTCGACTCGGCGCGCCGAAACTGCGGATGCCAGGTCCGCCTGAAATCATTGGCTCGGCTCCGCTCGGCGGTGGCCTACGAAGGGCCGGTCGAACGGGTGGTCAAGCGTTTCAAGTACGAGGGCTGGCGGCGGCTCGCCGGACCGCTCGCGCAGCTCGTGGCGGAGCGACTGGCGGTCGAGGGCGTGGCCGCGCGATGGGTGGTCGCTGTGCCGCTGCATCCGGCCCGTTTGCGCCAGCGCGGCTTCAACCAGGCGGAGCTGCTGGCCGCCGAGCTGCGCCGGCGCACCGCGCTTGCCGCGCCGCCCGGAGATCTGGTGCGGACGCGTCCCACGCCACCGCAGGTCGGCCGCGACCGGCTGCGCCGCTTCGACAACGTCAGGGACGCGTTTGTGTGGCGAGGAGGTGGCCTGGAGGGCGAATCGATCTTGCTGATCGACGATGTGGCGACCACCGGAGCCACCCTGGACGCTTGCGCAAGCGCATTGCGCGCGGCCGGATCTGGCCCCGTAACGGGGGTCTCAGTCGCGAGGGTTACCGTATAGTGGCGGTCGGTTTATCAACTCTCGAGCGGAGGAGCCGAATGGCAGTCCGTATCCCGGGTATCAACATCGACGAGTACTACCAGCAGCTCGGGCCCATCGAGCCGCTGATCCGCGACGACCGCGTAACCGAAATCATGGTCAACGGCAATGACCACATCTACGTTGAGATGGCCGGCAAGGTGGTTCTCACCAACATCAAGTTCGTCGACGAGGACCAGCTCCTGAATGTGATTCAGTTCATCGTCCGCACGGTCGGCCGGCGCATCGACGAGCGCTCACCCCTGTGCGATGCGCGTCTCGCCGACGGCTCTCGTGTCAACGCGGTCATCCGCCCACTCGCACTCAACGGTCCGCTGCTGACAATCCGCAAGTTCGCGCGCGACCCCTACCAGGTCGAAGACCTGATCCGCTTTGGCACCTGCAACGAGGCCGGCTTCGGATTCCTCAAGGCCGCGGTCCTGTCGAAGGCCAACATCATCGTCTCGGGCGGCACCGGTACCGGCAAGACCACGTTCCTCAACGTGCTCTCGGGCTTCATCCCGGTCGAGGACCGCATCGTCACGATCGAAGACGCTGCCGAGCTGCAGCTCCACCAGGAGCATGTGTGCCGCCTGGAGACGCGTCCCAAGGACATCAACGGCGAAGGCGAGATCACGATTCAGCGTCTGGTCATCAACTCCCTTCGTATGCGCCCCGAGCGCATCGTGGTCGGTGAGTGTCGTGGCGGCGAAGCGCTGGACATGCTGCAGGCCATGAACACAGGACACGACGGTTCGATGACCACGCTTCACGCCAACAGCCCGCGCGACGGGCTCGCGCGTCTCGAAACCCTCGTCTTGATGGCCGGCGTAGATTTGCCTGTGCGTGCCATCCGGCAGCAGGTCGCGGGCGCGATCAACCTGATCGTTCAGCTCAGCCGCCTTCGCGACGGATCCCGCAAGGTCTCGCAGATCACGGAGATCGTCGGAATGGAGCAAGACGTCATCACCACGCAGGACATCTTCGTGCTCGAGCAGAAAGGGGCCACCCCCGATGGCAAGGTGATCGCGGACTTCCGGCCGACCGGGCTGCGGCCCAAGATCCTCGACCGCATCTTCACCCAGGGAATCGCGCTTCCGAAGGAGATCACGACCCTCTTCCCAGCTCCCCCGGGATACAAGGCGGGCGGCCGCTGACGCCCCATCGGGCCGGACTTATACTCAGGCTGTGAAGGTCGTCGTGCACGACCGCACCGACGACGGTCTGGGGCAGGAGGTGCGCGAGACTGCGTACCGCAAGCTGGATCGCCTGGCGCGCCACTTCGGCAAGGTGACGGACGCAGAGGTGGAGTTCTCCGAAGAGCGAAAGCGCAGCGGTCTGTCGACCACCGTCTGCCGCATCGACCTGCACCTCGATGCGCGCCGCGCGCCGAAGATCTACGCGGTGGCGAGCGCGGCGGACGCGCAGTCGGCGCTCGACCTCGCGCTCGACAAGATCGATCGACAGGTCGTCGCTTTCAAAGAGAAAGTCACGCACCGCAAGCAGGCCGTCTCGCCCGTGCGCGTCCCGATGGCGCTGACGGAGGAGGCTGCGCCTCGTTCGGAGGAACCCGAGCGCCTGCGCGTGAAGCTGCACCCGATGTCCATCTCCGACGCTGTTTCGGAGCTCGAGGCCGACAGCCAGCCGTTCCTGGTCTACCTCGACGAGAACTCAGGCGAGATCCAGATCCTGGTCAAGCGGGCCGACGGCTCCCTGGCGGTGATCGAACCGGTCATCCCGTAGGTAGCGCGGATTCGATTCCGGCCGGGCCGGGTAACCTCTAGTACGGACCCATGGTCATCCTTACCAAGCTTCTGGACCCCAACGAGCGCGAGGTCAAGCGCCACCTCGCCGTTGCCGAGGCGATCAACGCGCTCGAACCCGAGCTCAAAGCGCTCGATGACGCCGGCCTGCGCGCGCGCTCCGACGCTCTCCGGGACCAGGCCCGGGAAGGGCACGACCTCGACGAGCTCCTGATCGAGGCGTTCGCCCTCTGCCGTGAGGCGGGCAGGCGCTCGATCGGCTTGCGCCACTTCGACGTCCAGCTCGTGGGCGGCATCGTGCTGCACCAGGGAAAGATTGCGGAGATGAAGACCGGGGAAGGCAAGACGCTCGTGGCAAGCCTTGCGCTGTACCTCAACGCGCTTGCCGGCAAGGGCGTCCACCTCGTCACGGTCAACGACTACCTGGCCCGCCGCGACGCGGGATGGATGGCTCCCATCTATCACCTACTGGGCATGACAGTCGGCATCAACGTGGGCACGGTGGGAACTTTTGTCTACGACCCCGAATACCTCGACGAGACGCACCCCGACTCGAGGCTGCAGCACCTGCGCCCGGCGACCAAGAAGGAGGCGTACGCAGCCGACATCACGTACGCGACCAACTCCGAGCTCGCGTTCGACTACCTCCGCGACAACATGGCACGTGACCTCGCGCAGTGCAGCCAGCGCGCCCTGAACTACGCGATCGTCGACGAGGTCGACTCGATTCTCATCGACGAGGCCCGCACGCCGCACATCATCTCGGGCCAGTCAGAGGAATCGACCGAGAAGTACTACCAGTACGCACGCTGGGCCGCTCGACTGACGGAAGGCGAGGACTACGACGTCGACCTCAAGCACAAGTCGGCTTCTCTCACCGAGATCGGCATCGCGAAGATGGAGCGCTGGACTGGGATCAAGAACATCTACGACCTCGAAAACGTCATCGAGGCACACCAGATCAACCAGGCGCTGAAGGCAAAAGCGCTCTTCTTGCGCGATCGCGACTACCTCGTCAAGGACGCCGAGGTGATCATCGTCGACGAGTTCACGGGACGCACGATGCCCGGCCGCCGCTGGTCGGATGGCCTCCACCAGGCGGTCGAGGCGAAAGAAGGCGTCAAGGTCCAGCAGGAGCAGAAGACGATCGCGACGATCACCGTCCAGAACTATTTCCGCCAGTACGAAAAGCTGGCGGGCATGACCGGCACCGCGGTGACCGAGGCGGAGGAGTTTCACAAGATCTACGGGCTCGACGTCGTCGTCATCCCGACCCACCGGCCGATGGTTCGTAGCGACAGCGCCGACGTCATCTACAAGACCGAGAAGTCGAAGTTCGAAGCGGTGATCGACGAGATCGTCGAGATGAACAAGCAAGCCCGACCGGTCCTCGTCGGCACCGTGTCCGTCGAGAAGTCGGAGCGTCTCGCCAAGATGCTCGAGCGGCGGGGCGTCAAGCACAACGTCCTCAACGCCAAGCAGCACGAGAGAGAGGCTGCGATCGTTGCGGAGGCGGGTCAGCCGAGCGCGGTAACCATCGCGACCAACATGGCCGGCCGCGGAACCGACATCGTTCTCGGCAAGGGCGTCACCGACGTCGGCGGGCTGCACATCATCGGCACCGAACGCCACGAAAGCCGCCGCATCGACAACCAGCTTCGCGGTCGTGCCGGCCGCCAGGGCGACCCTGGCTCGAGCCGGTTCTTCATCTCGCTCGAGGACGACCTGATGAAAATCTTCGGGCCTGCCGCCGAACGCATCGGCCGTCTGATGGACAGCCTCGAAGTTGAACCGATCGAGCATCCGTGGGTGGCGCGTTCGATCGCCAGCGCGCAGAAGAAAGTCGAGGGGATGCATTTCGACGCCCGCAAACATGTCGTCGAGTACGACGACGTGATGAACAAGCAGCGCCAGATCGTGTACGAGGAGCGGCGTAAGGTGCTCGAGGGCGCCGACGCGCGCGGCAACATCCTGGGCTACGTGCGCGAGATCATCACGAAGGGCGTCGACCAGCACTGCCAGAGCCGGCATCCCGAGAACTGGGACCTCGAGGGCCTGGTCAAATACCTGTCCGCCTACCTGCCTCTTCCGCCAGACTCGCAGATTCCCGACGAGGCGCTGACCAAGGGAACCGAGGGTTTGGTCGATTACCTCGTCGCGTCGGCATCCGACGCGTACGACAGGAAGGTCGAAGAGGTCGGCGCCGAGCTGATGCCAGTCGTGGAACGGAGCGTGATGCTGCAGACCATCGACTGGCAGTGGATGGAGTACCTGACCCAGATGGAGCACTTCCGCGAGGGCGTCGGGCTCCGCGCGTACGGCCAGCGCGATCCGCTGGTTGAGTACAAGAACGAAGCCTTTGAGATGTTCAACGAGCTGCGCGACCGGATCGAGTCCTCGATCGTCGCCAACGTGTACCGCGTCCAGGTGACCCGCGACGCGCCGCCACCTCCGCCGCAACCGCTGGTGCGACAAGTGACCGAAAGCGGTCCTGGAGAGGTCGATGGATCGAACGGCTCCGGCCAGAGGGCCGCGCCGCAGCAGCGCCGCGCCGCGCCGGTGGGAGCGACCGCCGCGTTGTCCGGCGCGCAGTCGGGCGGCGACCCGTCACAACATAAAATCGGGCGCAACGATCCGTGCTGGTGCGGGTCGGGCAAGAAATACAAGAGGTGCCACGGTAGGTAATGGACGCTGAACTCAACCCTAAAGAGCTTCTGAATCGGATCCTGCAGCTCAAGGAGCACCTTTGACCTACCCGCAAAAGCAAAGCGGGCTGACGAGCTAGGAGCAGAGCTCGAGAAACCCGGCGCATGGGATGACCCAAGGCGCGCGGGACAGATGGCGCGCGAGTCGGCCGAAAATCGCGCGCTGGTCGCGACGTGGGATCGGCTCGAGAGGCGCGCCCGCGACCTGATCGAGCTAGAACAGCTGGCGGAAAACGACCCCGAGCTCGAACGACAGGTCGCCGAGGAGCGCGCGGCGGTCGAAAGGGAGGTGCGCGCGCACGAGCTCGACCTTCTTTTCACCGATCCCTATGCGAACCACAACGCGGTCATCACCATCTCCGTGGGACAGGGTGGGGTGGAGGCACAGGACTGGGTCGAGATGCTCATGCGCATGTATCTGAAATGGGCGGAGCGCCGCGGCTTCGAGACCGAGATCATCGACGAGTCGCGAGGCGAGGAAGCCGGCCTCAAGAGCGCGACGTTCATCGTGCGCGGACCGCGGGCCTACGGCCTTCTTCGCTCGGAGCACGGCGTCCATCGGCTGGTGCGCATCTCTCCGTTCGACCAGAACCATCGACGTCACACGTCCTTCGCGTTGGTTGAGATCATGCCGGAGCTGGAAAGCACCGATGAGGCCGCAGTCGTGATCAACCCGCAAGACCTGCGGATCGACACATACAGATCGACCGGCGCGGGAGGACAGCACGTCAACAAGACGGACTCGGCGGTTCGCATCACGCACCTGCCGACGGGGATCGTCGTCACATGCCAGAACGAGCGGTCGCAGATGAAGAACCGCGAGATGGCGATGAAGGTCCTCAGGGCGCGGCTGTTCCAGCGGCAGCAGCAGGAAGCCGCCGAGCACCTCGACTCGATCCGTGGCCAGGTGATGCCGGCCGAATTCGGATCCCAGATCCGCAACTACGTTCTGCAGCCGTACACGCTGGTCAAGGACGTTCGGACGGGGCTTGAGGTCGGCAACGCCCAGGCGGTGCTGGACGGCGAGATCGACCCGTTTATCGAAGCTTGGCTTCGCTGGCGATTGAGCAAGAACGCCGAGGTGGCGCAAGCGCAGCACTAATTCGACCCGTTACGCCTCGCTGTATCCAGCGGAGCGTATCGAGCGCGGGGATCAGGCTCCGGTGGCGTCAGAGTTGCGGAATCACTAGGTGGCGCAAGCCTCCTGACCCCCATCCGTTAGACCAGTGTTTGTCGCGTCTGGAAGGGGTTGGAAGGATCGGGGCCATCGGCTATACTGCCCGCGACTTAGTCAGGCGCGCCCGCGTGCGCAACACGCCACAGCAAAAAACGCAGCTTATGGTTTTAACACCAGATTTCGACACCCGCCCAGTAATCAGCTTCCAGCACGTCTTCAAGACGTACCCAACTGGAACTGAGGCGCTTCGCGACATCAATCTCGAGGTCCCTGAAGGCGACTTTCTCTTCCTGGTCGGACCTTCCGGCGCCGGCAAATCGACCCTGGTGCGCCTCCTGATCCGGGAGGAGAAGCCGAGCAAGGGCAAGATCTTCGTCGACGGCGTCGAGCTCGGCCGGATGAAGCGGCGCAAGCTGCCCTATTACCGGCGAAAGGTCGGCCTCGTTTTCCAGGACTTCAAGCTGCTTCCCAACCTGACGGTCTACGAGAACGTCGCCTTCGCGCTCCGGGTGCTGGGCGAGCCCGACAGCCGGGTCCAGGCGAGCGTGGCCGAGGCCATCGACACGGTCAGCCTTTCCGGCAAAGAGCACACCTACCCGGCGAACTTGTCCGGTGGCGAGCAGCAGCGAGTTGCCATCGCGCGCGCCCTGGTGCATGCCCCGCGGTTCATCATCGCCGACGAGCCCACCGGCAACCTCGACCCCGCGACGGCGTGGGAGATCATGCAGCTTTTTCTTCGCATCAACGCGCGCGGCGCCACCGTCGTGATGGCGACGCACAACCGCGAGATCGTCGACCTTCTTCGCCGCCGCGTCATCGCCATCGACGCGGGACAGATTGCAAGAGACGACCGTTCAGGTCGCTACCACGATGATGTTGCGAAACCTCAAGTTCGCGCTCAATAGCGCCTGGCAGAGCTTCTGGCGGAACCTGGCCGTGAGCCTGGCGGCGGTCTTGTCGATCACGCTCATCCTCATCCTGGCGGGCGTCAACCTCCTGGTCGGCCACGCCTTTGCGCAGGTGCTCGACGGATTCCGCGCCAAGGTCAGCGAGATATCGATCAACGTCGCGGACGACACGCCGCTGCAGTCGGTTTCCGATTTTCAGCTCCAGCTGTCCGCCGACTCGCGCGTGACCAGCGTTCGATTCATCACCAAGGAAGAGGCGCTCGCGCAGTTCAAGTCGGATCCGCAAAACGTCGTGCTCGCGCAGCAGATCGAGGGCAACCCGCTTGACGCGAAGCTCGAGGTCCGCGTCGCGAACCTGGGCGATGTTGCGGCGATCGACACCATCGCGCGGCGCTGGCCCGGCGTGGACCCGACCGACCCCACCAACTACCAGGGCGATTTCGTCAACCGGATGCTCGAGCTGTCGCAGTGGCTTGGGCTCGCGGGCGTTGGTCTGTTGTTGATCCTGATGGTGGTATCGGTGGTGATCGTGATGAACACGATCCGAACTGCCGTCTATCACCGACGCAAAGAAATCGAGGTCATGAAGCTGGTGGGGGCGACCGAGTGGTTCGTCCGCGGCCCTTTCGTGATCGAGGGCATCATGACCGGTTTGATCGCGGCGGCGATCGCGCTGGCCCTGCTGGTGGTCGTGTACCCGCCCGCGGTGGATCGCTTCAAGTCCGACATTGGATTCATTCCGCTGAGTTACGACCCCGCGTTCATCTCCAGCCTCGCCCAGGACCTCCTCCTCGCGGGCGCGCTGCTCGGTGCGCTGGGCAGCTACATCGGCGTCCGCCGCTACGTGAGGATCTGAAATGACGCGGATGCTGGCCCGCCTATCGGTCGCGGCCTTGCTTGCCACGCTCGCGTGGCTGCCCCAGTCGGTGCAGAACACGACGGCCATCTACTGCTATCCCGGTGACCCGCCGGCCGTGTACAACGCATGCGTCGCCTACAACGGCGGGATAGGGCAGCAGGTCAACAACCAGAACCAGCTCAACAACATCCAGGCGCAGATCAACAACGCGATTGCTCAAATCAACGCGATCGATGCCCTGATCGCCAGCCTGAAGAGCCAGATCGCCGCCCAGCGAGCGCTGATCGCCCAGACCCAGGCCGCGATCGACGAGATCAGCCGCAAGATCAGGTTCGGAGAGGCTTCGCTCATCCGCCTCAAGGCACACGTCAGCGTGCGCGATCAGCTGTTGAACCAGCGCCTGCGCTACCTCGACTCACACGGCAGCGTCAACTACGTTCAGCTGGTGCTGACCTCGAGCAGCATCAATCAGCTCATGAATCGCATGGTCGGGGCGCAGCAGGTCGCCGCATCGGACCGACACCTGCTGACCGGCCTGGAGGAGGAGCATTCGACGATCGTCCAGGCCAACACCGACCTCGATGACCAGCGCGGCCAGGTGTCCGCGCTCCTGAAGCAGCAGCAGGCGACAGAAGCCGATCTCGAGAAGAACCTCGCGGCGCAGAACGCGGCCATAATCGCCGAGCAGAAGCTCCAGGTTCTGCTGGCCGACCAGTACGCCAAGGTGCAGGCCGAGCGCGCCGCGATCGACGCCAATGTCGCCAAGCTGGCGCAGCAATACGACGCCGCGGCTGTGAAGGCGGGTGGCGGAAACGGTGTCTTCGAGTGGCCGGAACCGAACTGCGGGCCGAGCTGCATCAGCCAGCGCTTTGGCTGCTCGTCCTTCTACCTCGAGGTGTACGAGCCGAGCTGCCCGTGGCCGCACAAGATCCACACCGGTCTCGACATCGCCGGGCCTTACGGCACTGAGATCGTGGCCGCGGACACAGGCGTCGCATATCTGTACCCGGGCAGCATCGGCTACGGAAACCTGCTCGTGATCATCCACGGCAATGGCTACTCGACTTACTACGGACACCTTGCGCGGTACGCGCCCGGCCTGTCGAGCGGACAGGTCATACCTCGCGGTACGACGGCCGCGTTCGAAGGCTCAACGGGTTGGTCGACCGGACCGCACGTGCATTTCGAGATTCGCACCTACGGCGTATACAAAGATCCCTGCATCTGGCTCGGTTGCTAGTCTGCTGAGATGAATCGAAGCGCTGCCCTGCGGGGTGGCGCCGTCCTCACGCTGATCGTCGGATTCCTCCCGGGACTGCTCTTTCTCGTGGCCGGCTTCGTGGGCGGCGTCTACATCGACCAGCGGTTCCCGGAGTACGTGCCCTACATCGGGCATCGCACCGAATCACGAGTCGACCTCACCCAGGTGCAGCAGGCGGCGAGGCTGATCCAGGCCGATTACGTGGACAGCAGTGTCGATCCCAAGAAGCTGTCGCAGGGCAGTGTGCAGGGCCTCATCACCAGTCTTGGCGACCCGTACTCGATCTACTTCGATCCCGCCCAGTACAAAAAGCTCCAGCAGAGCTACCAGGGTAAGTACACAGGGATCGGGATCTACCTCAGTTTCAGCACGGGTTACCCGGTGATCACGGGAACTGTAGCCGGCTCCCCGGCCGCGGCCGCGGGGCTGAAGAGCGGTGACCAGATCGTCAAGGTGGGGGACAAGGACATCAAAGGCATCTCCCCCGACCAGGCGACGACGCTGGTCCAGGGCCCTGAGGGAACCAAGGTCACGCTCACCATCCTTCGCGGCGCGGAGACGATGACGTTCACCATCACCCGGGCGCAGATCCAGGTCCCGACAGTGCGCTCCGCCACGGTCGGTGACCGGGTCCTTTATGTGCGCATCTACCAGTTCGGCGCGCAGACGTCGAAGGAGTTCTCGGACGCGTTGAAGAACGGACTCGCCGGGTCGGTCGGGATGGTCCTCGACCTCCGCGGCGACCCTGGCGGCTTCATCTCGGCCGCTGACGACGTCATCACTCAGTTCGTCACGAGCGGAGAGACCTTCGAGACCCACGGCCGGAATGGTGTCAATCGCCACCAGGTCGGTTCCGCCCATGCCGCGCCGACTGTGCCGCTTGTCGTCCTGGTCGACGCCAACAGCGCCTCCGCCTCCGAGATCGTGGCCGGATCGCTGCAGGTGCACCACCGCGCCAAGTTGGTCGGCACGACGACGTACGGCAAAGGCTCCGTGCAGGAAGACTTCGTGCTGAGCGATGGGTCGGACATCCATCTCACCGTCGAGCGGTGGTTTCTGCCTGACGGTCAGACCATCGACCACAAGGGTCTGTCGCCGGACGTGGCGGTGAAATTGGCGAGCCCGGCCAATGCCTTTGATGTGGCGCAGCCGTCGCAGGGTTATGCCAACGACACGCAGCTGAACGCGGCCTTGACTTTGCTGTCGGGTGGGTAGACTGGGTCTCCGCAAATCGGGCGGTTAGCTCAGTTGGCTAGAGCGCCTCGCTTACACCGAGGAGGTCGTTGGTTCAAGTCCATCACCGCCCACTGCACCAAGCTTGCTTCATTCGCGCAGAAATGCTTGCTTCCCGGGCCCCGGATACCGCCATTCCTGCACAGATGTCGTGGTTAGAGGCTCGATAGAATCATCCGCCGTGCCGAGGTAGCTCAGCTTGGTAGAGCACTTGACTGAAAATCAAGGTGTCGCCGGTTCAAATCCGGCCCTCG
>Ga0137415_10007308_pt1 | contig 10949 bp, 10 predicted proteins | sample CZODoug3_1_1_16f_FD_183082 | JGI IMG/M metagenome (GOLD analysis project Ga0137415, IMG submission 183082) | Vadose zone soil fungal communities from Angelo Coast Range Reserve, California, USA - CZODoug3_1_1_16fungal (Hybrid Assembly) | ecosystem: Environmental > Terrestrial > Soil > Vadose...
GACTCGCGAAGTTCTTAGTCGTCCAGCCGTGAGAAGAAGCCACCGATGTGCTTGGCCGTCAGATCGCGAGCAGTCTCGGGATCTTTGCGCTTGACGGCGTCCAGGATTGCGGCATGCTCGCTCTCTTCTTCCACCCAGGTCGCGTGACGGCGCCACGTTGAGACACTGATCATCGCGACTTGGTCCTGGATTTCATCGAGGATCCTGCGTAGATGATCGTTCCCGCATGGCTCGTACAGGCCGCGGTGAAATCGCCGATTCGCAATCGATCGGTCCGCAAGGGCGCCATCACCGGTACCCGCGTTTCTCGCTGCGAGAAGCGCTTCCTCGCACTTGGCCAAGGACGCCTCGTGATGGAACGGAACAGCACGGGCGACGGCCTCTGGCTCGTTCAGAAGGCGAACCTCGAACAGATATCTAGCGGCAGATGGATCGATGTCGCGGACGACAGTTCCCTTGTATGCGTGGGATGTCACGACACCCTTGCGTGCCAACACTCGCAACGCCTCCCTGATGGGAGTCTTCGAAACGTGAAGTTGCTCGGCCAACGTCGCCTCGATGATGCGTTCGCCCGCCGCCAACTCGCCACGCAAGATTGCGCGCTCTATCCGATCAGCCACGAACTCAGCGCGCGTCTGATGAATGTCATCTGCCATCGGCGAGGTCACTTTCACAGTTTAGGTGTCGCACTAGTGATTCCGTGTGTGGGCACGGGACCGACGCCGAACGAGTCGTACGCGACATGATCGACTCAATCATCCGAGCCTGCGAGCTGGCCGCGGACCAGTCCGGCGTCCACCACCACGGTCTGCCCGGTCATGCCGGTTAGCCGGTCGGAAAGAGCTACGAACGTCTCCGCGATCTCCTTTGGTGTACACAAGCGGCGCAACGGATTAGAAGACGCGAGGTTGGTGTACCAGTCGGGACGGTGAGCCCATTCAGCTCTGTTTCGGGCAGTGGGGATGTCGCCGGGCGCAACCGCGTTGATGCGTATCCCCTCGGCGCCGAGGGGGCTCGTCAGCGAATTGACGAGCCCAATGATGCCAGCCTTGGCCGCGGCATAAGCAGGCAGACCACAGGAAATCAACGCGTCGGTCGACGTCGTGAAGGCAATCGACCGGTCACCGTTTGCGGCGCGCAAGTTCGGAACAGCGGTCTGAAGCGTCACGAAGGCGCTGATCAGGTTGTGTTCAAGGGATGCTCGAAACACCTCGAGCGGCAGCTGCGTCGGATCAGGGCTGTTCTTCTCAGCCGGCAGCGCACCGCCGGCAATGGACACGACGTGCTGGATCGGCCCGATCTGGCGCATCACCTCGTGCATCGCGTCCTCGTCGGTGAGGTCCACGACAATCGGTGTAAACGATGCTTGCTCCGGCGCCGCGACACGGTCCAGGCCGAACACCTGATGTCCTGCCTCGAGATAGCAGGTAACCGTCGCCGATCCGATGCCGCCGGATGCGCCGGTCACCAGGACGCTACTCACCTGCTGCATCCCAGGCGGTGATCGCGGTAGCCAACTCCACGCTCTCCTCGATGGTCAAGGCACTGATCGGCGGCCTCACATAGGCGTTCTGCAGGTAACCGCGCTGCCGCATCGCTTCCTTGACGGCAGGCACATTCAAGGCATTGCCGTTCCGTTCGCGAATCTGCTCGAATGGCTTGATCAGAAGCCAGAGTTCCCTCGCGGTTGCGTAGTCGCCCGCCGTCAATGCGTTGAGTAGCTTCACCGACAAGCCGGGCGCGACGTTGACGAGTCCCGAAGTGAAGCCTCGTCCTCCGGCCAGCCAGAAGAACGGCGCCCACGACTCGGCGAGTCCACACACCGGAACGACCTGCGAGCCAAAGTTCTCGACGAGGCGCGCGAACCCCATGAGGTCAGGCCGTGCGTATTTGATCGCTACGACGTTCTCGATCGCCACGATGCGCTCCATCACCGCTTGGGACGGCTCCTGGCCGCGGACGTAGACAACGACGGGTGAGCCCGCGGCGTCTGCGAGCGCTGTGTAGTAGTCGATCAATCCGGTGTCTGAAACGTAGGCATGCGATGGCGCGTGGACCATGAAGCCGGCGGCGCCCAAGCCGACCGCGTGCTCGATCACCTTGAGAGCCGTACGCACGTCACCGCCGATTCCGACGAGTGTGCTGGCATCGCGCGCGGCGTCGATGGTCGCCGCCGTAACTCCGAGGATTTCATCCTGAGTCAGGCTGGAATACTCCGCCGTGTTGCCACAGGCGATGATCAGCTCGACATGGGCATCGGTGATCCGCCTGACGACCTTCGACAGTTCGTCGAAGTCGACGGCGCCGTCGTGATTGAACGGCGTTATGGGAATTGCGCTGATTCCTGTCAGCAGCGATGCGAGCTTCTCCTGCACGAGCGTGGACATCAAAACTTCAATACCTCTCTGGAACACCGGGACCTGCTAGGCCGGAGGAACATTGTTATTTACCGATGCCTGCGGTCAAGCCTTTCACGAAGAAACGTTGACCAAACGCGTAGAGCAGAAGAATCGGCACTATCGATAGGAACGATCCAGCCATGACGAGTGGCTGTTGGGTTACGTAGCGACCCTGAAACACCGACAAACCGGCCATGAGCGTTCGAGACTTGTCGTCCTGCAAGAAGACCAGGGCGATGAGCAGCTCATTCCAACCGTAAATGATGTTGACGAGCATCAGGGTAAAGAGGGCTGGAGAGGTGAGCGGAGCCACGATCAGCCGGAGAGTGCCAAACGGGGACAGCCCGTCCATTCTCGCGGCTTCGAGCAGTTCCACGGGAATGGTCCTCATGAAATTCGTTATGAAGAACACCGAGAATGGGAGGAACAGACCGACGTAGAAGATGATCACGGACGGGAGCCGATTGATCAGGTGCACGTTCACCATCACGGTGAATATTGGTGCAAGGAGGACAACCGGCGGAATGACCATGAACGCGACATTCGAATTGAAAAGCGTGCTCCGCCCTCTGAACCGACCGAAGACGAAGGCGTATCCCGCGGGTAAGGCGATCGCGGTGGACAGCGTGGCTGATATCAGCGTGACGATCAAACTGTTCCACGCCCAACGTGGGACTGCCATCGACCGAATCACCTGCAGGTAGTTGCTCGCCGTGCTGTGTATGGGCAGGCCGAGCGGCGAAAGTTCGTATGCCGCATTGGTTTTGAGCGACGTCTGAAGGATGAACCAGATCGGATAGAGGGATGCGACGCATACGAGGACGAGGAATGCATGTTTTACGACTGAGCCGATTTTGATTCGCCGAATCATCGCTCACCCTGCTTCGCACGGAGACGGGTATAAATCGCTATGAGCACGCCTGAGATGAGCAGCAAGACCACCGCCGCGGCCGAACTCAGGCCGGGCGAACTGTACTGAAAGGCGTAGCGCCACACGTACAGATCCATCACGCTCGAGGCGTTGCCGGGCCCGCCATGTGTCAGTACGTAGACATACGGGAACGTCCACGCGATCACCTGGATGGCTTGGAGCACCAGGAAGAACTCCACCGTCCCGCGAACCTGTGGCAGGACGACCAGGCGGTTCGTTTGCCAACGTGTCGCGCCGTCGATGGCCGCAGCCTCGGACAACTCTCTAGGCAACGACAGCAAGGAAGCCGTAAACACGACGACGCCAAACCCGAGCTGCGTCCAAACCAGCACGCCACCAATGGAAAACAGCACGATGTTGCTGTTTCCTATCCAGTCCAGAGCCAAGAAGTCCAGGGATAGTCCCCGTAGAGTGATGTTGAGGATGCCGTTCTGTTGGAGCAAGTACGAGAAGCTGATTCCGATGGCCGTGGCAGGAATGATGTAAGGGACGAAGACCATCAGGCGGTACGCGCGCCATCCCTTCGTTCCCTCGTAGAGCATCAACGCAATCGTCATTGCCACGACGGTTACGACCGGAACGACGGCGAGCAGTTTCAGGCTGTTGAACAGCGACGTCATGAAGACCGGATCTTGGAAGAGTGACCTGTAATTCTCCAGGCCACTAAACGTCGTCTCTCCCATGCTGGTGGAATAGAAGCTATTCCGGATGACGGTGATCAGTGGATATGCGAACACCAGCCCGAGGCATACGACCATCGGCAGTATGAACACGTAGGGCCACGAGTCACCCCTCGATCGCCGCCCCTTCACCGGCGGTGATGGGGCGACGATCGTTCGATCCACAGTCGTGTGGACGGCAGGGCCCACGAACTATCCCTCCGCCCACTTGGCGTAGGTCTTGAAGTCATCTGGCTGCTGTGTTTGCCATGCCTTGATGATTCCCGCGATCTGTGACGTTGCGTCACTGGCCGAGGTCGATCCCGCTAGCAAGGCCTGTGCCACGGTGCGGAGTCCTTGATCATCGACCTGCGGCGGGGCGTAGTTCTCGGCCCAGAGTTGGTTCGGGAGCGTGTCGAGCTTGTACAACTGCGCCATCACCGGGTCTTTGACCACCGACGGATCGAAGCGCTTGTCTGCGGGGAATGCACCCGTGGTCGTGTACCAGCTCGTCAAGTTCTCCGGCGTGTGCAGCCATGTCAGGAACGCGGCCGCTTGTGCCTTCTCGGCGGACCAGGACGTGATGAAGGCAGATATCGACTGGGTCGCGTCGTAGTACTGGGCAAGCTTGCCCGTCCCCACCAGCGGGGTCTTCCCGACGCCGAACTTGCTCCCCAATCCCTGCTTCACCCAGGCGGCCACGTTGCCGTCGGTCGCCCACGTCATGGCTCCCTTGCCCTGGGCAAAGTTTTGCCATGCCTGGGTGGCTTCCACAGACGCGACGTCACTGCTCAGGTAACCCTTGTCCTTGAGCTCGGCAAGCCGGGTCAGATATCCCGAGTACTTCGGATCGGAGAAATCGGCCTTGCCGGCGTACACCGCTTGCAGCTCTTCGATCGAATCGAGGGTCTGGGTACCCACGACGGACTGGAACCACGAGCCGAAGGCGCCTTCCTTGTCACCCACCGTGATGGGGGTGATGCCGGCTGCCTTCAGCTTGGCGCAGTCGGCCAAGAACTCATCCCACGTTTGCGGACCGTGGGTGCTATCGAGACCTGCCTTCTCGAAGAGCTCCTTGTTCCAAACGAAGGGAACGCCAAGGAGATACAACGGCATGGCCCAGACCTTGTCCTGATACGTGTTCTCCTGTGTGTTGAGCCACTGGCTCAGCTCGGACTCGGGGATCAGGCCCGTCAATGGAGCGACCTGGCCTCGCCAGACCGGGGTCAGGACCGGCAGCGTCGCCCATTGCATCGCGATGTCCGGGCCGGTCTTGGCTTGAGCCGCAGTCTGGAAGGCTCCTTGCAGCGTCTGTGTCGCCTGCGGCACCAGCTCGATGTGGATGCCAGGGTGGAGCCCTTCGTAGCGAGACACTGCTGCTTGCATCCAGGCCGTCGACCCGGGTACGTCGGACTCACCCCAGAACCAATACGTCAGGCTGCCGGTATATGGATCACCGGAGGCCTGGGAGCCTTGGTCCGAGGATCCGGAGCAAGCGCCGAGAATCAGAACGAACACTGCGGCAGCAGAGGCAAACGCGAGCCTCCGCTTCGAACGCCAAATATGGTTCACCTGCATAATCCTTTCGGTAGAAGGTGCGCTCCCAGCGCGGTCAAATGCCACGCCGCGGTTGGTAATTCGCCAATTTTCATCGCACATCCTTGGAACGCTGGAAGTGGAACCGCCGCAATCCGTCTGCGGTAGTGATCTGGACCGTTCCGTTCGCGTGCAGATCCTGCAGAATTGCAGCGACGCTCGGCGCAAGGTCGGCCGCGCGGTTCGGTGGTAGGCCGGGATAGTTTTCATGGACCGCCTGGCAGACGTCGGTGAGCGTCTCCGCTCCACTGTTGAGCGCCGCCGTTACGTTCGCTTCCAGAACGCCAATCGCATCGCGCGAATCCTTGATGAAGGCCGCCACGTCCGCGCCGTACATCGGTGCTTCGTGCGCACATAGCAGGATGTCGACGTTCAGGCCCGCGATCCGATCCAACGTTGCCTCGTATGTCGATCGCGAGAGGAACTGTGGCGGGTACAAAAGAGAGCCGTCCAGATTCCGAATGCCGTATCCCATGACGGCGTCGCCTGCGATGAGCGCTCGCTCGTCGGGTATCCAGATCCCCAAATGGCCGTGGCTGTGACCGGGGATGTGAACGATGGCGCTTCGCGTCTGCTGGTGACTGAACCATCTTTCGTCAGTGATGCGTTCGTCTACCTCGAACCCGGCGCCCAACCTCCCGGCGATTCGGGCGAGAGCCGAGCTGTCGAGCCTCATGTCGTCCGTGCGCGCGAACGTCTCGTAGCGCTGCGCGATTGTGTCAGTAGGACTTCCGAGTGGCGGACTGTCGGCTGCATGGGCGACGACCGTCAACCCCGGATAGGCCGCTCGTAAGCTCGCTGTTCCGCCACAGTGATCAGCGTCGGGGTGGGTCAACACGAGTGTGATGTCGTCCGGTTCGAAACCCAACTCGTTGATCGTTGGAACGATTGTGCCGTGGGGGCTCGACGGAAGGCCCGCGTCCACGATCACGAGCTGCTGTCCGGAAACCAGCAGGAACTGGCATAGCAGTCGCGTTCCGTCTATCTCCTCCATGCGGATCAGCCCTGGGATGATCTCGTCCGTCGCCGCAGTCACGCCGTCTCCGGGGACCGCAGTTTTGCCAACGCGCTACCGACTTCGTCATCGTCGATCGCGAGCATCGCCATGCGAGGGCTGATGTAGTCGGCAAGTTCCGGTAGGTCGAAGCTTTCAAGCATGTTGTGCTTGAACAACATTGGGCTGATCGCTTCTTCCGATGACATGAGCAATTCCAGCGTTTGCAGGTCACGTGCCACCACGCCGGCCACTCGGCGGTCCATCGCGGCGGCGAGCAATGCGACGAGCCCGAGGGCCCCCGTACCCCAGACCGCGATCCTTCCCTTGTCGATCTGCTGCGCGGAGGAGTATCTGTCCGACAGAAAGTCAACGCAGCGAATCGTGTCCCAGACCCGTTGGTTCAACAGGTCTCGATCCAGCATCCACGCTGCGGTAGCCATCTCGAATTCCGATGTCGCAGACTCGCCGGTGCCACGAAGGTCCGGCAGCAGTACCGCCCAGCCCTCGCGCTGCGCATGACGCACCTCGGTGAGCTTCGCGGCCTCGCCCTTGCCGCCTTCGTCCAGCACGATCAGCACGGGCGCAAGGTGATCCGACCAGTTCAGGGGCAGGGTGAAAACCGCGTCGAGCGTGATCCCTGGCTCGGTGGAAAGCGTCAGCCGCTGGGCGTGCGAATCAGGGAACGAAATGTGGTTCGTGACGCGAGCCGCAAGCGGGGTTCGCTCTGGGAGCGGACCGAGCGCGCGCCCCAGTCCGTCAGCCGTGACGGGGGAGCGCTGCTTCCGCAGTAGGTCTGCTCGGCGTTTGGCGAGCTCCACGACGGGGCCGTTCGAGTCGATCGGCTGCGGCAGACACGTGCCCGTGGAGTCGACAGGGCCTGCACTCTGCGGCAGCTCCGCGCTCGACCTGTTGTGGGGGACCTCCCACTGCGGGTTGAACAGCACATGTCCCGACTCGGAGGAGCAAGCCTGCGTGCCGACCAGCTTCCGGATGAGGAAGTCAGCGACAGCATGCCGCATGCCTGGCAAGAGGCCATGCCCACCTGGAACCTCGACGTAATCGAAAGTGTCGTCAGTACCTTCGCGTTCCAACAGGCGCCGAATCTCGTGCATTACCTCTCGCGCCCCGCCAATCGGGAATCCGGGATCCTCGGTGGCGTTGGCGACGAGAAGCTGCCTCGGCGAGACGCAGGAAAGGATTTCACCAACGGTTCCGACGGTGCACAGAGTGGGCAACTGATTGCATAGGTCAACCCAGCTGTCCCAGCCAGTGCCGAACGCGGCATCCCGAATCTGGCTGAGGTGGGTGTTAACCATGCAGACAATTGCGGCGACGCTGATCCGCTCGTCGAGTACTGAGGCAAATATCGAGGAGAACCCTCCGCCTGAGGCGCCGACGATTCCTATTCGCGCGGAGTCGATTTCGTCGCGTCGATCGAGTAAGTCGACGCCAGCCAGACTGTCGTTGACCATCAACCCCAAGGAGGTCAAGCCGACGAGCAGCGGAGCCAATTGGCCGTGTTGGTGCCACCCGATGCGCCGTTCGCCCTGCCCCAGGGTGTCGTAACAGAGCACGGCGATCCCATTCGAGGCGAGGTGTTGATTGAAGCTCTGTATGTTGGCGGCGAGCTTCGCATCCTCCATCCAATGGCCCGGCGGATGAACGACGGCGGGATGCGGGCCCTTACCGTGGGGCAGATACAGAAGTGCGGGCACTTGAAGTCCGCGCGCTGCTTGATAGACGATCTTTTCGACATCGAAGCCGTCCGCGGCGATTCTGTCGATCCCGGAATACTTCCGATCCTGTTCGATCCGATCCAGTCCGAGAGCGTCACGCAGGTGTCGCTTTAGATCGGATCTGGACGCCGTCCCGGGGCCGAATCCGCCCGATGGTGATGAATGCGCGGCAAGCTCGGCTGCCCGCTTCAGAACGAAGTCCGGGACCATCGCCCCCCGAGGGGGTTCAGTCAGGAGTTCGGCGAAGGATTTCATCGGGCCTTTCGGCATGAGACGTCGAGGTTCAAGCTCGTCGAGACTTCGGTCGCGCCACCAACGGAGCGGTGAAAATGCACCACGGCGATGTGATACGGCATAAGTTATACTATGTATCGTTTGTGGTCAACGGTCGGTTCACGACAAATTTGCCGCTGAACCGCTGTGCCGATCGCCCATGCCGGTGGAGGGTTTGAAACGCATGTCAACTGTCACGTTCGAGAATGCAAGCCGCAACTTTCCGGGTCAGAAGCGCCCTGCGGTCGATCGCTTGAATCTCAAGGTTGACGACGGAGAGTTCCTTGTACTCGTCGGACCGTCAGGTTGTGGTAAGTCCACATCGCTACGGATGCTCGCCGGACTGGAACCCGTTGATGGGGGTCGCATCCTGATCGACGACGACGACGTCACTGGTGTGGAGCCCAAGGATCGCGACATCGCGATGGTGTTTCAGAACTATGCCCTCTACCCCCATATGTCGGTGGCCCAGAACATGGGATTCGCGCTGAAGATCGCCGGTACCAAGAAATCTGAGATCGAACAGCGTGTGCGAGAAGCCGCGGTGATATTGGAACTGGAGTCCTTTCTGGACCGCAAACCCAAAGCCCTCTCCGGCGGGCAACGGCAGAGAGTGGCGATGGGCCGGGCGATCGTGCGGCAACCGCGCGTGTTCTTGATGGACGAGCCGCTGTCGAACCTCGACGCGAAACTGCGGGTGCAGACCCGTTCCCAAATAGTGCAGTTGCAGCGGAGATTGGGCGCAACCACCGTCTACGTGACCCACGACCAAATCGAGGCGATGACGATGGGTGACCGCGTCGCGGTCCTCAATGATGGGGTCATCCAACAGTGCGCCACGCCGCGGGAGATGTATGCACGGCCGGCGAACCTGTTCGTCGCCGGGTTTCTCGGCTCGCCGAGCATGAATCTGGTCGAGCTGCCTGTCATCGAGGGCGGTGTTCGCTTCGGCGACATCACCATTCCGGTCGACAGACAAGCTCTCAGCGCGGCAGATTCGGGGCGCGTGACCGTGGGTGTTCGTCCGGAGGACCTGCAGATCGTCGACGTGGGCCTGGAATTCGAGGTCGATGTCATCGAAGAGTTGGGCGCCGATGCATACGCATACGGGCGAGCCAACATCAACGAATTTCAGGGTGGATCGGCACAGACACTGGTCGCCCGCGTCGATTGGCGCCATCCGCCGCTCAAAGGTGATCGGGTACGCCTGGCCCCGATCGGCGGCCACGCACTCCACGTCTTCGACGCGGAAAGCGGCGCGCGACTGTCGTGATCTTCGACCGGCGTCGCGGCTAAAATCTTGTCGTTTGCTAGTTGGTCAGAATTCGGTTCGAAGCCGAGTCGGCTGTGGGCCCAGACATGCACTACAACACCTCTATTGTTGGCCCGTGAATTGACGGATGCGTCGTAAAACTCGACACGCCGCACGCATCCCAGGAAACTTCGCCAGGTCGGTCAGTATCTGTAGCAGCGCAGACTGCGAGCTGTTTTCCGACACGAACCTGGGGATGAGCGAGTGCTCCCGAGAAGACGTCGGCGGCGTGGCCGCCGCCTGTGGACGGTCGCCACCGCGACGCTGGTCGCCCTGGCGTGCACCACAGCGGTCAGCACCGAACTCTTGAGCTCCCGACCGCGCGAAGTCATAGCGGTCGTCGCAGGTTCCATCGACCCGGCGCCGACGACGACCGCCATCGCCGACTCGGACGTCTACGGGATGGCGCAGGCCGACGTGGACAAGACGATGGATGCGATTAGGTCGGCCAATGTCCGGTCGGTCCGACTTCTGATTCCGTGGGCCGGGGTGGAGGCCACGCAAGGCCAGCTCGACTGGAGCGTGGTGGACAAGACGGTGAACTCCGCCGCGGCCCGACAATTATCCGTTGTCGGCGTCGTGAACTCCTCACCGATATGGGCGGTCGCGCCCGGTGGGCAGTATCTGAGCGGCCGGCCCGCGTCGCCGGCCACGTACGGGGACTTCGTGGCCAAGGTCGCCTCGCGATACCAGGGAAAGATTGCCGCCCTGGAGATTTGGAACGAACCCAACGGAATCCAGTTCTACACACCGGCACCCGATCCTGCGGGGTACGTCGACCTCCTGAAGGCGAGCTACGCCAAGATCAAGGCAGTCGACCCGTCGATCGTCGTTCTCGGGGGCTCGATGGGCTCGATCCTCGACTACGGCGCCGCGGCAATCAGCCCACCGAACTTCTTGACCCAGATGTACGCCGCGGGGGCGAAGGGGTACTTCGACGCGCTGGCATTCCATCCCTACCACTACAGCCTGAAGTTCCCCTTCGCCCCCGCGGCGTACATCTGGGTCAAGAAGTTCGGTGGGCTGATTGCCGCGGCGCCGTAGTC
>Ga0137415_10007310_pt1 | contig 10948 bp, 8 predicted proteins | sample CZODoug3_1_1_16f_FD_183082 | JGI IMG/M metagenome (GOLD analysis project Ga0137415, IMG submission 183082) | Vadose zone soil fungal communities from Angelo Coast Range Reserve, California, USA - CZODoug3_1_1_16fungal (Hybrid Assembly) | ecosystem: Environmental > Terrestrial > Soil > Vadose...
CAGCACTCCGCAGACAAGATAAAAGATTAGATAGCGAAAGTGTCCGATATTGTGTGTCGGATGATAGCGTCGAACGCTGTGTGCGGGCATGCGACAACCCTTGGGAAAAAGCGTGTCAAAAAAAGCGGTCGTCCCGGATTCCGCTTCCCTCCAGACACCGAAGTTGCGAGTGAAGGTCCGCTCGATCCTCATTTCAGATCTCATGTCGGCTGTGATGGCGAGACCGATAGCTGTTGCCGCATGGGCGTAACTCGATTTTCGTACGCGGCGTCCAAAGCGTGTCCGCAGTACGCGCGCGACCGGTGGAAACTCGCTCCCGCCTCCCACAATGTAAATGCAACTAAGCGTCTCTACTCCCCCGACCTTCGTGATAACCGAGTCGACGACGTCAATCGTCCGATCAATTGGCGCTGCGCATCGCGCGTAGAAGTCGTCAACGGGAATTGCGGCCTCGTATTCTCCCAGATCGAGCAGAATTCTCCGGCTGTTGGGATTCAGCCTTTCCTTAGCCAGGCGGCAGATTTCGAGTAGCCGATCCTGATCCGGCAAAGACGCGGCCTCCGCCATCTCGAGCAGCACTGCATCAAAGTCATCTCCGCCCAACTTGCCAATTCCGGAGCTTGTGATGACAGAATGGTCGTCGCCTGTCAGTCGGATCACGGAACAATCGAAGGTGCCGCCGCCCAGGTCGTACACCAACAGGTTTTCTCGCTTACGCGTCAGATCCTTGCCTCGATATCGATGGGCGTACTCGATGCCGGCGGCCGAGGGTTCGTCGTACACACCGGCAACCCTGAAGCCGGCGAGGCGAAAGCCTTCCATTGTTATAAACCGTTGGTTACTGTTCGAATTCGCGGGAACGCCGATGGCCACTTCCAGGGGTGCCTCCATTCGGACGTTCGAGCGGGTTTCCAGGGCGTTGCGAAGGCTCGTTAGAAATTCACCCACCAGCGTAAATATGGGGACCCCGAAAATGGAGCCATTCGGAGAAGCGGAGGCCAGCAGACGCTTGAATGAACGATGGATAGTCCATTCCGGATCTTCCGTCAGCGCGACCGCGTCGAATCCGTATCGGCGTTCCCCACCGCAAATGGCGACCAAAGACGGATACCACTCCTGAAAGTCGCCTTCGGCATTCTCGAAAATAACAATGGGATAGTTGCCGCGATCCGCAACGGCAACTATCGTTCGCGTCGTACCTAAATCAACACCAAGCCGCATGATTGACGGTAATCTTATTACCGCCCAGCTCCGGTCCATGTGGTCGGGATCGTCAGGATGGAATGACCGGTCTGTTCGTGATTGTGCGGCCAGAAACTGAGTACATGCCAGTCCACAAAGCGCCAGGACAAATCTGCGCATCGGTCCCTCCCACAATCCAGGAATCCAGGTGTTTTTCAATGTTCGAGTGTATCCTCCTCAACGCAGTCTCGGCTGGTGTTATGCTGAACGGCAAACCAACAAGGAGATCCCCATGGGCCATCATCATCACGGACACACGCGCCGCGATTTTTTTCGCCACTGCTTTGGAGGTGTTCTGGCAGGGGCTACTGTCTTCGAAGAAGCGTTCCTTCGCGCCGGTTGGGCCCGGGCGCAGGCACAGACGGCGAGCGCCAGCCTCTTCACGATCGAGAAAGTGGCCGAAGGAGTCTTTGCCGCGCTCGCTACGCCGCAGGCTTTGACCAACAGCAACGCCGCGATCTTTGTCCTGGATCGCGATGTGCTAGTGGTGGATGCCCACTCCAAGCCCTCGGCAGCCGCTGCGCTGCTCGCGCAGATCAAGAGGGAAGTCACAGACAAGCCCGTGCGTTACCTGGTAAACAGCCATTTCCACTGGGATCACACGCAGGGCGACGTCGCATACAAGACGGCCAACACGAAAGTCGAAATCATCGCCAGCGACGCGACCAGGCAGCTCATGAGGCAGCTCCAGCGCGACCGGTTGAAGGAATCGCTCGAGAGCGTGCCGGGTCTGATCGACGCGGTTCGATCGCGCCTCTCGCGCGCCACGACGGCGCAGGAACGGGAATGGTGTAACGACCAATTGCGCCAGCTTGCGGCGTACCAGGAAGAAATGAAGAGCTACCCGCTGGAGCTCCCAACGGTGAGCTTCGCGAGAACCCACGTGATCAAGGACCCCTCCGGCGAACTCCAACTGGCGTTTAACGGCAAGGCCCACACGGCGGGTGACATTCAGGTGTTTTCACCCTCGAAGAAAGCGGTGGCCACGGGCGACGCGATCATCGGCTTTCTCCCCAATCTCAACGACGGTTTCCCACGTCCCTGGCCAAAAACCATCGACTCCGTGGGCTCCTGGAAGTTCGACCACATCATCACGGGCCACGGCGCGGTGCAGCACGGCCGCGCTCGCATGGGCCAATTCCGCAACTACATCGAGGATCTGACGGCACGCGTGGAGCGGGCAAAGAAGGCTGGGACCCCATTGGTGGAGTTGCAGAAGACCATCACCCCTGCGTCGCTCGCGACCCTGCAAACCGGCGGCTTCGGCGCGTTTGTCGCGGATAACCTGGAGAAGTACTCGGTGTACCTGGGTCAGCGTACGCCTCTGGAGGACCGGCTGACGGCGAACATCTCGGCGATTTACAACAATCTCGACCGAGTGTGACGTTCGAACAGAGATTGTTCCGGCCTGAGTAATCGCCGCAAACGACTCAGTGGGCTGCGTAGTCGGCAAAACCCACACCGCTTGAAATTACTGTCCACCTCCGTGTGGATCTACTATCCTTTTTTCATTGCGAACTCCGAGGCGTCAGCTAGAATTCCGGGATCCAAAGGAGGCAAGGGATGGCGTTCGATCTGAACGTGAATGGAACGCGACATACCATCGATGCGGACCAGCAAACGCCATTGCTGTGGGTGATCCGCGATCATGTCGGCTTGACTGGCACTAAGTTCAGTTGCGGCATCGGGCAGTGCGGCGCGTGCACGGTGCATGTCGATGGTCAGCCGGTCCGATCCTGCAGCGTCCCTGCGGCCATGGCCATCGGCAAAAGAATCACCACGATCGAAGGGGTCTCGCCGGATGGCAATCATCCGATCCAGGTCGCCTGGAAGGAATTCGATACGCCTCAGTGCGGCTACTGCCAGTCCGGGATGATCATGAGCGCGCTCGCCCTGCTGCAGCGACGCCCCAACCCTTCCGACGCCGATATCAACACCGCGGTGACGAACGCCTGCCGCTGCGGCACTTACCACCGCGTCCGGCAGGCTATCCACCTGGCTGCAGACCTGATGAAGGACGGGAGGCGATAATGAGCGAGAACGGGATATCCGGCATCAATCGTCGCGAGTTCCTTGCGATGGTCGCCGCAGCAGAGGGGGCCTTCATCCTTGGCTTCTGGGTCCCGCCGCGAGCGAACGCGCAGACTGCGCCCCGCGCCGTCTGGTACGAGGAATCCGCTACGCCCGAGATCAACGCCTGGATCGTCATCTCGCCGGACGACACTGTAACGATCCGGATCGCGCAGTCGGAGCTCGGCCAGGGAGTCTGGACCTCCAACGCCATGATGGTCTGCGAGGAATTGCAGTGCGACTGGACCAAGGTACGGCCGCAATACGCGTCGGCGAACCGCGACGCCCGAGAGAGGGCGCCCGAGTGGACGCTGAAAGTGATGGGCAAGGGCGCCACCGATCCCAAGGGCGGCGGCGAACCTGGGTTCGGGAATCGCGACCGCACTGGTGTGGGGGGTATTCCCGACAGTCTCTATCGGCGCATGCGTACGAACGCGGCGTCATCGGTTAAGGACGGGCGGTACTACCTGCAGCTTGCCGGAGCCGAGGCGCGGGAGCGATTGCTGCTGGCTGCCGCGGAGCTCTGGAGCGTGCCGGTGGCCGAACTGACCGCCAAAGACAGCATCATCACGCACGCCCCGAGCGGCCGCACGACGACCTATGGGCAGATCGCCGGCCGCGCCGCCCGGACACCGCATCCGAATCCGGAGACGATCACGATCAAGTCGCCGGACCAGTGGACGCTAATGGGAACCGAGCGGAAGAATCTCGATGTGCCGGCCAAGGTCACCGGCAGCACCATCTACGGGATCGACGTCCGCGTTCCGGGCATGAAATGGGCCGCAGTCAAGGCCTGCCCGGTCTATGGCGGCACCGTCAAGAGCTACAAGTTCGACGCGATTCGCCAACTGCCGGGCGTGCGCTCCGCCGTCCAGTTCCCGATCCCGGATCCGGCGCTGACCCGCGGCCGCATCTTCAGCGGCGGCGTCGCGGTCATTGCCGACACCTGGTATCAGGCCAGGACCGCGCTGGATCGCATGCCGATCGAGTGGGAAATTCCGCCGGAGCATGCGGCGTTCAGCACCGCCAACATGCGCGAGGCGCTTGTTGCCTCGCTCGATCGGCCCGGCAGAGTACGCGTCAATCAGGGCAATGTGGACGACGCCTTCGCTCGCGCCGCCAAAGTTGTCGAAGCAACCTACTCGACGCCGTATCTGCCGCGCGCGCGGATGGAGCCCGGCAACGCCACGGTGCTCGTCACCGACAATCGCGTTGACATCTGGATCGGCGATCAGAGCCCGCAGGAAACGCGCTTCAGCGCCGCGAAGATCACAGGCATCGCCGAGGAGAATGTCTACTTGAACCTGTGCCACCTGGGCGGCGGTTTTGGCCGCAACGGCAACGGGCCCCAGGCGGAGCAGGCCCTCATGATCGCGAACGCGCATCGCGGCACCCCGATCCATCTACTGTGGACCCGCGAGGAGGATTTCATCGGCACAACCTATCGCGCCATGGGCATGGCGCGCCTCAAAGCCGGTCTTGACGCCGAGGGCTGGCCGATCGCGCTCGAGGTGCGCACGGCGATGCAGGAAGACGGATTCGGACCGGAATCATCGTTCGACGTGGCCTCGCGGTACCACGTGCCGAACTACCGCTTCTCGAACCACACGACGAAATTTCACGTTCCCGTCGGCACGCGGCGCGGCATCGGGCAGGCCGCGCACGAGTTCTATCGCGAGAGCTTCATGAACGAGCTCGCACATGCCGCAGGCATGGACCCATACCGCTATCGGCGCGAGCTCATCGCCCGCACCAGCCTGCCCTACAAGGACGACATGATCCGCGCGCTCGACCTTGCCGCGGAGATGTCGGGTTGGGGAAAGGCGCTGCCTCGGGGCACGGCGCGGGTTATCGCCCTCGAGGAGAGAGGCGCGGAAACCAATCGCATGGCGACCATCAGCGCCATGGTGCACACGGTCTCGGTGAGCCGCGAAGGCAAGGTCAGGCTGGAGCGCGTCGACGTCGCGCACGACACAGGCTTCAGCCTGGTCAACCCGCTATCGGTGAAGAAGCAGATCGAAGGCCAGATCGTCTGGTTCTACAACGACGCGATGCACCAGGCGAACACGATCAAAGATGGGCACATCGTTGAGAATAATTTCAATGCGTTCAAGCTGTCGCGCATCGACGAGAACCCGCCCGATATCAACATCCGTTTCTTCAAGACCGGGCACTGGCTGCTCGGCATGGGCCACGACCGCGCCACTTCGGTCCAATCCGCGATCGGCGACGCAATATTCCAGATTACAGGTAAACGCTTCCGGGATCTGCCCTTCGGCGGTCACGATCTGAGCTGGACCTAGCCGGATACGGAAAAACTCGAATCAAGCTACTGTAGCGGCGGTCTATGACCGCCGGTTTTCCTGGAATCAAAGAAATACCGGCGGTCATAGACCGCCGCTACAGTTCAGTCCGCCTTCTCTCCGCATTTTTCCGCATCCTGCCAGCTGATTATTCTGATGTAGGCAGTTTCGTGCGCACGACGCCGGCAATCAAGGTGGACCAGCGGGTTTGGTTTTTGTCGCGGAGGATGCGTCGCGCGGCGGCCAGGGTTTCGGGCGTTCCGCTGTTGGCTGCAAACGATCCGCCCGCGGCATAGACCAGCAGGCGTTCGGCGATCGTTGTCCGGAATGCATCGGGGCGTTGCAGGAGCCCGTTGCGGAGTTCGACGGGGCCGTTCGTCGGCGTGCCGTCGACGAGCGCCGCCGAGGCATCCACCGGTCCCGCCTGATCCTGAGTGCGCCAACGCCCGAGTGGATCGAAGTTTTCGAGCGCATAGCCGAGCGGGAAGAAGTTGCGGTGGCAGTTGGCGCAGGGGCTGGCAGGCAAGCGGCGGGTCTGGCCGGTAATCGGAAGATCGGGACTCACCGGTTGGGCGTTGGGAAACGTAGTCGGCGGTGGCACGCCCAGGAAGTGCATAAGGACCCATTTGCCGCGGGTGGCGGGCGACGTGTAAGCGGCGTCGACGCCGTGTTGATGTCTCGACGTGACCATCAAGATGCTGCCTTGTCCGAGCAGTCCCGCTCGCTCCGGCGTGGGAAGCGTGACGCGGCGCAACTGCGAACCGGTGACGTTGGGGATACCGTAGTGTTTCGCGAGCTGCTCATTCAGGAAGCTGTAGTTCGCGGTCCAGAGCTCGACGGGATCGCGGTCGTCCCGGAGTTGGCTTAGAAGGAACAATTCCGTTTCGCGGCGGAGGGACTCGCGCAGGGAGGGGTCGTAGTCGGGAAAGAAGCGCTTGTCCGGATCGGAGTTGCCGAGCTTGTCGAGCTGGAGCCAGGGGAAGAAGAAGCGCGAAACAAAGGCTTTCGAACGGGAATCGGCGAGCATGCGGCGGACCTGGCCTTCGAGAACCGCGGGGTCGTGAAGCTGGTCGCGCTGCGCGGCTTTCCTCAGCGGCGCGTCGGGCGCATCGTTCCAGAGCAGCGTCGCGAGCCGTGTGGCGATCGCCTGGCTGGTTTCGGCGGCAGGCTCAGGTTTGTCGAGCTCGCGTTCAATAGCCGCGATCACTTCCTCGTACGTGCGCCGATCCGGGCGGGGGGCGCCGACAGGTGGCATGGTGCCCGCACGCAAGTGGCGTTCGGCACGGCTCCACAACTCCGGGTTTGCAGCGATGTGCGCAGAATCGAGCGGAGTGAGGCGAGCGGTGGAGGGTTCCACTCGCCCGTTGTGGCAACCCGAGCAATAGGTGCCAACGACCCTGGTTACCGGGGATGGTGTCTGCGCCGACAGGCTGGCCGCGACAAGCAGTGCGACGAGGATTCTGGTGGTCATTCGGCCAAATTACACCGGATCAGGCGAGGATTCTTCATGGAATTGTCATGCTCTTGCCAATTATTTGCATGTTCTTTCGGGAGACGCCGCCGAAGTCCCTGTCCAGCGGTCATGAACGGCCGAGCCCAGGCTCGGCCGGTCAAACCGCGGAAGCCAATGTGGCCAGCGACTGCGACCTCACCTGCGTTTCTCTACTTGCGTGACACCCTCCGATCGATGCTTGCAGGCGATCGCGTTCGCCCGTCAGCAGGCACTTCTACCTGGCTACTGTGGGAACGTTGCCGACACGAAATAGCCTATATGCCGGATGTCACGGTACGGAGTTTCCTCGCTACACTTACCGGAAAACAACATGGCTGGCCTGGTAATGCTCGCAAACGCATTATCCGGTTGCGAGATCCAGCTTCATTGAAACGTTCTCCTGAGGAAAGCCGTGAGCCGCGTCAAGAAACAAGCCGATCAAGAGTTCGATCGAGATATCAGTAATCTGATGCTCTCGAAAGAGGACGGGACAGATCGGTTTCATTGGGTCGCGCAGCGACTCCTCCATGCCCAGGAAGAAGAACGCCGGCACATTTCGCGAGAAATGCACGACGACATTGGCAACCGCGTCGTACTCCTGGCGTTCTCCATACGACGGCTCATGAATCGGCATCCCGCTCGCGAATATACCGAGGAATTGGATGGACTTCTGGTCAAGACCACCGAACTTTCAGAAGCATTGCGGCGCCTTTCTCATAACCTCCATCCATCCACTCTCCAATTTGGCAGGATCGAAAGTTCTTTGAAGTCTTTATGCCGGGATGTCGCGAACGCGACAGGATTGAAAATCGAGACCGCGATCTCTCCGGGAATTGACGTGCGGTCCGATGTAGCTCTTTGTCTTTACCGCGTCACGCAGGAATGTCTGCAGAACATCATTAAACACTCCGGCGCTGAATTTGCGCGAGTAATCCTCACACTTACTTCCCGATATGTGCGCTTGAAAATCTACGACAACGGCAGAGGATTCAGGCAGGCCGCCGCACTCCGGAACCCTGGCCTCGGTCTGACCTGCATCAAGGAACGCGTGCGATCGTTGGGTGGCCGCATGGAGATTGAGACGGGCGCGGGAAGAGGAACTCTGGTACGGCTCACAATTCCTTGTAACATCCTGAGGAGAAACTATGAAGCGTCCACGAGTATTACTGGCGGACGATCACGTAATGCTGCTTGATGCATTGGCTCACGTGATAGCCGCCGAATTCGATATTGTCGGAACAGCCCACGACGGGTGGACCCTTGTCGAAATGGCGGAACAGCATCATCCAGATGTTATCGTTCTCGACATCTCGATGCCGAACCTCAATGGAATCGACGCGGCTCGTATTCTCAAAAAGAAAGTCAGCTCCGCCAAGCTTGTCTTTCTGACAATACATGGTGACGTTCCGGTTGTTGAAGAAGCGTTCCGAGCTGGAGCGTCCGGCTATGTTCTAAAGATCTGCGGTGCCGGGGAACTCGTGAATGCCATTCAGTGCGTTGCTCGCGGGGCGACCTATATCACGCCGCATATCGCAGGTGATCTGATATCAACTCTGATGACGGCCGAGCCACAGCACGCCGAGAAGCGAAATGTGCCAACGCTCCGGCAGCGAGAAGTCCTTCAATTACTCGCCGAAGGCAACACGATGAAAGAGGTCGCGGTCCGGCTGAATATTTCAACGCGAACCGCGGAGTCGCACAAGTACGAGATGATGCGTCTGCTCGGGGTCCAGACAACAGCCGAACTGATCCGCTATGCCGTTCAAGTCAAACTGGTTTAGTAATTTGAGTCACGCCTATTGTGGAGCGTTGACAACCGTGTACTGAACGGTGGTGCCCATGTAATAGGGTTGATACCAGCTGGAACCGCACTGGCTGTATGCAACACCGCCGACAATCGTGGTCGTACATCCGGATGGCAACATGGCAACGCTTGTGCCGAGCGCGGCGCTCGTAGCGGCAGCAGTGACGCCCGCAGCCACTCCCGCAGCGGCGCCCCATGCGACGGGATGTCCCCAACGGTCGTAATGAGCATCGATATCAATATCGCGATGGACGCCGATATCTCGATCGACGTCGCGATTGATGTTGCGGTTGATATCTCCATTGCGATTGACATTCCGGGTAACATCCTGATTACTTCGAACACTCGTCCTCGCCACGTCCCGGTTCACGTATGTAGCACCTCCTGCATGCACGGCTGTGCCACCTCCTGCCCGCACACCGGCGCCACCTCCTGCCCCTGCGCGGGCGCCACCTCCGCGGCGTTGAGCTTCGACCGTGAAGGAACCAAGAACAAGCAGGAAAGCGATGAAAATTCTGAATTTCATGATCAGTTCCTCTTTCTTAGTTAGTCACTCGAGCAAACTTGATACGTACCGCGTCAGGAGGCGGAGTGAATGTGAACAGGTCGTTGTTGATGGCAGGCGCGAGATCCCACTTCAGTAAGGCTATATATTGCGGGTGTGTGGGCTGCGTCTTACTCGTGATGACCAGCTTGCGAGGCAATGGTGTCTCGTCTTTTTCAATCCACACCTGCCAGTCGACATCCGGCTGACGTATCGCCACGTGATCGCATTCGACGCCATCGATGCGGCTGGTACCGATATAGCCGGCGGCTGTAATGTTCTGCAGCAGGTTTTCGTCGGCCGACATGTAAATGAAGTCCGCCAGGGGAAACACGATCCCGTAGCGGGCGCGAATTGCATCCAGAGTCCTGGCTACCGTGGGTGGGGTGGGCGTAACGGCATAGTGTTTGCCCTGTGTGTCGTAAAGAGTCAACGTCTGCCCGTCATAAATGAATTGCAAATCCTGTTCGTCGCCTGCCATGTGCGCATACAGGCGGTCGGGCAATTGAACGGATACCTCGTTTGACGCACTTTTCTGAATCTTCATATTCGAGTCGACAATTTCATCTCTCGATACCTCAGAGCTGATCCTGAATATCTTCAAGGTCTTGAGGTAGTTACTCATGTTGCCCAGCGCCGTCATCGCCTGAGCGTCAATCGCGCTACTTTTGTCAGCCGGCTTTTGTCGCCTTTGTGGGCCTTGCGCCGACACGATCACGGAGAACAAGCACAATATGCTCAGGGTCGGAATGATCCGCATATTCATAGTCGCTCCTTAAAATGCTTCGCCAGGAAAAACGTAGAATTCAATGTAGGTTCGCGCCGTGGCGGGACCAATCCTGAGAATTGCGGGGCAGACTCTGTTTTTTTACGCGGGTCCAGCGAGGAGCGACTCCCTCATCGTGAATGCGAAGTGAGTGCCGGCAAAAACCACCGCCCCGCACTCAACTCGCCGTGCGTTCTTCCGGAGTGGACGAAGACAGCGCGGGTCATTTGGGCGCTGGCAGCCATGCTGGCGATGGCCGTCGCCGCTGTTCCGGCACATGCGCAAAACGTCATCACCGGCAGCTTGACCGGCGTCGTCGCCGATCAGCAGGGCGGCGTGCTGCCTGGCGCGACGATCACGGCGGTCCACCAACCGACGGGCACGCAATACGAAACCGTGACTGGCTCTGACGGCCGGTATCAGATTCCGAACGTTCGCGTCGGCGGCCCGTACACGGTGACGGCGGCGCTGAGCGGTTTCAGAGACCAGAAAGAAGAGAACGTCAACGTGGCCCTCGGCGAAGAGCGGTCCCTCGAGTTCAAGATGCCGCTCGCCACGATCGCCGAAACGGTGGTCGTTGTCGGACAGGCGACCTTCAACGAGACGCGCGCGGGCACCGCCGAGAACGTCCCGGCGGAGGCCATTCAATCGCTGCCGACCATTCAGCGGGGACTTTTCGATTTCGCGCGCACATCGCCGTACTTCAGCGTGAGCCCCGACAGCGCCG
>Ga0137415_10007312_pt1 | contig 10947 bp, 9 predicted proteins | sample CZODoug3_1_1_16f_FD_183082 | JGI IMG/M metagenome (GOLD analysis project Ga0137415, IMG submission 183082) | Vadose zone soil fungal communities from Angelo Coast Range Reserve, California, USA - CZODoug3_1_1_16fungal (Hybrid Assembly) | ecosystem: Environmental > Terrestrial > Soil > Vadose...
AGAGGGCGGGGCGTATAGAGTGCATCGCATGCCCCCCACAGTACTCGCACGTCGCGCTGCCGCTTCGAGAATTCCTGGAGCAGCACGGTCTTGCCGATGCCCGCCTCGCCACCCACGAGCGCAATACAACCGCCTTGCTCCCCTACGGCAGCGAGCCATTCGGCCAACTCGGCGAGATATCGGTCACGCTCGAGCAGTTCCATAGAATGCATATCCAATGGAAGGTTGGATGGCGTCAGTTGTAACCGATCAGCAGCAGTTGCGCAAAACTTCAGGATTCTCGTGCCTCTTTGCGGTATTCGCGGCGCTGTAACGGGGCTGCGCCAGGCTGGTCGCTTGGTTTTCTCGACAATCTGCATCACGGCCGCTTCGGTTTCCGCCGATACTCAGCTTCCAATCCTTTTCTCGGCTCCAGATCTCCGCCGTGATCTCGGCGATCGTGTCGCCCCTTGATGACGGCCTCGTTCACTCGGGCGAACAGTCGACAATCCCCTATGCTTTCCCATTCGACACTTCATGGTTATGGACGAAGTCGGCAGGTACGGCAGGCCCCCAGCTGGCTAGACTGTCTGCCATTGCGTAGTTGGTGGGTGTCCAAAGCGCGTAATCATCGATGTGATCCATGTCCGAGTAGTACTCGAACCAAGAGCCCCACGGATCCTGGATATAGTGAAAGAAGTTGGACCCGATCGTATGACGACCAAACCCCCAGTCCCCCTTTTTGGTCTTATCGGCCAAGGCACGGCCGCCGCGGCCCACTTGGTCTGGATCCGCCACCTGAAAGCTTGCATGGTGAAAGCCGATACCCAGTGACTTTGCAAAGGCCACAACGTGGTGATCGCTGTCCTTGCGGGCGCAACAAAACGCAATGACATCCTGCGCGCGGTCAGTCAGACCCATGCCGAGCGCCTCCACAACGAAATTTACGCTACGTGGGACGTCCGGCGTGAACAGCAAAATATGTCCGAGGCGCAACGGCTTGACTGGCGGATACGCGGAAGAGGCCAGCATCGCAGAGCGCCTCTTTCGTACCAACCGGCCAGGGCCATTGATTTCGAATGCCGGAGTCGCAGCCAACGGCGAATCGGCAGGCTGCTGTGTCAGATGGATCAGCATGTCGTGCGGGTCGCGGACCCACAGGCCGCCTCCCTCGATGTTAGCGGGAGCCGGGACAACGGTGCCACCGGCAACCGGCGTTCGACTCGCAATCTCATCGAGGCGATCCGCGCGCAGCGTAATGTGGTGTAGGCGCTTTCGTGGAGCGCCGCCAATAAGTACGATCGAGTCGCGGTCTTGTCCGATACAGCGCAGACGACCGACCGAACCCTCCCTCACCGCCTCAAGTCCGGCATCGGTGTAGAACTTAAACCCCTCCTCGAGACTTGGAATCTCGAGGGTCACTGACAATGCATCTAACACAGACATAGGCTTTCCTTCAGGACGGAGGGCTCGCCGCCAGTGCATATAAATGCCTCCAACTCACACCGAGGGCAGACGAACAGTATTCTCGATTGCCCCGATATGCTCGATCTCGCAACGGACGACATCACCCGGCGCCAGAAACTGCGGCGGTCGCATTCCGACACCGACTCCTTCGGGCGTGCCCGTCGCGATCAGGTCGCCGGACTCCAGCATAAATGCGGTCGAGAGATAGGCGATCTGCTGCCAGATATTGAAGATCATCCGGCCAGTATCGCTTTCCTGACGCAGCTTGCCATTGACGAAGCAACGCAGCGTCAAAGCATGAGGATCCGGGATTTCGTCCGCAGTGACGATCCACGGGCCAATTGGACCGTGCGTGTCGAAGGACTTACCGACCGTAAAGGTTGGCGAGTGAAATTGCCAATCTCGCGCAGAAACATCATTGGCGACGAAGTATCCGAACACGTGCGCCCTGGCGTCAGCCTCTTGAACCCGTTTGGCAGGCGCTCCGATGACAACGCCCAGCTCAACTTCATAGTCGAGTTTTTCAGTCACACCCGGATCGATGTCATCGTACGGCCCTGAAATGCAAGATGTTTGTTTGTTAAACCACAGCTGCTGCTTCGGAGCGGGCACACCAAGGCGGGCCGCTTCCTCTAAATGCTTTTGGTAGTTCATCCCAATCGCGAGGTATTTGCCGGGTCGCTCAATCGGCGCCAACAAGCGTACGTCCTTCAAGGCAATCCCGGCCGCAGACGTTGAGACAAAACGGCTTATCTCGTGGAGAGCACCCGCGCCCCCCTCGATGATTGACAGCATGGATGGGTAGACCATACCGACGGCGCCCAGATCTACAACACCTTCGCCTAAAACGACACCGAGGCGAGGTCCGCCACCGCCGGTTTCAAATCTCACAAGCTTCATTCGCATTCTCCGGACGATTCCAAGCGATGCATACCCATCGAATTGCCCACCAGCCCATTATCTCTACTCGATATCGCATCCTACGACCCTGGCTCTTAGTTATCGCGGCTCCCCGATCAATTGCACATCCAAACTTTTTAGCCCACGCAGAGTATTGTGCGGGCGCCTTTGGGGGTTCGTGGCGATGAACCGAACGACACGACGCGACAGCGCCTCCAGAAGTACGGTAATTTCCAGCTTCGCAAGGTGCATCCCGGCACAGAAGTGCGTCCCCATACCGAAGCCCAGGTGATCACTCGGCTTGCGCTCGATATCAAAGCGACCCGGGTCAGGATATTTGGTACCGTCGCGGTTGGCGCACGCGTAAAGCATCAATACGCGTGAACCGCTCGGAATCCTTACACCGTCGATCTGATGATCACGGATTGATTCACGAGCGAACGCGCGGATCGGAGATTCAATTCGAACCACCTCATTGATGGCATGAGGAATGAGCGTCGGGTTGAATCGCAGCTTGTCCCACTGGTCGGGGTGAGTTGCAAACAACTCTATCGCCGCACTTGTTGCATTGATCGTCGTATCCAGCGAGGGTGTCAAATAGTCGACCAGCATCATTCGCGCCGTTTGCTCGGTGATGAGGCCCTCATCGGCGGCGATGAACAAGCTTTCCCCCCATCCACCCGGCACCATGGTTGACCGCTTGACTCGCTCGAGTACGTAACTGATGACTTCCTGGGCAATTTCGAGGCCGGTCAAAGTTCGCGGATTGTCCGGCGGGCCAAACGCGTCGAAGATACCCGCTGCCCAGTACAACATCCGATCCCGGCCTTCGGCGTCCAGACCTACCAATTCAGTGACTACAGCCAGCGGAAGATAGTGGGCCAAATCCTTAACGGCTTCTATGGAATCGCGCCCAAGCAGTTCGTCAACCTTAGTCTCTGCCAAAGCAGCCAGCCGCGGCTTCAGACCAGACAGTTCTTTCGTTTGCAGCGGCTTCGCGAAGAGCCGGCGCATCGCAAGATGTTGTGGATCGTCACTGCACAACATGATCCCCTGCGTTGCCTGATTCATGGGCTCGTTCATCATGCAGCCCTTCGCCGATGAAAAGATTTCGGGCTGCAGCAGCGCCTGCCTTACGGTGTCGTACCGGGTCAATGCCCATGCTTTATTTCGCGATAGCCACACTGCGGGCCCGAGCGAGCGCAGCAAATCATAGTGGGGGTATGGATTTAGGATGACTTCGTCGCTCCAGAAATCCAGGTCCGAGGTGGGGGCTTGAATCGCTACCATGTCCGTGCCTCGCTAATTCGTCCGGCCGCCTCATTGTGTTTCGGCGCGGTGCATCCGTGGATGTCGGCCACCAGCGCCATGACCAACTCGTTCAGCGCCACGGTCTCGCCAACCCCACCATAGATGTAGAAATCCGGCCGTATCACCATCGCCTTCCACCCGAGGGGTGCCATGAAAGCCGCAAAGCGGCCGTCCAAGTCAATCACCCGATGGGGCGAGTCGAGCTCGCCGAACGCTGCAAAGCGCACCCCGAGGTCATTCAGCGCGGACTTTGAGGACGGAGAGAGATTGCTCTCCGGATCGGCGTCGAGAGACAGCACTACGAACCCCAGCCCGATCACGTCGTCGAATCTGCCCTGCCTCCCCTGGCGGTTGACACGCACGTGCGGCGCCAGAAGGCCGGCCCCCTTGCTGATACTCCCGTCACGTTCCCTCTTCAACAGGCCGTCCATCAAATGGGGAAACGGTGGTGGTGGCGGAGCCGAGCCGCTGAGAAAGGCTTGATCGCGATCCGCCGCCTTCAGCGGATCCGGTATACAAATTATCTTGCCGAGATATATCGACGCATCGACAAGCGCACGGACATGCGGGTCCCGCTCAGGCTGGTAGGACTCAAGCAGCCGATCAGTGACTTTGCCCCCGAGCAGCAAGTCTAATTTCCAGGAAAGATTCCAGGCATCCCGCAGACCAGAGCACATACCCTGGCCCATGAAGGGCGGCATCACGTGTGCGGCGTCACCAGCGAGGAGCACACGGCGCTCGCGCCAGCGTCGTGCGATGCGCGACTGAAAGTTGTACACCTTGTGGCGCACCAGCTCCACTTCCGTGGGTTCGGCCCACGGCGACAGTAACTCCCACACCCTCTCTTCCCGCTCCATATCCTCGACACGCTCGCCCGGCAGCCGCATGAACTCCCATCGTCGATAGATTCGGCCGTCCCGCACGCCGGCCGGGACGATGGTGGTCGGGCGCTTCGGATCGCAATACTGACCCGCCGCCGGGATCCCCAGCGTTTCAATCGTGACCCCTTCTTTGAGCAGAACGTCGATGACGAGCCAGTCGGCCTCAAATCCGCAGTCCTCCCGCCCGCCTCCGACATACTCCCGGACCACAGAATTCGCCCCGTCGCACCCGACGATGTACTGTGCCCGCAGCGTCCTTCGCTCTCCAGTGTCCACATTTCGTAAGACGGCCACGGTTCCCTCGTCGTCCTGGTCGATCGAGATCGCCTCCCACCCGAGGTATGTTTCCACGGTATCTTGAGCCGCCACGGCTCGATCCAAGGCTTCTTCCAAGGTAGGCTGGTGAACGAAATTGACCTCTGCTCCCCCGGAAATTTACTCTGCCGACCAATCAATGACGAGAAGCTCTTTCCAGTCTGCATTGAACCAACAATACAGAGGGCCGCGATGAGACACGTCGGGCAGAACCTCGCCCATCCCGTTCGCGGACAATACACGGTAAAGCTCATGATCGATGCATACGGCCCGCGGCAGCGCATAGCGCTTCGTCCATCGCTCGACGACCGCCACAGACCGGCCGCGTCGACCCAGCATCAATGCCAACGATTGGCCAACCGGGCCGTATCCGATCTGAATCACGTCATACCGGGAGTCTGTCATTCGCTCACCTATGGATGGCCTGCAGCCTGATCTAAAAATGAACAGTGGCCGTCAGCCATGCTGTTCGCAAGGGTGCCGGCGAGGCCAGGCCTGCGAAGCGCGGATCGACGGAGGGACTGGCGAAGTCCTCACTCAAGCTGTTATTCACATTCTTGACCAGACCAATCACGCTCCATTTGCCGTCCGCGCTCTCGACGCCCAGAGATAAATCGACAGGGCGGTAAGGGCCGGTTGGAAAAGCATTACCGTCCTGGTTGTACATCGACCCGCGATATCGGAAGTGAGCTGACGCTTCCACGTTGAGCGAGGAGGTAATCGGATATTCGTAGTTTGCGTCCGCCGTGCCACTCCAGATTGGCGACTGGGTCGCACGACATTCGTGGCACGTAATTGTGGGAACCAGCATAAGATCTTGAGCAGATATGGTTGCCTTGGCATCGGCGTAGGTGGCGGATGCCGCGAGCCGCAACGCCCTCGTGGCCTGCCACACGCTCTCGAGCTCGACTCCCTGGGTTTTCGCCGGTCGGTTTTCGGTAATAAAGCCCGCCGCGGCGCCGGTGAATACCGTGTCCTGAAAATTACTGATCTTGGTGTGAAACAGTGACGCATTGAGGCGAAGACTACGATCGAACAGCGTCGACTTGACGCCCGCCTCCACCGTTTGCGCGGTTTCTGACTTAATCAGGGAGTCCACTGCCGGATCGGCGAACACTGGATAGGCGTTGGTATTCGTCTCGACGAATCCACCAGTTTTCGTGCCGTGACCATAACTCACGTACAACATGAGATCCTTCGAGATCGAGTATTGCAAGCTCGCGTTGCCGTCGAGGAATGAATCGGAAAACGGCAATTCCGCGGTCGGAAAGGTCGGATTGGCGCCAGTGTTCCAAATCGTGAACGGTGCGGCATTGGTCCGGCCGAAGAGCGCGCGTTTGCGTTCGTCCGTATAGCGCAGCCCGCCGGTCAGGCGCCATGCATCGTTTATATGCCAAGTGGCCGACGCGAACGCGGAGTCCGAATCCGTCCTTTGAAAGAAATTGTTGGTGAACGGGCCATTAAACAGCTGGCCGGCAATTGGGGTTCCAGGTGGAAAGCCCGGCACCGCCCAGAGCTGATGCTCGATTGACGTCCAGTCGCTGTGAAAGATGAATGCACCCAATATGTACTCGACCGTCTGATTGGTTGGCGATGCTAGGCGCAGTTCTTCGGTGAATTGCTGATAGTTTTCCAAGCGAACGAAATTGACAGCCGACTGTGGCGAGAAGCCGAAGGCGTCAACATTGTTGAGGTTGTAATCTACCCTGGAGGTTTGCGAGATCAGGGAATAGCCGCCGAGATCCCACAACAGTTTCAAGTTATAGAGGTTGACTTGATTGATATGAGTCGTATCAGCCGTTGGCGTAAGATTGGTGCCAACCGCTTCCCGGTCGTTCAATACTCCCTCACCGAACACTGGATTGAGATTGGGATCCACGATCTGGTAAGGAGTTCCAATGCGCTTATTGTCGCTTCGCTGGTACGACGCCGTGGCCGTAAAATTGTCCCAGGGTGTTAGAAGCGCGGTCGTGCGTGACGCAAAGTCCTCGTCTTTCGGGACCGATTTTCCGGTCACTGAGTTCTTGACCCAGCCATTGGTGTTGTTGTAGTGAACCGCCTCTCGGACAGAGAGCTTGGACGCGAAGGGCAGATCAATGCCCGCATCGTAAGTTTGCCCAACGTCGGCAAACTCCCCAGCTACTTTAACGTCGGCTGAGTATTCCCTGCCTGGCTGGCGCGTGACAAGGCTGATGGCCCCGAGACTTGTGTTCTTGCCCAGCAGCGTACTGTCAGTGCCTTTGATCAACTCTGCCCGGTCCAAGTCGAAGAATGCGCTTGAATAGAGCCGCGCTTTCGCCAGGAAGACACCGTCCAAAAATACGCCGATAGATTCCTCAAACGCCTGCGACCGAGCAGGCGTGCCGAGACCGCGAAATGTTAGCGCCATACCGTCATCGGGCGCACGAGAAAACACCATGCCTGGAACGTGGTCCGCAATTTGAAACAGGTCGCGGATATTCGCTTTGGACAGTTCGGCACCCGACAACGTGGATATGGTCAAGGGCACGTCTTGGGAAGATTGTTCCCGCTTTTGCGCTGTAACCGTGATTTCCTCCAATTCCTCTCCAAGCGCGATACGTATGGATCCGAGGCAAAACATTACTAGCCCGACCGCAACTACAGACTGCTGAATTGTTGTGTGTCTTCTCATCCCAGCCCCCCCCGTTCGATTCCCTGTTAATTGATGCGCGAAACGTCTGGACTCACTAATTCCAAAAAATGTCGGTGCGATCGTGAAGGCACCAGATTCCTAGGTATCGGCCGCGACTAATAACTCCGCGGAATGAGACGACTCGATCTCCGCGAACATCGCTGCATTGCTTTTGGAGTAGACAAACTGCGCGCTACGCCAGCCACCCGTGCCCAACGGAATGCGTGTAGCTCGCCTAGGCGTCTGACAAGGGTTGAGGCTTTGCATTCAACTACCCCACATTGCGCACAAACCTATAGAGAAGCGACTCGTATTTATAATATTGGGCACATTGCCCAACTTGGATGCAGTTGTCAAGTTGGACGCCATGTCACATTGGCAGGCAACAGAAGCACGGCGGGCGCAGCCTTAAAAAGGCATATTGAGGCAAGTGGTCACGCATTTTTGGTGATGGGCGCCCGGTTCCTTTCGGTCTGGCGAGCTGCTGCTCCGCCAAGAGGAGGCCGCTGAGCGGCGTCTATTTCCTGTATGAATTGCCCGGGACCGAAGCCCGCCGACGCCCAATATGAACTACCGATGCGTCACACCATCCGGCGGTGGCGACCTACCTGAGGTATCAGGATACGGGGAGCAAGCTGGTTCAGGATGGATCAAAGCTCATCTAGTCAGCGACCTCCCCGTTCGGCAAGACAGCTTGAAGGAAAAGGCGGCTTGACCACACTTGCGCAGTCGCCGCGTACCTCGAATTACGCGACCGTCCTGGTCGGTCGCCTCATGTGAGTCACGGGCAAATTCATAATCTCTGTGATCATGTCGCTGTTCACCGACAGGCCAACTAAGATCGAACGAACAATTTCGTCGCCATATCCGCGACCTCTCAGTTGAGGTTCCTCACCCATACGGATCATCGCTTGTCGCATAGTGCCCATCGAAAGATCGTAACCCGCCTTCAAACTGGTGCAACGAATGGCCCCGCTTTTTACGCCCAACCGCACATTGCGCATCGGGGCGGCCTCTGCGAATCCGCCGTGAAACCATATTGCAGCCACAAAATTACTCCATGATGCGTCTTCCTCGGCCTTGCGCATCCAATAACGCATCCCCATCCCGTGGCGCACTACCGGATCCTTGAACGCAGAGATCTCCTTTTCGATCGACTCGACAAGATCATCCGTAAGCCAAGTTGATGTTGCGGCTAAAAGTTCACGAGTACTTTTGAAGTAGTTATAGAAGGTACCGCGCGCGATGCCAGCGGCCTTAATAAAGTCATCAATGGTCGGCGCGTCGGGGCCTTTCGCCGCGAAGATGTGCACCGCCGCTTCGAGTATCCGTCCCTCTGTACGGGCTCGCCGCCGCTTGCCGACCCTGGTGCGGTAACTCTCAGTCGGTATAGTTTTTTTTTGCATTCTAGCAATTTCCAACAGGCCAAAGCGAAGCAAGCGACCGGAATTCATTTGAACCGCCGTCCAAGATGGACTTGTGTATCATATGACTATTGCATCGTCATAAATAGGGTCCAAAGATCCCTGAATCGCGATAACCTTGGGAAAAATAGGAGTCTGGGGGACAGGAGGCAGTATGAAGCGTTCGCGTTCAAGTTTGGTGATCTTGGCGGCAGTCGAACGACGTGGATGCCCTCCCGGACGAGTAAACTACGAAATCCGTCGGAGTATTTCGCATCACGGTCGAGAATCAGATACCGTGCCTCAAACGGCGCGATCATGCTTTCAGAGTCGTGCGGAGAAGAACAATACCGAGGGGACTCCGCAGTATTCTGTCTACACCGTCCATGGATTAATGACATCAACGCCGCAGTCCTCAAAGTCCTTCACGTTGCGCGTAGCGAGGTTTGCTCCTCGCGAACGAGCCATCGCGACAATCATGGCATCGAACTGGCTGATAGGTTTACCTGCCGTTCGTCGCGAGGCGGCGATTTCCGCATACATGTCCGCAGCATCGCTGTCGAAACTCAGTACTTGATCGGCGAAATCTTCATCAAAAATCTTCTTTGCGGCGTCCCACAGTCCTCGCCGGCGCTTGCCGTCGGCTAGCAATCGAATGCCGTAGAGAATTTCGCCCCGAGTTACGGTAGTAGTAAATAAGGACGCGCGCGGCTGATTCGCCAGCCAATCCAGGACGGAGGGTTCAGGCACCGGTCGCAGCGCCTCAGAAAGCACGTTGGTATCAAGAACGATCATGTATCCAAGTTCACCGGCTCACGTATGGCCTCGCGAGGCGCAATTTCCAACTCCACGCCTCCCAAAGGCTCAATACGAGCGCGAATGCAGGCCACGAGAGATCCCTTCCGTGAACGTCCGGTTGACAGCGCCGTCCGCAGAATGTCGCGTGCTTCCTCCTCCATTGAGCGGCCATGGTGGGCTGCCTGCACGCGAAGTCGCGCCTTGAAGCGCTCATCTATGTCTCGGATTGTTATACTCGCCATACTCTCCTCCATACATCAATGATTGCATATTAATCATTGATTGCATGAGGTGCAACCCGGGATGCTCGATTATCGCCGACACCTGAATCAAGCAAGCTGAATCGTAACCTGATGTTTTTATTATCCTTTGAGATTCACTACGTTCGGGACGTAGGAGCCGCAGGTTCAAATCCTTTCACTCAGACCATTGTTTTTGCTAGCCATTTTTCTCGGATTATTGACCGGAGTCCACTATGCTCGAGGTGGCAACCTCCACGCTTGTCGCTTTGGCGATCAGAGCTACTGTCTCGGCATGCCTTCAGCTTGCCCGCGCTGTTGCCGTCGTTGCGACAGCTCGCTGGATAGTGCGCGTCCGTACCGGTGAAAGGGCGGGAGCGGCTGGTGATGTTCCCGTGCGACCGGCCTATCCTTGTCTGCGGTGCAATTGGCATTGTCTTCACAGCTGCGCGATATGGACGATTCCACGCCGAATGAGATAGACGTCCGATCGCTGACGACGCAGCAGGTGTCGCCTGACGGAAGTGTCGTTTGCCTCAATATCGAGAATGCGGACGGGCGGCCGGTCACATTGAAGCTGCCGAGCTCCTGCGTGCAGCAACTCGTGATGACATTGCCGCGTCTGCTGTCCAAAGCGCTACAGGCACAGTACGGAGACAAATCGCTGCGGGCAGTCTTCCCTCTCGGCGACTGGCGCCTCGAAGCGGCGGCGGGATCGAAAGACTTCATCCTCACGCTGAGGACGTCGGACGGGTTTGAAGTTGCGTTTGCCCTGAGCGCGCCGACCATTGCCAGGATGATGTCGGCAATGGAAGCACAGAGCTCATTGATCGAGACACGCCGTACTGTTCTCAGTTCCTAGACAGCGTGCGCCCCGGTACCGGCAGGAGTGCGTCGTGGGCTCACGACGTGTCGTGTGCCGCGGTCTAAACTCATTCACAACATCGCGGACTCGAGGAGAACCATCTTGGATCTGATCGCAATTCAAGTCGGCGCAACGG
>Ga0137415_10007313_pt1 | contig 10945 bp, 8 predicted proteins | sample CZODoug3_1_1_16f_FD_183082 | JGI IMG/M metagenome (GOLD analysis project Ga0137415, IMG submission 183082) | Vadose zone soil fungal communities from Angelo Coast Range Reserve, California, USA - CZODoug3_1_1_16fungal (Hybrid Assembly) | ecosystem: Environmental > Terrestrial > Soil > Vadose...
CGAAAGCAGTTTCCTGGGCAGCAGCATCCGGACTTTGGCAGTTTGTTCCCGGTACCGGGCGGCAATTTGGTTTGAAGCAAACCGCCTGGGTCGACGAGCGTAATAGCTACGAACAGGCCACGCGCGCGTCAGCCAAATACCTCAAGAGCCTTGCCACCCGTTACAACGGAAACTGGGAATTGGCGATGGCTGCCTACAATACCGGCGCGGGAAACGTCGATCGCGGAATCGCGCGCGCGGGCACAGCAAACTTCTGGGCCATCTATCCTTACATCTATCAGGAAACGCGCAACTACGTTCCCAATATTCTGGCCACGATCCTGATTGCAAAGAATCCGGAAAAGTACGGCTTCAAAGGAATTCGGCCTGATGCGCCGCTTGGCTATGACGTGGTTCAGGTATCAAACCCCACCAATCTGCAACTCGTTGCTGAGGCGACAGACACCAGCGTGGATTATGTTCGCAGCCTTAATCCCGAACTGCGACGTGACGTTACTCCGCGTGGCGAGTCGTACAACGTTCGCGTGCCGGCAGGGAAAGGCAAACAGTTCTTCGCGCTGTTGAAGCGCATTCCGGCCGAACGACGCGACTCGGCGCGCGTGATTTCGATGGTGCCGGGCGAAGATTTACAAGCGGTAGCAAGTCGCACCGGAGTCAGCGTGTCTCAGTTGCAAGCGATGAACACCGGGGTCGATCTGAAGTCGACTACGAAACTGGTAGTACCCAATAGCGGCATTCGGCTGACCAGTTGGCGACGCGCTAAGCCCGGCACGACAGATCAGCCAGCAGCTCCGGCATTGAGCAAGGTGCGCGCCCGCAAAGGCGACACGATCGCGCGGATAGCTGCGGCGCACAATCTCGATGCAAATGAAGTGGCCCGCTTGAACGGTGTCACTCCGGAAGCAGAACTTCGCGCCGGCCAGGAAATTCGACTGCCGGTAGCAACAGCCGCCGCACCTTCGCGCCGCAGGTAGTTTTGAAATTCACATGTTCTGCCGCTTTGCTCCCCTGGTAAAGTTGGCAAACCCTCGTTGAGCGCGCTTTCGAATGTCGCTAGCGCGCTCGATTCGTTTTCACCCTCAAATTGCCGCTTACTGATGCTCTACGATCTTCACCGTCTTTGCAGAGGAAGCTTCTCCCATGCTTTTTCGCACTCTGTCTGCGGCCGTCTATGGCATAGATGCCGACCTCGTCGACATTGAAGTTGATTTAACTCCAGTCCGCGGAGAGGCCGAGTCGCCCGCATCCGTCACCATCGTTGGCTTGCCCGACGCCGCGGTGCGCGAGTCGCGCGAGCGTATTCGGGCTGCGATCAGCAACTGCGGATTCTTTTTTCCGTTTCAGAAAATCACCATAAACCTCGCTCCCGCCGATGTTCGCAAAGAGGGTGCAAGCTTCGATCTTCCCATCGCACTCGGAATCCTTGGCGCCAACGGTGATCTGGCTGAACAGAACAACCTCATTCATGTGCTGTGTGTCGGTGAGCTTTCGCTTGATGGTCGCGTGCGTCCAATTAAAGGTGCATTGCCAATCGCGATTCTCGCGCGCGATGCTTTGATCAAGCATGTAATTCTGCCGGACGAAAATGCCAAGGAAGCAGCCGTAGTGTCTGGTGTGAATGTTTATCCTGTTGCCGACTTGCGCAGTGCAGTCGATTTGATTGCCGCACTGCGTTCCGAAGATCCTCCCGCGCCATTGAAAGTCGATCCAAATGAAATTCTCATGAAAACCGATCATTACAACGTCGACTTTCGCGAAGTGCGCGGCCAGCTTTCAGTCAAGCGTGCGCTTGAAGTCGCCAGCGCCGGCTCGCATAACATTCTGTTGATTGGTCCCCCGGGTTCCGGGAAGACGATGTTGGCCAAGCGGCTGCCGACAATTTTGCCGCCGTTGGAATTCGAAGCGGCCCTGGAACTAACAAAAATTCATTCGGTTGCCGGCTTGACCGGTCGCGCAGGACTGGTGACAGCGCGCCCGTTTCGCTCTCCGCATCACACAATTAGCGATGCCGGATTGATTGGCGGCGGTGCAATGCCGCGGCCGGGAGAAGTATCGCTGGCGCACCAGGGCGTTTTGTTTCTCGATGAACTGCCCGAATTTGATCGCAGCGTGTTGGAAGTCTTACGCCAGCCCCTGGAAGATCAAAAGGTGACTATCAGCCGCGCCTCGATGTCGTTGACGTTTCCGGCCTCATTCATGCTGGCAGCCGCAATGAACCCCTGTCCTTGCGGCTTTTGGAATGACCCCACGCGCGAATGTCGCTGTTCGCCTTTACAGATTCAACGGTACGTCGGTCGCATCTCGGGACCGTTGCTTGATCGTATAGACATTCACATTGATGTACCGGCAGTGAAGTTTCGCGACCTTACCGGCGAGACTCCACCAGAAACAGACGACTCGGATACAATTCGTGATCGTGTGATTGCCGCTAGAGACAAACAGCGCCTGCGGTTAACTGAGGAAAAAATATTTTCCAATGCAGCGATGACGCCGCGCATGATTCGTCGTCATTGCGCCATCGACGCTGAGAGCGAGCAGATGCTGGAACGCGCAATGACGCGGCTTGGCTTGTCAGCGCGCGCCTATGACCGTATCCTGAAAGTCAGTCGCACCATCGCAGATTTGGAGGGTTCCGATGACATTCGCTCCGCGCATGTAGCGGAAGCCGTCGGTTACCGGTCACTCGATCGCACCTATTGGACTTGAAGTAAGGACCGCAAAACGCGTTGCTGCGGCAAGGGAAATTCAATACTTTTGAGTTGGGCAAGGCAACGACGCGCTCGAAGCGCTGCATCACACCCGCGTTGAGGGCGACCAGAACCTCGCAAGTGCCTGACAAGGCTGAGGAAAAGGTTGTCGCTCCTTTGAAATAAGCGCAATCGTGATGCGTCGAAGACCAGCGTTACGGAGAATTTCGTCGCTAGCCCGAAAAACGAACACGTGACCGCAGCCGAAACCGAGACGCAGCCGGAAACAGATTACGCGTTGGCACAGCGAGCAGCTCAAGGCGACATGCCCGCCTTCGAGCAGCTTTACCAGCGGCATAATCGCCGGGTTTATTCCCTCTGCTTGAGAATGACCAGCAACGTTTCGGAAGCTGAAGACCTGGCACAAGAGGTCTTCATCCAGCTCTTTAGAAAAATTGGAAGCTTTCGTGGTGAGTCGGCCTTTACTACCTGGCTGCATCGTCTAACCGTCAATCAAGTCCTGATGCACTTCCGCAAACGCGGCGTGAAGATGGAACAGACAACCGACGACGGTGAAACGCCGATTCAGATAGTTAAAGGCACCGAGAACCCCAATGCGATGCCGGTCGTGGATCGCATAGCGCTCGACAAAGCTATCGCCCAATTGCCTCCCGGCTACCGCACGGTTTTTACCCTTCACGATATTGAAGGACATGAACACGAAGAGATTGCCAGAATGCTGGGGTGCTCGGTTGGGACTTCAAAGTCGCAATTGCACAAGGCAAGAATGAAATTGCGCGGACTTTTGAGGCAACAGAAGGTCAAGGACTAGCTTCCAAGATAGCTTGCCGGGTTTATCCCTGGATCCAGGAAGTTCGCAAAAACGAGATTTTTACGCAGTCTCCCCTTGATTGCTTGAAAACCAAATGCCGTTGAAAGCGATTCGCAACCAGCGAGCGCGCGGCAGGTTTAGAGGTTGAAAGACAATGAACTGCGAGAAGTGTCAGGACCTAATCAGTGATTTGCTGGATGGGTCGATAAGTCATCAAGATCGAGCAACGTTGAGTTCGCACCTGGAAGGGTGTTTGCATTGCGCTGAGGTGCGCGACGATCTGCAATCTATTGTTGGATTTTGTCGCACGCAACGAGGTCAGTATGCGGCCCCGCCAAACGAAAAAGCGTTGTGGCTGCGTATCCGCAATATGATCGAGGCGGGCGCCAGTGTCGATACGCCGGCAGCCACCGCGACACGTCGAAGTGTTCTGAGCAATTGGACGGCGCGCAGTTGGGAACTTTCGTTTCCACAGCTTGCAGCCATGGTTGCCGCAATAGTTTTGATCGTCTCGCTTTCAACCGCAGTTGGATTGCGCCGCTGGCAGAGTGGTGCCGTCGACGCTAAGGTTCAGAGTAGCGCGCAGAATAGTTTGAGTGTCGGAGCCGTTGACGTGCGCAATCGCGTATCGCAGCAACAGCAGTTGATCGCTTATTGGAATCAGCGCGTGGAATACAACAAGGCACGCTGGAATCCGCAGATGCGCGAAACTTTTGATCGCAACCTCGCGGTGATCGATCAGGCTGTGAATGATTCGTTTGACAGTTTGAGTAAGAACCCGCATGACGAAGTCTCGGAGGAGATGTTGAATACTGCTCTTAACGAGAAGCTTTCGCTGCTGAAAGAGTTTGCGGAACTTTAGTTCTACGCCGGCGCCTCGCCGGTATTGATTCCCCTTTTACTGTTTAGCAGGAATTTGGTTACTGTTTAGCCCCACATAGAAAATGATTGGAATATTGCCCACTCTAGCCGAAGCCTCCCGCACTTCTCTGTCTCGAAAACCTGCCCTGTTCGCATTTCTTTTGGTTTTCGTTGCACTGAACACTACCAATGCGTTGGGCCAGCAGCATCTGTCAAAGCGATATCCGGTAAGAAACAATGTTCGCGTCGAACTGAAAAACATCTCGGGCACGATTACCGTTGAATCCTGGAACCGCGACGAAGTCAAACTCTCGGCGACGATGGAATCGCCGGCGGCAAACGTGTCGCCGCGCCAGACCGGCGATGGTTTGATTGTCGACGTGATGGCAGACAATCGCGGGCGCAGCGACATTGGTGACGTGAACTTTAAACTCCAGGTACCGATGAACTCATCAGTCGATCTGGAAACAAAGCGCGGCCAGATCACTGTCAGCAACATTCGCGGCGGCTTAGTTCGCGCCCACGTTTCGTCGGAAGGCGACATCGAGCTGAACGGCATCAGCGCATCGCAGGTATTCGCGCAGAACCTGATCGGAAACATTTTCTTTGACGGCGAATTTTCGCGAGGTGGCACCTACCAATTTCAATCAGGCAAGGGCGAGATAACAATTCGCATACCTTCCGACTCTGCCTTCAGCCTGGTGGCCGCCACGCCGACAAAAAGAATCGCACTGGGACCGTTTTGGAATGGTGGATTCAAGAGTCTCGGCGACGGACGCAAGTACGTTGGCGACGTTGGCGACGGCCGCTCGTCGGTAATGGTGACAACGTTCCAGGGCAGCATTACGTTCATTCGAAAATAGAAATCGAAGCTATTCCATCACTCAATGCGGACGCTACGATCGGCGATCGGGCGTCCGCATTAGTTTTACCGCGAGTAGTGTTACTATCGCGTTCATGATTTCATTTCCGGGTTCACTGCACCACTCAATGATTAAGCCAACAGTCAAACTCTTCATGCTGCTTGCTTTCGGCGGCGCGCTTGTTTTGTCAGCTAACGGCGCGGCTGCGCAAAAGAAAAAAACGTCAATGCCAGAAGCGCCGCCACCACTCGTGCGGACCACGACGCGAAATGAAATCCGACGTTTGGGTTACGGCGGAACACTGACAGTCGTCGGAGCTCCCGAAGGTTTGATCACCATCGAAGGCTGGTCTCGGAACGAAGTTGAAGTGCGCGCAGAGATTCAACTGCGCGCCAATACTGAGCAGGATCTGGATCGGCTGGCAGCGGTTAATGGGTTCGTACTCGACGAAGATCTGAATCATCTGCGTATATTGACTACCGGTACGTACGACCGCGTTTTCATGAAAGCCAGAGCAAAAAACTTTCCCAAGACACTGCTGGGACTGCCTTGGAAGATTGACTATCGAATTCGGGTGCCGATGTCTGTCGACCTGGATATCAACGCCGGGCGCGGACCGATAAGTTTGGCGGGCGTGGAAGGAAATATTCGCGTCTCGTCGCCGCAAAGCGAGACTAAGTTGGAATTTTCCGGCGGCACGTTGTCGACCACGATTGCATTGGGAACAGTAACTCTGAAAGTACTCGGCAGGAGCTGGCGTGGAGTTGGCGCTGACATCAAAGTCGCAGCAGGCGATATCGTACTCGAACTCCCGGCCGGATTCAGTGGGGATCTTGATGCGGAGATCCTGCGCACCGGCGAAATCGAAAACACTTACGAAGGCCTGGAAGCACGAGAGAAGCCCGGCATTACGAAACAACGAATAAAGGGACGAATGGGTTCGGGCGGTGGCTTCCTAAAGCTTACTGTTGGCGATGGGCGCATCTACATCAAGAAGCAGTGAAAAGTAAAAAGTGAAAAGTGAAGAGTGATCAAAACGTTGGAGGATTTTCAATCCCGGATGTTTTACCCTTTCACTCTTCACTTTTCGCTTTTTACTTTGTATTCTCTCGACTCATTAACATGAGCATAAAGTCAGATAAATGGATTCGGAAAATGGCGACCGAGTTTGGAATGATCGATCCGTTTGAACCGGGCCAGGTGAAAGAAGTAAACGGCAGACAAATCGTCTCGTACGGAACGTCGAGCTACGGTTACGACATTCGCTGCGCCGATGAATTCAAGCTCTTCACCAACATCAACAGCACGATCGTTGATCCGAAACAATTTGATGCGAAGAATTTCGTTGATGTGAAAGCCGATTCTGTACTGATTCCGCCAAACAGTTTTGCGCTTGCGCGCACGGTGGAATACTTTCGCATCCCCAGGAACATACTGACCGTGTGTCTCGGCAAGAGCACTTACGCGAGATGCGGAATCCTGGTAAATGTCACTCCCTTTGAACCGGAATGGGAAGGGTTCGTTACGCTCGAGTTTTCCAACACCACGCCCTTGCCTGCGAAGATCTATGCGAATGAGGGCGTAGCGCAGGTCATATTTTTCGAGTCGGACGAAGTCTGCGAAACCTCCTACAAAGATCGCGGCGGCAAATATCAGGGTCAGCGCGGAGTGACACTGCCACGATTGTGAGACACAAAAGAATTTTTCATTTCTCATTTAACATTTTTCATTGTTCATTTAAGACTAAATGCAGACTGCTCCAGCCAAAGAAGCCCGGACGTTAAATTTCAAAAGGTTGGACGATAGAGCGGCTTTGCCAACTCGCGGGAGCGACCAGGCGGCGGGACTTGACCTTTATTCGATTGAAGATCTGACTGTCGGACCAAAGCAACGCTGTCTTGCGCGCACTGGTTTGGCGGTGGCGATTCCCACGCAGCACTACGGTCGCATCGCGCCAAGATCGGGTCTGGCTATGCGCAGCGGGCTTGATGTTTTATCCGGAGTAATCGATGCCGACTATCGCGGTGAGATTGGGTGCCTCCTCTACAACACGGGCGACGAGACGATCAACCTGCCCGCGCAAAGCAAGATTTGCCAGTTGATTATCGAAAAGATAACTACACCTGAGGCGGTGTGGGCAGATGAGATTAGTGAAACCAATCGCGGCAGCGGCGGGTTTGGTTCAACGGGATAAAGCGAAGTACTAAGTGCTGAGTACTGAGTGCTGAGTGCCGGATAATTAATATCGCTCTGGACCTTTTGTTTCCCGGCTTAACATTGCATACACCGTTGGTGTCACCACCAACGAGAGCAACAGCGCTACTGCCAATCCCCCAATAACGGCAATCGCCAACGGCTGTAAAAGTTCAGCCCCACTCCCCAATGCGAGCGCCAACGGCAACATTCCCAAAATAGCTGCCAGGGAAGTCATCAATACTGGACGAAAGCGCCGGCGCCCTGATCGCAAAAGCGCTTCGCGCAAAGTATCCCCTGCTCCCAGATGGTCCTCTACCGCATCGAGCATCAAGATACCGTTCTTGGCAACGATGCCCACCACCATGATCATGCCCATCAGCGAAACTATGTTGAGCGTGCTACGAGTAATGAAGAGTCCCGCCAGCACACCGCCCAGAGCCAACACTGCGCCTGTGACAATCGAAACTGGATGGGCAAATGAGCGAAACTCGATCAGCAACGTGATGAAGACCAGTACGATCGCGAGAATGAGCGCCTGTAGCAGCTCGCGAAAGCTTGCCTGTTGCTCCTGGTAGATTCCGCCATATTCAAGAGTCATGCCCGAGGGCAGTTTCACATCCTTAGCCAGTTGAACTTTGATCGCGCTAATGGCTGAGCCCAGATCGCTTCCGGAAAGCCGCGCCGTCACCGCCACTGATTGCCGCAAGCCATCGCGCTGAATTTCAGTTTGCCCCTTGTCATATTCAACTTGCGCAACCTGATCCAGACGAAACTGCGCGCCGGTAGACGAACGAATGAGCAACCCTTTCAAAGTATCCAGTGATTGACGCGCCGTAGGCGGCAACAATACACGCACAGTAATCAGCCTGCCTTGTTGCAGGATTGAAGAGGCGGCGTCGCCTGTCATTGCCGTCGTGACCGTGTTCGCAATGTCAGTCGCCGAAACTCCGAAGCGCGCTGCCAGTTGCGGGTTAATTTTGAAGGTGATTGCCGGCCCGCTAACTACTACACCGTTGAAAGTGTCCACCACACCCGGAACTTTTTGGATTGACGCTTCTACCAGCGCTGCCTCTTGATCAAGCGCCGCCGTGTCTTCGCTAAACAATCGGATTTCGATAGGTGCCGGCGAACTGGTTAGATCGCCAATCAAGTCCGAAAGAATGCCAACGAACTCGATCTGCAGGGCCGGCTCCGAGGCTTCGATCTTTGCCCGCAGATCAGCGGTGACTTCTTCAGTCGTGCGCGCATGTCCGGGTTTCAGCTTGGCAAGGAAATCGCCGGTGTTGGGCTCGGTGATGAAGAGTCCGAGCTGCAGGCCGGTCCGGCGCGAGTAGCTTTCAACGTCAGGATCCTCTTTCAACATCTGTTCGATGTGCTGGAGCATGCGGTCAGTTTCCGCGAGCGACGTGCCGGGCGGTGCTTTGTAGTCGAGGATAAACGCGCCCTCGTCGAACGCCGGTAGAAAGTCGGAACCGAGATTGCGGTAAAGCAGGTAGGAGCCCACTAACACAACTGCGCATACCACTATCACCAGCCAGCGATTGCTGAGCGCCTGGTCAAGCACCCATTCGTAACGACGAATGATCGCCCCCAGGAATGGCCCGGTTTCTTCCTCCGCCTCCTTGTCTTGCGCGCGCATTTCCCGCTCGTCTGCCGTCAAATCCCGTTCGTCCTGAAAGTCATTATTGGTGTGCTTATCATCAGCGCCACGCTTAACTTTCACGAATCGTTCAGCGAGTACCGGCGTAAAAGAAAGCGCCAGCACCAGCGACGTCAGCAGCGCCACTGCCATAGTCAGTGCCAGCGAACGGAAAAATACACCGGTAACTCCTGTCAGGAGCGTCAGCGGCAGAAAGACGACTACTGGTGTGATAGTCGAGCCAATAATTGGAATCGTGATCTCGGAAATGGCGCGTTCCACTGCCTCGCGTCGCGATTGCCCGCGCGCCAGGTGAGTGTAGATGTTCTCAACGACGACAATTGCATCGTCAATTACCAGGCCGATGGCTGCCGCCACACCTCCGAGCGTCATTAGATCAAACGACAGGCCAACCAGATACATTGCGAGAAAGGTAGCCAGCACTGTTACCGGAATTACAAGGGTGGCAACGAAGGTCGTGCCCCAGTTGCGCAGGAAAGCGTAAAGAATCGCCACCGACAGCAACAGGCCGATAATGATCGAATCGCGCACTGAATTCATGGACTCGCGCACCAGCAGCGATTGATCGTAGAAGGGCGCGACCTTCACATCCTTCGGCAGCAGCGGCTGTATGGCTGCCAACTCCGCTTTGACTTCGTCGTCCACGGTCACTGTGTTGGCATTGGGCTGACGCCGGATGTTGAGCAAAACTGCCGCGTGCCCGTCCGCGGTGACAATCGTGTATTGCGGTTCAACACCGGCGCCCACCGTAGCCACGTCCGCTACAGTGATGGGTGCACTGTTCACCACCGCGACAACAATGGAATTGAGTTGCTCGGGAGCGGTTGCCTGACCGCTGACGAGCGTCAGTTCGAGTTGATGGTTCTCTTCGATCAGTCCTGGTGAAGCAACGACGTTAGAGTTGCGCACAGCGTCCGCGACCTGCTGCACAGAGACGCCGTGAGCGTTGAGTCGATCGGGATCGATCGTTACGTGATACTCTCGAACCTTGCCGCCGGCCACCGATACATCCGCCACGCCAGGCAACCGCGCCAGTCGCGGCTTGATGGTGTAGTTTCCAATATCGCGCAATGAAGCAGGGTCGCGCGTATCCGAAACCAGGCTGTAACCCGCAACAGGAAAGACAGCAAAAGTGAGCCGGTCGACATTGCGGATCGCAGCGGTAGGCGGCAGGCTGGATGAGAGCTGCGATAGACGAGCTTGCACGAGTTGCAACGATTGGAGCACGTCCACGCTCCAGTCAAAAAAGAGATTGATCTCGGTAGCGCCGCGGGACGTCGTTGACTTGATGCGCACGATGCCCGGAATACCATTCATCGCTTCTTCCAGCGGTCGCGTAACGGAAGCGAGCATCTGCGGCGCGGGCACCACGCCGTTGTCAACGATGATTACAATGCGCGGAAAATCTGTTTGCGGGAAGATCGCAGTCGGAAGTTGCCAGGCTGCGTATAAGCCGGCAACTGACAGCAGCAGGATTAGCACTACCACCGCGCGTTTCTGCTGCGAGATGAGACGAGCCAGATTCATAACAATACTTTTGGAGTGCGTCGGCAGAACGAAGAAACCCGCGTAGCGGGTGGAAGCGTAAAGCCTGGGGTGGAGCGCAGCCGAACCCCAGGGCAAACAAAGGTAAGAGAGTCGAGCGCGCGAAGCGTGCGATAGCGCAAAGGCTGTGAGTTACTCATGATAACTAGCTGTCGCCCACTTCGCGGGCTCTTCGCTCGTACTCCAACGATCCTGGGGTGGAGCGCAGCGGAACCCCCAGGCTTTACGCTATCGCCCGCGCTTCGCGGGCTCCTCGCACTCCATAGTTTCCTTACTTCGCGCCCGGACTCGCGTCAGCTTC
>Ga0137415_10007314_pt1 | contig 10945 bp, 10 predicted proteins | sample CZODoug3_1_1_16f_FD_183082 | JGI IMG/M metagenome (GOLD analysis project Ga0137415, IMG submission 183082) | Vadose zone soil fungal communities from Angelo Coast Range Reserve, California, USA - CZODoug3_1_1_16fungal (Hybrid Assembly) | ecosystem: Environmental > Terrestrial > Soil > Vadose...
CCATGGTCCTTGCGGGCGTGGGGATGGGACTCTCCCTCGGCGCGCCGCCGGGTCCCGTGAACGCGATCATCGCGTCGCACACGGTGACGCGATCGTGGCGAGCCGGCTTCCTCGTCGGCGTGGGCGCGACGACCGCGGACACGATCTTTCTCGCCATCGCGTTCCTGGCCCGCACCGCGGTCGCGGGTATCGGACCCTACGTGCCGTTCATCGCGCTGCTCGGGGCCGGCGTCATGGTGTACTTCGCGTGGAGCGCGGTGCGCTCCTGGCGACAAGCGCCGGAGATCCTCGAGTCGAAGCCGGACCAGCACACGAAGTCGTACATGACCGGGCTTTCCGTGAACATCACGAGTCCCTACCCGATCCTCTGGTGGTTGACGGCGGGCCTCGTCCTGATCAACCAGCTCGGCCCCGCCGTCTTGGTCGGATTCTTTGCGGGCCTCCTCCTCTGGATCACGGTCTTCCCGCTCGCCTTGCGTGAGGCCCAGCGGCGCATCGCGCGCACGTACCAAGCGGTCCTCGTGTTCTCGATCGTGTGTCTCTTGGCGTTCGCCGCGTGGCTCGTCTGGTCGGCGCTGACCGCCTTGGTGTGATTGGCCGCAATCGAGGCGGTGCGTCTAGGAATGTTGCTCCAAGTCCCGCATCATCTGGTCGAACTGGTCCTTCGTGATCTCGCCGCGCGCGTACCGGGTCCGGAGGATCGCGTGGGCATCATCGCCGTACCGCCAATAGCGCGCTCCGCGACCGTACCAACCCCAACCCCAGCCGCCCCACCATCGCATTCCCCAGAAGAAGAGGAAGAACAGCAGGAAGAAGACCCAGCCGAATCCGAAGAACGGGAAGAAGACGAACCCGCTCCCTGGTCCGCGGAGGGCGTAAGCGGCTAGGGACGCCGCAATCACCAGGCCGATGACCACGAGGAAGCCGATGACGGGCCACGCGAAGGCCCGTCGGGGAACCGACGACGAGGGCATGCTCATGCTCGTCCCCCTCCCTCGGCGACAGCCAAGAGCCGCCGGGCGATTTTCTCGATCGCCTCGCGGTGCGGTCCCAACTTCGACACATCCGAGGTCCTCAAATCCTCCAGATACGACACGAATCCGTCCATTTCGCTCAACATCTCCTCAACACCCTGCGGCCGCCGTCGACCGACGCCCGGGATCCATTCGAACTCATCGCGGACCTTCGGGTTCAGCTCGTACCGCCCGTCGTCGCGCTTCTGGACGAGCCCCTCTTGCTGCAGCTCCGCCAGGAGCGGATAGATCGATCCCGGGGACGGTCTCCACCAACCCTGGGTCATCTGCTCGATGGCGTCCACGATCTCCGCCCCGTTCTTCGGGCCGCGAGCGATCAGGGAGAGCGTCCACATCCGCAGACCTCTCCGCCCGTGCATCTTCCATCCGAACGGCCACATGGGTATCGACAAACCGATATTGGAATACCGATATATCAAGTTGTGGAGGGCTTGCCGATCCTCCCGCCTTCCATGGAGACCAGGTGGCTTACGAAGCCGCCGCGACGCGCCCGAGCAGCTCAATCCAGATTCCATCGGGATCGCTGACGAACGCGAAGGCGTATCTCGATTCCCGGAACGGTTCGACCTCTGCGCGGGCCCCCTTCGCGGTGAGCTCTTGGAAGGCGCGGTCCACGTCGGTCACGCGAAAGGCGAGGTGGTCGAGTTCTTCTCCCCGCCGATAGGGCGTGTGGAACTTGGAACCTGGAGGATACCAGTTGAGTTCGAGCCGCTGGGGCGATCCCGGGCTCTGCAGCTCGACCCAGATGCCGCCGTGGCTCATCATCCCCCTCCGCGACACGCGCATGCCCATGACCTTGCGGTAGAATCGGATCGACGTTTCGAGATCACGGACTCGAATTCCCGCATAGAGGAGTTTCATCATGCGCGGGTCACCGAGCCCTCCGTATTTACTCTGCGCGACACGTGCCGCAACGTGGGTGGCTCACCATCCGAAGCGGAGGTAGCCGCCGGACCGGATCCCTCGCCAGCCTCCGGTATCCTCGAGTCCCAGGATTCGCGGCTGGACGTGATCGAAGTCGTCCAGCGTCATCTGGTTCGGCGGGACCGCCGCATACCATTCCGCCGTCCCCGTGTCGAGGCGTTCGATCTGGACGCCGCCCTTGCGGTGGAGCACGCGGATCACCCGGTCCGCCCCCTCATACAGCTGCCGACGGATCGACCGGCGGTGGTTCAGCTTCGCGAGACCCGCATTCGTCACGAGCCCGACGACCTCCCGCTCGCCCACCAGGCGGCGCACCGCGCGCATGGACCGCTGGAACAGCTGATGGGCCTCGATCCGCTCGACGTCCTCGTCGAGGTACATCGTCGGGAGGCAGGCCAGGATCGCGAGCCCCGCTCCCGTCTCCTCCAATTTTTTATCCATCATATCTAATATTAATGTGGTCATCTGATGGCATGTGAACGCCCGGGCCACGTGGACGCGGGGCAGGATCTCGTCCCGCGTCAGCCCGATTCGCTTTCCGATCGCGACCATCCCGTGCGGGTCCACGGAGTTCCCGCCGTCGAGGAAGACGACATCGTGACTCTCCATGACTGCGCGGACGCAGAGGAGGGTCGTCAGGTGGAACACGAAATCGGAGCCGCTGTCGATCAGGGTGACCTTGCCCGCGTCGAAGGAACCTAGGATCCGGTCCAAGGTGGGCACAGACGTCGTGAGGGCGGGCCGCGAGATCGCCCGGAGTTCCGGGACCGGTTGGACCAGGGCGGGCTCGACGACGAGGGCGATGGAATCCTCCCCACGATTCGATGGCGATGGCGGTATAAAGTCGAAGGCGGAGGGGAGGGGTGAGCGAAAGTATCCAGGTGGACTCCGCGACACGGAGTTACCCTCAAGAGCGCCGAGGAGGTTATTCCTCCGAGGGATGCGATGGCCATGGACCTGACCTTTTTCGCCATCTACCTGGGCGGGCCCGCCGTCCTCCTGGTCGTCCTCGGCATCTGGGCCGTCCGGAAACCGCTTCTCGCGGTGGTCCCCGCGCCCCCCGACGCCGCGCGGCGCGATTTGGCATATCGGATCCGGGCGATCGGCTATCCCGTCGAGGTCGTCAAAGACGTCCTCCGCGTGAAAGTCGACTCGATGGCGCAGCTCAAGATTCGTCTCCGTGCGGGCGCTCACGGCACGGAGATTCGATATGAGGTGGACGCCACGAACGTCGGGTGGAGCGTCGTCCTGATTACCGGCATGATCACCTACGTGGCCATCGTCGCCGTTGGCATCAGCATCGTCATCCACCTGCGGGCCCGCCGCTTCGCCCGTTCCCACGTGGCTGCCCTTATCGACAATCCGCCGCTCGGAACCCTCCCGCCGGCGGATGTGCGATCCCTCCTGTTGGAAGGTCTCAGCGAGGCCCAGCGCCTCTCCCAGGAGGCCTTCGACTACGAGCGCGAGGCGCGTCAGAATGCGATTGGGATCGTCCTCGTCGTGGGCGTGGTCATCTGGGGCGTGGTGTTCGCGGGCGGGGCGAATGCCGTCCCCGTCCCGCTTCCCAACTCCTTTGCTTCGGCCGCGATCCTGGCCTCCTTCTTGTCCGGTCTCACAATCGTCTTGGGGTCGTGGCTCGTCTACCTGCGGCGATCTCCCAGGATCCGGGAGCTCGAACAGGACGCGAACTTCTATCGGACAGCGTGGATGGCACAGACGCCGCCCGGTTCCGCCGCGGTGGAACCTCGCGCAAATCTCGAGATACTCCTGCGAGCCGCGACCCGCTCCCCCCTTTGGCGGGAGATCCGGGCCTCCCGACGGTTCTGGCACGACCCGGTCGCGGGTCTCATGATGTTCATCCTGGGGTACGGTGCGATCTTCCTTCCGTTCCTCGCGATCTTCGGGGTCGCCCTCCCCTGGGAATATCGGGCCTTCCTCGGGGTATTGGGCACCGCGTTCGCCGGGGGAGGCGTCTGGTTCGTTAGGTCCTGGATCCGCGAGATCCACGATCAAGACAATCGGGACCGCAGGACCTGGGAGGAACGTCGCGCGGCGATCGAGGCGGAGCTGTGGCGGATTCTGTCGGGGTGACGTGTGGTCGACATGGATCGCCCCGACCTGTACGTCGTCGCGCGGATTCTCGACCGACTATGGGAGATGAAGAATCCGATGCTGCGGACGCATCTCCAGGTCGCCTCAAACGTCAACTATGACATTCTGACGCGGTACCTCGATTGGATGCGGGAGCACGACCTGGTCGCGCTCGACGATGGCGCTGATGGGCACGTCCGAGTCGGGTTGACGGAACAGGGGCGGGAAGCGTACCGAAAGATCACGCAGTGGATTAGCGAGGTGGTTCAGGGCCGCATGCCCCGGGTCTGAATTGGAATCTCACAGCAGAGCTACGCTCAAAAAGGTCCAGTTCGTTCCGACTCCCGAAGGTGCGAGATGTTCGCATTCGATTCCTCAGAACGTCGGGCCGCGATCCCGGTCGAGGTATCCCGGAACGGGATCTTTTTCCGGGTGAGGGTGAACGGCTCCGGCCCGTTGTGGTTCTCCCTCGACTCCGGCGCCGGAACCAATTACATCGATCGAGGCGCTGCGAGGAAGCTGGGCCTCCCGCCCGGGGAAAAGGCCTACGTCCACGGGGCAGGGGCGGGAGAGGTCGAGGTCGAGCGGATTACCGATGTCACGTTCGAGATGCCGGGCCTGAGGTCCCACGACCATCAGGTCAACGTGGTCGACTTGGAGCCGGTCCAAGCCCTGTGGGGCCGCCGGCTCGATGGGTTCTTCGGTCACGATTTCCTGATTCGTTTCCTCGTCACCATCGACTACGGAGCGGCCCTGCTGACCGTGGCCGATCCCAACGTACATTCCTACGAGGGGCCCGCGTCCCCGATCCCTCTCGAGTTCAACCGCAGATTGCCTTTCGTGCGGGCGACCATCGAGGTCGCGGGAAATCCCCCGCTGGACGATCTTTTCCTGGTCGACTCGGGCTCTCAGGACTTCGTGGACCATCCGCTCATCGGGAAATCTTCGGCGGGGGCGAGTGCGATCGAGACGGGGGTCGGGTTAGGCACTCCGGTACCCGGGTTCCTCGGAAAGGTCGATCGGTTCCGGCTCGCGGGGTTCGAGATCCGAGATGTGGTCGGCGTGGCCGGGGGAAGTGGCCTGGGAAGTCGTTTGATCGGAGGCGGCGTCCTGAGCATGTTCACCGTGGTCTTCGATTACCCGAAAGCGAGGATGTTCCTGGTGCCCGGACCCCGAACTCCGGTTCAACGCCACGAGGCTCCGTCCTGAGACTCCATTCGTTGCCGCCTCAGGCGGACGGAGGAGGCGGGGGCGGAGGTGGCGGCGTCGCGGCCGCGCGCGTCCGAGCCCTTTGTCTCTTCTTGATCGTCGCGGTCTGCACGAGCGCCCCGAGCAGGAATACGCCCAGGCCGGCTAGGCCCGCCGTCAACGTACCGGCGCTCAGCAGATACAGGCCCAGCGCGAGGAGGAGTCCTCCGATGGCGGCGGTGATGATGCCGATGATGTCGTCGATGAAATAGTACGAGATCCCGAAGACCACGATGAGGACGAGTAGCGCGCCGATCAAAGCGGAGTCGAGCTGGCCCTGCGTGAACCGCGCCGAGCCGCCGAGCAAGCCGTACACGACCGCGGCGGCGAGCAGGCCGACGAGGAAGGCGAGGGCCACCTTCACGAGCTTCGTGAACAGGATGCTGCCGATCACCGCGCCGACGAGGGCGAGAATGAGCCCGGCCACGGTGCCTCCGAGGGCCGCGCCGAACAGGAAGCCGACCGCGCTCCCGAGGAGGGCGCCGATCATCGACATGACGGTCGCCCAGAGGCCATGACCCCAGAACGCGAGGGCGAGGCCCGTGACGATCAGGATCGCCGCGAGGATGTAGGTGACCTCGGGACCGAAGGTGAGCCCGGGGATGGCGGCGGTGGCCATGACGGTTCGATTCGGCTCGCCCTATAAATAAACAGCGCGGGCGTTCTCCGACGCCGCACGAACGGACTAGCCGCGGCCGAACACGTCGTCCGCGCGCTTCGCGATTTCCTGCAGCCGCCCTTCGTCGACGACGCCCGCACCGAGGATATGCTCCCGCACATTCTCGTTGTCGTAATCGAGCACATCGATCACGGTCGGGATGCGGATCGCGTCGCCCATCACCGCGACGGTCCGCAAGGGCAGCTTCGCGATGATGTTCTCCCACATCTTCTTGTCCGGCACACCCGCGAGGGCGGCCTCCACGTCGGAGGGTTCCTTCAGGGACATGACGAGGCGGTTCGCCAGTTGGCTCCGCACCTCGTCCGAGATGCGGGACGGGCGCTGGTCGATGAGGGCGAGGATCAGATTGAATTTCCGCGTCTCGCGGGCGAGGCGGCTGAACGTGTGCGCGTACGGCGCGATCTCCGGGCTCAGGAACTTGTGGGCCTCCTCGAGGAACAGGACGAGCCGCGGGAATTCCTCGTTCCTCTCTGTGTACAGCTCGAACAGGCGACGGGACAGGATGTTCGCGACGAACAGGTACACCATCTGGTCCGTGCCGTAGTCCCCGAAGTCGAGGACGACGCTCTTTCCCTCCCGGATCGCGGTCAGGATCTGGTGGAATGCGTCCTTGCCCTCCTTGGTCTCCTTGAGGAACGGCAGGCGGTCGAGCCGGCCGATGCGGCGCTTCAGCCCTTGGAGCGACATCTCGTGGGCCCGCTCGGATCCGAGGACCTCCATCGAGGCCTCCTTCACGGTCGAGATGAGGTCGCGCCCGGCACGTCCCTTCGCGATCTCGTACAGGGTGTCGACCATCGGTGCCGTGAGGTCCTGCAAGGCGACGATCAGATCCTCCGGCGTGATCTCCCGCGGGTCGAGGACGAACGGCCTCGCCTCCTTGTTCTTCGGATCGAGGGAGAGGATCTCGACCTTCCCCGGGAAGAAGAACTTCAGGCCCTCCGTGTTGTCCGTCGCACTGAAGACACCGTATTCTCCGTGCATGTCGAAGATCAGGACGGAGCCGGCGTCGCGCGAGATGATCCCGGCGCACACGAGTTTGTTCAGGATCGATTTCCCGGTGCCGGTCCGCCCGAAGATCGCGAACGGCTTTTCGGCCAGCTTCTTCATGTCCAGTTGTACATGGAACGGCTCGACTCCCGTGATCGTCCCGAGCGTGGCGGACGTGTCGGTGATCTCGTAGATCCGTTCCACGTCGGCTCGGGTCGCGTGGCGGCACGCGGAAAAGTACGGCGGGATCGTCTGCGGCTCGCTCAGCTTCTTCGTCTCCCGGTCGACGAGCTGGATCATCCGGAGTTTCGCCTTGCTGTAGAAGATCGGACCGCCGTATCCCTCGTGCGTCTCCGGTCGCGGCACGATCACGTCCGCGATCGTCGAGCCCGCGAGCTGGTCCGCGATGTCGCTCTCCTCGTTCAGGACGTCCTCGACAAGACAATAGAAATCGTACCGGGCGCCTTCGACGATGACGGGGAAGGCGATCTTCAGCTCCTCCGGGTTCCCGAGCTGAAGCTTCGCGACGAGCCCCTCGATGACGGAGGCCGCGACGATCTCTCCGATCTTCATCGTAGGTCCCTCGCGACCCGATCCAGGTATTCGTGGAACGCACTTCGTTTCCGCCCCTCGACCTGGGTGAGACCGTCCAGAATCGTCCGCACGTCGAGCCCCATGCGGAGGGCCATCTTCATCACGCTCTCTTGGTAGACGGGCTTCAACTGGCGGACGGTCACCGCCATGCGGTGCGCCTCGATGAGGGGCCATGGATATCCGACGGACACGAGGCTCTTCCCGTAGGCCGCGAGCTGCCCGAACGCCTCGTCGGGTCGGTCGCGGAACGTCCCGAGGTCCACGCGGAACCACTTCCTCGCTCGCGGATGCAATCGGGCGTAATAGATATCGCCATAGAGGAGCCCCTCCTTCAGCGCTTCCGCGGCCTTCGGCGCACGCGCATAGGCTAAGGCGTCCTGCGGGAGCCGGTCCTGGCAGCGGGCCATGAGTTCTTCGTCGGTCAGTGTGTGGCCAAACGCATGGAGTTGGCTGTCCTTCGAGATCCCGACGAGGAGGTGCCCGCGCTTCTCGCAGACCTGGAGGAGACGCTCCATCACGGAGAACTGCTTCGGGAACTCCGACAACGTGCCATCGACGGCGACGATGCAATTCTCGATGTCATCCGCGAAATTGATCGCGATCTGACCCTCGATCAGCCGGCGGTACTCGTTCACCATGTCCCGCGGCTGCTCCTCCCGTCGTTCCTTCGTGAACTCGAACAGGGAACGGTGGAGCTCGTCCTGCGTGGCGACGAACTCCTCGTAGGTCGAGACGCCGACCATCCGTTGAACGAGACGCCAATCCTTCCGCCGGAACGCTTGGCCGTCGAACGCGTAGCGCAGCAGGCCGACCGAGATGAGGGCGAGCCACCAGCTCGAGAGGTTCAGCAGAAAGGAGTACGACCCATCGACCGCGATCATGTCCTTCGCGGGGTCGGCACACCGAAAGGTACGGAAGTCCGGGACGTCCTCCGGCGGTAGCGGGACGTCCCGGTGATGCTTGACGAGGAGCTCGAGCTCCCGGCGCATGTCCTCGACGTAACTCATGCGAGGACTTCCGCCCGCGACTCCTGGTTCGGCGTCATCGTGACCCGGATCCGACCGGGGAACTTGTCCGCGACCTCGGCGAGGTGGGTGATCAGGATCACCTTCTCGAAGACCTCGCCCATCCGCAGGAGTTTTTGGACGAAGAGCTCCCGCGAAACCTCCGTGTCCAAGGAACCGAGGTCACCTTCGTCGATGAACAGCGTCTTCATCCGGCCGAACGTGCGGCCGATCTGCGGCATCGAGGCGAGTTCCCGCGCGATCGCGAATCGTAGGGCCGCATTGATCTGGGTCTTCTCGCCGCCGCTGAACTCGGCCACATCATGCCATTGGCCATCGACTCCTTGGACCAGGATGCGGATACCATGGCCTCGTCCTTCCTCATACGTTTCAAGGCGGATTCTTCCGAATCGGCTGTCCGTGAGTTCGGAGAGGTTCTTGGACGCTTCGATTTCCAGTTCGGGTAGAAGTTGATCGACCGCGTACATCACGACGCCGCGTTTGTGGAACACGCGATTCACCAGGACGTCGTAGATCTCGAGTTCCCCGCGGAGCCCTTCCCGCTGGCGTTCCGACTCTTTCAGTTTCTTCGCGTCCGTTTCGAGAGCCACGATCTGCTCCTTCAGCGCCTTCGCCTGTCCTTCGAGCAGATGCCACGCCTTCCGCTCCGCATCGAGGTCCCTTTGGAGGGTTTCGAGCTTGGCCTTCGATGCGACGAAAGCGTCCTCGGAGGTCCGAAGCGCCGCGAGGTCCGTCACGAGTGCCGTGCGCTCCGCTTCGAGCGCCTTGCGCTGGACCTCCAGGTCGGCCAGCCGAGCGCTCACGTCGCCGACCTGGCGCAGGAGGACCGCGAGTTCATCGAGCCGTTTTCTCTTCGCGGCTCTTTCGAGGACGGAGCGGCCGACGAGATCCAAGCGCTTCTCATCCTGCTGTGAGAACGGCACCGCGTCGAGTTGTCGGAGGGCCTCGATCTTCGCATCGTCGAGAGGCTGAATGAGCCGGTGGCTGTCGTCCGCCTCCTGACGAAGGTCGTCCTTCAGTTGCTCCAGCTGTCGCTTGTATTCAGTGAGCACGAAAGAATCCTGATCGATCGAGGCCACTTTTTCGTGGACTCGGGCGAGGGCCTTCTCCGCACGGGCTTGTTCCTCGCTCAGTTCCTGCACGAGGTCGACGCGATCCGCAAGCCACTCGAGTTCGCGGGCGATTCGCGTGACCCGTTCCTCCAGGCGCCCCTCGTCCCTTAGGGAGGAAAACGCAGTCTCCCGATCGATGTCCGTCCGAAGCGATGCGATCTTGCGATGCAGCTCGTCGATCCGGTTCTTGATCCCATCCCGCCGCTTCTCGTGCTCCCGCTTCGCGAGGTCGAACTCCCGCTCCGAGGCCCGGGCCGCGGTCTCCCTTTGCTGATGCGCCGCCTTTGTCTCTTTCAGGCGGTCGAGTTCCTCGCGCAGTCGGTCGAGGTCGTCCGTCTCTTTCTGCAGGAGCGCCCGTTCGGGCTCGAGCTTCGCTGCGATCTGACCCTGGTCCTGGACCTCCGCCACGCGCGCCTCGAGGGCCTTGAGCCGCGTCGTGCGGTCCTCGAGGGCCGAGGACGATTTCACCCAGCGTTCGTGCTTCGCCTCGAGGTCCTTCATCTCCTTGGCATGGACCTCGAAATCGGTCTGGAGTTTGGCCACGCGATCTCCGCGGACCTTGCGTTCATCGTCCAACGCTCCTAGTTCTTGCTGCAGACCGGGGAGGCGACCGAGCGCTTCTTGGCGGGCGGCGATCTCGGCCTCTTTCGCCTGGATGTCGCTCTTCAAGGAAGTGAACCGTTCCTTTGCCCTCTCGAGGGCCTGTTCGAAGATCTCCAAGCGGAACAGCTTCTGGAACACCGAGAGACGCTCCGATCCGCTCGCGGCCCCGAGCTCCTTCATCTCCTCCTGCCGGACGAAGGTGGAGTTCCGGAAGCCGTCGTAGTCGAGGCCGACCACATCTCGGATCGTGCGCTCCTTATCCGGGATCGTGCCTTGGACCGCCTCTCCGTCCCGCGTGACTTCGAGGTACGATTCTTTCTTCGTCGTGAAGCCGCGGGTGACGTCCCACCGCTCGTCCCCCTGGTGGAACGCGACACGGACGTATCCGTTCGGCCGACATACGTCGGCGAGCTTCACGCTCTGGATGTCCGTCCGGGTCGTCTTGCCGTACAAGGCGAACGTGATCGCGTCCAGGATCGAAGACTTCCCCGATCCCGTGCGCCCCGTGATGACCGTGTACTTCTCGGGAAACCGGAGCGGCGGGACCGTCTTCTCGAGGTACCGCATGAATCCCCGCATCTCGATCTCCTCGAGGACGAAACCCTCCGATCCCGGCGAGGGTTCGAGGTTCGGGACCGCCGCCGTCTC
>Ga0137415_10007316_pt1 | contig 10942 bp, 9 predicted proteins | sample CZODoug3_1_1_16f_FD_183082 | JGI IMG/M metagenome (GOLD analysis project Ga0137415, IMG submission 183082) | Vadose zone soil fungal communities from Angelo Coast Range Reserve, California, USA - CZODoug3_1_1_16fungal (Hybrid Assembly) | ecosystem: Environmental > Terrestrial > Soil > Vadose...
CGAGATGGCCAGGTGGGTCAGCACCGTGTCGCTGGTCCCGCCGTGCCAGTGCCGCTCCCCCGGCGGCACCCACACCACGTCGCCGGCCCGGATCTCCTGGGGTGACTCGCCGTGCGGGCACACCCAGCCGAGGCCGGCGGTAACCACCAGGATCTGGCCGCCGGTGTGGTGGTGCCAGTAGGTGCGGGCGCCGGGGGTGAAGGTCACCGAGTTGATCGCGTTGCCCTCCTCGGTGGTGGGCAGCACCGGGTCACCCCACACCGTGCCGGTGAACGTCTCGGTGCGGTGTTGGGTCGGGCTGCTCAGTGGGGCGCGGCCCCGGACGATCTGCACAGTCGCTCATCCCTTCGGGTGCGTTGCGGTCTCGTGCTCTCGGACGCCGCCGGGCACATCGCCGAGGACGCCCATCTCCTCCATCACATCGCGGCCGGCCCGGCGACGCGCACGACCAGCTCGCCCAGATCGTCGGGCAGCCCGGTGAGCCGGTCGGGGAACCGCTCGCCCACCGCCGCGTCGTGGCCGGGCACCAGCCGGCGGCCCGGATCGGCGGTCATCTCGCGTAGCAGGTCATACCCTCGGTACATCTCCACCAGGTCGGCTACCAGGAAGAACGGCCGGTCCCGTTCCAGTTCCTCGTAGAAGTGCACCGCGTCGGCGGTCAGCACGACCGCGCCACCGTCCGGGCTGGCCACCTGCGCGACCAGTTGGCCCGGCGTGTGCCCGCCGACCACCACCAGCTCGAACCCGGGCGCCAGGTCGAGCGTGCCGTCCACCAGCCGCAGCCGCCCCTGGGCGCTGAACGCCGCCAGTTGGGACAGCTCGCCGGCCTCGCACCAGGGGGCGAACTGGGTGCGGCCGGCATACGGACCGGTCCAGAACTCGTACTCGCGGCGGGCGATGACCACCTCGGCGGCCGGGAACCGGTGCAGGTTGCCGATGTGGTCGTAGTGCGCGTGCGTCACCACCAACTGGGTCACGGCCGCCGGGTCGATGCCCAGCCCGCGCAGCGCCTCCGCCGGGTCGACCAGTTGGGTACGGCCCCGCCGGCGCCCCGGCTCGGCGCCGAACCCGCAGTCCACCACCACGGTCCGCTCAGCGTTGCGCACCACCCAGAAGAAGTAGTCCATCGGCAGCTCGACGTCCGGCTCGCCGTAGACGTGGAAGTTCAGGTACGACTCGGACTTGCGCGCGATCCGGGTCCCGTACCGGATCGCCAGCACCTCGTATCCCATCCCGACCTCGTCCGTTGTCGGACAATCGTGATCAGACGCTAGTGCCAAGGAGGCGTGGGTGCCCGCCCTCACGGCGACACCCGGTGTGAGCCACGCCACAGTGCAGCGTCCCAACCGTGAGCGGCCGCCCGTGGTCGACGCCGGTGTAGCACCCCGGCTCACCAGTGAGGACGCCCACGATGAAACAGATCGCCACCGCGCCCCCCGCACCCCGGCCACCGGCACCCCGCGCGCCCGCACCCCGGCCGCCCGCACCCCGGCCGCGGGCGCCCCGACGGCCGAGCTGGCTCCCGCCGGCCCCGACCACCGGACCCGGGGAGCCACCGGCGCCGGCGCGCCCGCCGTTGCCGGCGCCGAGGGCCGCGGCACAGCCGCAGCTGGGCGTCGCGCCGCGGTTGCACCGGGCCGGAGTTCGGCCGCTGCCCCCGCCGCCACTGCCCCCTCGGCCGCTGTCCCTGCCGCTCGGACCGCCGCCGCTCGGACCGCCGCCAGCCGGACTGAACACCTGGTTGCCGCCCGCGTCGACGGCCGAACGACGCCGGGTACCCCCGGCCGTGTGGCTGCTCATCGGCCTCGTCATCGCGGCGCTGCTCGGGCTGCTGGGCGTGCTCGGGGCGCTGAGCGCCGCCACTCCGTCCGGCCATTCCGGCCCAGGAGCGCGGCCCAGCGCCCCGGCCTACCCGAGCCAGCCGAACACACCGAACCGGTCGACCGACCCGGCCGAGCCGGCGGCCGGTCGGCCGGGTCTGTCCGCGCTGTCGATCAACCTGACCGGCCCGGACCCCTGCCAGACGGCGACCTGCCAGATCGACGTGGCCGTCACCAACGGCAGCCAAGAGCGGCTGTCCGGCGTGCTTCGGGTGACCATGAACGGCGAGCTGGTGAAGTACCAGGCGGTGACCTTCGAACCGGGCTCGGTGCGCAACATCCCGGCCTCCGCGCCCAACCCGACCCTCGGCCCTGGCAACTCCGGCGGGACAATGCACTGGCGCGCCGAGATCACTCGGTACTGAGCTCATCTCATCCGACCTGAAGTGGCACTGTGAGCACCGTGAGCACCATGAGCAACACACCACCACCGGCCTCGGCCGTGCCGCCGCTGACGTTGTACCTGGTCAAGCGCCTGGAGAACGCGATCCGCGCCCTGCTCGACGACGCATTGCGGCCACTCGGCGTGACCACGCAGCAGTACACCGCCCTGACCGTGCTGGAACGCCGCGGCGGGCTGTCGTCGGCGCAGCTGGCCCGACGCGCCTTCCTGCGCCCGCAGACGATGCACGAGATGGTCAGCATGCTGGAGAAACGCGGCCTGATCAGCCGGGAGAGCCACGAGACCAACCGGCGGGTGCTGGTGGCGCGGCTGACCGACGCCGGGCGGGCGCTGCTCGAGGAGGCCGCGCCGCGGGTCGCCGAACTGGAGAGCGCGATGCTCCACGAGCTGAGCAGCGACGAGCGGGACCACTTCCGGGACGTGCTGCTCCGGGGGGTGTCCAGCCTGACCGCCTTCGCCGTGGACCGGCGGTTGGCCGGCTCGAGGTGAAGGCGGGACCCTCTAGCGCTCGGGGTCGAACGCGCCCAGGCCCGGCCGGTAGGACTTCTCGTCCAGGAACTGGGTCAGGCCCTTGGTGCGCGAGCCGGCGCGATCCCGCAGCCGGGACTGGTCGAGCTTCGCGTAGAGGTAGTCCTCGGCATGCTCCCAGTCCATATCCGAGGCCATCTTGTAGCCCACCTTCGCGGCCTGCGCCACGACCTGGTTCAGCCCTGCCAGCTTGAGCGCCACCTCCCGGGTGCGGGACCGCAGCAGCTCGGCCGGGAGAGCCTCGTTCACCAGCCGCATCCGGGCGGCGGTACGACCGTCGAACGGCTCACCGGTGAGCACGTAGTAGAGCGCGTCCCGCGAGCTGACCGTGGCGGCGAGCGCCCGACTGACCACCCCGCCGGGCGGGATGCCCCAGTTCACCTCGGACAGCCCGAACGTCGCCTCCTCGTCGGCGAACGCCAGGTCACAGGCCACCAACGGGGTGAATGCGCCACCGAAGCACCAGCCGTTGACCATGGCGACGGTCGGCTTGACCCAGTTGGACAGCCGCTTCCACTGCCATTCCGCGCTGGCCCGCCGGACCCTGGTCTGAACCGCCAGGCTGCCGCTCTCGTCCACCTCGCGGAAGTACTCCCGCAGGTCCATCCCGGCGGAGAACGAGTCCCCGGCGCCGGTCAACACCAGTACCCGGCAACGCTCGTCCGCCTCCAGATGATCGAGCACCCGGACCATCTCGTCGTTCAGCGTCGGGTTCATCGCGTTGCGCTTGGCCGGGCGGTTCAGCGTCACCCAGGCGATGCCCTCGTCGAACTCGACCAGCACGGTGTTGCCCCAGGGCTCGGCGCTCGCCCGGTCGTTCCTGCTCTCGGCCACAGCGGTCATCAACGCTCCATATATCAGGGATCCTGATATCTTTGTAGCAAGCGTCGGGTCCCCGAGTCAACGCCCGGGGCGCGCGGGGCGACGGCGGGCCCGAGCCGGCCAGAGTTGCGGGTCAGGTCTCCTCGCTGAATGCGAACTGGTGGATGGCCCTGGCGGCGGCTCCCCTGGCCCAGTGACACCGGTCGATCGTGCGGATCACCAGCGGCACCGGCTGGGCGAGGGCGTGGCGGTACTCGCCGAGCGTCCGTTCGACCCGCTCCCGGTACTCGCACGCGAGCCCGGCCGCCTCACCCGTGACCACGATGGTGCGCGGCAGCGCGACGTTCGCGATCAGGGCGAGCATCCGGCCCAGCGCGGTGGCGGCGTCGTCGAAGATCCGGCGAGCCACCGGGTGGCCGTCCCGGGCCAGTGCGAGCCCCTCGTCGAACGAGGTCGGGCGGCCCCGGCCCTGGGAGAGCGCGGCCTCCACGCAGCCGATCGAGAGCATCGCCCTGGCACATCCCCGGTGTCCCTGTTGGCAGAGCTGCCCACTGTCCGACACTGGCACGTGGCTGATCGGGCCCAGTCCCGCGTCCGGGCCGTCGATGCGCTGATCCCCCGCTACGACGCCCAAGCCGATGCCGGCACCCAGGGACACCACGGCGAACTGATCGTGATCCTTGCCGACGCCGAACCAGTGCTCGGCCTGGGTCAGCCCGGTCATGTCGTTGTCGACCTGAACACTGATCCCGGTGGCGCGCTCGAGTTCTGGGCCCAACGCCACACCGTGCCAGTCCAGGAACGGCGCACGCCGAACGAGGCCATGGGGGCCGACCTGCCCGGCCAGGCAGACACCGATGCCCCGAGCTTTGTCGCGACCGGCGCCGAGAGCGTCGACCTGCTCGGCGATGACCGCCGTCACCTCACGCACGGTGCGTTCCGATATCCGGGTCTCGACGCTGTCGATGATCTCGGCGCGCAGGTTCGTCAGACAGCTGGTGATCACGGTTTCGCTGAGCCAGATGCCGACGAACAGACCGAGGGTCGGCACGACCTCGAGGGGGCGACCGGGCCGGCCGACTCCGGCGGCCGGGGCGGCCCGGATCTGGGCGTTTTCGGCGAGCAGTCCGCGTTCGAGCAGGACGGTGGAGACCTGGCTCAGCCGGGCGTTGGTCATGCGCAGCCTGCGGGCGATGTCGCTACGGGTCAGCGGGCCGTGCCGGAGCACCTCTTCCAGGACCAGCCGTTGCGCATCGACGACCGGAACCCTGGCGCGAGCGGCCATGTCGACAGCCTTTCACATGGTCGACGTTGACTTGTCGTGCACGGCGGACGAGTGGGGCCGACGGTCACTTAACTTGCGGTTCTTAAAAAACTACCATACGGTTCGGTCACCGGGCCGGCGTCTCTCCCTGCGCCGAGCTCGCAATAATTTCGTTATGCAAGTTAGTAAGCGAAGCCTGCCGGTTCACCCACGATTCACATCGTCATCGGGGACGACATGCCTCTCTCCCTCACCCGGGCCGCGCCGGTGGCTGTGCGCACCGCCCTGCTCACCGCCCTGCTGGTCGTGCTGACCAGCTGCTCAGCCTCGCCAGGGGCGGGCCGTCGGGACGGGCCGGAGACGTTCACCGAGCTCGGCCCCATCACCGTGGCCTCCTTCAAGGAGCCGATGGTCACCGCGCGGGTGGCGCAGTGGAATCAGCAACACCCCGACGAGCACGTCACGCTGATCGAACTCCCCCATGGCTCGGACAATCAACGCCAACAAATGATCCAGAACGCCAACACCAAGTCCGACGCTTTCACCGTGCTCAACATGGATTGCGTCTGGACCGCCGAGTTCGCCGCCCACCGCTGGATCCAGGAACTGCCGGAGGGATCGTTCCCGCTCCGCGACATGATCCCGCAGACCGTGGACATGGCCCGCTATCGAGGCCGGCTCTACGGTATCCCCTGGGCGTCGGACGGTGGGCTGCTGTATTACCGAACCGATCTGCTCGCCGCGGCCGGCATCCGCAATCCCCCCACTACCTACGCCGAGCTGAAGCGCCAATGCGACACCGTGCTCGCGCTTCCTGAGGCCAAGGGAGTCGCCTGTTACGCCGGACAGTTCGATGAGTACGAGGGGCTCACGGTGAACGCGACCGAGGTCATCAATGCCGCGGGCGGCCACGTGATCGATCGATCCGGCGCGCCGACCGTCGATACAGCCGAGGCCCGGACCGGTCTGAACCTCCTCGTCGACTGGTACGCCGATGGCACCATTCCGCGCGACGCCATCACGTTCAAGGAAGAGCAGGGCCGCCAAGCCTTCTCGACGGGCAAACTGCTGTTCCACCGGAACTGGGCGTACCTCTACAACACGGCCAGCACGCCCAGCCGCACCAATGTTGTGGTTGGCAAATTCGCCGTTGCCCCGCTACCCGGATTTAGCGGACCGGGTACCTCGACACTCGGTGGCCATAACCTTGGCATTTCAACGTTCGGCAAGAACAAGGGCACCGCCCTCAGGTTCATCCAGTGGTTCACCTCCGAGGACACCCAGCGGCGCAACCTGGCGGACGCGGCCGAGGCACCTACCTATGGGGCCCTGTACGGCGAGCCCGACCTGGTGCGCAAATACCCGTATCTGCCGGCGCTCGAGCAGTCGATTCAACATGCCATTCCCCGCCCCAGCACCGTGCGATACCCCGATGTGACGGCCGCGATTCAGAGTCGTGTGTACGCCGCCATGACCGGTGCGACCACAGCGGCTGACGCGCTCTCCGCGCTGCGTAAGGACCTCACCCACATCCTGGAGAACTGACCGGTCCAGGAGCGTCAGCTTCCAGCCAAGGAGAATCCGATGGCCACCGCGGCCGCCCCGCCCCGTCCGAGAATGACCGGCCGGAACTCCCGCGAGATGGGCACGTCGACTCGCCCGCACTCCGGCCAGGGCGGCCTTGCCGCGCTGCTCGTCTCGCCAACCGTACTGGTCTTGGTTCTGGTCGTCGGGTTCCCGCTGGTCGAAGCGTTTCGTCAGTCGTTCTACGGGGCGCCGGGGATCGACCCGGTGACCGGGTTCGTCAACGACAGCGAACCGTTCGTCGGCCTGGGCAACTTCGCCGACATCTTCACCGATCACGGAGAACGGTTCTGGAATGCAATAGGCAACACGACGTTCTTCGGCATCGCTACCATCGTTCCAGAGGTCGTCATTGGTACGGCGATGGCGCTCCTGATGGCGCGGGCACTGCGCGGGCGTGGATTCATCCGATCCGCCATCCTGGTTCCGTGGGCGATCCCCACCGCGATTTCCGGCCTGCTCTGGAGCTGGATATTCAATGTCGACGGAGTCGCCAACAAGATTCTCGGGACCTCGGTCCTGTGGGCAACCGAGGGCTTCCACGCGAAGGTCGCGATCATTATTGCCGAGGTGTGGAAGACCGCCCCATTCGTAGCACTACTCACCCTCGCCGGGCTGCTCATCATCCCGAACGAGCTGTACGAGGCGGCCCGCATCGACGGGGCCAGCGCCTGGCAGAGATTCGTCAACATCACCTTGCCACTGGTCAAGCCGTCGCTGACCGTGGCGGTACTGTTCCGACTGCTGGACGCATTGCGCATGTTCGACCTGCCCTACATTCTCATTGGCCCGCGCAAATCTTCGGTGGAGACGCTGTCGATGCTCGCCCAGAACGAGGCATACAATGTGCGCTACGGTGCCGCGGCCGCATACGCGATCATACTGTTCGGCTACGTCTTCGTGATCGCTTTCGTATTCGTCAAGGTACTCGGCGCGAATATCATAGACCTCGAATTCGGGGGCTCTCGCCGGTCACCCCGGGCATCGCACCGCACCGCGCGGCGGCGGGAGGTACCGCGGTGACGATCTTCCAGCGGGTCACCGGCGGCCGCTCCGGCATCTATCTCGGGGTTGCTGTTGTTGTCGTCTATTGCCTGGCGCCGTTCTACTGGATGCTCGTCTCCAGCCTGCGACGAACCGCCGACATCTTCTCCATGTCCGCTATCCCGTCACCTCTCTCATTCGAGAACTATGCGGCGGTGTTCGACCCCAAGCTAGGATTCGGGAGGGCGCTGCTCAACAGCACCATCGTCGCCGGTACCACCACGGTCCTTGCCCTGATCATTGGAATTACCACGGCGTACGCCTTGGCTCGGCTCCAGTTTCGGTTCAAACAGCTGCTGCTGACCGCGATCATCGCCACGGCGATGTTCCCGACGGTGACGCTGGCGGTGCCGCTACTCAAGCTTTTCACCACGATCGGCTGGATCAACACCTACCAGGGGCTCGTCGCCCCGACCCTGTCGTTCGCGCTGCCGTTGGCGGTGTGGAACCTGACGTCATTCTTCCAACAGATGCCGCGCGACCTCGAGAGCGCGGCAATGATCGACGGATGCACGCGGGGCCGGGCGTTCCGGCTGGTCATCCTGCCGATCGCGGCACCCGGTGTGCTCACCACCGCGATCCTCACGTTCTTCAGTGCGTGGAACGAGTTCTTGGTCGCCGTCACGTTCGCCAATCGCCCAGACATGCAGACCGCCACCGCGGCTGTCTCGAAGTTCACCGGAGCCACGCAGTTCGATACTCCTTTCGGCACGCAGATGGCCGCCGGTGTGATCGTGACGATACCGCTGATAGTCCTCGTACTCATCTTCCAACGACGAATTGTCGCAGGTCTCGCCACTGGCGCCGAGAAGTAACCCGATCACTCTGCCAAAGGACCCTCTTCCATGATCGACCGCTCTATGGATGCCAGCCACATGCCGCCGTCGATCACGTCCACCGAGGGTCCCTGGTGGAAACGAGCGGTGGCGTACCAGATCTACCCGCGAAGTTTCCAGGATTCAAACGGAGACGGGGTCGGCGATCTGCAAGGGGTCATTGATCGGCTCGATTACCTGAAGTGGCTCGGGGTCGATGTCATCTGGCTGTCCCCCATTTACCCCTCACCACAGAGCGATGGTGGTTATGACGTCAGTGACTACCGTGATATCGATCCGCTCTTCGGCACGCTCCAGGTTTTCCAGGAGCTGCTCGCGGCCGTCCATGAGCGAGGTATGCGCCTGCTGATGGACATCGTGGTGAACCACTCCTCCGACGAACACCCGTGGTTCCTCGATTCAAAGTCGTCGGTCAACAGCCCCCGGAGGAACTGGTACTGGTGGCGGACCTCGCCGACCGCGGCGGAACCTCCGAACAACTGGGAATCACGGTTCTCCGGATCGGCCTGGGAATTCGACAATGCCTCCGGCCAGTACTACCTGCATCTCTTCGCAACGAAGCAGCCCGACCTGAACTGGGAGAATCCCCTGGTCAGGGAAGCGGTCTACGACATGATGCGGTGGTGGTTGGAACTCGGCGTGGACGGCTTCCGGATGGACGTCATCAACTTCATCTCCAAGGTCCCAGAACTGCCCGACGGCGCACCGACCGACGGCACCCCGTACGGCGATGGCAAGCCGTACTACACGAATGGGCCCCGGCTGCACGAGTTCCTTCAAGAAATGCATCGGGAGGTAGTCGCCGGCCGGGACGCCGTGTTACTGATTGTGGGTGAGACCCCGCAGAGCACGACTGAGGACGCCCGCCGGATGACTGATCCCGATGCCCATGAGCTCGACATGGTGTTTCAGTTCGAGCACGTCACCATCGACCACGGCCAGAACAAGTGGGACCCCCAGCCATTGCGGCTCAGCCGCTTGAAACGGTCACTCGGAAAATGGCAGGAGGCCCTCGCCGAGACCGGTTGGAACAGCCTCTACTGGAACAACCACGATCAGCCGCGGATCGTGTCACGCTGGGGCGACGACGGTGTACACAGGCAGACCTCGGCCAAGGCGTTCGGCACCGTGCTCCACATGCACCGGGGCACCCCCTATGTGTACCAGGGGGAAGAAATAGGTATGACAAACCCCACCCTCACGAGCATCGCCGACTTCACCGATATCCAGTCCCGCAATCATTACGCCGAAGCTGTCGAACAACTCGGCGCCGACCCGGAAAAGACTCTCACGTCGATGCGGCCGCTCGCCCGCGACAACGGCCGCACCCCCGTGCAGTGGAGTTCCGAGACCAACGCCGGGTTCAGCGATGCGGTGCCGTGGATGGCAGTCAATGCCAACTACACGCTGATCAACGTCGACGACCAGCGACAAGACCGGAATTCGGTGCTCGCGCACTACCGGGAACTGATCCGCCTGCGGCACAGCTCTGACCTCATCGCGCTCGGTAGTTGCCGGCTCACCCACCTCGATCATGAGCAGCTGTATGTCATCGAGCGCTCGTACCAGCGCGAACAGGCACTGATCATCGCGAACCTGTCCACCGACCCGGCCGACGTGCCGGACGACCTGCGGCGGCCTGCCGAATTGACCCTGGTGTCGTCCAACTACCCCGACTCGCCGGACACCCCGGCCGGGATGAGGACGTTGCGTCCGTGGGAGGCACTCGTCTTCATGTCGTACCACGCGGCGGCGACCGCGCTCGGCGCCGGCGAGGGAACCGTCCGCCGCCGGTCCTAGCGGGTGTCGAGTAGGCGGGCCAGGTCGGGGGCGAGGCGCACGGCGCCTACCGGCGCGCCCCCGCCCAGCAGCGGGTGCTCACGCTGGCTCTGAATCACCTTGTTGTCCACCCCGAGGGCGAGCAGCGTCGCCGCCATCACCACCTTGCGCGCCCGCGAGGCGCCGTCTTCGATCTTCAGCGCGATGCCCCGGCCGTCGGCCAACCCGACCGCGTACACCCCCTCGGCGCCGCCCTTGCAGAGCAGCCCTGGGGTGCCCCGGATCAGCGCCGCCTCGGGCCGCCGGGTACCACTGGCCCACTCCGGGTGGGCGCGGAACGCGCCGGCGACCCGACCCTGGAGGGTATCCGGCGCGGCGGCGGCGAACCGGCCGAATGCCCTGGCCAGGCCGGTCAGGGTGATCGCCGGCTGGGGCGCGCCGCAGCCGTCCACCGCCACCGAGGCGATCCGCTCACCGGCGCTGTCCTCGATCGCGGCAAGAATGGCCTGTTGCACCGGGTGCTCGGGGTCGCGGTAGCTGTCGAGCGGCCAGCCGTTGCCCGCGCTGGTGACCAGCATCGCGGCGTGTTTGCCCGAGCAGTTCATGGTGATCGGCTCGGCGGCGTGGCCGGCGCGGGTCCAGTCGTCGCGGGCCAGCTGATCCAGCGGGTAGTCCGGCGGGGTGCGCAGCGCGGTGGGGTCCAGCCCCGCGCCGGCCAGGATTCGCCGCACCCCGTCCAGGTGGAACGCCTCGCCGGAGTGCGACGCGGCGGCCAGCGCGAGCAGCTCACCGTCCAGCTCCA
>Ga0137415_10007317_pt1 | contig 10942 bp, 6 predicted proteins | sample CZODoug3_1_1_16f_FD_183082 | JGI IMG/M metagenome (GOLD analysis project Ga0137415, IMG submission 183082) | Vadose zone soil fungal communities from Angelo Coast Range Reserve, California, USA - CZODoug3_1_1_16fungal (Hybrid Assembly) | ecosystem: Environmental > Terrestrial > Soil > Vadose...
TCCACAATTCAAAATACCGATGCCTCTTGCGGATCGTCTCTCCCCCGCTCTTCGGCCTTAGCGTGAACTCGTGCCAGCCGTAATCGTATGCAGTATTGCCGAGAACAATGATCTCTATAATGATGACCGACAGTGCGACGGAAAACTTCGCGAACAATTCAGCCGCATCTTCGCGAAGTCCTTCCCTCGCCGCCAAGTCGTAGCGGCTCGGTCCGTCCTCAGACATATCGACGATACTTTCATCCCCAAAGACGGAGAGCAACTGGTCCACATCTCCGCGGTTGTATGCTTCCCGGAATTCGGTTTTCGCAACGTTGATCTGGTAAATGTCATCCATCCTTGCTGGCCTCTCAAGAGCGTGCTGGTTGGGGCGCCTTTAACCTGAAATAGTATTCACACTTCAGTTGCAGCGCAAGTGGAGGCCTGGCGCGAATTTCACCGCCTCATGGCGAATGCGAAGCTATGCGCTCGCAATCTGGCTAAAGGTGAAGGTTTCCTCCTCAGCGAACAGGATCACCGGACTTCCACCGGTTGAGATCTTGACCGCATGCGCCAAAGTTTCCTGTGCGCCAGGCGTAGCCGCGCACGCCTCCAGAGCTGATTTTGAAGGAAAATGAACCTCAACAATCCTATAGAAGAGCGGCGTGCCCTGAGGAGAGGTGGTAATCTTTGTGGTCACGATCTTGGTCTTGCCCACCAATTTTTCAACTGCCATAGGGGCGTGCTCCGTCATGTAGATTTTCTCGAAGGCTTCAATATCCTTGGGACGAGGGTAGATTACGACAAGCTTTGCTTCCATTTGTTTCTCCTGTTTTGAATGTTTTGCTCGTTACTCGAAATCGAGTGAACGTAGATCATCTGCGCAAACGTCCAGCCTTCTGATACACGACCGTCATTAAAGTTTCACGGCGGAAATAATTTCTTGAACTGGCGTTGAGCGCCCGAAAAGATAAGTAGCATTCTCGGGAGCTGGCGAGTGCAGCTTCGGTAACCTCTCAATAAAAGTGCCCGCCGCGTCCCTACTGGGACACGGCGGGCATATCAACGGAATCGACATCAGCGGAATCAGTCAAGCCGCTGAGCAATCGGACAGTTGATGGAAAAGCCGGAACTCCCAAATGCTTTTCCACCCGGCCCAGTGATCAAACCGTCTTGCACGAAGGTGAGAATCTGAAATTCTTCGCGCACTTGACCACGGAAGCCATCCGCGACTGCGTCTTTTGTCCATTCAAACAACTGGGCATCCCACGCCGGGCTGTAATCCAGCGCGATTGTCGGGATCCCGCCAAGGACATTGTTCGGGCGGTGACCATCAGCCAAATCCGCCGACAAACCTTGCCGCTGGGGGTTATTGCACCCTTCTGATTCCGGTCCATTGGTGCTGATGAAAATTCGCTCGATGGGGCTGGAGAAGGTGTCATCCGTGCCCAGATGAAGCTTTTGCATCAAGGGAGCAAACGTGTTGTGCTCGATGGCCGCACCCAGCGGAATACTGGTGTCCATCGAGATGTACCAAACGGGCCGCCCGAAGCTAAACCCATTAATGAGATTGATGGTCACCGTCTGGTTAGTCGGATCGATGGCCACAACTTCATCGTGCACTTTGCTGTAGTCCACGTTCCCGTCGGGAAAGTTAATTTGGTTGGCGTCTACACCGAAGGCCACGATAGGTGCGTTGTAAATCACGCCCCCGGCATTTGTGACCTGTACAAAGGGACTGTAATCCGCATCACCCACAGCGCCGGGCTGAGCGGAAGCAGGAGGAAATTCCGCTCCGCTCGGTCCGGGAACGATGCTGCGGACTGGCGAGAAATCAACAGTACCTTTATCGAATACGAGAGTCCCATCCGCGGCAAGTGTCGCAGTTCTGGCCGCATTCGATGCGAAAGTAAGTTTGGCGGAGAAGTTCAGCCCCAACTCGGCGGCCACGTTCGGGTCGTCCACATCGGTCAAGATGTACCAGACGTTCTTCTTACTCCCCTTCATGTGGCCCAAATAAAGCGGCAAGGTAATGGTCCCGCGCGTCGCGTCAACTGTGCCCGACTTCAATAGTTGAACGGGCCCGACCAGGCTCGAATTCGTTTCCGAGGGGGGCGGCCCGAAGTACGTCAGCGGAACTGAAGCACCGACAGAAGGCGGCGCCGGGAACAAGTTGCAGCCAGGTCCCGGACCGATCGGTCCCGGTCCAGGGCCCTGGTCAATGTTGAAAGTATTCGAATTGACGGACGCGTTCGTCGAGGAGGCACTGGAAACTGCCGCGCTGGTGGAGGAAACGGCTGAAACTGTCGCGAGATTAGAGTTTGTAACGGTGCCTGCGGAAGCCAGGCGCGCGGTGGATGGGATAACGGCCGCCGGAAGGACGCCACCGAATATTGCCGGAGAAGCATTGGAAACCGTGCCCGGATTACCGTCCGGAGTGCTCGTTGCGTTGTTGTCTTGAACACTGCTCTGGCTCGTCTGCTGAGAACTCTTCACGCTGCTGGTGCCGATCGGATTTGATGGAGCGACCCCATTCGGAGCGGACGCAACGGAAGAAGTGTCAGAAACAGCAGGGGCAAGCACTGTTACGGTGGTGGCAGTTGGTTGCTGACTCTGTTTTGTTTGATCGAGAGACTTCCTCTCTTTGCTGATAAGCCCTAGCGCATACGCATGGAAGTCGCCCGATGGACTGAAGCTTGTGAATCGGCTCGATAACTGCAGAGAAGTTTCGATCTTGGCGTTTGAGGTACCCTTTTCCAGGAGCTTGAGCACGTAGGCTTGGTCACGCCGCACGCTCTGTTCCTGCGGGGTCAGCTGGGTTTTGTTGTCGGCGGTCTTGGATGCATCGGGACTTTGGCCGTGCAGGGTGGCAAACGACGCCGAGAACAAGAGAGTCGCGGTGCCTGTCAGGATCAGTCCGATAAACTTTGTACGAGAGGCACCCGGTGGAGTTCTTTCTTCTTTCCGCGTTGCTTTGATCATTATCTCTCCCTTTGATTTTTTCAGACATAGCAGAAGAGTTCCTGGGTCGGAACATTCCAGCTAAAGCAGTGAGAGATTCGTGAAGCGGGAAAGTTTCAAACTGCGATGAAATTCCCGTCAATTATTACGGAGAGAAAAAAAGAGGCTCGTGAGGCGGCTTCACAACTGGAAGTTCGCTCGATAAGGCGCGACGCTTCCACCGTCGAGCATTCCCAGTGGCCCGACACGTAAATGAATTGCTGTCCGGCGCTGGTTAAAAAAGTCTTTGGGAGGATCAGGTTGTTGGTTGTTCAGAGTGTAGTGGAGCTGGACTATTTAATGCGATCAACGGACCTGGCGTGGTAACGCCAGGCCCGTCGACGCACCTCCCTAATGCTTTACCAGATCGCCTTCAAAGATAGTTGAATTTCCCGCGGATCGCTTGACACGGTGTCAAGCACGCCCGCATTGGCAATTGGCCTCCCGTTCGCCGTGAAAAGTGCTTGGTTGTTAATCGGGGATTGGAAGTTGACGTGATTTAGCACATTGAAAAACTCCGCCCGGAATTGGACGTTGAAGCTCTCCGAAATTCGAGGGAAGTAATTGTTTTTATAGACTGACAAATCCCAGTCGAAGAGTCCCGGCCCATTCACCGAATTACGGCCGGAATTACCAAAGAGATTCCTGCAGTAGACCGTGCCGCTGGGCGGCGGAGCCGCTGCACCTGTAAAATCCGCGCATTGTGCCGCGAAGGAAGCAGGTGCAGCTGCGGGAGTGAAGCAGCTGAGGTTCAGGTACTGCAGCGTGCTTCTGTAATTTGCCGCTACCGGGTTGCAGCCTGGAATGCGGTTCGGAAAATCAAATGGATCCGAGCTATTTTGGCCAAGTGGATCGCCCGATAGAATGGGCGTAAAGGGCGAGCCCGTGCTCGCCGTTATAATTCCACCCAGCTCCCATCCGCCTTCCAAGCGCGACTTAATTCTGGAAGCTGACTTCGGCGAGGGGATATCCCAGATCCAGTTTCCGACAAAGTTGTGAGTGATATTGAAATCGCATGGAGCTAGCCGGTTAAGGCTTTCGAAAAAGGGCAAAGACGAAAGTGAATTTTGATACGGGTCGCCGATGTCGCCGCTCGAACTGTTGTCATAGCATTTGCTCCACGTATAGCTGCCTTGCAACTGTAAACCGTGGCTCAATTTTTTCGTTATTTGCGCCTCAAGGGCATTGTAACGAGCGTTCACCGCATAAAATGTTGGCCTGATCTGGCCGACATTGGGATCAATAACTGTTCCTCCCCCTATGGCACATCGCCCATTCAGGATCGGCGCTCCGCATGGAAAGAGATCCCCTAATCCGCTCACAGTTGTCGGAATCACCTGGTTGCTATCGTCAGTGGTAAAAGGTGAATGAACCGTGTGCGAGCCGACGTAGCCGATGGTCGCGGTTACTGTCCGGGTGATTTCGCGTTGGACGCTTAAGTTCCAGTTCAAGGCGAAGTTTGTCTTGGGGTTCTGATCGGGGGCATAGGCCTGGAATCTATTTGCACCGACACTGACGCCGGAAAGCGTTGGGAAGGCGCCCACAGGCAAATTGCCGGCACTGACGGTCTCGGCGAACGGAAAGGACCCGGACTCCTGAATGTTGTTTTCCCAGGGACCGGGAAGCACGTCGAAGATTCCAAAGCCGCCACGGACGGAGGTTTTTCCGTTGTGGAAGGGGTCCCAAGCGAAACCGACCCTCGGCTCGACATTTTTCAGCGTGGGATTGGTCCGATAGAGGCTCGGGACAGCTGTTGGAAGGCCACCGAAAATGTTTGTCAAAACGGTGAACTGGTTTTGCGCTTCCCTCGGCAGAGTGGCCGGCTCATATCGGAAGCCTAGGTTGAGTGTCAGGTTTGGACGCACATGCCAATCGTCCTGGAAGTAGACTCCAAAGAATTTGATCCGGTTCCCGAGTTCTATCGAGTGGTTCGGATCGCCGAGAATGAAATTCGTGGGCCTATTGGTCAGGAAGTTGGTCAAAGAGTCGAAATTGAAAGCTCCAGTTGGCCGCTGTACTGATAATTCATTATATTGGAGGGCCTCGACCGAAAATCCGAACTTAAAGGCGTGGGACCCGCGCGTGAAGAACGCGTCGTCATAGAACTGGAACGAGTTCTGAGTGTGATTATTCCGGGTCTGGGTGCCCAAGGATCCCTGCGCGGTTGCCAGACCACCCACGCCAAGTATGGGAGCAGGCCGATTGGCAACCACGCCTAGAGTTGTATCTGCCGCGAGAGGCAGTAGGGCGCTGACTGGCTGGCCCACAATCCCATTGGTGCGGCTGTAGCCAAATCGTGCGCTGTTTAGAAAAGAAGAGCTGAAGATATGAGTCTCCTCTATTTCGCCAAAGTTCCTTTCACTGAAAGTTTCAGTTGTGGATTCCAGAAACGCATCAGGCGTAATTTGCGGCGACCTGTCAAAAAACCATACGAAGTCAACGGAGTCTTTATCCGAGAACTTGTGGTCCAGCCTCGCCGTCGCGTAGTTCTGCGTATATTGCTGCACGGGCGAAGAGACGAACAGTCCTGTATCGCCGTTCACGGAATTGGGCACATTGGGCAGCGGAAAGAACGCAAGATACGGCAGGACAGATCTATCTATATGTGTCGTGGGGTCCGGGTTCGGAGCGGCATTAGGACCGTTGGCCGGGAGTGGGGATCCGTTCACAATGGCGACCGTTGGCTGCCCGTTTGGCCCGATCCCGCGGGCCGCCGGCGATGGGACGACCAGCTGTACGCTGTTCAGACCCTGGACCTGACGGATCGCTTCGAAATCGCCAAAGACAAACGTCTTGCCATTCTGGATGGGGCCTCCGGCAGACCCGCCGAATTGATTTCGATGGAACGGCGATTTCTGCGGAGCAAAGAAGCTGGTGGCATCCAGGCCCTCGTCGCGGAGAAACCAGTAAGCCGTGCCGTGGAAATCATTGGTGCCCGGTTTCGTGATGGCGTTGATCACTCCGCCCGATGTTCGTCCGTACTCTGCCGTATAGTTGGCGGTCAGCACGGAAAATTCTTGAATCGCATCGACGCCGAGTTGAGCTCCCTGCACGCTACCTGGCGATCCATTCGAATAGTCATTTACGCTGATCCCGTTGACGCGATAATTGTTTTCCGTCGGACGGTGGCCGCTAATTGATAACTGATTTCCGAAACCGCGATTACCTCGGTTGACTGTGCCAGTAGTCCCGATCTGAGTTCGGATGCCGATCGTTCCGGGCTGGAGGACTGCCAGGGAACTCCAGTCGCGGCCATTCAGAGGCAGTTCGCGAACCGTGAGCGAATTGACCTCGGCAGTGACGGCGGATGACGTGAGTTCCACAGTGGGAGCCTCGCTTACGACCTGAACTGTTTGAGAGACGTCCCCCACTTCCAGAGAAAGATTCAGGACCTGCTGAGCTCCTACGGCTAGCGTTATGTTGGTCTGCACCAGCTTGGAAAATCCCGGAGCCGAGGCGCTCACTTCGTAAACCCCCGGCGAAAGATTCGGCGCATTGTAAAAGCCGGCTTCGTTCGTCGTTACATCACGGGAGATGCCGGTCTCTATATTTTTGATGGAGACATTCGAGTTTGGAACTGCTGCGTTGGACGGGTCCGTCACGGTACCGGAGAGAGTCGCGCCCGCCACCTGTGCGCGGAGTAAAACGGGAACGAAAAAGCTGACTAGAAAAACCATCATTGTTGCAAAACTGCAGGCCACACCCCTGTTTGTGAATTGAAAACGCATGTACACCCCTCCTGAAATAGCCCACCGATCACTCTTGATGACCGGAAGGAAATCTTCTTGATTTTTAGCAGCCCCTGGAAGAGCAGAACTGAAAAGCCCACACCCCGAGGCTTCCGTGTTTTCAGTCTTTTGCTTACATACACACGCGCTTAAAGGCCTGGCGCGTCCCCACACCGCATGTGAGTTTGCTGACGCGAAAAAGTTTCACTCGCTGGCCCGATTTCTGGGTCCGCGGCAGAATAAATCAGCGACAGCATATTCACTTGACGCCGGATAGACACTTCGACTCTGTGATCCTTCCGCATGGCTGTAGGTGAACTGAAGGGCCAAAGTCGCAAGCGCAAATCGCCTGACACTCGAAACACCCATTCACCCTCCTGGTATCGAGACTACGGAACTGCTAGAAAAATTCCCGGGAAGTCCAGATTTTTTTGTTTACACAGTCCGCACGGTTCGAGCGCCGATTCAAAAGATCGTCCGCGCTTCCCTGAGACGGACAGAGGTGCAGGAGGTTTCCACCATCACTGAAACACTTCTTGCGATCCGGAACTCGGATTGAAACTTTTTTTGCCGATGGCGTTTACGCGCGATGAGAAATCCAGTTATCAGGCCGTTATCGTTAGTCCTGAGCAGGCCTTCCGCATCATGATGGAACTGAAAGACCCGTACCGAACGTTAGTGTTTATAGTAGCGGTGACGGGACTCCGTATAAGTGAAGCCCTCGGGCTGAAGTGGAACGACCTGGATTATGAGCGCAAGATGATTCACCTTCGTCGGGTATGGGTCGGCAATGACGTGATTGATCACCTGAAGACAGATGGCTCAGCCGCTCCTGTTCCACTTGGAGAGTTGTTGGCTGATGCGCTTCGCGGCTGGCATCCGCAGACGCTCTACGCGAAACCAGAGGACTGGATTTTCCCCTCCACAAAACTGAAAGGCATAACGCCGCTGAGTGCCAGCATGATGACCGCAGCCAAGATTCGTCCAGCAGCCGTCAAAGTCGGAATCCGGCTTGTGGCGGGTAAAAGATTCGGGTTCCACAACTTCCGCCATTCGCTTGCGACGTTCTTGGTGAATCGGGGAACTGACGTAAAGACGATTCAGGGATTACTTCGTCACGCCAAAGTGACCACAACCCTTGACCTGTATTCGCAATCGATCGACGCCTCAAAGTTAAACGCACAGAAGGATATGGCGCTGGCGATCACAAGCGCCGGACTGCAGTCCGGCCACTTTAAAACTGAAGTTCTTATCGATATGCAGGCAAAACCATAGGATTCGACCCGCAGACTTCTACCCTGTCCAAGGGGTACGGAGAGCTGTGCCATACATATCCAAAAATGGCGAGTTGGATCTTGGTTGGCGCGCAAACAATTAGCGATGCAAAAGAGCAAGAAATCAGGAAGGAGGTATGCGGCGATCTTTAATCTCGCTTATGTGCTCGCGCATTTTCTCAACGACGTCGTCGAGGTGACCGTTCGCCATCCGTTTCCTCATTTCGGTCAAAGCGAAATGGATGATGTCGTGATGATGGATTTCTTCTCCCTGTAAATTTTCGCTGATATCGAGCCAGAGGCTGTGCAGCATGTCTATTTCTTTTGGAGTCAGCCTGGGGGCATGCGGTCCGAGATAGAATATTTGTTCTTGACCCGACGGTTTGAATATTTCGAGCGCGATTCTGGGACGCGGTTCCGGAATTCGTTCCCATGCAAGTCCGATATCGCGGGCCTGCTCAGTTACCGACATTTTTGAGGAACTTCCCACTGCGATCGCACTTGATTGCAAGCCCGCGGCCATGCGCAGGACGCCTTCCCAAAGATCATTCGCGGCGGCGACCGCCAGACGCACGGGCTTGCCCTCCTTTTCCGCAATGGAAAGAACCTTGGTGAATAGCGACTGTTCGATCTTGCTGAAAAGTTGGTCCGGCGTTAAGTCACTTTCCCCTGACGCCGCGCGTTCCAGTAACTGCACATGAAGAACCACGACTTCCGCTTCCCGGCGCTTGGCCCGGCGCAAAGCCGCTTCCAGTGCATAGAGCGCGTAATTCGTACTCACCGGAACAAGAATATTTCCCGGCGCGACTCCTAAATTTTCCTGCGTCAACTCCGCTTCCTGGGCCAGGTTAAATTGATCGAGTTCTGTGTGTGACGCTCCCCAGCCCTTGCGGACCCTTTTTTCCGAGATTGTAAAGATCACAAACAGAATGCCGGAAAAAATAGTTCCCGCCACTGTGGCCGCGGGCTTCGTAAACAGATTTACGATCGCCGTAATAAGAAGCACCAGCGTAATAAGGCCAACTCCCAGCGGAATTTCCTTGCCGGCAATCCTGAAATTCAGCGGCACGCGGAATTCCCGGCCTTGGGGCTGCGTATAGCGCAATACGAGAACTGCAAAGCCATTCAAAACAAAACTCCAGATCACGCCAAATGCGTAGAGATTCGCCAGAAAGGTAACGTCGCCGCGGCTCGCGATTATCATTACGATCTGAAACAGCACAACGAAATTAATAATTCTGTAGGACGTGCCAAAACGCGGGTGCGGCTGCCGGAACCAGTCCGAAAGCACGCCATCCTCAGAAATCCGATTGAGGACGCCATTCGAGCCCACGATCGCCGTGTTTACCGCACCGGAAAGAATCAGCGTGCCGACGACGACGACGAACACTTGAAACGCCAGTCGGGCGACGTACGGTCCGGCAAGGCTCATGGCCAGGCCGCCAATCAAATTTTGAAAATATTCGGGCCTGATCTTATCCGGGATGATCATGACTGCAAAAAACGAAACCAGCGACGTAAAAACCATGCTGTAAATAAAAATTACCAAGGCGGCTTTCTTCAGATTCGGAAGTTTTGGATGCTCGATTTCCCGGTACACCTGGGCGAGAGATTCCGCTCCGCTCATTGCCAGAACCGAATGCCCCAAAGCGACGAAAATGGCGATCGATGTGATCAAGCCTGAAAGCCGGCTGCCATAGAGCCAGCCCAAAGCATGCCCACCCAGGACAATGTTTCGCGGCACGGGCGCGGGAGGCAGGCTTGCTCCGCGCACCAGCAGCGTGTATGCGCACCACGAAATCAGCGCGATCACCATCACGGTGGTCAACTGCATGATCCAAAGCGCCTTCTGGCTGGATTCGTGGATGCCCTTTGTGTTTTGCCACCAGAAATAAAGCGTGGCAATGATTGCAAAAATTGTAGCGGTCGCGCTGGCATTCAATACAATCTTCAAATGCATGAACGAAAAGAGTTCATTCAGTACTCCCACGAGATATCGGCCCGCCGCAACTCCGCTGATCGGACCCGTGAGGACGTAATCAAACATAAGCGCTGAAACCGAAACCTTTGCAAGCGTCCCGCCCATCGCTTCCTTCACGACGCGATAGACGCCTCCGCGAACAAACATGCTGCAGCTCTCTATGTACAGCTGCGAAACCGCATATGACAGGAGCATGGTGGCGAGAATAAACCAGGGGGCAGTCTTACCGATAAACTGCTCGGCCTCGCCGCCGGCGTAATATGCCGACGAAGCGAGGTCGTTCAGAACGATGGCCGCCGCTCGCCAGAAGGAAATGAAAGTGAGCATGGCGGTCGTGGCCACGAGAACCTTGGCAACAGGGCGAATAGAAGATTGGTTCTTTGCCACAGCGCGATCAGTTGATGTCATAGTGTCGCCATAGGGAAATTATCAGATGACTCCCCAATTTTTCGTTGAGACGTCATGGTCACAACATTGCGCGGTCCAAGCATTAAGCCTGACTGACGACAATACTTTCATGCGGAATTTCCTAACCGGACGGCAGACGCAATCTCAGTCGCCTTCTCGAATTGCCCATATGGAACCTGCAACAAAACGCAGAAGTCCCGTCGCCGATAAAATTCATCGAAACGTTTGTGTAACACCTTCCAATTGTTCGTGAGGTAGTGAACGGCCGCGAGGCTGCCCCATTCAGAAAGCCCGGCACACACGATATAGCAATGTTCCGGGTTTTCCTGATTGGTCAATCGCAAGAGGATCGCTTTGTCATATGTCGTGCCCCCGCAGTCCTCGATGGTGTACTGCAACTCGCCCATCTCAAACGCGCGCCGGCCGGCTTGATCAAAAACAAATTCACACAAAGGGGCCGCTGATCTCTCGATATCAAATGTTTTCAGATTCCATTCGGAACTGCCATAACAGATGAGAGTTCCCTCCCATTTGTGCTCGGGCTTACCGTTCGTAACGATCTGCAGCAGCCT
>Ga0137415_10007318_pt1 | contig 10941 bp, 12 predicted proteins | sample CZODoug3_1_1_16f_FD_183082 | JGI IMG/M metagenome (GOLD analysis project Ga0137415, IMG submission 183082) | Vadose zone soil fungal communities from Angelo Coast Range Reserve, California, USA - CZODoug3_1_1_16fungal (Hybrid Assembly) | ecosystem: Environmental > Terrestrial > Soil > Vadose...
CGGCCCGCCCTCACCGCCGGGTTCGGTCGCGCGGGGCGTGGGGGTGTGCGGGCGGGGCCTGGTGGTGATGATCGGGGAGCCGGTGTGGCGGGTCCGACTCCGGGCTTCGAGCAGGCACGCCCGGTACAGGTCGTGATAGAGGCTGGTCTCGTAGAGCCGGTTGCTGGTGAACACGGTGGTGGAGACCGCGCTCGACGCGGTCCGCATCGCCAATGCGGCGGCCCCGGCCAAGGCCAGCCGCAGCGACCCGGTGTAGATCAGCACACCGAGCACGGAAGCGCGCGGGTTCGTCGATTCCCGTAGCGGTTCACCAGGGAAGTTGAGCATGGTGGTGGGCGCGAGGTCGACTACGGGGCGGGTTCGTGGGGTCATCGCGGTGGGCTGGACCGTCGCTCGGGGTGGGCGGTGTAGATGTACTTCATCGCGGTCGTGACCGCGATGCCGAAGACCCGCATGAGGTGGACAGGGTCGGCTGTCTGACGGGCTTCGTCGAGTATTCGATCTTGACGCAGTTTAGAGGGCCGTATCTTGAGGTCGTCGAAGATGCGGTTGATCACCAGGGTGGACACGGGGGGCCCGGTTCGGTCCGCAGCGGTCTGTTGGCTGATCAGCAGGTGGGGATTGGTGGTGGCTGGCCAGCGGCGGCGCCGTTCCCGTAGCCAGAGCCGGGCGAGGTTGTGGGTCAGCTCGTCAAGGTATGCCTGATGTGAGCCTGGTTGCCGTCGGATCCGTAGGCGGCCGCGGGTTAGATCGAGGTCGGCGAGGCGCAGACGGGTGAGTTCGGCGGCTCCGAGGCCGTGAATGGCGACCAGGGCGGTCACGAGCGCCGCCATGGGGCTGTGCGCTCGGTCGATCAGGCCGCGGAGGCGATCTGTAGGGATCGGAACCGGCAGGATGCGCACGGCGGGTAGGGATATCCCTCGGGTCGGATCCCGAAACACCAGCCGCTCTTGTCTCAGTGCACGGAACAGGCTACGCAGCCCGGTCAACATCGCCACGGCTTGATTGCCGTGATGGCCCGCGAGGACGGCTTCGATGTCGTCGCGTGTGATCTCCCGGAGTGAGTCGACGTGCTCGGCCCAGACGCGCAGCAACGGGTGGATGTAGCCGAGGTATTTGCGGATTGTCGAGAACGACATGGTGGGGTGGGGCCGGCGACCTTCGCCGCGCAGGACGAGGACCCAGCGGTGGGTTTCCGTGGCGATAGTTGTGGGCAGTCCCCCGATGCGTTGGCTGATCCATCGTTCGTCGGCAGTGACGGCCCGCTGTGGGTCGAGGATCACGAGGTCGTGCTCAGCGAGGAATTGGACGAGTCGGCGGGCGGCAGCGCCTGGGCGCGCGATCGTCAAGGCACGGATGTCTGCTTCGTGGATGGGTGCGGCGGCGCCCACCCAGGCAAGGAGAACTCGCATGTTCCGTACGGCCGAGTGGCGTATCTGGGGATCCCACGCCTGATCCCGTGCGTGTTCGTCGAACAACTCGACTAGCCGAACGGCCAGCGGCGTGAGTGTCGGGAGCCGGTCGAATGCACGTGTGCGCAGGCAGCGCCAGTCGCGGCGGACCTCGAACATCGCGCCTTGATCAGGGTCGACGAGGTGTTGGGAGATCGGCTGGGGCGGTGGTCGGCGGGCCAGCGGGCGTCGTTGAGCACTGTTGAGAAGGCTCGATCCGAGCCGCCGGTTCAGCATGGGAGCTAGGTCGCGTCCGAACCATAGTTGGATTCCGCGCTCCTCAGCGGCGGCGGGTCCGTGTTCGCTGATGTGCAGCGCGCAGGCGCGACAACGTCCATCGCGGAGCGGTAGGCCCCGGCGTCCACAGCGTGGACAAGCGCCGGGAGGGTAACGATCAGGTGCGTAGTGCCATTGCTGGCACGCGGTGCACCGTGGACTCTGGTGAACCGCCCAACAGCCGCAGTCCAGGCAGCTACGGGCGAGCTGTCGGGGGCTGGGGTCACTGCGTGGCGCCGCGAGGCGAGGAGGGCGGGGAGAGCCGAGCATTCCGGTTCGGCGCAGCACCTCCGCGACTGGCTGGGTGAGCTGAGGGAGGTCGTCCAGCACGTCGAGTGGTACGAGTTCGTAGCCCTCGGCGTCGCGGACGGCGAGTGCAAGGCGAAGCATCCGGGATAGCGAGTTCGCGCGGGATTTGCCCCAGCCGTGTTCGGCGGTGAGCGCGAACGCCGCGGTCCTTGTCCTAGCCTGCTCCCGCAGTGGGCGGTCGCGAATCCGTGTCTCGTGGTTCGTGCTGATCTCCCGGCGTGCTCCGAACAGGGCAAGTTGTCCGACGACCACCGGCGGACAGACCAATGGATCGTCAGCGGGTTCGGCAGTGGCTGTTGGCGCGCTGGAGAGACGGCCCATCCCGAGCCAGAGCAGCACCAGTTGGCGGCCCGGCCGGCGCAGCACCAGGTCAGGGCGAGCGTCATGATCAGCGAGGCGGAACGCCAGCAGACAGAGCCGGCAGAGCTGATCGGTGCCGAGGTAGCCGGGGTGGTGGCAGCGTCGGCAGTCCGCGTAGACGGGGTGTGTGCGGCGCCAGTTATCGCATGCCCCGCACTCAGGGAAGCGGACAAGCTCACCCCAGCCTTGACATCCTCGGCAGCTGCCGATCGGTCGAGGTCCACCCCCCATGGGCCCTCTCAGTTCGGAGGTAGGGAACGTCGGGTTCCCCCACGTCCTCGACGAGGCATGGGACGCGCCTCGGCGCCAGTTCGGGTTCCGTCGCCGACCGCCCGCTGGGTCGGTGTGGATTCGCTGTCGGCAGGGGCGACAGGCTCGGCGTCGAGCAGGTCGGCCACCGTGCAGCCCAGCGCCGCGCAGATCTTGTCGAGATCGTCGAGTCGCACGCTGATTGGTTTTCCCGACCACAATGCCGCGACCTTGCTCAACGACGGAGCGAAGCCCACCTGCTCGAACACCGGCAACAGATCGCTGGGTCGCCAAATGTCGCGTTGGGCAGCGACCCAACGAAGTTTCCATTTCATCGAAGGTTCCCCTTGTCCATGACAAGTCGCTGCACAGCTCGCCCGGCTGCGGCCAGTGCCGCCTTCTCGGGGTCGGCGTGTGCGGTCGCGAGGTAGGCAACCGTGGTGGTAGGGCGATCGTGACCGAGGAGCTTCTGCACCTCCCACAGTGACATGCCGCGTTCATAGTTATGCGTTGCCGCGGCGTGGCGCAGCAGGTGCGGATGAAGGTCCCGAACTGGGCCGGTCAGATAACGGTTCCCAGCCGTCTTCAGCGCGCGCCGAAATGTCGGCGGTGTCACAGCCGGACTCGGCGCGGACACACCGAGCGTGGCTGCCGCCGAGGAGATCCGTTCGGAGGGAAATAGCGGCGCGCCGGGGTCGTCCGGGTCGTCGCTGAACTCGCCCCTGACGTCCTCGATATACCACCAGAGCAGCGCGCGGCCCTCTTCGAACAGGTAGGCCTCCCGCTGCCGGGGGCCCGAGCCCCGGGCACCCTTGCCGCTGACCAGGAATCGGCCCCACTGCCCGGATTCCCAGTGAATATCGTTAATCGCCACGCCGCACAGCTCCGCCGCCCGTGTCGCCGAGAGATACGCCAATTTGCCCATCACATAGTCCCGACGGGCGATCACCGGCTTGCGCGTGTGTATCAACGATCCGCGCCACGCGTGGAAGAACTCGCGAATTGCCCGTTGCGAAGGCGGCACTCGCAGGCCGAAGTCCCCTCGGTGGTGAGGCCGGTTGAACGGGTCGATCGGCGACTCCACCGTGACCCCGAACCGCCGTCCGATCTCCCCGGCGTAGCGCTGCTCAAGAAAAGCGAAATAGCTGTCGAGCAAGTTCAGCTTCTGCCGAATCGTCGACCGGCCACGCTTGCCCGGACCTGAGAAATAACGGTCCACCTGTCTCGGCGTCAACCGCCAGGCAACCACCCCATAGTGCGTGGTGATCTCGATGATCGGCTTCACCAACCGCTCCAACGTCGTCGCGGCGAGCCCCGCCACATCCCGCGCCCATTGGTACTCCGCCACGGTGTCAAGGAAGACCGCCTCCTCATCCCCATCGGACACAGCAACGGCGGAACGCCGCTGAAGCGTGAGCACATCAGCCAGTCCCGGCTCGACCCCCGCGCCAGCACTGGCCAACTCGCCATCCGGAGCAACCGGGACTGACGTCAGCGAGAGCAGCCGCGTCCGCGAATCCGCCATGGACGCGCAGATTACAGGAGTGACTCGCACTATCCGACAGCGACTCGCGAAATCCTGTAGAGCTCTCCTCAGATGTTGTGCCCCACTCCGAGCTGCTGGAATGCAGCTACACGACCGGCCGCATCAGCCAGGAACCCGCTCGTACTCCTGTTGTGTAGGCGATGCCGGTTCCGACACCGGCCAGGCCGCGCCCGACGAGCCGGATCCGGGCGGCGCGCAGGTCGGTGGCCAACGCCTCACCGGTCAGCGACGCCGCGATCCGCCGATGTTCGCACAGCAGCACCGCTTGGGTGGTGAACGCCCGAACCTCGGCCGCGTCGGACCGGTCGGTGATCATGCCACCGGTCACCGCTAGGCGCCGCATCCGGGAGGTCATCCGCAGGAAGTGCTCGTAGGTGATCTTCGCGGCGCGGATGTTGGCCCAGCCCCGCGGCAACGCCGCGAGCAGCACCACCGGGGCCAACAGGGGGTGCAGCACCGCCACCGTGGTGACCGCCGCGGCCATCGACACCAGCGACGCCAGCAGGTCCCCCACGTAGGCGGTGGCGCTGCGCAGCTGCGCCACCGCCGCGCCGGTGGCGTTGCGGATCAGCTCGACGAAGTCGGGGTCGTCGAACGCGACCAGGTCCACCTCGATCACCGCCGCGTACAACTCGTCCGCGGCCGCGCGCTCCACCTGGGGCGCCAGCGCCGACTGCAGCGTGCCCACCGCGGCGGTCAACAACGCCCCGACCGCGTGCGCGCTCACCACCCAGCCGATCGCCGGCAACGCCGCCAACACCCGCGCCGCGGTCGGGCCCTGCGCCAGCAGCTGGGTGAACACGTTCGCCGTGGCCAACAACCCCCACGCGGTGCTCACCCCCGACCCCACCTGAGCCACCGCGGCCAGCAGCGTCAACCGGCGATCGGCACCCCAGGCCCGGCGCGCGATCACCCACACCATCACCGGCACCGCCCGAGCGATCCGCCCCAGCCCCGCCGAGACCACCGTCTCGTCGATCCGCGCCCAATGCGGCACCTCAACATCGTCCACACCGATCAGAAACCCCACCTCCGTCCCACCCACCGGCCCGCAGGCTTCACCGTCAGCGGCGTCGCAACCCCCCGCTGAGCCCGGGCTGGCGGGCGTACTGACAAGGTCCCCGGATCGGGTTGACGGGGTTGATCGGTTGGCCCTCACAACGACTCACTCTCCCGCGCCGCACCGACAACCTCACGCCACGACTGCCCACCGCCCACTACCGGCACCGAGGTCGCCGACAACAAGACCGGGCACGGGGCGACGAGGGCGCCACAAGCGACCTCGCCCATGCCAGCCTCGGTCGGGGAGAGCCTCAGGGTGTCCGGGTGTCGGGCGGTTGGGTGCGGGTGCACGAAGGACCCCTTCCTCAGCTCGTGCGCGGTGATGGGGTGGTCTGCCGCTGCTCGGTGATGACCGGGTCGGGGCCTGGGCACGTCCGGTCCAGCCGCCACCGCTGGGGTGCATGTCCTTGCAGGTAGACGCGGACGTGGTGGCCGGGGCGGACGAGGTGGCGGCTCTGCCGCATCATGGCGATCACGTGCCCGACGTTGGCCATGCCCCGAAGGTTCGGATCCGCCGTGAGGCGGTACCCCAGGTAGTCGCTGGGCCGCGACGAACTGGTGCCGCGTTCGAGGACGGCATGGATCGGTATCAGGTCCGTTCGGCGGTGGGTGGTCATGGTGCGGGTTCCGCGAGGAGTGAGTTGTCGTAGGTCCATCCCGCCCCGCCGGGTAGTTCCCAGACCGCGACCACCGGATGCGCGGTGTCGTTGCGGCAGCGGCCAACACGGGACCACTCCGTCGGCACGGGGAACGCTTCAGTGGCGACACGCTGCCCGAACTCGGTCCAGCCAACGCCTTCAGCCAGCCGAACGAACCGGCGCTGACGGGGGGCTTCGCCCCATCGGACGACCGAACACACCGGTGGCCGCGGATCGTCGTCGACCTCGGGTACCCACCACGGCAGATCGCTGGGTGGTCCGAGAGGTTCGCCGCACCCGCATCGGCTCACAAGCCCGAGTCCGGCGTCGGGCGCGAGAGCTCGAGTTCGATGGCCGGGGGTGCCCGCCGATCCGGCGAACATCTCTGTCGACATTGGCCGTCCCGCGCGGCGTTCAGGGTCGATGAGCAGCCGGCCCTGCCCCTCGCTCTGCCCCTCTGAAGGGATCCCGTTCTCTTCCGCCCGATCGGTCGGGGCAAGGGTGTCGAGCGCCCGGTCCCCGCTGAGTCGTAGTTGCCGCCCTGCCGGGGACGGATCACGCCGCGCGGGTCGGCGACGGTCAGGCCTCACGGGCCGCTCCACTGGGTGAGCGCGAACCGGGAACAGCGAACCCGCGCGAACAGAGGTCGCATCGGCGCAACCTAGGCGTGAGGGCCGTCACCGCGCGAGCGTTGACGCCGTCCGCGCCGCGCGCACCCCCGCTATCGGGGCCGTACCCAACCGTGGGCGCGACGGAGCACATCTGCATCAGCTCGGGCATCACGCCGCGCCGCGCGTATCAGCGGGGGCGACCGCCACGTATGGCGGCCGGCTAGCGGCCGGGTCAGTGCACCGACCGCTAGCCGGAGACGTGGATCGGGCCAGGTCAGCGATCTGGGCGAGCACACACGGCCAGGGCACGGGCCGGATCGTGGCGCAGCAGACACAGTCGCCGTTCTGATCGGGTGTGTGCCGGTCCCGGACCCGTTGTGTCCCGCCCGGTTGCTGAGCGACGAACCATGCCGCGGTGGCGATGGGATCCTCAGCCTTGCTGGGCGCCGCGTTGTTGCTCACAAACCAAAGCCCTTCCGTGATCATTTAAACGTGCCGACAGCCCCGGCTAGGGCGCGAAACCCCGCGCCGAACTACCCCTGGCCGGCACCAGGCGACTCGGTCCCGGCCCCGACCTTTCGGTCAAGGAATCGGCCGATCCGCACGACCTCAGCGGCGCTCGAAGTCGCTTCGGTCGTGCGGACCAGCGGTGGTGCGCGTCGGCGACGGACCGAAGGGGCTGGCGCTGACCACCGACGTGACGCCGCGCTATTGCGAGGCCGACCCGTTCGAAGGCGGCAAGCAGGCGGTGGCGGAAGCCTGGCGCAACATCACGGCGGTCGGTGGGCGGCCGCTCGCGGTCACCGACAATCTCAATTTCGGCAATCCGGAGCGTCCCGAGATCATGGGGCAGTTCGTCGGCTGCGTGCGCGGCATCGCGGCGGCCTGCACGGCGCTCGATTTCCCGGTCGTGTCCGGCAACGTGTCGCTCTACAACGAGACCCATGGACGCGCGATCCTGCCGACCCCCACGATCGGCGGCGTCGGCGTGCTCGCCGATTTCCAGAAATCCGCCACCATCGCCTTCAAGCGTGCGGTCGACGCGATCCTGCTGGTCGGCGAGACGCAAGGCTGGCTCGGGCAGTCGCTCTATCTGCGCGACATCTGCGGCCGGGAGGAGGGCGCGCCGCCGCCCGTCGACCTCGCGACCGAAAAGCGCAACGGCGATTTCGTGCGCGCGCTGATCGCCGACGGCGTTGCGACCGCGGTGCATGACGTTTCCGATGGCGGCCTCGCGGTCGCGCTCGCCGAGATGGCCATGGCGGCCGGCATCGGGGCGACGCTCGATGCGGCCGCGCCGCCGCACGCCTTCTGGTTCGGCGAGGACCAGGCGCGCTATGTGGTCACCATGGCGGCCGGCCGCGCCGCCGACGTGATGGCGCGCGCCCGCCAGGCGGGCGTGCCGGTGCGCCCGCTGGGCACCACCGGGGGCGACGCGTTGACGCTCGGCGCCGAGCGGCCGATTCTGGTAAAAACCCTGCAGCAGCGCTTCGAGGGCTGGCTGCCCGCCTATATGGCGGGGGCGTAACGAGCATGAGTTCGAAAAGTCCGCCCCGGGCCTGATCCGCGATGACAGGCTTTTCGGGGAAGATCATGCTCCGGCAAGGAAATCGAGGAGAACAGAATGGCGATGGACGCCCCTGAGATCGAGCGCCTGATCAAGGCCGGCATCCCGGATGCCGAGGTGACGATCCGCGACCTCGCCGGCGACGGCGACCATTATGCGGCGACGGTGATTTCGGCGAGCTTCCGCGGCAAGTCGCGGGTGCAGCAGCACCAGCTCGTCTACGCGGCCCTCAAGGGCCAGATGGGCGGCGTCCTGCACGCGCTGGCGCTGCAGACCGGCGTGCCGCAATCCTGACCCGCCATTTTGGCGGGCCGGATCGGCCCGGGGTTGGGTGCGGAACGGTCTTGCGCTATATACATGCTTCGGAGAAGGCGGGCCTTGCCCCCGCTCAGACAAGGACGACCCTCATGGCCATCGACCAATTCATCGCCAACGAAGTGAAATCCAACGACGTGGTGCTGTTCATGAAGGGCACGCCGCAGTTCCCGATGTGCGGCTTCTCGGGCCAGGTCGTGCAGATCCTCGACTATCTGGGCGTTCCCTATAAGGGCCTGAACGTTCTCGAGAACGAGGAGCTCCGCAACGGCATCAAGGAATTCTCGAGCTGGCCGACGATTCCCCAGCTCTACGTCAAAGGCGAGTTCGTGGGCGGTTGCGACATCGTGCGGGAGATGTTCCAGGCCGGCGAATTGCAGGGCCTGCTCAAGGAAAAGGGGCTGCCCGTGAAGGAGAGCGCCCCGACGTGAGGCGCTGCGCGGCGCGCTCGTGCGGTTGATCTTCGGCGGCGCGATCGGATTGATGGAGGCGGCGTCGCGCGATGCGATGCCCGCCTTCGTGTTTTCCGGAATCGGGCTCGCGGCGCCGGCGTCTATTTCATGCGCCGGGCGGTGAGATAGACCAGCATGCCGACGATCGCGAGGCCGATCAGGCTCGGCGTCGGAACGCCGCCGGCGAACTTGAGCACGTTGTCGGCGACGGATTGTACGAAGACGCCGGAGCTCTCGCCGAGGATCAGGTAGATCAAAATGATGGCGATCAGGCTCAGGAATCCGAGCTCGACGAAGGCCCAGAGAAATTGCCGTGACTTGTCGATGATATCCATCATAGCCGCCCCCCGACCGTTGGGTGGCGAGCGCGGCTCCCCACCCAACGTAGCGGTTACGGATTGCTTGCTCGCATTCCGTTTCACAGTGGAACGTGTCGACAGTGCCGGCCTACGCCATCTTGCGATGGGAAAACAGCCAGAGGATGAAGCCGAGCGCGAGCAGTCCGACCAGGCCGTTGGCGCCGAGGTCCTTGACCAACGCGACGATGTTTGTCGTCACCGACGGAATGAAGGGAACATTTGCGCCGACCAGAAGCCCGCCGACGATCCCGAGGGCGATGAGCATCAGGCCAAGCTCGGTCAGTCCGCCGATCCAGCCCTTTACAGTGCCGATGAAGTCCATGTGCGATTCTCCCCAGTGTGCTGTGAGCGTTTACGCACGTTACGCATGTGATCGGGCGATTTTGCCGCACCACAATATCTGGCACTATTCCTCGAATCCGCCACAAAATCAAGTGTCTGCCCGCCGCCTAGGCATCTGCCGCTTATAACGCCAGGAGGTGGCGGGGTAATCCTTCAATGAGCAGAACGGGTTAGTTCCAAAACCAGCAAGTTCCCGCCCGGAGGAAAGCGGCGCACGAAAAAGCCGCCCCGGAGGGCGGCTTTTGTTATCGGCGCGCGGCTGCGTCGAACTCAGCGCGAATAGAATTCCACCACCAGATGCGGCTCCATCTGGACCGGGTAGGGCACCTCGGTGATCACCGGGATGCGGGTGAGCTTGGCCGTCATCTTGGTGTGATCGACCTCGTAATAGTCCGGCACGTCGCGCTCGGTGAGGCCCGTGGCCTCGAGGACCAGCGCAAGCTGCTTGGAGGATTCCTTGACCTCGATCAGCTCGCCCACCTTGAGCCGGTAGCTCGGGATGGTGACGCGGCGGCCGTTCACCTTGATGTGGCCGTGGTTGACGAACTGGCGCGCCGCGAAAATGGTCGGCACCAGCTTCGCCCGATAGATCGCGGCGTCGAGGCGGCGTTCCAGCAGCGCGATCAGATGGGCGCCGGAATCGCCCTTCATGCGGATCGCGGTCTCATAGATTCCGCGGAACTGCTTTTCCGAGATGTTGGCGTAGTAGCCCTTGAGCTTCTGCTTGGCGCGCAGCTGCACCCCGTAGTCGGAGAGCTTGCCCTTGCGGCGCTGGCCGTGCTGGCCGGGGCCGTATTCGCGGCGGTTGACGGGGCTCTTCGGGCGGCCCCAGATATTCTGGCCCATGCGGCGGTCGAGCTTGTACTTCGCCTGTAAGCGCTTGGTCATCGCGTCCTCAATGAGCGGCAGGCAGGAAGCCGGCCGGTTGACGTTGCAGGTTTTTGAGGATCGCGCCCTCCTCTGCCCCCGATCGGGGGGCCGACAGGCATGGGCCCTAATCAGCGCTAAGGCCTTGCCGCGGGTCGCGAAACGCCAAGTGGGCCCTCAGGCCCACCGGACGGGCGGTTTCTACGGGCAAACCGGGATCATGTCAAATCGCAGGCGCGCCGGCGATCGCCTTGATTCCAAAGCCCGATAAGGCCGCCACCAGGGCCCGGGAGGGGGCGCGGGCGGCGCTGAACAGCGCGACGGCTTCGGGGCCGCCTAGCGGGCGACCGGCTTGCGGGGGACCGAGAAGGTCCACCACCCGGCGGGCGATCGCGGGCGCCGGATCGACCCAGGCGACCGGCCACGGGGCGAGCCGCGTGAGCCGGTCGAGCAGCAGCGGATAATGGGTGCAGGCAAGCACGACCGTATCGGTCCGCCGCGCGCCGTCGTCGATAAAGCAGGGGGCGATCTCGGCAG